>Ga0308396_1001699_pt1 | contig 10888 bp, 8 predicted proteins | sample Hotspr2SamplePe2_FD_202359 | JGI IMG/M metagenome (GOLD analysis project Ga0308396, IMG submission 202359) | Hot spring phototrophic mat microbial communities from Mushroom Spring, Yellowstone National Park, Wyoming, United States - 20050930_Pe2 ... | reverse complement strand
TACGGAGCTTTTGCACGATGGGAGCTATGTTTTGCTCACCGCCCATGCTTTTGACCTGCAAAAGCTCCTCAAACCTAGGGAGAATCAGGTACGCTGCGATGCAACGGTACCAGCCTCCATGCTGCGAAACCGCTACACCAGCGCTCGTAATCTCCCTACGAATCTGTGCTTCCACATCGTGAGGGAGAAAGCTGTGCTCCCCATCTAGCTCCTTTTCCAGATTCGTAATCAGTTTCTTCAGGCTCTTTTCTGTGAGAGCCTTCTCAATCCGAACTTTGAGTTCGGTTCCGCCGATTTGCACTTGCGTCGTCATATCAAGCATTACGACAAAAACGCAAGGTGATTTAGTTCCCATTTTGCAATTTGACGAATGAAGGGCAAACAAAAAAGCGGGGCATGCGCCCCGCCTGCGAATACTACCATAAACTTTAAGCTGAAGATGCAGGCCGTCAGGGTGTGGGTATTATTTCTTGAATTCTTACAGCCTCAGGCCAACCAACTACCAAAAACGGTCGCGAAAAATCGTAAAGACCCCCAGTAATGTCAATATCGTCGCCAAGAGACACAATACAAGCGTGCCTAAAGTAATAAAATATTGGTTGCCCGTTGTTAGATATAGCATACTTGATGTATTTGCGTTCTATTCCTGTGATTCGTGCAATGGTTGGTATACCACCGCGTATTACAGCCTCTTGGGGCAACTTTGCATGTCCGTGTCTGCACGCGTTGAGAAAAACCATGCGTACTTGATCATGATACTTGTCCGCGTTACTTTGGTCTGCCCAGTAAGCATTCACAATTTCTGCTAGTTGCTTACGATACTCAGGGGTGATTTCAAGTAACCCCCATTCCACTTTAAATACGTTTTTCTGCGTCGTCTTCATACCAAACATTACGACAAACACGCAAGGAAAGTTAGTTACTGTTTTTGCGATTTAGCGCATGAGGGGAAACAAAAAAGCAGGGCATACGCCCCGCATGTGAATAATACCCTGCGCGTAAAGGTTAGGTTACGATGCTATAAGCTGCTCCGCACGCTTTATTATCTCCGGTAAAAGATGATAATACAGCTTGTTGTTTAAATAGAAGTATCTTTCTGATTTTTTATGATGTATTTCTATCATGTCCTCTAAATCCTTTTCACACTTGTCAGTCTCGTAGAGTAAGTATTTTACTACCTTATTTTCTTTGTTATTGTGTAATGATTGTAGCTTGTCTTGTAATTTTTCTATCCTTTCTTCAAGTTTTTCCTCTTTGTGTCTTAATTCCGTTATCTCATCCCATAGCTTGTTATGTTCCTGTCTGATGTTGTCAAACTCGTCAAACAGGTCTTTGAGATTTTTCATGTTAGTGTAAAGTATGTAGGCTGCGACCCAGTAGTTTTCTTCGCACTTTGGGTCGTCGGGGATGTAAGCTTTCGCTTCCTGGCGGCATTGTTTGATACGCTCAAAGCTGTCCTCTACTTTCTTCATCTTTTTAATTATAAGTCTTAAAACTTTTCTTGCATCTTCATTGTTGGTGAGGTACCAGAGTCCTTGTTGAACGTTCGTCAGTCTTTCGTCGTGCTTTGTCATACTAAGCAATAAGTCGAAATTGCAAGACAAGTTAGTTTACATTTTGCAGTCCAGCGAACGCTTCGCCTGCGAATAATACCCTGCGCGTAAATGTCAGGTTACAATGCTACAAGCCGCTCCGCACGCTTCATCATCCTCGACAAAAGCCGATAATGCTGATTTTTGCTTAAATCGTAGAATCTGTTTAATTTTTTATGATACGTTTCTATTGTGTCCTCTAAATCCTCTTCATATTTGTCAATCTCGCAGAGTAAGTCTTCTACTACTTTATTTTCTTTGTCTTTGGGTAATGATTTTAGTTCGTCTCGTAAGTTTTTTATCCTTTCTTCAAGTTTTTCCTTCTTTTGGTTTAATTCATTTATCTCATCCCATAGCTTGCTAAGTTCCTGTCTGATACTGTCTAACTCGTCAAAATCTTTAAACAGGTATTTGAGGTCTTCCTGGTTAGTGTAAAGTATGTAGGCTGCGACCCAGTAGTTTTCTTCGTACTTTTGGTCGTCTGGGATGTAGGCTTTTGCTTCCTGGTGGCATTGTTTGATATGCTCGAAGCTGTCCTCTACTTTCTTCATCTTTTCAATTATAGCTCTTAAAACTCTTATTGCATACTCATCGTTGATGAGGTGCCCGAGTTCTTGTTGAACGCTCGTCATTATTCTTTCGTCGTGCTCTGTCATACTAGGCATTACGTCGAAATTGCAAGACAAGTTAGTTTACGTTTTGCAGTTCAGCGAATGAGAAAAACAAAAAGCGGGGCATGCGCCCCGCCCCAGCAAGACGTCCAAAGACTGTGGTAAAATCGGTTTTAATTAGGTAATGTCTTTGAACTCGGTTTCCAACTCAAGATACGTGATGTTAGCAGATTGATTAATAAGTTCAAACCACTTTTCTGTTACTTCAGCATCATTAAATTCACCAGAGCCTGGTGGGTCTCCATATTTGCGTTCAAGCTCGATAATCTCTTCCATCTTGGGCAAGATTGCGTACGCCGCAATGTAACTGTACCAGCGGCCATACTTTTTTAGGTCTACACCAGCGTTTCGGAGTCGCTCTATGATGATACCCTCCATCCAGCATGGCAGTTCTAACCCTTCTACGCTGAGCATTTGGCTCATGTAATTGAGGGCAGCTCGCAGCTCCTTCGTGGCGAAAACTTTCTCAATCCGAACTTTGAGCTCGGTTCCGCTGACTTTTACATGCGTTTCCATACCAATCCTTCCGTCGAAAACGCAAGGCAAAGAGGGCTGCGTAACCTTTGCAGTCAAGATTCCTGCTTCGTCACAGGATGACTACGGTTTTACCAGAGCCTGTTCCACAGGCATGGCTTCTGGTCGTCCTGACCCTACGAAGTAGAGGGTGAGTATCCCGTCCTTAGTATATTTCATGGTGTTCTTACTACCCAAATCAATACCTATCAAAGTAGCTAAGCACCTCAAAGTGCCTCAACATGATTTTATGAATTACAGATCTGATTTACTACTTTTAAGAGCTTTTAAATCCATCATTATCGGTCGTCAGATCGCTTATAGGATATATAGCTTTAAAAGAACACTTATTTTTTACAAGAAGGCTAACTTGACAAAGTTTTACAACATTAAGAATGTAATTCATGAATGGTCAGAAGAATCAGTTGTATTACCATTGAGTGATAAAAACGATTTCATGCATTATAAACGTGCCAACAATTATAGCATAGAACCCGATTTTTCTGGAAGATATTTTCGTTTTTTAGACATAAATAATGAACTATACGAAGTCGTAATATATTACAGAGACGATGGTGATTTACTCTCAGTAGTTAACTTTACAAGAGGAGAATTTGTATTAATTAAGAAAGTCAAAGGCTTTCTAATTGCAAGTATACCGATATATAACAACTTTATGCCTATTGGTATCATCAAAAATAATAAAATAGAACTCTATCTATTTGATATTTATAATAGGAAAATTTCAAAAATCACTCAATATTCAATAATTTTTTTAGAAAAAGAGTTATACAAATTCTTACTTACACAATGTGATAGCAGTAGGAAGGAAATAAAGGAATTAATCGCACAGGGTAGAGGTTCTTATCGTTTAGGTATAAGTTATGATATATGTGAAGATTTTTCTGTATGTAAGTCATTTGTATATATAACTAATGGTTATTTAACAGGGCAGGACAGTGGCATAGTTTTTACTATTGCATTAACTGCAAATAAGGATATAATAACTTGTGAGATTTTGGTTCCCCAAAAAGCTTCTTTTAAAGCATTATATATAGATGAGGTGTTTGAAAACTATATCATAGATAGCAAGCAAATAGTAGTTAGCTTACCTAATGGTAATTACATTGTACCAACCACTCTGTATCACGACGAAAAGTATGCATTGGCGTATGATATCATGAATACAGAAAAGTACTTCATAGTATCACGCGAACATACTACGAAATACTTGATAGATACCACAAGAGATGATATGTATAAAATGTATGTTGCTGATGAATTTATATTTATAGTTTTCAAAACAGAAGGTAAAAGGCATTGGCATAAAAATTACCATATATTAGTATACGACACTAGACGTAGTACTTGGTATAAACAAGAAATATGGGTTAGTACTTATAGCGATATAGGTATATACGGGTGCTATTACATTAATAAATGTGAAAAGGTAGTTTTTCTAGTGTATAATAAAGAAGGTCATAGTAACTCCTTTTACAAATTAGACGAAAATCGTAGAGCTGTTAATATAGAACAGGCCGTTGTAATAGAATTATCAAAAAATCTAACAACTATTAACTTCCAACAACTGAGCCTCAACGCTATTATTATGCAGTACATGCGAGATAAATATGGTGATAAATGTTTAGGTTTGGGAGTTACGAACGCCGACTGTTCAGTAGACGTGAATAAAGGTATCATGTATATAACAGGGATAAATTATAAGTGTGATATACCGATTGTAACTTTAGAATGTGATTTGTGCAATAACTACGAGGTTAGAGAGTTTGGGATACAATATCCTATAGTAAGAAGTCGGGACATAGCGTCAGATAAAGCAAAACCTATATACATATCCACCAAAGCTCTAAAAAGCAAAAATCTCCCTAAGTATTTGCCTATTTATTTATCTAACGAGTTTTATGATTTTATAACTAATAAGGTCGCTAGTGGTGGTCTGGTTTTCAGTTCGCATTCAAAGCTTACCGTTAGGGATAGATACTACAATCGTATGGATGCTGTTCTTGCTAGGATTGATGTATTGAAAGAAGCGATAAGTGTGGCATTGAAAGATGACATAGTAATGATGTACGAAGTTGATTACAGAAATTTGATAGCGGTAATGGTTATGTATGACTTAGCAGTTATCAAAAATAAGTGATTCATATAATAGGCGAGCGGACTACTCAACTGCAAAAGGTTGAGTAGTCCGCATAGCGCGTAACAATAAGCAATCACTTTAAGGTTTCATATGTTCCCACCGTGATATTTATGAATCTTCTTGTTAGATAGATACACTTTCTACTTCATTTGATTAGATTTTACCAAGTTCAAATCCATAAGCATAAGTGGATAGTATGCATGAACTAAATTTACAAAACCTGTATTTATTTGAGTTTTACAAATTAAACAGTCATCCTGATAAACATCACAATACATACGAATTGATGCAATTTCAGGATTTTTTTTCATGTATTGTAATACATTATACCTATTTTGCTTAATGTCCTTAATTTTTATATCTAATCTGTCGCTTGTAGTAATTAAAGTGTTGTAATGGATGTAAGTCAATGTATATGTCTCACCTATTCGCATATTATTGTAATTTATGCCACTTAGCATATCTAGTAAACGCACATTATGCCTGACAATATCTACAAAATCTTTTACCATTCCTGATTTCTTGAGATGTAGTTTTGTAATTACTTCGCAGGGTACTGTTGGCACCAAGATATTGCATTTACAAAGCCAATATACAGTATCGCCTTCATCGTTATCATCATTCTTTTTCTTTTCAGGGAATAAGACTATAAGTATATATAGCAATCCTTCGATATCATCTACGTAGACGAAGTGAGTAAGACGCTTGCTTATGCGTTTAATTTCTTTTTTGCTTAGTTTCAGAATATGCCATATTTTTTCCATAATATTCACTTTAAACATAAATTGCGATGCATCTACAAATGGTTCTGAATGCCTATTTTGTGCGTATGCTTTTTCTTTTAAAAGATTGTAAGCCTTACGTAGATTAAAAAAAGTAATTGTTTCAGGATGTAGAAATTTTTCGCCAATATCGGCTTCTACAATTAGTACTCCAAGTTTCCGTTCCTCTTTTACATAACTTCTTTTAAGTTGCACAATAGTCTGAACATTCGACTTCAAAATGTTAATGCCATTCACGCGATGAAATGCCATTTGTCTTTTATGCCCATGAACGTATGCGTATGAAAAACCTGGATGCATAATATAATCATTTTTGTGATAGGGATGTTGTTCCAAAACAGCGTCTGTCGTAAATATATAGTTTGGCGCAACTTCGTATACATAGTATGGATATGATTGAGATATATCATATCTGTCATCTAAATTGTACCTTTTACTGAATAAAACAGCATTGGCGGGTATAGTAACTTTGAAGGTTGGGTCGTCCAATTTTCGTATGCCATCTCCTGCCCATGTAGTAAATTCAACAGATAACTCATTGTTCTCAATACGACACTTCACTAGCAAAACAGCAGTGCCTTTATTAAGAATTATGTTTTCTATATTACTTTCTACACCAAGATAAAATTCAAAATAGTTAATAAATGGCACTAAATCTTCACGATTATTAATCGTGTACATTATGCCTAAAAAAGTCCAGCGGTGTCCTCGATATCCTGCTATATAAGTATTATCAAGAATTGAAAGTATATCAAAAATGTGCTTTTTCTCTATCTCGTCATCTACTACCGCTAATAAGTTGTTTAAGTAATCATGTATTGTGTAATTGAACGTATCTACTGTCTCAGAAACCAAATCAACTAAGTCTATGCGGAGAACAAGATCTCTATATGTATAGATTACAACAAATGAGTTACCCAAGATGCGACTATAGTCTTCAGCACGCTCCTCGTTAATAGAGTAACTAAAATACTTTACACAATGTACAATACTATTTTTTGTTACATTATAAACACACAATGATTTATCTGATTTTGAATGCGAAATTATATAAACTAAGTATATATCACCATTAGGCGCTTTTACAGAATACCATGATTTCGGGATTGGCTTCTCCGATAACCCATATTCTATGTCTGCTTTCAGAAAAAGATATTTCCCATTTGTATAGTGGTATAAGGGGACTATTGATCGTAAAGATGTAAGTGTAGTGTTATAAAAATAACACACATCTTTTGTTGTATAATACAATGTTGCGAACTTTCCGTCATACACAATATGAATACTTGAGATATAAAATGAACGCTCGACATGTGATAGTGGTTTGTAAGTATTTTTGGGACTCACTTTAGGGAATCGTACATGCTTAGCTGCTTGAATTTTTGGTACTAGTCTTTTTACATGACTAAAAATCATGAATAAATATAAAAAATTAAATCGTATTTTCACAAGCTGGCGGACTGCTCAACCTTTTGGGGTTGACCTTCCTGTTTCGTCTTAGGATGGCTTTTTAGGTAGCCCGTATGGGCTACGGTCATCCAACAGAAACTGCATCCCTTCGCGGCGTCCTAACCCTACGAAGTAAAGATTGATAGAGGAGTTTACGTCTCTATCATGAGTCACACCGCCTTTTTATTAGGATTTTATTAGCATATTATACTGTGTTTTAAAATCAGAAAGTACTAATTAAATTTTACAGTCGAGCAGTCCACCTCTCATATTGTGACCATTTCTTCCCAGATTGCCGAGATGGTGTGGATGTCAGGGGGTTAGTATTTCGATACTCTTAGCTTGATGTGAGAGCATTACATATTTGCCTTGCGCAATCAAACAACATATTAAGTTATGCGCACTGTAGCCAATAAGTTGTCAGTTCCTTTTCTGCAAAGGATATTAATTAGGAACTTTAGAGTATTACATAATGTAGAGTTTAATTCTCTTTCAACGCTAACTGTTTTGATAGGAGAAAATGGTAGTGGTAAAACTACAGTGATAGAGGCTTTATCTTTTATATTTGATTGTTTTACTATAGGCTTACAAAAAACATGGGACAAATATGGAGGGGCGAAGGGCATCCGTACATTGGGTGAAGAAGGTCCTATTACCATAGAAATGGAATGCAAGATGCCAGACTACGATTCAATTACCTATCATCTGAGTATTGATGAAGAAAACAAGAGACCTATTGTTATGGAAGAGCGGATGGAGAGTCGTAGTGAATCAGAAGGCAGCCCATTTCGGTTTTTAGAACATAGCGCAGGTAAAGTGAAAGTCATTCGTTACGTAGAAGGCGACGATACGAGCAATTGTACTGAACTCCAACTCAGAGGGCCTGGTTTGGTCGCTGCAAGTATATTAGGGCAGTTTGAAGCATATCCCCAAGTCGCTGCTCTACGTGATTTCATTATGGGGTGGAAAATAATGTCTAGTGTAAGAAAGTTGCAAAATAGTAATAAAATTTCTACTTCAATTCAATCTCCGCTTCTGAATTCTTTTGCATTGCTAGGTTTGAATCCTTTGAACTTTGAAAATTTGACACACAACGACGTATTGCCATCATTAATATGCATTGAAGAGCCAGCTATCTCGGTCTACCCCACATTTTTGCCCAAGATAGTTGAAGAGTTTCGTAATGCCACTCCGCATACACAATTCATTATTACTACACACTCTCCACTTTTTCTGAATTCTTTGCGACCAGAGGAAGTCTGGATGCTGTATCGGGGTGAAAATGGATACACACAATCCCGACGTGTTGATTCTAGTCCCTATGTTATGAGTTTTATTAAGAGTGGCGGCTTGATGGGCGATTTATGGTTAGAAGGGTATTTGAACGCCACTCATTTCGATAAGATTAGTACATTGAGATAGCATGAGGCGCAAACAGACACTAAGAGCGTATAAGTATCATATCTACCCTACTGATGCGCAAGCGGTTTTCTTTGCTAAGACCTCTAAGTTTCGATGACAAGATAAGCTGGCTACAAAGCTTATCAAATTAATTAAGAAGTAACTATGAGTAACAAGAAGATTATAGTAGGTAATGCGGCCGATTTAGAAGGTTTAAATCGGATGAACGAGGTAAGCAATATAAACAAAAAGGAAGAAGCTGACCAAAAATCTATTCAACAGGCAAGCCTCAATACTATTGACCAAGCCGCTAAAAAGCTTTATTCGGTAATATCTGGGAATTCTGATGACCTCGTAGCTTTCAGCTTTGAAGCCATGCGGCATAGTTACGTTTATCATCATAGTAATTTAGGTGCTGCCCGTACTGCGGATACGAAGTGGCTGTATTACCTATATTACCTAATTACAAAAATTATAAAAATTGACACAAGGGCAGAAAGTGACATCAGAAACGGTAAACGGTTTATGGATATGTTTGAAATTCGTAGTGTCAGGGGCGATAACTATTTGCGTCTCTTTGACGCAGTTATTATCGATGACGCCGCAGATATTGATAATAAAAATAACACAAAATCCCTCTGTAAATATACTTTTACTAAAATAGATTTTCCCTTCCAAAAGCTTGATGTAGAGGTAACCTTCCAAAAGCTTGATGTAGATGTAACCAGCCTTATTCCCCATGAGATTATTCTCGCCGACACGAAAGAAATGATAGCGTTTTTATTGACAATAGTACTAATTGGGCGTGTTGCGGACTGCTCAACTTTTACAGTTGAGCTTCCTGCTTCGTCGCGTGATGGCTTTTTAGGTAGCCCGTTGGGACTACGGTCATCCACCAGAGCACGCTCCACAGGCTTCACTTCGGGTCGTCCTAACCCTACGAAGTAAAGGTTGATAGAGGCGTTTACGTCTCTATCGTGTATTTCGCTACATGCAGGGCAGCACCATGTTCTATCATGTAACGCCAAGTCTTCGTTTTTGTACCCGCAGCGATGGCAAAGCTTTGAGGATGGGAAGAAGCGGTCTACCTGAATGAAAGTTCTTCCGTACCAGTCTGCTTTGTACTTGAGGTATTTCAGAAACTTTGACCACCCACTGTCGGCAACAGACTTGGCAAGTCTTGTTTTCAACAGGCCTTTCACGTTGATGTCCTCTACCACCACGACTTGGTTCTCGTCAATGATGGCTTTGGACAGCTTGTGCAAAAAGTCATTTCTCGCGTTAGTGATGTACGCGTGCTGCTTTGCGAGTCTCAATCTCGCCCTCTCGCGGTTTTTTGAGTCTTTCTGTTTTCGTGAGAGTGACTTCTGAAGTCTCTTTAGTCTTTCTGCGCCACGATGGAGATACTTCGGGTGTTCGACTTTGTAACTCCCAAAGTCGTTAGTAACGGTAACAAAGTGTTCCAGTCCTAAATCTATACCGCAAGCTTTACTTTTAGGCTCCACAACTTTGTTCCTCGGATTCTCAGTTTCTACTAAAATGGAAGCAAAATACTTACCGTCGCTTGTTCCGCTTATGGTAACAGACTTGATCTTACCCTCAAATCTTCTGTGCAGTTCAATCTTTAGCCCCCCCCTTATCTTCGGTAGATATAGCAAGCCTCTCTCAAAATCCACTCTTATTGAGTTGTGTGTATTATTCGTAGTGTAGGATTGTTTGTCTCTTTTCTTTTTGAATTTCGGGAGTTTGAATTGCTTACGGTTTCTGAAGTGGTCTTTGAATGCTTTCTCAAGTTGTAGTTGTACATTGCAAAGTGCAAAGCTGTCTACTTCTTTGAGAAATGGGAATTCTTCTTTGTACTCGGCAGGCGTGACTCCTGGAATGCGTTCTTTCTTCTTGTAAGCTTGCAGCTTCTTGTCCAGCATTTTGTTCCACACAAACCGACAGCACCCGAATGTCTTAGCAAAGAACACCGCCTGAGCATCACTAGGGTAAATGCGATATTTGTATGCTTTTAGCGGTAATGCGCGTCGCATGCTACGTAAATATACTAAGTTATCGAAACAAGTGATAGTGTAAAACTATTTGAAAGCTATCATGCGACGAAGCAGTAAGCTCAGCCCTAAAAGGTTGACTATCTCGTGTTTTTATTATGATCTTGTTAGTATATTTTGCTGTGCTTCTAAAATTGGGGAGGTGCGCAACAGTTGCCACTTTCTGTACAAATTTGTATATTTATAACATAGTATTGCTATGAAGCTCCTAAGTGTAAAAGAGTGTAAAAGATTTTCGATAGTTTTGAGATGGAGATAGTCGTAG
>Ga0308396_1001690_pt1 | contig 10943 bp, 9 predicted proteins | sample Hotspr2SamplePe2_FD_202359 | JGI IMG/M metagenome (GOLD analysis project Ga0308396, IMG submission 202359) | Hot spring phototrophic mat microbial communities from Mushroom Spring, Yellowstone National Park, Wyoming, United States - 20050930_Pe2 ... | reverse complement strand
AAAGCGCGAACGTCGAGGCGGCCTGGGCCTTATCAGAAGGCGAGGGCGTGACGATCGCGATCATTGACGATGGCGTAGACATTGACCACGAGGAGTTCCGCTCCGCCGGCAAGATCGTCGCCCCGCGTGATGTCACCCGCAAGACCAACGACCCGCGCCCGAGCGACCTGAACAATCACGGCACAGCTTGCGCCGGCGTAGCCTGCGCCAACGGCGCCTTTGGCGCTTCGGGCGTCGCGCCCAAGGCGCGCCTGATGCCAATTCGCCTGGTCTCCGCCCTGGGTTCGCAGAACGAAGCTGAGGCATTTGTCTGGGCTGCCCAGAACGGCGCCGACGTGATCTCCTGTAGCTGGGGGCCGCCTGATGGTCGCTGGTGGGATCCAAGCGATCCTGTGCACAACCAGGTCGTGCCCTTGCCCGATTCCACCCGGCTGGCGATTGACTATGCGATTCGCAACGGGCGCAATGGCAAGGGCTGCGTGATCCTCTTCGCCGCCGGCAACGGCAACGAGAGCGTGGACAACGACGGCTACGCCAGCTACGAGAAGGTGATCGCCGTGGCTGCCTGTAACGATCGCGGCACGCGCGCTGCCTATAGCGACTACGGCAAGGCGATCTGGTGTGCTTTCCCCAGCAACAATGGCCATCCTTCGCTCACGCCCGGCATCTGGACCACCGACCGCAGCGGCGCAGCCGGCTATAACCCAGGCCAGCTCAGCCGCGGTGACGCAGCAGGCAATTACACCAACAGCTTCGGCGGCACGTCCAGCGCCTGCCCTGGCGTAGCCGGCGTCGCTGCGCTAATCTTGGCTCGCAATCCCGACCTGCGCTGGGATGAAGTGCGCGAGGTGATCAAAAACGCCTGCGACAAGATTGACCCAGAGGGTGGCAACTACGATGCCAACGGTCATAGCCACTGGTATGGCTACGGGCGGGTGAACGCGCGCAGGGCAGTGGAGCTGGCTGTGCCAGTGCAGAAACGCCCTGTGGTTACGGTCTCCATCCGCCGCGACGTGCCCATCCCCGACCTGAAGTCGGCACAACTGAGCCTGAGCGTGGCTGAAGATCGGCCGCTGAAGGCGCTCAGGGTCAGCGTGGACATCGAGCATAGCCACTGCGGTGATCTGGTGGTGACGCTCAAGCCGCCGTCGGACTCCGGCATAGAGGGTATTGTGTTGCACAACCGCCAGGGTGGTCCGGCACGTCACATCAAGCAAACGTACGACTCGGTCAACCTGCCGGCGCTGGCGGCAGTGATTGGCAAGTCCCCTAAGGGCACGTGGACGCTGCTTGTGGAGGACAAGGCGCGTCGTGACGCCGGCAAGCTGCGCGAGCTAAAGCTGGAGATGAGCTTTGCCTGAGCGAGGCGACAGGCGCAGATTTGCACACGCTGCGCGCTCGCCGCTAATCGAAGTTAGCCACTTACAATTGCCCCTGTGAGTGCTGAGCTAGAGGCGCGGGTTGAGACGCTGGAGGCGCTGATGGCGGACACGCTGCGCGCGGTGCGCGCGACTAGCCTGGAGGTAGACCGCCTGTCGCAGGAGATGCGCGCCTCCAGGGTTGAGATGAACAAGCGCTGGGGCGACTTGGCGGCCAGCCTTGGCATGCTGGTTGAGAACGTCGTCGCGCCCAGCATCCCGCGCGTGCTGCGCGAGGTCTTCGGCTGCCCTGCCGAGGACGTGGAGTTCCTGGCTGTGCGGCTGCGGCGCAAGCATCCTGTGCGGCGCGGCTACAACCGCGAGTTTGACACCGTGGTGGCTGGCTGCGGCTATGTTCTGATTGTGGAGAGCAAGACCCAGCTTGACGCTGAGGCGGTTGGCGAGTTTGCCAGCCGGCTAGCGGAGGCCAAAGAATACTTTCCGGAGTTTGCTGGGCGCGGCGACCGTTTTGTCGGGGTGGTGGCGGGGCTGTATGTAGACCCCAGTGTGGTTGCTTTTGCCGAGCGGCTCGGTTTGATCGTGCTGGGCACGGGCGATGACCTGATGGAGGTGCTGAACGCGCCCGGCTTCACACCAAAGACGTATTGAGCTTGCTTCTCTGGGTTACGCAAAGGTCCTATGCCAGAGCTGAGAGTACATTCTCCATTCCAGCCCACCGGCGATCAGCCGCAGGCGATTGACGCGCTGGTTGCTAGCCTCAACGCTGGTAACCGCTATACCACGCTGCTGGGCGCTACCGGCACGGGCAAGACCTTTGTCATCGCTAAGGTCATTGAGCGCGTCCAGCGTCCCACGCTGGTCATTGCTCATAACAAGACGCTCGCTGCGCAGCTCTACGCCGAGTTCAAAGAGTTCTTCCCGGATAACGCTGTCGAATACTTCGTTAGCTACTATGACTACTATCAGCCAGAGGCCTACGTCCCGCGCTACGACTTGTATATAGAGAAGGATGCCTCGATCAACGACGAAATTGACCGCTTGCGCCTGGCCGCGACCAGCTCGCTGCTCAGCCGGCGCGATGTGATCATTGTGGCCTCGGTCTCCTGCATCTATGGCGTAGGCAACCCCGAGGACTACGGGCGCTTTGTCGTTAAGCTCGCCAAGGGTGAGGTCCGCCGGCGGGATGTGGTGCTGCGCATGCTGGTGGCTATCCAATACGAGCGCAACGACGCCAGCCTGGTCCGTGGTCGCTTTCGCGTGCGCGGCGACACGCTGGAGGTCCAGCCAGCCTATGCTGAGACTGCCTATCGCATCGAGTTCTTCGGCGACCAGGTGGAACGCATCACGGAAATTGATACGCTCACTGGTGAAATCCTGGCTGAGCTGGATGAGGTCGAGATTTACCCAGCCAAGCACTACATCACTCCCCAGGAGAAGCTCCAGCGCGCCATCCGCGAGATCGAGCAGGAGCTGGAGGAGCGCATCGCCTTCTTCAAGTCGCAGGAGAAATATCTGGAGGCGCAGCGCATCGAGCAGCGCACCCGCTATGACATCGAGATGCTGCGCGAGGTGGGCTTCACAACCGGCATTGAGAACTATTCCCGTCTGCTGGACGGCCGGCCGCCTGGCACGCCGCCCTTCACCCTCTTGGATTACTTTCCGGACGATTTTCTGCTCGTCATAGACGAGAGCCACATCACCATCCCGCAGATTCGAGGGATGTACAACGGCGACCGCGAGCGTAAGCAAGTGCTGGTGGATTACGGTTTTCGTTTGCCCAGCGCCCTGGACAATCGCCCGCTGAAGTTCGAGGAGTTCGAGCAGCGCTATCGCCAGGTGATCTTCACCAGCGCCACGCCCGGTCCGTTCGAGCTACAGCACAGCGCCGTGGTCGTGGACCTAGTGATCCGCCCTACGGGGATCGTGGACCCTGAGATTGAAGTGCGGCCGGTGAAGGGCCAGGTAGATGACCTGATCGGCGAGATCCGCGCGCGCATCGCGCGCGGCGAGCGCACGCTAGTCACCACGCTCACCAAGCGCATGGCCGAGGACCTCACCCGCTATCTCCAGGAGATAGGGATCAAGGTCCAATACCTCCATAGCGAGGTCGAGACCGTGGAGCGGGTGGAGATCCTGCGCGACCTCCGGCTGGGCGAATACGATGTCGTCGTCGGCATTAACTTGCTCCGCGAGGGGCTTGACCTGCCGGAGGTGTCGCTGGTGGCCATCCTAGACGCGGACAAGGAGGGCTTTTTGCGCAGCACCACGTCGCTCATCCAGACGATCGGCCGCGCCGCCCGCCATGTCAACGGCAAGGTGATCATGTATGCCGACGTGATCACCGACTCGATGCGTGCCGCAATTGACGAGACCGAGCGCCGACGCGCCAAGCAGATCGCCTACAACCAGGCCCACGGCATACAGCCGCAATCCATCTATAAGGCCGTCCGCGACCTCACCGACCGCGTGCGCGTTGCCGAAGAGAAGCCCAGCTACGCTAAGGGCCGAGGCAAAGAGAAAGCAGCCGCCTCGCCCGTCCGCCTGGCCAATCTGCCTAAGGATGAGCAAAAGCGCCTGTTGGCGGAGCTAGAGCAGCAGATGTATCAGGCAGCTAAGGAGCTGGAGTTTGAGAAGGCTGCCATGCTGCGCGATCAAATCCTGGAGCTGCGCCAGTTGATCAGTGACGTGGACGATCAAACGCCGGAGTGGGAGAAGATACGCCGCCTGCGCAGCGATGAATCCCCTGCTGATCCTGAGCCGGTGGCGACGACCTACGTCATCAAGCAACCCAAGAAGGCCGGCCCGCGCCGCCGCCGCTGAGTTGACCTGCGATGGATGGGCTACTAGTGGTAGATAAGCCGAGCGGCATGTCGTCGCATGACGCGGTGGCGCGCGCCCGTCGCGCGCTGCGCGAGAAGCGCATCGGCCACACTGGCACGCTTGACCCGCTGGCCACTGGCGTCCTGGTCTTGTGCGTCGGCAGCGCTACCCGCCTGAGCGAGTATCTCCTTGGCGAGGACAAGGCCTACGAAGGCTTGATCAAGCTGGGCGAGCGCACGGACACAGACGACGCGGAGGGTCGGGTTATTGACACTCGGCCTGTCCCCCCGCTTACCGATCAAGACCTGCGCGCCCTTGAATCCCGCTTTACCGGCGAGATTGCGCAGGTCCCGCCGCAGTTCAGCGCTATCCAGAAGGACGGTCAGCGCGCCTACGCGCTGGCCCGCCAAGGCCAAGCTGTGGCGCTGGCGCCGCGGCGCGTCAGGATCGACGCACTGCGGTTGGCGCTCGTCAACCGTCACTCGGAAGCGCCCAGCGACGGGGCGACCTGGCTGGCCTTCTCCGTGCGCTGCAGCGCCGGCACGTATATTCGCGCTCTCGCCCGCGACATCGGCGAGGTGCTGGGCTGCGGCGCGCACGTGGCCAGCCTGCGCCGCACAGCAGTTGGCCCTTTTACCCTGGCCGATGCGATCACGTTGCCGGACTTGGAGGAAGCAGCGCGTGCCGGGCGCGTGACGCTGCTGCCGATGGACCGCGCCTTGGCCAACTGGCCGGCTGTGACGCTCGACGAACAAACTGCCAGGCGGCTGAAGCAAGGGCAGCGCATCGCCCTTCCTGACCTACGCGCCCAACCAGCGGCCAAGGTGCGCGTGTATGATGCAAACGGTTGCTTCTTTGCCGTTGCCAGTTGGGATGGAACGGTGCTTAAGCCAACTAAGGTCCTCGATGCAGCACTTTCGGTCGTTCGATGAGATTCGCCATCCCATCCCAACGGTTTGCACGATCGGCGCGTTCGACGGCGTCCACTTGGGACACCAGCGCCTGATCCACGCTGTGGTTGCTGACGCGCGCGCATGCCAAGCGCGCGCTGCGGTCGTTACCTTCTTTCCCCATCCGCGGGTAGTGCTCGGCAAAGCGCCAGCGCGCTATCTCACGCTACCCGACGAGAAGGCTATGCAAATCGCAGCGCTAGGCGTGGACATCCTGGTCGTCCTAGAGTTTACGGCGCAGATGGCACAAATGACCGCTTCGGCGTTTGTGCGCCAGATGGTGGCCGGCCTGCGGCCGCTAAGCCTGTGGGTCGGCCCAGATTTCGCCCTTGGGCATTGTCGTCAAGGCAATGTTGCCTATCTCGCCGAGCTTGGTCGTGCGCTGGGCTTCGAGGTCAGGATGATGGACAAGCTCAGCCTGGGTGAAGGTGTGATCTCCAGCACGCGCATCCGCGCAGCGCTCGCGCGCGGCGACCTGAGTGATGCCAATCGCTGTTTAGGCCGGCCCTTTTCTGTGGTGGCCCGGCGCTGCGATGCGCGCATGCTGCGCGTGGATGAACGCCAATGGCTGCCGTCGCCCGGCATATACCCCGCTCGGATCGCCGGCTGCGTCGGTCAGGTGACCATCCCTGACGATCACCCTCATCATCTCCTGCTCGGACATCCACTTGAGTCCTACGCTGAGCAGGTTCGGGTGGAATTTGTTTGATGTTCATCCGGCATCTCTCGCTGACCAACTTTCGGCTTTACGCGCGTCTGGAGCTTGACCTGCCCAGTGGCCCGGTGGTCGTGCAAGGCGATAACGCCCAGGGCAAGACCTCGCTCCTGGAGGCGATCTACTTCCTCGCCACATCGCACGCGCTGCATACACCTGTCGATCGGCAAGTGATCCGCTGGGGCGCAGAGGAGGAAGGCCCGTATCCCTTTGCGCTACTTAAAGCGCTCGTCCAGAGCAACACCGGGTTGCGCCTGATCGAGATCGGGATGCAACGCACCGAGTCCGGCCGCTTGCGAAAGGAGATCCGTGTGGATGGCCTGCCCAAGCGCGCCCTCGACCTGGTTGGTCAACTCAACGTGGTGTTCTTCTCCCCTGCTGACGTAGAGCTAACCTCTGGCCCGCCTGCGCTGCGCCGCGCCTTCCTCGATACGGCTATTGCGCAGCTCGACGCCGACTACGTTCGCGCCCTGGAGCGCTATACCCGCGCCTTGGCCAATCGCAACGCGCTGCTCAAACAGGCCCAGGAGCGCCCGCTTGACCCAGACGAGCTGATGCTCTGGGATGATCAGTTAGTACCGGCAGGTGTGGAGGTCGCCTTGCGCCGCCGGCGCGCTGTTTCAGCGCTCTCGCGCGCGGCCATGCCGATTCACCGCGAGCTGTCCAATGGGCGAGAGTACCTGCAGGTCGTCTACCAGCCTAACTTTGACCCGCTCCGTCCGATTGGTCTCGATGCCTCGTATCAGATCAGCTTGGACGATTCGGCGCTGCCGGCTGGGGTGAACGAAGCTGATTTACAGATAGCTTTTCGCCGTGCTCTGACTGAGCGCCGCCGCGAAGAGATCGCCCGCGGCATGACGCTGGTCGGCCCACATCGTGACGATCTGCGCTTCTTTGCCGATGGCCTTGACCTGGGCGAGTATGGCTCTCGCGGCCAGCAGCGCACGGCGGTGCTGGCGCTCAAGCTGGCTCAGGCGGAGTGGATGCGCATGCACACCGGCGAAGCGCCAGTGATCCTGTTGGACGAAGTGCTGGCCGAGTTAGATGCATACCGCCGCCGCTGCCTTTTGCGCTTCATCGCGCGCGCTAACCAGGTCATCATCACTACGACCGATATGCATCGCCTCGATCAGGCTTTGCTGGCGAACGCGATGTTCCTGCGGGTCTGTGCCGGCGTCATCTCGTAAAGCTGTGCTTAGACAGCAGTCATGTATTGACAAACGCTGGACAAAGCGTTAGATTAGCTTTGAGGGCGTGTTCGAACACTACAGTGACGAGCCGGTGTACAACGTCAAGGCCGTGGTTCGCCAGACGGGCGTCTCGGCAGACACCCTGCGTGCCTGGGAGCGTCGCTATGGTGTGCCCTCTCCGCCGCGCACAGAAAGTGGCTACCGGTTGTATTCTGAACGCGATGTGGCCATCGTCCGCTGGTTGAAGGCTAAGACAGAGGGTGGGATGAACATTGCCCAAGCCGTGCGCTTGCTACAGTCGCTATCTGCTCAAGCGCCGGACGGGCCGCCGCTTGCCGAGGAGGTGTCGCCCACTTCGTATGATCGCTTGTGCGAGGCCTTTATCGCCGCAGCGACGGCGTTTGACGAAGCGCGCGCAGATCGCATCCTGAACGAGGCGTTTGCGCTCCTCTCAATCGAGGATGTCTGCCTGAACCTTATCCAGCCCATCCTGGTGCGGCTCGGCGAGCGGTGGCATGCGGGCGAGATCAACATCAGCGTTGAGCACTTTGCGACCAGCTTGCTGCGTCGTCGGCTCTCGGCGCTGATGACAGTCATGCCGCCGGCCAGCCGCGCAGGGCGCATCGTCAGCGCCTGTGCGCCTGGGGAATACCACGAGCTTGGCCTATTGATCATCTCGCTGTTCCTGCGCCGGCGCGGTTACGAGGTGATCTATCTGGGTCAGAACATCGGCCTGGTGCGTTTGCGCGAGATGTTGGAGAAAGTACAACCTGACTTGATCTTGCTCTCGGCCAGCCAGCTCATCGCTGCGGCGAACTTGCGTGACTTGATTGAAGTCATCCAGCCGTATGCTGCTCAGCACAGCGTGCGGATCGTCTTTGGCGGTCGTATCTTCGATAATGTGCCGGCCCTGCGCCAACACATGCCCGCCGTCTACGTCGGCGAGGATGCGTGGTCCGCCGCCGAGCACATCGCCCACCTCTTAAGCGAGCCGCCCGTGCCCTCGCTGGACCCGCCGCAGGGGGAGCCGGCGGCGAACGGCCATGCGCAGCTCGCTAGCCTGTCGCCGCAGGTGATCGCCATCGCAGCGCGCATCCTCCAGCGCCATGCCGATCAGCACCCTCGTCTAATCGAGGCATGCGAGTACATGTTCCGCTGCGTTGAGGCAGCCTGTCGCTTCGGTCTGCCCGAGGCACTGGCCGAGCTGAGCAACTGGGCGTGGGATGCGCTCCCGCCCGATGGAATCGCCAGTGAAGTGCTTCAAGAGGTGGCTGAGGCTCTGGACCAAGCTGCTGAATCCGCGTTGCCGCCAGCGCTGTATGTCTCCATACAGCCATACCTGCAAGCGATGCAGCGCGCATGTGCTGTGCCCTGAGCGCAGCAAAGCCGAGCTAACGTGGAGTGCTCAACTTCAGAGTGATTTGGCTCGTCAGGTGATCTAAACCGCCGAGGCGCTGAGGACGCAGAGGTCTTTTACTCTGCGCGCTCTCGACAGCGCGTTAACCTTGCTCCTAACTGCTCATTCCGAATTGGGACACTCCTAGCTAACGCTCGTCTCATATAGGGCGCTATGCTTGTAGCTCTGCTGGGTCATTTCACCAGCACAACGACAATTCGCCTTTGGAGAGAGCCATGATCCTGATCACCGGCGCAAGTGGCTACGTCGCACAACATACCCTTCAGCGATTCAGCGCGCGCAACGCGCAATCCCCCGACCGCCCAGCCTGGCCAATTCGTGCTCTGGTGCGCAACCCACAGCGCGCCGATAAAGCGCGGGCCTTCGGCGCAGAGGTGGTCGTCGGCGATGTCACCGATCCCGCCTCGCTGGCTAAAGCAATGGAGGGCGTCAAGAAGGTGATCCACCTCGCTGCGGTGAACCGCGACCGCGGTCAGGTCACGATGGAGCGGGTGAACGCCCAGGGGACGGTCAACGTTGTCCAGGCGGCCAAGCGCGCTGGCGTAGAACACATTATCACGGTCGTTGGGTTGGGGGCAGATCCCAAGCGCCCCTTCCCACTGGCTTATACCCAGGGGCGAGGCGTAGATGCCATCATCGCCAGCGGCATCCCTTACACGATTCTTGAAGCGTCGGTGATCTTTGGCCCTGGCGACGAGTTCCTCAACACGCTCGCTGGCCTGGCCAAACTGCCGCCGTTCATGATCGTCCCCGGCGACGGCAAGACCAAGTTCCAGCCGATCGCTGTGCAGGATGTAGCAGCCTGCGTCGTGGATGCGCTATCCCGTCCGGAGGTCGTGAATCGCCGCCTGCAGATCTGCGGCAGCGAGGTGATCACCCTGGAGGGCATCATTGACGCCATCTTGGATGAGCTGCAGGTCAAGCGGATCAAGCTATACATGCCGGTGCCCTTGCTCAAGCTGGCAGTGGCCGTCATGGACGCCGTCCTGCCCAAGCCGCCGGTCACGCCCAGCCTGCTGGCGCAGCTCGGCGTGGACAACGTGGCGACCGATAATGCCATCACCTCGGTATTTGGCATCCAGCCGATCAAGCTGCGCGAGGGCATCGCCTACGTGCGCCAGATGACCTTCAGCAAGTTCGTGGCGCGCACGCTGGGCCGGCTGGAATATCGCTGATCGATCCCATGGCGCGCTTTGAATACGCTTTCGTCGTTCGTGCCCCTCTTGAGCGCGTGTGGGCTTTTCACGATGACCCGCTGGCGCTGCCCAAAGTGATGAGCGGTCCGCTGCGCATGCACGTGCATCACGTAGACCGCCCGCTCGGCCCTGGCAGCCGCATCCTGATGACTATGCAGGTCGGCCCACTGCGCCAGAAGTGGAATGTCCAGCTCAAGGAGCGCGTGCCCCCGCATTACTTCACTGATGAGCAGATCGGTGCCGAAGGTCCGTTCAAGCGCTGGCGGCATACCCACGCCTTTGAAGCCCTGGACGGCGAGCGCACGCGCGTGATTGACCGATTGGAATACGAGTTGCCGTTCGGCCCCTTGGGCAGGCTGGCTGACGCGCTCTTCGGCCGCATCATCATGGCGGCCACGTTCGCGGCGCGCGCTAGGGCCACCCGGCGCTGGCTGGAGGCGACGTAGCTAGGACGAGGAATCAAACGCGATGAAGGATAAAGTAATTATCATCACCGGCGCCAGCAGTGGCATTGGCCGCGCGACGGCGTTGGCTTTGGCCAAGCTGGGCGCCAGACTCGGACTCGCCGCGCGCAACTACGCGGTGCTCGCGGCTGTGGCCGACCAGGCCAGGCAACTGGGGGCGCAGGCGATCGCCGTGCCCACCGACGTCACGCAAAAAGACCAAGTGGCCGACCTGGTCAGCGAGGTGCTTGCGACCTTCGGGCGGATTGACGGGCTGGTCAACTGCGCCGGCGTGGGCGTGATCCGCCCAATCGAACAACTGACCGAGGAGGACATTGACCGCACCTACGCAGTGAATACCAAAGGGGTGATCCTGGTTTCCCAAGCTGTCGGCGCTGCGATGCTCAAGACTGGCGGTGGGCGGATCGTCACGCCGGTCGGCACGATGGGCCGCTACGTAATGCGCGGCAGTGTCGCCTACAGCGCCAGCAAGTGGGGGGCGGTGGGCGCGCTCAAGGCGATGGCTACTGAATGGCAGCGCAGCGGCATCGGCATCTCCCTGCTCTACCTGGGCGGGGTCAACTCGCCTTTCTGGGATGCAATAGAGATGAGGGTGCAGCGCGATAAGATGTTGAGCGTCGAGGACGCCGCGCAGGCGATCGTGTCTGCGCTCCAAGCCCCGGCCGGCAGCGTACTCAATGAATTAGTGCTCCAGCCCGATAGCCATCAGTTCATCTAGTGTGGCCAGCCGGCCGCACGCGCAAACAAGCCCCTGGCGAGCACATGCTCGTCAGGGGCAATTCATTTCTTCGTTATGCCAGAAGGCGCCTGCC
>Ga0308396_1001687_pt1 | contig 10954 bp, 10 predicted proteins | sample Hotspr2SamplePe2_FD_202359 | JGI IMG/M metagenome (GOLD analysis project Ga0308396, IMG submission 202359) | Hot spring phototrophic mat microbial communities from Mushroom Spring, Yellowstone National Park, Wyoming, United States - 20050930_Pe2 ... | reverse complement strand
GTCACCGCCAGTGAGTTGTTCGTCCGGCCCAAGTTCGCGCGCCGTCCCGTCCGGCCAGTACACCGTCACCGTCCGGCTCTTCGGCCAGAGCACCCAGACCAGCCGCACCCCCGCCCCGAGATAATCCCGCACCCGCTCGTGCACCTCCTCCGCTCGGTCGTGCGGCGAGACGATCTCTACCGCCAAGTCCGGTGCCCCCGGCCAGAACCCTTCCGGAATCCCCGCTGCCGGCACCCGCTCCCGCCGCACCACCGATACGTCCGGAATCCGCACCGTGTCCGGATTCCGACGGAGGACGAACGCTGCTCCGTCGCAGAAGACGAGCCCCAGTCGCTTCTGACTCACGAACGCGAAGAGAAGCCGGTAGACCATACCGACGATCAAGTTGTGCAGCGCCCCAGCGCCCGGCATCTCGACCAGGTTCCCTTCGTGCAGCTCGTACCGAAGTCCCGGCTGTTCGGGCAGCCCCTCAAGGTCTTCGGCTGTGAGGAGACGTTCCCGCTGTCCGATCGCCTGCATCGAGCTCACGCTCCCCGGTGACGTTGGCCGACGATGAGGTTCGTACCGACTGATCCTGCCGCAAGTGAACGCGATCGTTTGGTTCCACGCAAGTCGCTCGAACGATCGCACCGTGTGCAGGGGACAGTGCCTACCCCGTCAGCACCTTTGGCGCGCCCTACAGCGCCGCGTCGCTCGCTCGGACAGCACGAGGGCGCTCGTCCTCACCGCACCAGCGATCCGCCGAGACGCTCACGCGCGCATCATCATGCTCGCACTCTTCCCAGTGCGGTTCATGATCCTGCTGCTTCATCGCAAGGCCGCCCAACGGCATCGTCAGAGCAGCACGGCGCACCCGATTCTCATTCGGAACCGCCGGCTGCGGAGTATCCAGTGCGAACGCGTGAATCGCGACGCTGGTCAGCGGCGTGTTGTGCTCGCTCATCCATGACGCTGTTCCGGTCAGCGCAGGACCCCCGTCCCCGGCCCTGGTGGGCCAGGGAGGCCGGTGTGATACCGACCGGTGGCCGGTATCGGTCGCACCGGCGATGCAGCGCCGCATCATGGAGGGGTGAGGCGCTGCCTCGCCCGCCGCGCCTGCGGCGCGGTCATGCATCGTGCCCGACCGTCCGCACGGGGATCGGCAACCGCACTGCCGCGACCATCGGCGTGGGTCGACCGACCCTCCGGGCCGGAGGGTCAGGCACCGCCTGACCCCTACAGGACGGGGACGGTGGCGCCAACCCGTGCCGCACCAATGCCGCACCGGCGACACACCGCCCACCCCTTGTAGGGGCGAGGCGCTGCCTCGCCCACCGCGCCATGGGCACCGCTGATTCCCCTGGCGTGCATCGACTACGTCCACGATCCCACCGGCACCGTGACCATCGCCCCACGTCGGCATTCCCAGCCCTGACGGGCCGGCGGGTCAGGCACCGCCTGACCCCTTCCGAGCCGGGGCGTCCCACTGAACCGTGGCCGGGCGGCACCCGAACGGGCGATCCGCCCAACGTTGTAGGGGCAACGCGCTGCATCGCCCGCTGGGCCCTCGGCCCGGCATTCCCGTCCGCGCACCCTCCACGGTTATCGGACAGACTCCGGTGGCTGTTGCCTGGCCATGACGGGATGTGCCGGCCTACCTGGACCGGTCCGCCACGCACCGCTCGATCCCGACGAGGCGAGAGGCACTCAGCCGCTTCCCAGCACGGACAGGCATCACCGGTGGTGGAAAACCCCGCTCGTCGACGGGTTACTGTTCCTCGCCCTCTGTGCGACACGGACTGTCGGACAAAGCAGGCGGTACCCGAGTAGCTACCCACTCCTCAGTGCGGTCTCCGCCAGCTGGACAGCCTCGACCACCCCTTCCGCGATCCGACGCGGCCGTTCACCGATTCCCCGCCACTGCCCGCCCAGCCCTCGCGGATCGATCTCGAGGACCTTCATCCCCTGCTCCACCGGTACACCATCCCGGGTGAGCCCGCGGATCAGCCCAGCGATCGGTGCCACGATGCCCATCTCTTCACCGTTCGCCCCGACCAGGCGCGCCACCGGCTCTCCAGCCACAACCGATTCGCCGAGTTGCCGCTCCGTCCGCCAGAGACCGCTCATCGGCGCATAGACGTACCGCTCGCGCTGCACCCCGGCGATCGCCCGCGGCTCACCCGCGTGCGGCCGGTTCGCTCCCTCCCAACGAATCCGGCCCAGCTCCTCCCAGCTCGTCTCGATCGCCACGTCGACCTGCTCACCGGCGACGAAACCGGGCCCCAAGCCGACCGTGAGCCGAGCACGCCCGCACAGGTGCGGCTGCACCGCAGCATGCTTGCGCATCCGCGCATCCACGAGGACCCGAGGAGCGAGTTCCTCGACCGCCTCGAGCGGGTCTCGGCGCACCAGGATCGGGATAGCACGTCTCTCCTCCCAGAGCGCCTCCACCTCTCCCTTCGTCTCGACCCGTCGGGCGACCACCCCCTCGAGGACCGCGTAGCCATCGAACACGGCATCGGCGAAAGCCATGCCGCGACGGGTAACCGTCGGCCACGGTTCACTGACGATCACGACCAGCGATCCCGCCGTCCACAACCGGTGCGCCACCGCTGAGGCCACATCGCCGATGCCGAGCACAACGCACCGCGTCAAGACAGCTGCCGCGCCCTCGGCAGCCTCTCCACCAGCAGGAAGATCAGCAGACTGACGAGCAGCAGCATGGCGGCTATTGCGACCGCCTCCCACAGATCCACCTCCATCGCCGTCCAAATCGCGAGCGACAAGGTCTGCGTCCGCCCGCGGAAGTTCCCCGCGAAGAGCAGCGTCGCCCCGAACTCCGAGACCGCTTTGGCCCAGCACAGCGTGAGCCCGCTGACGAGCGCGGGCAAGGCGAGCGGGAAGGTAACCGAGCGGAACGCTTGCAGCTGGCTGCACCCGTCCACCAGCGCGGCTTCTTCCAGGTTCGCTGGAACGCTGGCGAACCCTTCCAGTGCTGTCCGGATGTAGAAGGGGGTCGCCGTGAACAGTTGCGCGATCACCACTGCCAGCGTCGTGAACGGGATCTGGATCCCGAAGGGATCCAAGTACCGCCCGAGCAACCCCATGCGCCCGAACAACATGAGCAACGCTACGCCCACCACGATCGGCGGCAGCACGATCGGCAGACCGACCGCGACTTCGATCAGTCGACGGCCAGGAAAGGTCCAGCGCGCCAGGATCCAGGCAACCGGTGTCCCGAAGAGGAGCGCCAGGCCAACCGTCGCCAGACTGGTCAAGAGCGTGAGGCGGAGGGCATCGAGAAAGAACGGGTCGCGCGCGTACCGAACCACATCGCCGATACCGAGCGCGCGGACGAGCAGCGCGACGAGCGGCGCGATCAAGAAGCCGAGCGAGACAACGACCGGGACCAGGAGAAAGAGACGACCCGGATTCACCCAGGCTAGCGCACCACGCCGCACTACGCCTCCACTCAACCGGACTGTCTCCACGACCCGCGTCATCCGCAACTCCCTGGCTCGCTCAGGTTTCTGCTTACCGGCTCGAAACCGTACTGGGCGAGGAGCTGTTGGCCGGTTTCCGAACGAACGAGCGCGATAAACTCATCCGCCAGCGCTGGCTGCTGGCTCGCCGCTGCCACGGCGATCGGATAACAGGCGATCACGTTCAGCTCGCTCGGGATCTCGAGAGCCCGGACGCTGGGGCCAGCAGCCTCGATGTCAGTGACGTAGACGATACCGACATCTGCCTCGCCGAGCGCGACTTTGGCCAAGACCTGCTTGACGTTCACTTCCTGCGACACGACATTGGCGAGCACCCGCTGGGCGAAGTCCGGACCATGGTCCGGTCGCTGGCTGGCACGAGTCAGCATTGTCCGAGCATACCGCCCGGCCGGGACATTCTCGTGCGCAAGGACCACCTTCACACCGGGGCGCGCCAGGTCTGCCAAACGCTCGATCCCAGCCGGGTTGCTCGCTGGTACGACGAGAGCGAGCCGGTTCCGAGCGAAGACGACCGGCTCGCCGCGAATCAGACCAGCCGCCTGGGCGCGCCGCATATTGTCGGAATCAGCGAAAGCCGCGACATCGGCGAGAGCACCCTGCTCCAGCTGCGCGACCAGCTGTGCCGAGCCTGCGAAGTTGAAGGAGACCGCGACCGACGGGTGGCGAGACCGGAACGCTTCTCCGAGCTGCTCGAAGGGCCCCAGCAACGACGAGGCCGCGAAGACGACCAACTGGGCGTTCTCGCCTTCCGTCGAACGCATGGTACTCGGCGCGCGTTCCGCTGCAGGGGTCGACCGGCCTCCGCAGCTCACCAGGCTGGCGAGAACGAGAACGAGCAACAACGCCCGTCGTGCACTCCACCGCTCGAACCGCACTGCTCCTCCTTCGCCGGTAAGCCGTCAGCGCTGACCGAACGTGGCGACGATCGTGCCGCTCTCCTGCACGGCGTAGCCGCTCGCCTCCAGCTCGCGCCGCACCGGACGCGAGGTCAGAAGCTCGAGGAGATCGCGCACCGGTGACCAATCGAGAACGCTCAGGGGGACGACGAGGTCGTAGCGTTCCTCGAGCAACGGCACGAAATCCAGTCCGTGCGCCCGCGTGACCGGGTACACGATTGGCCCAGCATCAGCCAGCCCGTTCGCCACTGCTTCCGCCACTGCCCGGTGCCCAGCAAGCTCACGCTCGTAGCCACGCAGCATGGCAGGCTCGATCGCTTCCTGGGCCAGGAAGCGATCGAGCACGATACGGCTGCCGGAACCCGGCTCCCGGTTCACGATCGATACGCCCGGCTTGACGAGATCGCCGACCGAGCGAATACGTTTCGGGTTACCTGGGGCTAACCCCAGGCCTTCCACCCAGCGGGACAGCGTGACGACCGCGACTGGCCGGCCGACGAGTTGATGCCGTACTTCCGAAAGATTGAATTCGCCAGTATCCGGATCCCAGAGATGCGTGCCCGCAATGTGCACCCACCCTCGTGCCAGGGCCTGGAGCGCCGTCCGACTCCCGAGCGGCACCCAGACGACGCGGAGATCCCGATGCCAGCGCTTGAGGTGAGCAGCCAGCATCGCCAGCGCCGGGTCGCAGCCAGCCAGGACGAGGCTCCGTTCCAGCGTCGCTGGATCGACGAGCGGCTCCACCGTGACGCGCTCACCCGCACGCTCTCGAATCATTCCTTCGGCCTCACCGGTATCGTCCCGGACCGGCCAGGCGACGAACGTCTCGCCGACACGCCCCAGGCGCACGCGCGAGGGGATCGGTACTGTCCAGCGCTCACTGAGCGCCAGCTGTGCCTCGAGCAGCGGCGGTTCCGCGAAGCTGAAAAGCTCTTCGACCGCACAGCCGAGTGCGCGAGCCAGCCGCAGCGCGACCGCCACACTCGGCGTCAGCCGACCCGCCTCGATCGCCACCAGCGTCTGCCGACTGATCCCCGCTCGCTCCGCCAACTGTTGCTGGCTGAGTCCACAGGACCGTCGTCGCTCGCGGACACGGACGATCAGTTGTGTCTCCATGCGAACCTCCATTACTTTCTCCAGGATAGTAAATGATCTTCGACTCCCTGTCAACGATGGACGACAGCACGACACGCGTCCTTCTCCTGCCAGCGCCACCCGACCAGGCACCACCTGCACTGCCGCAGCGGACGCGACGCTCCCGATCCGTCCCTGCCAGCGTAGGCAGTGGTCTGCCGCCATTCGGCGAGTCGGGTATCGTTCTGCGATCGTGCACCGGTCGTCGGCGACAGCGTGCCCGGTGAGCGAGCCAGCTCGCTCCTGCTCGACCTCTATTCGTGGACCGCTACCGCTGAACGAGACCCGGACCGGTCGCAGCGAGCGCTCCGCCGCACGGAGCAGGAACGCTGGTACACGACCGTCTCCATGCGCCCAAACACGCTGGCCATAGTTCTGGTCGCCGACCAACTGGTTCGTCGTCCGCTCTTGTCGCCCGCCAGCGCCCGATACAGGCCACCGCCAGGCTCTTCGGTTCGACCCTCGCACTACCAGCTGTCTGCCTGGTGCTATGCCCAGCGTCCCATGTCCTGGCCGGAGCGCTCGGCGATCGTCAGTCACCAGAGATCCCTTGGACGTTCGCGGTCGCCCTCGCTGCCCGCGTCCTCCTCGTGCCAGGGTTGAACGGTTCCGTCGTCTCCGGGATACATCCTGCGGGTGCTCACCCAGCGCTCGACCGGGCACCCGTCCTTTTCGACGCAACGCGCTCGTTCGCCTCGGACCGTCTCGCGATCGACTCAGCCTCGATGCTGTTTCTCACACGACAGCCCTCCCCCATCGCTCTCTGCTCCGGCACCGGATCGACGACCAGGACCGCTCCGTCGTCGCTTGGAACGACCCCGGGCTCGATCTCCTGGTCCCCAGGCTCTTCGGCAGGCGACCTGCCGCATCCGCGACTCCCATTCCGGCTCACTTGCGCCGTCACCGCTCCTGTCGCTACACTTCAGGACGAAATTCATTCTCGGCGAACCAGCGTGTTTCCAGCGTCGGCTCATCAGAGCAGTCACGAGAAGAGCGGAAGCGGATGCCGCTCAGTTCGAGACACGGCAAGCGGGGGAGTCCGACCGCGAGCCACTCAGCAACGATCTTCCCATTCCCCGCCGTACCAACTCTGTGGCATGACCGCGATCAGCGCTGTCCTGGCGCAGCCGATCCAACCGGGGCATCGAGCAGAGAACGAGGGAGCATACTCTCCCGCAACCACGCCAACACAACCCAGCATGCTCCCGACCTCCTGGCGAGTCGATCCACCGACCGAATTCCCGCTGACGCGCTGGACTCTCCACTCCGCCATCTGAGCACGGACCACGCGAGTCCGATCGAGAACGCATCGGGTAAAGAGAAAGGAGCACGTGGATCATGGTCGAAGAACGGTGGCTCGCGGGAATGGTTGCCCTCGTCACTGGAGCGGGACGCGGCGAGGACGGCGGCGGCGGAGCTGGGATCGCCCGCCAACTCGCCCGGCGCGGTGCCCGCATCGCCGTGAACGACCTTTCGGAAGAATTCGCCAGGGCTACTGTCGAGCAGATTCGCCAGCTTGGTCGCGAGGCGATCGCTGTCGTCGGCGATGTCTCCGACCTGAACGACGCCGATCGGATGGTCGATGAAGTCGTCCGCCATTTCGGTCGGATCGACATTCTGGTCAACAACGCGGCGATCAGTGGTCTCATCCCAGCGGTCGAGCGCCTCCCCAACGAGATCTGGCACCACCAGCTCGCCGTCGACCTCGATGGCCCCTTCTCCATGAGTCGTGCTGCGCTCCGTTACATGATTCCCCAGCGCTTCGGCCGCATCGTCAACATTTCCTCCTTCGCCGCTGTCCGTACCGGCTTCGTCGGCGGCGTCACCTACACCACCGCGAAGACGGGGCTGCTCGGCCTCACCCGGCAGATGGCCTCCGAGGTCGCCCAGTATGGCGTCACAGTCAACGCGCTGATGCCGACCGGTCTCCTCAACCCGCGCGTGTTGCGTCTGCGCCCCGACTGGGTCCAAGGTGAAGGCCCGCATCGCGCGATCCACCCCGAGGAGGAACTGGGCTGAATCGTCGCCTATCTGTGCCACCCCAACATGACGGCGATTTCCGGTGCGGCGATCCCGGTCGATCGCGGTGTCTCCAACGGCATCGGCGACTTCGCTGAACTGAAGCGACGGAGCGGAAAGGATACCGGAGACTGACGTGTCGTCCAGCAGTGGGCACGACGAACTCTCACGGGAAAGGAGCCGATCGTGATGATGATGTTCGGACAACTGTGCGATCTCAGCGGGCTCGTCGCATTGGTGACCGGTGCCGGCGGAGGGGAACGTGGGGGGCTCGGCGCAGCGATCGCACGAGTCCTGGCACAAGCTAACGCTCAGGTGGCAGTGAACGATCTCGCACTGGAAGACGCGGAAGCGACGGCCAGCATGATCCGCGCCCTCGGCCTGGTTGCCGAAGCGCTGCCAGCCGATGTCGCCGATCCGGAGCAGGCCGACCAGCTCGTCGCCCACGTCATCGAACGGTTCGGTAAGATCGATATCCTCGTCAACAAAGCCGAGTATCATTCCTGTGCCTATCGTCCCGACGAAATCCCGACCGAAGAGTGGCAGCGGAGCGTCGCCGTCAATGTCCACGCTCCCTTCTACCTCAGCCGAGCGGCTGTCCGCGACATGCGTCGTCGCAAGTTCGGGCGCATCATCAACGTGTCCAACATCGCTGCCATTCGCGCCAGTGTCCTGCACGGGACGCCGTATGTGGCCACCAAGGAAGCGCTCTATGGCTTCACCCACCACCTCGCCACCGAGGTCGCCCAACACGGCATCACGGTCAACGCCATTCCGCCCGGCTTCGTCCTCACCCCCCAAGCTGGCAGCTCTCTGGCCAGATGAGCGGATCGCCAGGCTGGCCCCGACTATCCCCGCGCTGCGTGTTGGAACTCCGGAGGAAATTGCGAGTCTCGTGGTCTACCTGGCCAGTCCGGAGGCTGGTTACCTCACTAGTGCCGCGATCCCGATCGATGGGGCCGTCTCCATCGTTCCGGGCGGTCGCATGGATCCGGACAACTGCTTCGTTTGACGGGTGTCGGAACCTCTCGGCGGTCGAACGTGCCAGCCCGCCAGGAGGAACGAGCGGGAGCCGGCGCGGAGGATACCGCGCCGGCTGTTCTACTCAGGTGACCTCGACGATCCGCATCATCCCGGTTTCCTGATGGTAGAGGTGATGGCAGTGGAACGCCCACCGACCCGGGTTCTCCGCGATCCAGTCCAACACTACTTCCCGCATCGGATCGACGAGCACGGTATCCCGCACCGGGGCCGTCGCGCTCTCGCCCACGCGGAAGAAGTGACCGTGCAGGTGCATGGGATGCGGCATCGTGGTCATGTTCTGCAACCGGAAGCGTACCCGCTGGCCTCGCCGCACCCGGATCGGCTCCGCAGCAGGATAGGCTTGCCCATCGATTGTCCAGACATACTGACCCATCCCGCCACCCGGCACGATCGGCCGCTCGACATCGGGAACGAACTCCGCCCCCGCCGAGCGCGCCCGACAGCGTAGCCCGTGCACGAGCTCCCCGACAATTCCCGCGGTCGCGTCACCCTTGCCGGCACTTGGCCGCTCGCCCCCTCGTAGCGCAGTACCGCCTGCGCTGCACGATCCGTCCCTTCGGCCCAGGCCACGAGCGGCCAGATGCCAGGATTGTCCAAGCGGACGAGGAGATCGTACCGCTCACCCATTCCGATCCGCAGAGCGTCCCCTTCGAGCGGCTCGATCGGCTGTCCATCGGCCTGCACGACGGTGAAGCGATGTCCAGCGAGCGCGACGCGGAAGATGGTCGCTGATGCCGCGTTGACGAGCCGCAGCCGGAGGAGATCCCCGCGCTTGCCGACGAACTCGAAGGGATGCTCCAGTGGACGCCCATTGACCACGTACAACGGATAGACGAGATCCGGTTCGACCTCGGGCGGCTCACCGCTCGTTCCGGCCATTCCGGGCATCGTTCCCATGCCAGGCATGCTTCCACCCGGCATCGCCCCATGTCCCATGCCGTGTCCACCGTGGCCAGCATCGACCAGCTGCCGCAGCACTTCCTCGGGTGTCCCGGCGATCCCATCTAGCCAGTCGTCGAGCACCAGCACCACCTCGCGGTCATAGGCTAGTTCCTCGTGCCCTGGCTCGACGATGAGTGCACCCACCAGCCCACGATCAAGCTGCAGGCCGACGTGGGTATGGTAGAAATAGGTTCCGGGCACCGGCACAGGGAACTCGTAGAGGTAGCGCTCTCCAGGCGGAACCGCTGGCTGCGTGACCTCCGGCACCCCGTCCATCGCATTGGGGACCGGGATACTGTGCCAGTGGATCGTCGTCGGCTCAGGGAGCCGGTTCTCCAGCAGGACGCGCAGCGTCTCGCCCTCCCGAACACGCAGCTCCGGACCCGGAACCTGACCTCCATAGGTGAACGTGCGCACCCGCCGACCAGCGAGTTCGATTTCCGCCTCCACCGCCTCGATGGTGTACTCCCGGATCGGACCGGCTGCTGATCCGCCTGATCGAGTCGGCAGCACCGTGACCGTCGGCTCCGCAGCCGGTTGCGGACTCGGGGTGGGTGCGACCGGTCGCCGACTGCAGGCCACCGCCAGGAGCACGCTCCCAGTCATCACCTGAAACAGGCCACGGCGGGTCCAGCGCCGGGCCAGCAATAATGGAGCAAAGCGCATCATCGTTTGGGCTCCTCCCGCTCGATCGAACCACGCCGCATGGAGACCGTTACGGCCGCCCGTGACTCCTCGGCGGGAGGATCAATTGTGGAGGCAGCAGGAAGCGAACAGTGACGGGGCGTTCGGGAACGGGTCCGGCGCGCGCGGCCGGACGCACAGAACGGGTTCGCGGGTGCCGAGCGCAAAGAGACGCACCGCGAGAACACGTCTCCACAGCCAAGCGAGAAGGACGCCGGCCACTGGGCACCACAGAACCAGGACCGTCATCCCTCCCATCGGGAACGCAAGCTCGTGCGGAGACGCGTGCCAGCGTGCTTCCACAGGCGCATGGTCCCCGTGCACCAGGAGATACCGTTGCGCATCATGGGCCGGTACCGACTGGGCCACCAGCCAGCAGGTCACGAGACTCCAGCCGAGTGCACCGGCCACGAGTATCGACCAGGCCCGCGATCGTCGGAGGCACTCGCTCACTCGGGTCTCCCTGCCGGGACATCCGCGACCAGCCAGCCGCGGGCTCCTCCGGCATGATGATACCCACGCTCGAACCAGCACGGGAATGCGGGCCACCGACGACGTGCGCGCAACCCGGCCAAGCTCTTCCGACGCGCCTTCCTCCGACGCGTATCCATCGAGCCGTCCGGAACGTGAACGTGGTCGATCTAAGCCGCGTGGGTGTGCCGCGCCTGCAGCGCGCCGGGCGAGGCGGCGCCTCGCCCCTACACAGCGTGGGCGACGCCGCCCGGTGCAATGCATGTCGGCCGCGGCAGGAGG
>Ga0308396_1001683_pt1 | contig 10965 bp, 7 predicted proteins | sample Hotspr2SamplePe2_FD_202359 | JGI IMG/M metagenome (GOLD analysis project Ga0308396, IMG submission 202359) | Hot spring phototrophic mat microbial communities from Mushroom Spring, Yellowstone National Park, Wyoming, United States - 20050930_Pe2 ... | reverse complement strand
ATGGAAGTGAGGGATGCCGACAACATCAAGCAGCACCCCCACACCCATCAGCATTTCTAAGCCCGCTAGCAGCTATCGCTACCACATCCCTGTTGCCGAAACTAGGCAAATACATCGAGTCCCACCTCAGGGCCTACCCTTGGAAGAGCAGTTTACAGTGGCTCTCCGAGCATGATCAGAGAGCAGGTGAGGCGTTCTAGGAGGCGAGTGGTCGTGTCGCTGAAGGATAGGCTCCCGCTGGGGTTGCGCCGACGAAAAGAGGGCAGCACCACCAGGTCAAATCCTTGGGCCTCCTGCAAGAGGGTTTTGACGACCTCGTCACTGGCCAAGACCTTGACCTGGACGGGGTAGCCCAAGTCTGGCTGTTGGGCTAGGGATAAAAGCTGCGCCTCCAGCCACTGGCGATCGCTTTCGGGGGTGCTGGCGAAGCAGATGTGAAGCAAGGTAACTTCTCCCTGGCTGGCGGCGGCCAAGATCTGGGCTAGGCGCACCGCCCGAGCCGTCTGCGAGCGAAAGTTTTCCAGCACCACCAGGATCCGCCGCAGCTTGTGGGGGGGATGGAGCAGGCGTGCTACGGCAACTGGGCAATGGGCAGCCCAGAGGACGCTGTTGATGACGCTGCCAAAGAGGCGGGCCTGTAAGCGGGTGGGATCGCTCCAGCCCATGACGATGAGGCTGGCGTTCTGCTCACGGCTGGCGTGGCTGATCCCCTGGGCCACGTGGCTGTCGATGCGGCAGAGAGGGGTGACCTCCACCCCAAAGGGCCGACAAAACTCCGTCGCCCGCTTGAGGAGGTGGTCTCCGTGCTCCAGGGAAGTTTGCAGCAAGGGAGAGTCCATGTGCAGGTGGCCGGTCGCCACCGAGAGGGGAACCACCCGCCCGCCCTCCTGCTTGGCCAGGAGGCAGGCCATCTCCAGCAGGTTTTCCTCGGTTTCGGGATTGGCCAGCGGCACCACGACCACGTAGGGCTGGGGAGGCGGCGCTGCGGAGGCGGGAGCGACTCCTGGTGGAGATGGGAACCGACTCTGTTCCTCCTCCATAGCCATTTGCGTGGCCGCCCGACTGGTCAAAATTGGGCCCAGGGTGGCCGTTACCAACATCAACACCACCACGCTGTTGAGCACGTCTGCATTGAGCAACCCCACGCGGTACCCCACCAGGGTTGCCGCCAAGGTAGCCGCCACCTGGGGCAAGGAGAGCGACCACATCATCAGCTTTTGGGTCGGGGTGTAGCGGTAGAGCCACTGACAGAGTTGGGCAGCAGCGTACTTGCTGAGGCCCAGCCCCAGCAGGATACTCAACAGCAGCCAAAGGGAGCTAAGGGTCTGCAAAAAAGCGCGTAGATCAAGCAACAGCCCTATATCCACAAAGAAGACGGGGATGAACAAGATGCTGCCGACAAAGACGATCTTTTCTTTGACAGAGCCCTCCCGCAGCACATCGTTCACGGCCAGCCCCGCCAGAAAGGCGCCGATGATCTTCTCTACCCCAATCCACTGCGCCCCCAGAGCCGCCACAAACAGAGCCAGCAGCACAAACAAAAATTGGTTGCCCTCTTCGCTGCCGGTGACCCGAAAAAACCGCTGCCCCAGCCAGTCCACCCCAAACAGCACAGCAGCCGCATACAGCAGCAGGGATCCCAGCAGCCGCACCAAGCTCCAGAGGGAAAACTCGCCGCCGTGGATGCCGACACAGACCGCCAAGACCAGCAGCGCGGCAATGTCGGTGAAGATGGTGCCGCCGATGGTGACCAGCACCGCCTCGTTTTTCACCAGACCGTAGCGGCTGACGATGGGGTAGCCCAGGGGGGTGTGGGAGGCAAACAGGGATCCCAGCAGGATGGCCGCGTTCCAGCCAAAGCCAAACAGCCGCCCAATGGCGGTGCCCACGGTTAGGGGAATGGCAAAGGTCAACAAGCCAAAGGTGGCAGAGCGGTTGCGGGTCTGCCGAAATTGCTCCAGGTCGATCTCCAGCCCGGCCACAAACAGCAAATAGACCACGCCGATCTCCGAGAGCAACTGCACCGTCGGCAGCTCTGAAGTCAACAGGTTCAGTCCCTGAGGACCCAGGGCGATCCCCGCCACCAGAAGGCCCACCAACCCCGGCAGGCGCAGCCGCTCAAATAGCGGCGGCACCACCAGGATCACCCCCAGCAACAGAGCAAAGGAGAGGATGGGCTCCTCTTGCACAAGTGAGCGTATGGCCTCCATCGGCTAGGCCCCCGGCTGGACGTCTTCCTGATTATGGAGGCAATCTGCCCAAAGGGCCGCAAGGAGATCTGGCCAGCCCCAACCCACCCTCTCTTGCCTGGGGAAGTTCCCGCTGGCAATACCGACTTGTGCCAGCTCTGGATCCTGCAGCAGGGATTTCTTCCAGAACTCGGCAAGCCTTAGAGAAACTGGTGGCTTTCCGGCTGCAACACCACCTCGTTGGGCACGGCATTGGCAGGCATCGTCAGGACAAAGCGAATCGCCTCGGCAGCCGTGGCAGGGCTGAGCATTTTGTCCCGCTGCACCTTGAGGCTGATGGGATCCCAGAAGGGGGAGTCGATGCCGCCAAAGTAAAACAGAGTAAAGCGTACCCCAAAGCGCTTCAGCTCGTCAGCCATGCACTTGGTAAAACCGACCACGCCAAACTTGGCAGCACAGTAGGCAGAGGCCATGGCCATGGGGTGGCGGCCCAGAATGCCGGGGAAGTTGAGAATATGGCCGGACTTCTGCTCCCGCATGGCGTTGGCCACCAGTTGGCTGGTGCAGAAGCTGCCCTTGAGGTTGACCGCCAGCATCTGCTCCAGGTCAGCGGGGGTAATTTGCGGGGCAGGTTTGAGGATGCCGGCGCCGGCGAGGTTGATTAGCCCATCGATCCGCCCGTGCCTCTGCAGCGTTTGGGTCACCAGCGCCTCGACCTGGGCGTAGTCGGTTACATCTGTGGGGATCCCTACTCCAGAAGCAGCCCCGAGGGCTACTGCTTTCTCGGCCAAGGTGGCTAGGGGCCCTTCTCGCCGCGCCGCCAGCACTAGATGGGCTCCGGCCTGGGCCAAGAGAGGCACAAGGGCACTGCCAATTCCCCCTGTGGCCCCTGTAATGAGAACAACCGCCTGGGACAATGAGGAAGACACGTTACGTTTTTTAAACTCTTCCTCTCATCATACCCAGGGAGTGGCCTTGAGGGACGATCCAGAGAGTTAAACGCGACGCAGCCGCAGTCGTTGCACCCATTCTTCCCCGAAGCGCAGCCAGTCTGCCATTTTTTCTGGACTCACCTGTTGGTCGTCCCGCCAAACAATAAGCTGCGGCCCGGATCCCTCAGCGCAACAAGGAGGATGCTGCTCCAAGAAGCTAAGAAACCTAGGATGGAAGCGCAGGCGAATCTTGGCCTCATCTTCTCCGCGCAAAAGGTAGCTGCGGGAAAACCGAGGGTGGCCCTCGAAGTTGATATCTTGCATGCCAAAGGCTTTGGCAATGTCATGAAACAGGGGAATATTCGGATGTAGCCGAAAATGAGGTAGCCGTAGATCTTCGCAATAGGCCCAGAAAACAGACTGGCAATGAGTGCCGCGACTCTTGCCCCAGACAATCCTGCGACTCTTGCCCCTGCCGCTGGGGTACCTATACTGATAGTCAAAGGCACCGATCTCAGTTCCATCGATTAGCCGCTTGGACATTGAGTTGTAGAAACGTCGATCGTAGCCTTGTTCAAATAGTTTAAAGCCTGCCTGAAGCAAGCGGGAGCGGATCCCTTCGGGTAGCTCTGCTGAAAACGACATGCCCAGGCTCCTGGCCACCTGCTCCAAAGCTTCCCGACGCTTCTTCTCTAGATAGTCAGCTAGCTTCTCTAGATAGACAACAAGCGCCAGAAGGCCTAAGAGAATAAGGACCCAAATAATAAGAGCTATAAGCCATCCCATCCAAACCCCCCCTGAGTCTGTAAACTTCAGCACCCCCACCCAGAGTACCAGAGCAGGCACAAAAAAGGGATCCCTCCAGCAAGAAGGGATCCCGTTCAAAAGCCTTGGCCGAGAACTAATGGTTTAGATGAGAATCAGGCGTCGAAATAGAGCGCGAACTCGTAGGGGTGAGGCCGCAGGTTGATGGGGTTGATCTCGTTGTCAATTTTGTACTCGATGTAGGCCTCGATGAGATCTTCGGTAAAGACACCTCCCTCCAACAAGAAAGCGTGATCCTTCTGCAGGTTTTCCAGAGCATCCAGCAGGGATCCGGGCGTGGAGGGGATCTTGGCCAGCTCGTCTGGCTCTAGATCGTAGATGTCTTTGTCCAGGGGCTCGCCGGGGTGGATCTTGTTCTTGATCCCGTCCAAGCCGGCCATCAACATGGCCGAGAAGGCGATGTAGGGGTTGCAGGTGGCATCGGGGCAGCGAAACTCCAGCCGCTTGGCCTTGGGATTTTTGCCCGTGACCGGAATGCGAATGGAAGCCGAGCGGTTGCCCTGCGAGTAGGCCAGGTTTACCGGCGCCTCAAACCCGGGCACCAAGCGCTTGTAGGAGTTGGTGGTGGGATTGGTGAAGGCCAGGATGGCCGGGGCGTGCTTGAGCAGGCCGCCGATGTAGTAGAGAGCCGTTTCGCTGAGATCGGCATAGTTGCCCTCTTGGTAGAACAGGGGCTGACCGTCTTTCCAGAGGGACTGGTGCGTGTGCATGCCGCTGCCGTTGTCATTGAAGAGGGGCTTGGGCATGAACGTCACCGTCTTGCCGTGCTTGCGGGCCACGTTCCGGATCACGTACTTGTAAATCATCATGTAGTCGGCAGCCGTGATCAGATCGGCAAAGCGGTAGCCCAGCTCCCCTTGCCCGCCGGTAGCCACCTCGTGGTGGTGCTTTTCGATAGGCACCCCCAACTTGGCCATCGTCAGCAGCATCTCGGTGCGGAGGTCTTGGTGGGCATCGGTGGGCGGCACAGGGAAATAGCCTTCTTTGTAGCGCGGCTTGTAGCCCAGGTTGCCCCCTTTCTCCTCCCGGCCTGAGTTCCAGCGGCCCTCAATGGAATCGACGAAGTAGTAGCCGGCGTTCTGAGTTTGGTCAAACCGTACATCTTCAAAGATGAAAAACTCCGCCTCGGGCCCAAAGTAAGCCGTATCGGCAATGCCTGTCGATTGCAGGTAAGCCACAGCCCGCATGGCTAGGCTCCGAGGACAACGGCTGTAGGGCTGGCCGGTGCGGGGTTCAATGATGTTGCAGATGAGGCTGAGGGTAGGCACTTGGAAAAAGGGGTCGATCCAGGCCGTTTTGGGGTCTGGCACCATGTACATGTCCGACTCGTTGATGGATTTCCAGCCCCGGATGCTGGAGCCATCAAAGGGCAGCCCTTCGCTAAAAACTTGCTCCGTCAGCATTGAAGAGTGGAAGGAGACATGCTGCCAGGTGCCAAAGAGATCCACAAACTTGAGATCCACCATCTGGACATCGTTGTCCTGGATCATCTGAAGCACATCTTGGGGCGTGGATGCCATTACTCTCTCCTGATTGGGTTGCGGTTGAGACTGGGGTAATCAAAGGTAGACGGGATCCCCACGCTTCGACTTGAATGGGCCAAAAGCGCTCACCCATCCTAGAAAAGCCGATCTCAGCATTTTGTAGTTTCTGATACGAAATTGCCCTGGCTTTGGCCTTCTGCTCCAGAGGTTGGCCATCGCGCCTCTCAGCCAGGCGTTTCTGCCCTGTTGTCCTCCAGACAGAGACAAAACCCTGTCCCCCTAGCTAGAGGAAAGCGAAAATGGGACTAACAAGCTCCAGCCTCGCCGAGGGTACCAGCTCGTGTTAGGCTAAAACGTAGTCGTTATGAGTTTGGTTTAGTTTTCAGCAACAGCAAGGAGCGACATCGGATGACAGAGCAAAGTCGGGTTGAGAACGTGGTGATTATTGGTTCTGGCCCTGCTGGGTTTACGGCGGCCATTTATGCCGGGCGTGCCAACCTGAAGCCGGTTGTGTTTGAGGGGTTTCAGGTGGGCGGGATCCCGGGCGGGCAGTTGATGACCACCACCGAGGTGGAGAACTTTCCGGGTTTTCCCGAGGGCATCAGTGGCCCCCAACTGATGAAAAACATGCGTGCCCAGGCGCAGCGGTGGGGGGCAGAGCTTTACCCCGAGGACGTCACCTTTGTGGATCTGAGCCAGCGGCCTTTTGTGGTTCGCTCTGACGAACGGGAAGTGCGCACCCACAGCCTGATTATTGCCACCGGGGCCACGGCCAAGCGCCTGCACTTGCCCGGAGAGGAGATCTACTGGAACCGGGGCATGTCGGCCTGCGCCGTCTGCGATGGGGCCATGCCCATGTTTAGGGGGGTGGAGCTGGTGGTCATTGGCGGCGGCGATACCGCCTGTGAGGAGGCCACCTACCTGACCAAGTTTGGATCCCATATCCACATGCTGGTGCGCAGTGGCAAGATGCGGGCCAGCAAGGCCATGCAAGACCGGGTGCTCAACCACCCCAAGATTACCGTCCACTGGCACACGGAGGCGGTGGAGGTTCTGGGCGACGGCCTGCGCCTGACGGGGGTGAAGGTGCGCAACAACCAGACGGGCGAGATTCGGGAGATGGCAGTGGGCGGCCTGTTCTACGCCATCGGCCACAAGCCCAACACCGACTTGTTCAAAGGGCAACTGGAACTGGATGAAGTGGGCTACATTGTCACCCGCCCAGGATCTGTAGCCACCAGTGTAGAGGGCGTGTTTGCCGCCGGGGATGTGCAGGATCACGAGTTTCGCCAGGCCATCACCGCTGCCGGCACCGGCTGTATGGCGGCCATGCTGGCGGAGCGCTGGCTCTCCGAACACGGCCTGGCACAGGAGTATCACGTCGTCCCTCAAAGCCATCTTGAGCCCGCTTCTGCCTCTGCTGTCGAGGTAGAGCCGGAGGGAGACTCGGCTGTTGAGGAGGCCAGTTTTGAGCAGGAGGTGCAAGATGACCTCGACTTCAGCCAGACCTGCCACGAGGGGAGCTATGCCCTGCGGCGGCTCTACCACGAAAGCGATCGCCTGCTGATGGTCAAGTACACCGCCCCCACCTGTGCCCCTTGTCATGCCCTCAAGCTGATCTTGAACAAGGTCATCGAAGAGTTTGCCGACAAGCTGCATGTGGTGGAGATCGACATCGAGAAAGACCCGGAGATCGCCGAGGCAGGGGGGGTCACCTGCACGCCGACGGTGCAGTTTTTCAAAAACAAGGAGCTGGTGGCTCAGGTGGTGGGTGTCAAGCCCAAGTCCCACTACCGGGAGGTGATCCAGGCCAATTTGTCTGAGGCAAAATCAGCTTGAGGTAGTCCCCCTCACCCCCGGCCCCTCTCCCAGCCCCTCTCCCTGAGGGAGAGGGGAGCTAGGCGGCTAGTCGGCAAAGGCGCTGTAGTAGGCACCCTGCAGGGCGGCCAAAGAGACTGACAACACGGGATCCCCTTCTGCAGTAGTCACCACCAAGGGATCCGCTGGCCCGCCCACCTGTCCTAGAAGCTGCCACTGGCCGGGGAGCTGCGACTCTAAGTAGGCTTCCCAAGGAGAGCGCTGGGCCGGGTCCACAGAAACGAGGATGCGGCTGGATCCCTCGCCAAAGAGGGCCTGATCCCAGCGCAGGGATCCAGGAGCTAGGGAGACGCTGGCGCCGCGGCCCCCACTCAGGCAGGCTTCTGCCAAGGCCACCGCCAGCCCTCCCTCGCTGCAGTCGTGGGCGGAGCGCACCCACCCCTGGCGGATGCCGTGGCGGCAGGCCCCTTGCACGCGCTTTTCCAGCTCCAGATCCACGGGGGCAGGACGACCCGTGACCTTGTTGTAGATTGCCGCCAAATACTCGCTGCCGCCCAGGCTGGTGACGGCCTGGGATCCCAAGAGGTAGATGAGATCCCCTTCTTGCTGCCACCCCTGGCCACAGATGAATTTCAAGTCCGGAATGAGGCCCACCATGCCGATGACGGGGGTGGGGTAGATGGCCTGGGATCCCTTCTCGTTGTAGAGGGAGACGTTCCCCCCCGTAACCGGCGTGCCCAGGGCGCGGCAGGCCTCGGCAATCCCCCGACAGGCCAGGGCCAACTGCCAGTACACCACTGGGTTTTCCGGGCTGCCGAAGTTGAGGTTGTCGGTTATGGCTAGGGGATCCGCCCCCACGCAGGAGAGGTTGCGGGCGGCTTCGGCCACGGCGGCCTTGGCCCCCTCGTAGGGATCCAAATACACCCAGCGGCCATTGCCATCTAGGGTGGCGGCAATGGCTTTGCGGGCAGCCTGCAGAGGGGGCACCTCGCCCACGCCAAATTTTTGGGAGCGGATGCGGATAACCGCCGCATCTCCCTGTCCCGGCCAAAGGACGGTGTTGTTTTGCACCTGGTGGTCATACTGGCGGTAGATCCAGGCTTTGCTGGCCAGGGTGGGGCGGGCCAAAAGCTGCAGCAGCACCTCTTGCCAGGCCAGCGTTGCCTGACCTAGGTGAATCCCTTCGCGATCGCAGGGGGGTAGAGTGGCGGGATCCCATTGCCATGCCGCTTGCACATACTCCGGCGGCTCTGGCAACAGGGGGCGGACGTAAACAGGAGTATCCTCCGCCAAGGCCCGCGCCGGCACCCTCACCACGCAGGATCCCTGGTGCCAGATCTCCACCAGCGGCTCGGCAATGACTTCTCCGGCCACGCTGGCCTGCAGGCCCCAGCGATGGAAGATCTCCATTACCTCCGCCTCGCGGCCTTTTTGCACCACCAGCAGCATCCGCTCCTGGGACTCCGAGAGCAAGTATTCCCAAGCCGCCATGCCGCTTTCCCGCGCCGGCACGCGGTCGAGGTCAAAGCGGATCCCCACCCCTCCTTTGGCGGCCATCTCTGCGGTGGAGCAGGTGATCCCGGCTGCCCCCATGTCCTGGGCCGCCACCACCGCTCCCGTGGCAAAGGCCTCCAGGCAGGCCTCGATGAGACATTTGCCCAGAAAGGGATCCCCCACCTGCACCGCCGGCCGATCCTGCTGCGCGTCCTCCTTGAGCTCGGCGCTGGCAAAGCTGGCCCCGCGGATCCCGTCCCGGCCGGTGGTGGCGCCGACGTACAAGATCGGGTTGCCCACTCCCCGCGCTGCCGACTTCACCACCGCCGGCGTCTCCAGCAGGCCCAGGGCCATGACGTTGACCAGGGGGTTGCCGCTGTAGCAGGGATCCACCGCCACTTCCCCCCCCACCGTGGGCACCCCCACGCAGTTGCCGTAGTGGGCGATCCCCTCCACCACCCTGGCCATGAGGCGGCGGTTGCGGGGATCCGTCAGCGGCCCAAAGCGCAGGGAGTTCAACAGCGCAATGGGGCGGGCGCCCAGGGTAAAGATATCCCGCAGGATGCCCCCCACCCCGGTGGCCGCCCCCTGGAAGGGTTCCACGGCGGAAGGATGGTTGTGGGACTCGATCTTAAAGGCCAGCCAGTCCCCATCCCCCAGATCCACCACGCCGGCATTTTCCCCCGGCCCCACCACCACCCGCTCGCCCGTGGTGGGAAAGTGCTTTAGCAGAGGGCGGGAGTTCTTGTAGCAGCAGTGCTCCGACCACATCACCCCAAACATGGCCAGCTCGGTGGGGTTGGGATCCCGGCCCAGTTGCTGCTGGATCTGGCGGTATTCCTCTGGGGAAAGGCCGTGGGCTTTCAGGTCTGGCGGGGCAGAAGCGGAGGTCATAGCGTTCAAGGTTTACCTAATTCGCCAGGAAGGCCTGCCCTGTACCCCCCTATATCCCCCCGTACACGGGGGGACTGGGGGGCCGGTCAGGGTCGGGATGAATGGCGAAGACACTCATGAACAGATATCGTAATCTCATGTGCGAATTGCCTACCAGTACCGCTTGCGCCCTACTTCTAGCCAAGTCGCCCTAATGGGTGAGTGGCTGGAGTTGTTGCGTAAACAGTACAACTATCGCTTGGCGGAGCGCTTCCGCTGGTGGGAGCAAAATCGCTGCGGTATCCATGCTTGCTCCTTAACGGTCTGTCATCTGCCTGAGTTGAAGGAGCAGCCCGACTTGTACTCGCAGCAGCGGGACTTGCCCAATACCAAGGCTTTGTTTCCTGAATACCGAGAGATTTATTCCCAGGTGCTCCAAAACTGCATACGGCGGGTACAAAGGGCCTTTGATAGATGGATCAAAGGTGACTCCAACGGCAAGCGGGCAGGAAGGCCGAGATTTAAGGGTGTTGGGCGGTACCGCTCCTTTACCTTCCCCCAAATGAAGCAGGACTGCATTCGAGGGAAGTTTATCCATCTGCCCAAAATTGGGCCGGTTAAGCTGATCCAGCACCGTCCTTTGCCCGACGGTTTTACGATCAAGACTGCTACCGTTACCCGCAAGGTTGATGGGTGGTACAGCCTGTTAAGGGCTCAAGGGGTACAATAGCAGCACTTAGCAAACCAACTTCGGAAGGAGGATGGATTGATCAGTAGTAAAGAAGTCTTCACTATCTGCTCCATGCTATATTTCCCAATTCTGCAAAGCTGCCGAATAAAATGCTTCAACACCGACCACATCATCTCAATGGGATTCAACTCCGGCGCATACACAGGCAGGTATAGGATTCTTGCTCCTGTCCCCCTAATCAATTCCTCAACTTCCCGACTCTTGTGGATATTTAAATTGTCCATAATCACAACCTTCCTCGCATCTAGCTTCGGACATAACTCGCTTCTCAAAAACTCCAAAAAGTCTCCTTTCTTCATCCCACCCTTGATGACACGACAGCCAACTACACCTCTCAAGGAAATAGCTCCAATAACCGTATACTTTTCCCCCTTGTATCTCTGACGATAATGATAAGCCCTTTGACCACGTAAACTCCGAGATACTCTCCGCTCCATTCCTTCCCAGACTCCCGTCTGGTCGATGGCAATCGAATCCTCCGCTGGAATATTCCTGACTTCTTGACTATAAGCTAGTCGTTCCCTTTGCACCTCCTCTTCTTTGACTTTTGCACTGCGGTAGGTCTTTTTTTTAGAGTCATTCCTTGCTTTTTCAAGAAA
>Ga0308396_1001670_pt1 | contig 11030 bp, 9 predicted proteins | sample Hotspr2SamplePe2_FD_202359 | JGI IMG/M metagenome (GOLD analysis project Ga0308396, IMG submission 202359) | Hot spring phototrophic mat microbial communities from Mushroom Spring, Yellowstone National Park, Wyoming, United States - 20050930_Pe2 ... | reverse complement strand
ATAATTAAAATAACATTTTTATTTTTTGTCTCTTTTAATAAAACATTAATTATGTCTTTTTCATCGATATAAAAAAGATTCTTTGTTCGACCAATTATATCTTTTGAAGAAATATTAAAATTTTTTGGATTTTCTCGAGCTGATGGAAAAATCGGCAAAATATAACCCCTATCAGCAATCTTTAATGATAAATTAAAATCCTTAAGTAAACTAAGAGTCCTAGAAAAAGTATGGGGTTGAAAGAAAACAATAATCTTTCTTTTGGGAAATCTTTTTTTTGCCGCTTCAATGGTTGCTTTAATTTCTTTAGGATGATGGGCATAATCATCAAAAAATAAGCTTTTTTTTATCTTTCCTAAAAACTCAAACCGTCTTTTTGCTCCAGTAAAATCTTTAATCGCCTTTTTAATCTTTTCCACTTTTATCCCTTTACTTACTAAAAAAGCAATTACAGCTGTGGCATTTTTTATATTATGCTCACCTGCTAAAAAAATACTAAAGCGACCTAAATTTTTATCTTTAAAAAATAAAGTAAAGCGTGTTTTTGTTTCAAAAAAAGTAGGATCATAAATTCGAAAATCAGCGTTTTTAGAAAATCCATAAGTAATAATTTTTTTTTCGTGGTCTAATTTTTCTAATTTTTTTAAAATTTCTTTCGTGTTTTTGTCATCAATATTTAAAATTAAATTTCGATGAAGAAAAAAATTAAAAAAGACTTCTTTGACTGAATCTAAATTTTTATAAACATCTGGATGATCATAATCAATATTTGTTTCAATAACAAAATCCGGATTTAATTTCAAAAACTTAGGGGTAGTATCAAAGGGAGGACTTATCCCATACTCATCGGCCTCTATCACAAAATAATCTCCCTTTATAAAATCCGCTCCATCAAAATTATTAAAATAAGAAGAACCAACCAAGTAACTTGGTTTTAAATCTAAGTTTATTAAAGTGTAAGCCAAAAGAGAAGCGGTCGTTGTTTTTCCATGAGAACCACAAATCGCAATTTTATTTTTAAAATCGCTCATAATTTCTCCCAAAATCTCCGCTTGCGAAGCAACACGAATTTTTCTTTTCTTAGCTTCAATCACTAAAGGGTTTATTATTCCCTGATGAGCGGCTGAATAGATAACTAAATCTACATTGGAAAGTAAATTTTTTTCATCAAAACCAATCTGATAAGCAATTTGATATTTTTTTAAATTTTCCTCGGTAATAAATTCTTCCTCCACATCGGCCCCAAAAACATTTTTTCCCATTTTTTTAAAAATAATGGCCAAATTGGTCATCGCCACTCCCTTTATGCCAACAATAAAAATGTTTTTTTCTTTGACCATAGCTTTTTAAATTTTAATACTTAACAATAAAATTAAACATTTCTCCATAATCATCTTTTTTACTGCGTCGAAAAGAAAAAAATCTCTTTTTATCACACTGAGTACAAAATGGAAAAAAATCGATATTTTTCTCCTCTAACCCTTTCTCTTTAAGTTGTAAATAATTCAATAAACTTAAATTTAAAAAAATTTTTCCCCCGCGATAAAAAAAAATTTTATCCGAATAACCATCAAACTCTTCTTTAAATTGATAATAACGATCTTCGTCTATATTATAACAACATGCGCCAATGGCTGGACCAAAAGCAACAATAATTTTCTCTTTTTTCGCCCCCATCTCAACCATTTTGTCAACCATTTTTTGCGCTATCCTTTTAATACTCCCTCGCCATCCTTGATGAGAAATACCAATTACTCCTTCTTCTTTTTCAACAAAAATTAGTGGTAAACAATCAGCATTGCGGACTATCAATACCGTCTCTTTATCTTTTGTAATCACTCCATCGGTATCGCTGATTTTTTCTAAAATCGAATTCGTCTTTGAATTAAAAAAATTGATGTTAGTTGAGTGAATCTGCTCTAAAACAACAATTTTTTTGAAAGAAAACTTACTTTTTTGAAAAAAATCAAAGATAACATTAATTTTTCGCCCATCACCTAAAGCCTTGGTACTAAAACCACTAATAAAATAAAAATCATCATTAATCAAAGAAGAAGAAAATATTTTTAAATTATTATCGTATTTAATCATAGATTGATTAAATTAATCTAATTAAGCTAATTGATCTAATTTCTAATTGACAAAAACACTGTTACACTACTTTTTTATTTTTTTTAACCCAATTTCAACCGCTTGATATTCATCCCAAGGATACTCAGTTTTTCCACGACACAAACTTTTTTCATGAGCCTTACCAGTCAAAACAACCAGATCACCTTTTTTTGCCATTTTTAAAGCTTTCTCAATTGCTTTTTTTCGATCGATAATCACTTGATAATTTTTATTTTTAATTCCTGAAGCGATCTCTTGACAGATTTTATTTGGATCTTCAGTTCGATAATCCTCCTCAGTCAAAATGATAAAATCAGCAAAACGACTACTTATCTCACCCATCAATGGTCTTTTTGTATTGTCTCTTAAACCAGCCGAGCCAAAAACATGAATCAATCGGTCTTTATTTTTTAAGTATTTTTTTCTTATTTCTGGCAACAGTTTCAAAAAAGCATTTGGAGTATGAGCAAAATCAATAATCACTTTAAAATCTTTATCATAAACTAAGTCAAATCTTCCTTTGGGCAGATTAAATGTTTTTATTGCCTTTAAAACTTCTTCACTTTTCAACCCTAAACTTAACGCAACCAAATAAGCAGCAGAAAAATTTTCTTGATTAAATTTTTCTAAGTTGGGAAAATTTTTCTTGATAATTGGTAATTTTTGGTACTCGATAATTTTTTTTCTTCCCTTAAGCATTTTTTTAACATAAAGATAAGAACGATCATCTTTATTAAAAAAAGCAACATCTGCCTTTTTTAAAAGTTTAACTTTTGTTTTTAAATAATCTTCATAACTTAAATGATAATCTAAATGCTCATGACTAACATTAGTTAAAACCCCAATTTTATAGTTTATCCCCCAAACTCGATTTTGATCTAAAGCATGGGAAGTCGTTTCTAAAATAAAGTATTCCTCTTTATTGTTTACAGCTTCTTTTATTAACTTTTGAATTAACCAAGGATTGGGAGTCGTCACATGAAAACCAGTGTCGTATTCTTTTTCGCCAATCTTGGCAAAAATGGTAGAAATATAAGAAACTTTTTTTCCACAACTTTTTAAGATATGGGCAATTAAGTGAGTAGTGGTTGTTTTTCCATCGGTGCCGGTAACTCCAATGACAGTTATTTTCTTACTGGGAAAACCATAAAAAACATTGGCTAAAAAGGCATTTGTTAGATGAAAAATATTTTTTAATTTTTGGATGAAAGTTTTAATTTTTTTCATAAAAAATATCAATTAAAGATTATCTGGTACGATATTATAATAAATTAAAAGTTCTTTGGCAATTTCAAAGAATAAAGGTGCTGCTGTTTCCGACCCCCAAGGAGAAGTTTTTGGTTGACGCAAAATAACCAAAGCCAAAAAGGGTGAAGGCGATGAAGAACTAAAACCAATAAATGACGCAATTGTTTTATTGGGATCATAATGACCTTTAATTGGTATTTGAGCTGTTCCTGTTTTTCCTCCTAAGGTATAACCTTTTGGTCTTGCCCACTTTACCTCACCTCCTTCAACCACTTCAATCAACATTTTTTTAATAATAGATGAGGAAATTTCATTAATTATCCTTCTTTCTACTTGTGGTTTGATAATTTTCTCTTTTCCATCTTGGTCTCGGATTTTAGCCACTACATAAGGCCGCAAAAGATAACCACCATTAATAATCGAAGCAAAAGCTCTAATCATTTGAATAGGGGTTACCGCTATTCCTTGACCAAATGTAACGGTAGCAAAATCAATTGGGTACCAACTATTTTTTGGTTTCAAATAACCAGCGGTCTCTCCTTGAAGGTCAATTCCGGTTAATTGACCAAACCCATATTTTTCTAAATAAGAATAAAGTTTATCTTTACCTAATTTTTCTCCTACATAAACCATTCCCACATTAGATGATTTTTGAAGAATCCTTGTCATTGAAATTTTTCCTTCATATTTATTATCCCAAGTTCTTATTGAATATTCGCCAATGGTAATCGGTCCAATTTCATTATAAAAATCATTTGGTTTTATTTTTTTCTCATTAAGAGCCGCCGCCATGATTAAAGGTTTAAAGACTGATCCTGGTTCATATAAGTCAGAGATAGCTGGATTTTTAAAATATTCTTCAGAAAATAAAAAATAATTTTTTGGATCATAATCAGGAAGACAAACCAAAGCCAAAATTGCCATCGAAAAAGGATCGGCAACAATCACACAACCGCTTTCGGCCTGATATCTTTCCATTCCTTTTTTTAACTTTTCTTTAATCATTCCTTGGATGTTTTTATCAATAGTTAAAATTAAATCCCGTCCGTTTTCGGGTTCAACCATTTCTTGTTTTCCAATTAAAATCGGCCGTCCTAACAAATCTTTTTCTGATTGAATAAATCCCGGTAACCCTGAAAGATCTTTATTATAATATCCCTCAATCCCAAAATAACCAATATCTTCTCCCTGATAATTTTTACCAACAAACCCCAAAAGATGAGCGGCCAATGAGGCTTCGGGATAATCTCTTTTTAACACATACTCAAATCCCAAACCACCAATTTTTAATTTCTCAATCTCTTCTTTTTTTTCTTTATTAACCATTGTCACGGCCACCCAATCTTTTTCTTTATTAAACTTTGAAGAAAGAGAGGCTTCATCCATCGAAAGAATAACCGAAATTTTTTTTATCATCTTATCCGGGTCGTCAATTTTTTTTGGCTCAAAATAAAGAAGATAACTATTGTTGTTTAAAACTAAAGGATTGGACAATCGATCAAAAATCCGTCCCCGTTCTGGCAAAATCTTCCTTTCAGCTAAGTAATCGAAAATTTTTGAAGAAGAATGATTTAAAATTTGCAATTGAAAAAGCCGCAAAAAAATAATCAAAAAAAGAAACAGAAATAAAATCAAAAAAAACCTAATTCTTGTAAGCATATTTTATTTCTTCAAGATAAACCGGTGATTCATTTTTAACAAAATTAAGTTGAGCAGCTAAAGAAGCTATTTTTTCATAAGAAGTTAATTGATAAATTTTTGTTTCTAAATCTAAATTTTCTTGACGAAGAAGATTAATTTTTTTATCATACATTTTAATCTCTTCCCCCAATTGAATATTAACCATAAAAATAAAAATATTGGCTAACAAAAGAAAAACTAAAAAAATTAAAAATATTTTTTTTATCATTTTAAAGTAAAAACTCTAAGCTTTGCTGATCGCTCAAATGTTTTTTTTGACAAACTAATAATTGGTTTTTTTGTCAAAAAATTAAGATCGTTTTCAAAAGCAAATTTTTTTACCACTCTATCTTCTAAAGAATGAAAAGTAATCACTAACAGTCTTCCATCTTGTTTTAAAATTTTTTTTGCTCCTTGTAATCCTTTTTTTAAGTTTTCTAACTCATCATTGACCAAAATCCTCAAACCCTGCCATATCTGTCGATATATTTTTTCGCTTTTTTGTTTTATTTTGTCATTAATAATGGAAACTAAATCGCCCACTTTTTCTATCGGCTTAAACTTTCTTCGTCTTACAATCTCATCAACTAGTGGTTTAAAATTGGTAACTTCTGTGTTTTTGGCAAAAATTTGGTAAAATTCTTCTTTAGAGCAATAATTAAGATAGTAAGCTGCACTCATCTTTATCTTTGTATTAATTCTTAAATCCAAAGGTTCATCTAATTTCTTAAACGAAAAACCCCGACCACTGTTTTTAATCTGTTCCATTGAAATGCCTAAATCAAACAAAACACCATCAACTGGATAAAAATTCTTTTCTTTAGCAACAGTCTCTATTTGGGCAAAGTTTTTGTTAGCAAGAAAAAGATTTTTTTCTAAAAAACCTTGATACTTAATCCTTGCTTTTTGATATAAATCTTCATCCCACTCTATTCCCAAAACTTTCCCTCCCATTGCCAAAATTGCTTTACTATGTCCACCCAAAGCAAAAGTGGCATCAACATACAAACCCCCTTTTTTTACTCGCAAATAAGAAATTACTTCTTTTAATAAAACTGGTTGATGACTCATGACTGACTTTGATATTTCTTAATGTTTTTTTCAATCTCCTTTTTATATGTTTCCCAGTTATCTTTGGCCCAAATCTCAAAGTAGGTCCCCACTCCAATAAACACTGCCTCAGTCTTATTTACTAAATTGGCATACATCAATAAATTTCTGGGAATAACCACCCTTCCTTGATCATCCATTTCCAACAAAGCGGCCGATGAAAAAAGATGACGTTTTATCTCCATTTTCTTCATCTCCAAAACCGAAACTCCCATCAGTTCATAAGCACTTTTTTCCCAATCTTCATTTTTAAATCCGGAAAGACAAGGATCAAATCCTTTGGTCAAAGTAAAACTTTTTGTTTTTCCTAAAGCTTCTCTTATCTTTTTGGGAATAACCACTCTGCCACCAGCGGTAATATTCACCCCATATTCACCAAAAAATAGCATATATCACCATTTAACACCATATTAAACCATTTGTCAAGAGTTGAAGAAAGAGATATAATTAAAAACTATGAATAAAATCGTCAAAGTAACCAAGTCGTTAATTTTTTTCCAACAAAAAACAATTTTTTCTTCAGCCATCTTAATTGCAGCAACCATTATTGTCGCCCGTTTCTTTGGTTTTTTGCGATTTCGAGTTTTGGCTTCATATTTTCCTAAAGAACAATTAGATATCTTTTTTGCTTCTTTTCGTATCCCGGATATTATTTTTGAAATTCTAATTACAGGAGCACTAACTTCCTCTTTTATTCCTATTTTTATTAAATATAAAGACAACCCAAAAGAACTAAGAGAAAATATCTCGTCAATTATTAACCTTATTTTTCTTATCTTATTTTTAATAATTTTGACTCTTTTTCTTTTTCTTAAAAAAATTGTTTTGGTAATAACACCGGGATTTTCACCTCAAAAAGTAGACCAAATCACTTTTTTTTCCTCAATTCTTCTTTTTGGACAACTGCCTTTTTTGATTTTAGGCAACTTCTTAACCGGAATCGGTCAAGCCAATAAAATTTTTTTTCTTCCATCAATTGCTCCCATCTTTTATAATTTAGCCATAATCACAACCACTATTTTTTTACACCAACTTGGCCTTTTAGCCCCAGTTATGGGAGTAGTTTTTGGATCTTTGACTATTTTTTTAATCCAAATACCTTTACTTTTTTTTGATGGCTTTTTATACCAATTTGTTTTAAAAATAAACGCGGCGGTAAAAGAATTTTTTCAAATGGCTATTCCCAGAATTCTTACCGTAATCATCTCCCAAATTGATGCTACCATTGACCTAACCATTTCTACCTTTTTAAAAGCCGGATCATACACTGCCTTTTATCTTGCCCAACATCTTCAACTTCTGCCTGTTTCGGTAATTGGCATTGCCTTTGGACAAGCTTCTCTTCCTTATCTTTCTAACTTAGTAAAAGAAAAAAAAGAAATTGAACTTAAACAAATAGTTGAAGAAACGATTTTATGTCTTCTTTTTTTAAGTCTGCCATTTGCAATATTTTTCATTTTTGGAAGAACACCTCTTGTTCGTCTTTTTTTTGGAGGTGAAAAGTTTGATTGGGAAGCAACGGTGGTCACCGCCAAAACCCTTTCCTATTTTGCCTTAGGTTTACCTTTTCATACTTTATATTATTTTTTAACCCGTTGTTTTTATGCATTTTTAGACACCAAAACCCCATTTTTAATCGGGCTTTTTTCCATTATCGTCAACACTTTTTTAAGCGTTTTTTTTATTTTCTTTTTGAAACTACCTGTTTTTGCCTTGGCTCTTTCTTTTTCTCTGGCTATTACTTTAAACACTCTTTCTCTTTTTTTATTCCTTACCAAAAAAATAAAAAATATTAACTACTCCTATTTAATAGGCGAAACTTTAAAAATCTTTACTGCCACTCTCATTGCCAGTTTACCATCTTACCTTTTTTTAAAAGTGGCTGATCCTTGGATATTTAATACAAGGTATACCATTAATGTCTTTTTTCTTTTATTTTCAGTGGTATTAATTTATTTTTTTTGGTATCTTTTTTTTAGTTGGGTTTTGGATGTAAAACAACTTTATTTATTTACCAAACTTATAGGAAAAGCCAAAGAATATCAAAAAAAAATTATCGAGTTATTCAATCAATATGACTAGTGAAACAAAAAATCAAAAAGAAATTGCCATCAAAGCGATTCAAAAAAAATTACTCGGCAAAAAAATAACCTATAAAGAGATCTATGCAATTATGGATGAAATCGCTCATGAACGTTTATCGGACATTTTAACTACCTATTTTGTTGCTTCATCATTTAAAGAAGGATACTCAGAAGAAGAACTTTATTACTTTACCAAAGCAATGGTAGAAACGGGTAATCGGTTAAAATTTAAAGGGATTGTCGCCGACAAACACTCAGTTGGTGGAATTTCTGGAACAAGAACGACAATGATTGTTGTACCAATCGTTGCTGCTTATGGTTACAAAATCCCCAAAATCTCCTCCCGCGCCATTACCACTCCAGCCGGCACCGCTGATGTGATGGAGGGGATTGCAAATGTTGACTTTCAACCTCAGGAAATTGTCAATATTGTTGAAAAAGTAGGCGGCTGTATTGTTTGGAATGGTAAGTTAAATATTGCTCCGGCTGATGATGTGATTATAAGAGTGGAAGAGCCTTTGATGTTTGAATCATTTGATAAAATTATAATCTCAGTCATGTCAAAAAAAATTGCTGCTGGCACTACTCATTTGGTTTTAGATCTTCCTTATGGTAAAACCGCCAAAATTCACCGCCTTTCTGACGCTCAAAAGGTAGCAAAAAAATTTGAAATGTTAGCAAAAAAATTTAATATAAAAGTTGCTTTTGATATCAACGAAATGCTTGAACCGGCTGGTCGAGGAATTGGTCCGATTTTAGAAGCCCGTGATGTTTTATATGTTTTAGAACAACATATTGATCGACCATTACGACTTGAGGCAAAAGCGCTAAGACTAGCAGGGTTATTACTCGATCTTTGTTTTAAAGAAGAAAAAAAAGATTTAAATGGTGAAGAAGAGGCAAGAAAAATCCTAAAAAATGGCCTGGCGCTTAAAAAATTTCAAGAGATTGTTGCTGCTCAAGGAGGTGATAAAGAAATAAAAAGCAGTAAACTAAAACTCGCTAAATTTAAGAAAGATATTTTAGCTACAGTTTCTGGTAAAATTAAAGATATTAATAATTATAATCTTAATACCATCGCCAAAATCCTTGGAGCACCAAAAGATAAACAAGCGGGAATTTATTTGCATAAAAAACTTGACCATCCGGTAAAGAAAAATGAACCAATAATGACTTTTTATTCAAACGACCCTTATCTTTTAAAAGAAGCTGAAGTCACTATGGAAAATTTACCAATTTTTACCATTGAACATTAAAATGAAAAAAATATTAATAACCGGCATTCTTTCTTTATTGATTGTCACCTTCTTTTATCTTTTTTATAAACAAGGAATTAAGCCTGTTGATAAAAACAGTAAAGAAACAAAAATATTTGTCATCCAAAAGGGGGAAAGTTTAAAAAGCATCATCGACAATCTTTATCGACAAAATTTAATCCGCAATCGCCTGGCTTTTTATTTACTTATAAAAAAATTAGGCTTTGAAAAAAAAATTCAAGCTGGGGATTTTAGACTTTCACCATCAATGGATGCAGAAACCATTGCCAAAACTTTAACTAAAGGCACCCTGGATATTTGGGTAACGATTATCGAAGGCTTAAGAAAAGAAGAAATCGCCCAAATTATTAATCAAAATTTTTCCATTCCAGAAAGTGAGTTTTTAAAATACGCCAAAGAAGGCTATCTTTTTCCTGATACCTATCTTATCCCAAAAGAAGCCACTGCCGAAGCGATCATTAAAATTTTAGTCAACAATTTTTATCGCCGCTTTGACAAAAATCTTCAAGAAAAAGCTAAAAACAAAGGTTTAACCGAAGAGGAGGTAATAATTATTGCTTCTTTGGTTGAAAAAGAAGCAAAGTATGATGAAGATCGACAAAAAGTAGCCAGTATTATTTTGAAAAGAATGAAAAATGATTGGCCTTTACAGATTGATGCAACTATTCAATATGCCTTAGGCTATCAACCGCAAGAAAAATCTTGGTGGAAAAAATATTTAACTAAAAAGGACTTAGAAGTAGACTCCCCCTACAATACCTATAAAAACAAAGGTCTTCCGCCAACACCAATCTGTAATCCCGGTCTTGCTTCAATTAAAGCAGTAATTGACGCTTCCGAAAATACTCCTTATTGGTACTATCTTTCCGATAAAACCGGCCGGATGCACTACTCCAAAACCTTAGAAGAACATAATGAAAATATAAAAAAGTATCTTCAATAATTTTTCACCTTTCTCTTCCATTGTTCGATGATTTGGTTGTCGATAAGGTTTTAATGATAGATTTTAATTTTCATTCAAAACCTCTCCTCCAAATTAAAAAACAAATTTCCAAAGCCACATACCTCTTCAAAAATTCTTATTATTTATATAAAGTTTCAAATATAAAACAACCCTAAGGGTTGAAATAAAATATCAAAAAAATTATATTCTCCCAAATACTCTTTCCTCTTTTTTAACTTTTACCATCTTTTTTCGATCGTAAGAAGATGGTTTAGTGTAAAAAGATCCTTTCCTCAAAATCGAAGGAGTTAAAATAACAATTGAGTATCTCAGTCCTGTTTTTTTTAAATTAACCTTGCCGCTTTAAAACTAAAAAAATTATCTTTGGTAACAATCACATGATCAGTTACTTCTATCCCCAAAAGTTTTCCCGCCGCCACCAATTTTTTAGTCAACAAAACATCATCTTTTGATGGAGTGGGATCACCTGAGGGATGATTGTGTACTAAAATAATTGAAGCGGCCCGGCTTTTAATCGCCTCGGCAAAAACTTCGCGGGGATGAACTAAACTTTTG
>Ga0308396_1001667_pt1 | contig 11038 bp, 10 predicted proteins | sample Hotspr2SamplePe2_FD_202359 | JGI IMG/M metagenome (GOLD analysis project Ga0308396, IMG submission 202359) | Hot spring phototrophic mat microbial communities from Mushroom Spring, Yellowstone National Park, Wyoming, United States - 20050930_Pe2 ... | reverse complement strand
GCACATCGGTGATCGGCCGCGCAGCGGCCTGCGCGGCGCGGGCGGCGGCTTCCACTGCTGCCTCCGAGACCGGCTGGTTGATCAGCGCTTCGCCGGCCTGGGGCACGAACAGCGGCGTCGGGGCGACTGCGCCCAGCGCCAGGCGCGCATGGGTAAAGTGCGCTTTGTCTTCGCTCAGCGCTACGGCAACGCCGGCGCTGGCGACGGCGATGTCCATCTCGTTGCGCGGGGTGAAGCGCAGGTAAGCCGCGCCCATTCGCGGCCTAGGCGGGGGAAGCTTCAGCGCAACCAACAGCTCACCCGTTCCCAGCACGGTCTGCCCCGGCCCACGAAAGAATTGCTCAATCGGGAGTTCTCTTGTGCCCTCTGGCGAGGCCACGACGCAGACAGCCTGATGGGCGATCAGGGCAGGGATGGCGTCGCCGGCGGGCGAGGCAGTGCAAACGTTGCCGCCCAGCGTCGCCCGACCTTGGATGGCGATGCCGCCAATCAGCGCCACAGCATCAATGAGACCAGGATAGTGTGCGGTCACCTCTGGGTCGCTGTAAATACGATGACAGGGCACCGCTGCGCCAATGATCAATCCTGCCTGGGAGTGATAGCTGAGCTGATTCAGCTCCGGGATGCCTTTGACATCCACGACGACGCTGGCTCGTCGCCGGCCCTCGCGCAGAAAGACGATCAGATCCGTGCCGCCGCTCAGGCACTTCGCCTGGTCGCCCTCGCGGGCGAGGATGGCGGTGGCCTCAGCGAGCGTACGCGCAGCGACGTAGGAGAAGGACTGCATAAGTGGGCTTATACCATAGAAAGGCGGGAAGTGCGTATCGTATTACGTAGTGCGTATTCCGTAGTGCGTATGTCGTGCTGGAGCGCGGGTGTGCGACCCGTACCGTATATATTGAGAACCAGCGACAGTCGCGCCCGGCCGAGGCGCTGCGGGGGCATCGGACGTGCTAAGTGGGCAATCGCGTCGCGAGGCTCTGGTCAGGCTGGCGTTTAGGTGCTTCGCATGGAGGCGTAGCGTCGCTGCGCTCTTCGCATCATAGCCCCTTCCTTTCCTCTTCCTCTGCGTGCGGGGAATCAGGAGGGAATCTTCCCCCGCGTCCTAGGAAACACCAACGACGCTGGTGTAGGTAAGTCGGGCAGCTTCTTGGGAAGCCACTGTTTCGCAAGGTGCGACGGTGGGATGGCCTTGCTGGCGGAGGGTGCTAATTCTGATCGCACAGACTTCCAAGGCGCGTCGCTTATGCGTTCTGCGAAGCGGCACAATTTGGTATAGCATAGGGGCATCCGTAGGAGAAAAGCGTTGACAGCCCAATACGCACTAGGCGTTGACCTCGGCGGGACAAAGATCTTGAGCGCGGTGGTGGACGGCCAGGGCAACGTCATTGGCCAGGCGAAGAAGTCCACCCACGCAGAGAAGGGTCCTTCTGCCGTGCTCAAGCGCATCGAGAAGGCGATGGACGAGGCGCTGGAGTCCGCCGGCGTCCAAAAGGAGCACATCGCAGCGATCGGCATTGGCGCGCCCGGCGTCGTGGATAGTGCCAGAGGCGTGGTGGTGCAGCTCACCAACCTGCCGGGTTGGCACAACGTGCCGCTGGCGCGGGCGTTGCAGCGGTGGCATGACGTGCCCGTCATGGTGTCGAATGATGTGCGCATGGCCGCCGTCGCCGAGCATCGCGTCGGCGCTGGTCAGGGCGTCCACAGCATGGTCGCGGTGTTCATCGGCACCGGCATCGGCGGCGGCATCATCCTGAACGATCAGCTCTGGGTAGGCTGGCGCGCCAGCGCGGGCGAGATCGGCCACATGGTCGTGCTGGCTGATGGCCCCTATGCCGTCGGCAGCGGGATACGCGGCAGCATCGAGGCCCTCGCCAGCCGCAGCGCCATTGAGCGCGAGCTGCGCGCCGGCCTGGCCGCCGGTCGCCAAAGCATTCTGCCGGAGCTGCTAAAGCAGAAGAAAGATGACAGCGCAATCACCAGCCGCGTCCTGGCAAAAGCGGTCAGCAACAATGACCCGCTCACCATCGAGGTGCTGCGCCGCGCCGCATACTATCTGGGCTTGCATGCGTCTGCGCTGATCAACGCTTTTGACCCCCAGATGCTGATCTACGGCGGAGGGTTGATCGAGGCGCTGGGCGACTGGCTGCTGCCTCAGATTTGTCAGGTGGCCAAGCAGCACGCCATCAACAAGGTAAATCTCGACCAGGTCCAGATCGTCTCGGCAAAACTAGGCGACCGCGCCGGCGTGATCGGCGCGGCGCTGATGGCGTTCGACCGGCTTAGCGCGAAGCGGGATGGCGCTTGAACTTCAGCTCGAACTGTGTTTGCGCGTCACGGTCTCGGCATTGCTCTCATCGCTGGTGGGGCTGGAGCGCGAGTGGCAGGGTCATCCTGCCGGCCTGCGCACGCACATGCTGGTCGGCCTGGGCGCCGCGCTCTTCACCGTGCTCTCGCTATTTGCTTTTGAGGATGGCGATCCGGGGCGGGTTGCTGCTCAGGTCGTTGCTGGTGTTGGATTTCTGGGCGCCGGCAGCATCATCCAGCGCCGTGAGCGCAATACGCCGCACGGCCTGACCACCGCAGCCGGCATCTGGGCTGTCGCCGCAATCGGCATGGCCTGCGGCGCGGGCGCTTATGTGCTCGGTGTCTTCAGCACGGCTTTGATCTTGTTTGTGCTGGCCGTCCTAGCCGGCATCAGCCAGCGCGTGCGGCGCAGCCGCGAACGCACAACGCCCGATGACATCGATCATGGCCAGCAGCAATAATTGACCTATGACATCTCACGCACTCTCCCGTCGCAAAGTTGGCCGCACAAACTTGGAAGTGACACGCGTGGGGCTGGGCACGGCTTTCCTGCTGGGCCTGGACCAGGTGGGCGACGTCGCTCCCGCCATCGCCACCGTCCGTGCTGCGCTTGCGCTGGGGATTAACTTTATAGACACGGCTGCGCTCTATTCGCGCGGCGAAGCCGAGCGCGTCGTCGGCCAAGCCCTGCAGGGCGTGCCGCGCCACCAATTCGTGATTCAAACCAAGGCAGGACGCTTCCCGAAGCCGGAAGGTGGCTCTTATTACGATTACTCGCGCGAGGCCATCCTGCGCAGCGTCGAACGCAGCATGGCTCTGCTCGGGGTGGATCGCTTAGATAGCGTGCTGGTGCACGATGCGGATGGCGACAAGTTCAACCGCGGCGAAGGCACAGGACTGGAGGATGCCTACTTTCGCGCTGCGCTGGAAGGTGCTTTTCCCGCGCTGCTGGAGCTGCGCGCGCAGGGTGTGATCGGCGCAGTGGGCGCGGGCATGAACCAGTGGCAGATGGAGTGGGAGTTCGCCAAACACGTGGACGTGGATTGCTTCCTGCTGGCCGGCCGCTATACCTTGCTGGAGCAGACCGCGCTCGACTTTCTGGACTATTGCCATCAGCGCAACATCGCGGTGTTCTTGGGCGGGGTGTTCAACAGCGGCATCCTGGTCACCGGCGCGCGCGAAGGCGCCAGCTATAACTATGCCGCAGCGCCCCCGCACATCCTAGAGAAGGTCCGCCGCATTGATGCCATTTGTGCGTGTTACGGCGTCCCCCTGCGGGTGGCTGCGCTGCACTTCGCGCTGGCCCATCCGGCGGTCACCAGCGTGGTCGTCGGCGCGCAGAAGCCGGAGGAGATTGAAGCGAACGTGCGCGCGCTCGACCAGCCCCCGCCGGCTGAGCTGTGGCAAGCGCTCAAAGACGCCGGCCTGCTTGATCCTCGAGCGCCCACCCCATGACGCGATGTCCGCGCCCATTTTGCTGCTGGACATAGACGGCACGCTGATCGAGGATCGCGGCTATCGCCGTGCGCAAGTGGAGGCAGCGCGCTATGTGTGCGCGTCGTGGGGCGTGCCCACCCACACGCCAGACGAGCAAGAGATCAACGTGCTTCACGCCTGTGGCTACTCCAACGAGTGGGACTCAACAGCCTTTAACGTTGGCATCAATTTGGTCGAGGCCGCCCGCGGTAATCCCGGTCGGCCCGACTTCGCGGCATGGGCCAGGCGCACGGTCCGCTTCGAGGGTCGCCCTCACGAGCGCGCCCGCGCCTTGCTGCTGAGCGAGGCGCCGCCTCACGTCCACGCTGACATTCATCGCCTGCTCGACGACGTCAGCAATCCGCGCACCAGCCCGACGACGCGCCTGCTCTACCTGTTCGTCCTTGGCTCTCGCCGCTTTGAGGAACACTTCGGCCTGAAGGCGGAGCTGGAATGCCCTTCCTTCTTAGAGACGATGGATGTGCCCATCGCGGATGCGTGGAGCAGACAGATCATCTGCGCCTACCCGTCGAGCGCCTACACCTCGCGCCCCAGCCTGCCGCCGGACAGCAGCCGGCCTGGGCTATATCAAACGCCAGAGGCCGAGATCGCGCTGGCGCAACTCGGGATGAGCGACCTACCGTTGGTGGGCCTGGGCGCCATGCAGTGGCTGGCCGACGTCAAGGGCGGCGCAATCTGGGATTACGCCAAGCCCGCCCCGCTGCAGGCGCTGGCGGCGATGTTATGCGCGACCGGCGTGCCGTTGCCCGACGCCGTGCTGGCCGCCCACGCCTTTATCACGAGCGGAGATAGCAGGATGCTGCGCGCGCTGGATGGCAGGCGCGTGATCATCATCGAGGACAACGTCGGCGGCGTGCGCGGCGGCCAGCGCGCTGCCACCCTGCTGAAGGACGCCGGCATTCAGATACACGTCACCGGCTTCGGCGTCGCCCGCGACCCAGCCAAGCGCGCGGCGCTCGCCGAAGTATGCACAGCCCTGTTCGACGATGTGAACGCTGCTCTGGCCGCTCTAGGTGGTGACGTTTAGGTAAAGCTGCTCGCGCACGCTCATGATCTCGCGGCGCAGTTGCTCTTCTGTCTCCAGCCGGTCTTTAATCCGCTCAATGCCGTGCAGCACGGTGGTGTGATCCCGGCCGCCCAACAAGTTGCCGATCTCCAGCAACGAAGCATCGGTCTCCTGGCGGATGAGATACATCGCCACTTGGCGCGGTTGCACCAGCTCCTTGTTGCGGGCGGGGGACACCATCTCAGCCACTGAGATGTTGTAGAACTTCGCCACGGTCTCGATGACCTGCGAAGGGGTAATGTGTGCCCGCCGTCCCACTAAGTCGGCGAGCGTATCGCGCGCAAACTGGACGGTGATCGGTCGGCCAGTCATGTCCGAGGTAGCCAGCAGGCGGGTGAGCGCGCCCTCCAACTCGCGCACGTTGCTCTGGATCTGCTTGGCGACGAACTCGATCACTTCTGGCGGGATGCTGCGCTTCATCTGGGCCAGCTTGTGTTGCAAGATGGCCATGCGCGTCTCTAGATCAGGCGGCGCGATGTCCACCATCAGCCCCCATTCAAAGCGGCTGCGTAGGCGCTCTTCAAGCGTCACCATCATCTTCGGCGCGCGGTCGCTGGTCAGCACAATTTGTTTATTGTTATTGTGGAGCGCGTTGAAGGTGTGAAAGAACTCTTCCTGGGTGGACTCTTTGCCGGCGATGAACTGCACATCGTCCATCAGCAGCATGTCCACGGAACGATAGCGGTTGCGGAAGGCCTCCTGCGAGTTGGAGCGAATGGCGCTGATCAACTCGTTGGTAAACGTTTCTGAAGTGACGTAGCGGCATTGCAAATTGCGCTGGCGGACGTAATTGCCGATCGCATGGAGCAGGTGGGTCTTGCCCAGGCCGGACCCGCCGTAGAGAAAGAGCGGGTTATAGCGCTCGGCCGGCGCCTCAGCCACCGCCATCGCCGCCGCGTGGGCCATGCGATTGCCGGAGCCGACCACGAACGCCTCGAAGGTGTAGCGCTTCTGTAGGCCGTCGTTTGCGTCGTCCATGCGTGCAGGGGCCGGCTCGCGCAGCAGCGCGCCCTCGGTCGCTGCGCCACCAGCATGCGACTGCGACATGACTACCAGGGTCAGCGCTACGCTCCGCCCCAAGCGCTCACTCAACATGCGCTTGAGGTCACTTAGCATGCGCTGTTCGACCCACTCTTTGGCATAGCCGTTAGGCAGCCCGATCACGAACTGGCCATCCTCATACGTGAGCAGCCGAGCGTTTCGCAGCCAGGTCACGTAGCTGCTGCGACCGGCTGTGACCTCGATCTCGCCTAACACAGATCGCCACGCTTGCTCTGGTTTCATAGCACAATTGATCATGGCGCTTAAGATCCGCTTGATGCTTCTAATTTTAGACGACGCTTAGAAGAGTCTTTACCCCTCTGAGATGAGTCTAAGCAGGTCGTCTGGAAGGTATTGCTATTCTATCAAGCCGCGCCCTGGGCGCAAGCGGGTCAAGGCTGCCAACCTTAAAACTGGCTAAGTTTTAAGGTTCTTATGATAGGATGCCCGTGCGTCCCTGCGCGTGGTTGCTATTATATCAGCAGTGATATAAGCCAAAGCTCGCTTACCGCTATAACATAAATAAATGCCAGAAACTGCTTCACAAGGCAACCTGAAAGTGGCCCAGCGCGGCACCCCATCGTTCGTCTGGCGTGCCGGCCAGGAGCGGCGACTGGCCATGGTGAACTCATTTGCGCCGCTGGCTGGCAAGCGCGTGCTGGAGTTCGGTTGCGGCATCGGCCTCTACGTCCAAGCGATCCGCCGCTATACGCCGCATGTGGTCGGCTTTGATATTGAGGTCGATCGCCTACGCATAGGATACCAGCAGGGCGTTCGGGGATTGGTCGCCGCTGCTGCCGAGCGGTTGCCTTTTGCCGATGGCGCATTCGACGTGGTCTTCAGCAACGAGGTGCTGGAGCACGTCAGCGACGACCGCGCGGCCTGCCGCGAGATCGCGCGCGTGCTGCGGCCCGGCGGGCGGGCGGTGATCTTCGTCCCCAACCGTTGGTACCCCTTCGAGACGCACGGGGTTTACTGGCGCGGGCGTTACTATTTTGGCAATCAACCGTTCGTCAACTGGCTGCCGGCGCGCTGGCGCGATCGGCTTGCGCCGCACGTGCGCGCCTACACGGGCCGGCAATTGTTGGCGCTCTTTCGCGGCACGCCGATGCGCCTGATCGCGCACACCCAAATCTACCCGGGCTTCGACAAGCTCATCGCGCGCGTCGGCTTCCCTGGCAAGCTGCTGCGCGCCCTCATGCATCGCCTCGAGCGCTCACCCTTGCGCATATTCGGCCTTTCACACCTGCTGGTGATGGAGCGCACTCAGGACTCGCCAGTCAGCAGCGCAGCAGCACCTGGCTCGCTCCCCAACCAGCGCGGGATGGCTGGCAACGGCTGATCGGGAAACCAGCGCTGAAAGATGCGCCCCAGGGTGCCATCTGCCAGCATGTCCTGCAGGGTGAAGTTCACGAGATCACGCAGTCCAGAGTCATTGGCTGGCAGGGCAATGGCCAAGGGCACGCCAGCTGAGCTGAACGTCGTCAGGGCGAAATCCAGGCGCTGTTCGTTCTGGCCAGTCCGCGGAATGCCGCCGACTGCGAGTTGAACCGTCCCACCAGCCAAGGCATCAGCGATTTGGTCCGCGGTGAGGGGCAGGAATTGCGCTCGCCCGGGGTTGCCGAACCAGCGCCGAGCCATCTCGCGCACCAGCGCGACCTCGTATCCTGTCGGCTGGCCGGCATCATTGAGCGCTGAGAAGGGCGCTGCCTGCGGGTCGAACCCTACGCGGATGCCCTGCGCAGCTCGGATATCGCTCAGGGTGTTCTTCGGGGCGCGCGTGTTTGGCAAACTGGCCAGCGATGGGGGCAATGGTTGAGGGATCACTTCCAGCGGCTCAGGAGCCGCGCCGAACCATCTCTCGTGTAAGCGGCGAAAGGTGCCATCGGCCATCATCGCTGCCAGCGTCAAGTTCACCAAATCCGCCCAGGCTGAATCGTCAGGCGGCAGCATGATCGCCACCGGCTCGCTGGTGAGCATTATAGGGATGGACAGCGCGCTGTTCTCCGCGACAGCGACGCGCAGCCGGCGCAAGCGACCGGCTACGCCGTCCGTTGCGCCGTCCAGCAGGTCGCCAATCGCTGCCTGGTAAGTGTTGCGTGCTTGCAACGCCACTGTCAGGTTGGTCGCCGCCTGGATGTCCCCCAGCGCCACGACCGTGGCGAAGTCTATGTAGGTCACCCGCCGGCGCGCCAGGCTGCGAAAGTCTGTGAACTCGCCGACGCGCGTGAGTATGGCTTCGCCGTCGCCCAGATATGCGATGCTGAAATCGACGGTGCGCTCCGCCGAACGCTGAATGGTCAAACCGCCTAGGGCCAGGTCCACTTCGCGTCTAGCGACCCTTTCCGCTGCTGTTGCTGTCGTCACTTGCACGAACTCGGCGTTGCGTTCGCTGCCCAGCCAGCGCCGCGCGAACTCGCGCGCCAGATCGACGTCCATCCCTTCCAACTCGCCTGCTTCGTTGACCCGCGCCAGCGGCGGTGCGTCGTAGCGAATCCCAATCCGAACAGCGGAGCGGCGCTTGACCAGCGCAGCGGTCGAGAGGGTGGCCGGCACCGGCGTCGCGTCGGTGTCCTCGATCACGACCACTGGCGTGGCTGCGGCGCGAACGATGATCTCGCTCAGGTCTAGTTGAGGGAGGCCGCTGCACGCAGTGAGCATCAACGCGCACAAACCGAGGTAGGCTGCTCTTCTGCGCATCGCCTTCCACTTTATCATGTTGCTATTGAGAACGGGAGGTGCGTTCGCCGTAGGGGCAACCCTTGGCGGGCTGCCGCCCGATGGCAAGAGAAGCGGCAAGGGCTGCTCACTAGCCACGCCAGTGAGTCGTGCCCGGCGCCGGCGACGCATAAAACGCTCGTCCAATTCATCCCGCGGGAGTCAATGACTTTCGGCTTGCCTGACCAAAATCCCTGTAAGGAGGCATTCACCCGGCAGGACAATCGCTCGTGGGCTGCCAATTGGTTGGAGGTTTATCTTCTGTCTAATGCGAAGAAGGTGGGGGGGAGCCGGCTTGTGAATGCGCCCGGCTGCGGAGAGTGTGCGAGGGCATCGTTAGAATTCAAGCAGGTCAAACTGAAGGAGGCGGCGACGGAGCATAAAAACTTGCGCATCCGCAAAGCCACGCGGGCAGACGCGGACGTGTTGTACGGCCTGATCTGCGCCCTGGCCGACTATGAGCGATTGCCTCGCCCCGACGCGGAGGCGCGCGAGCGGCTGATGCGCGATGGGTTCGGCCCTTCGCCGCGCTTCGATGCTTGGTTGGCCGAGATAGACGGCAAGCCGGTAGGCTACGCGGTCACCTTCTTCACCTATTCCACCTTTCTCGCCCAGCCTTCGCTTTACCTGGAGGATATCTTCGTGTTGCCTGAGCACCGCGCGCAGCGGGTCGGCACAGCGCTGTTCAAGCACTGCGTCCGCGTTGCCTACGAGGCTGGCTGTGGTCGCATGGAATGGCAGGTTCTGGACTGGAACACGCCTGCGATCTCGTTCTACCAACGCATGGGCGCTGCCCGTTTACAAGGCTGGTTGCCCTATCGCCTCACCCGCGCCGAGTTTGAGCGCATCCTCGCCGACTAGGCGCTTGCGGCGCATCATTTACCGATAAACTCCACCGTGTGACCAGAGGGTAGCCGCAGCACCGTCACCCGCTGTTGTTCAATCCCCAACTCTTCGCGATCCAGTGCGATGACCTGGCCATCTGCTGCCAGCGCCTCAGTGAGATCATCCAGATCGGTGACGCTGAAGCCAAGTTGAATGGTGCCATCGAGGTGCTCGTCCGCGCCGGTAGCTCGTTGGAGCACGAGATGCGCGCCCTCGGTCTCGAAGACCACAATATTTTCATCTTCATAAGCGATGGGGAGCTCCAGGACGTTGGCGAAGACGTGGCGATTGGCAGCCAAGTCTTTTGACCAGACCGCGACGTAGCTGATTCCCTGCACGGGCATAGCGCGATTCTAAATCATTGTCCCGTTTAGCAAGCAGGTGCATTCACGCACTAGGCTGCTCGCTCGCTGCGCCGGTCCATCGGCGAGCAAATGGCCCACGCCCCTACTCGTGAATGCACCCTTGCAGTGTGCCTGCATGTTAAAATCCCCGCAGTGCCATCCGAGCTTGCGCGGCGCATCAGCGAAGCGCGCCAAGCCCGTGGCGTGAGTCTGGAGGAGGCCGAGCAGGCGACCAAAATCCGCCGCCGCTATCTAGAGGCCATCGAGGCCGGCGATTTCGACCAGCTCCCCGACGGTCCACCGGGGCGCGGCTTCGTCCGAAATTACGCACGCTACCTGGGCTTGGACCCGGAAGCTGCTATCCACCTCTTTGAGTCAGAGGTTGGCGTGCCGCTTCTGATGTTAAAGGACCCTGCGCCACCACCGCCAACGCCTTACCGCCGGGTCTCTAAATACACGCAGCTTGCATTGCCGGAACCGCGCACGCCCGGTGAGTCGTCGAATGGCGAGGCCGCCGCAAATACCGATGGACGCCACGACGGCGCCGAGAGTCGTATGGTTGTAAGCCTGGCGCGCCCGCTCCGGGCGACTCGTTCGTCGTTTCGCCTGAAGGAGATCCGCGGGCCGTTCACCCGCTACGATCCTTATATGCTCACCGCACGGGGGGCAAAACGGCCGTTTAGCGCGCTGGAAAGTGCGGCCAGCCCCGCGCGCTACGGCCTGGGCATCGCAGTGGCCATCGGCATCCTGCTTTTGCTGATCGTGGTGATCGTCCCCTTCGCCCGCGACCGGCTCAGTGCGCTGTTGCCGCCTCTGCCGACTATCGGCCAACCGGCACCGACGTTTGTGCCACAGGTGACCATCTTCGCGCCACTGCCGACGACGCCGGCATCGTCCCCTGGCTCGCCATCGGCTGACCCTGCACCGGCGCCGGCGCCTGCCTCAGGGTTAAGGCTGGCGTTGGACGCCCGCGAGCAGGCCTGGGTGCGCGTGCGGGTGGACGGGAATATCGTCTTCGAGGGCGTGCCCCCGCTCGGCCTCGGCCTGCCGTTCAGCGCGCAGCGCGAGATTTCGGTAGAAACCGGCGATGCTGGCGCGTTCGAGGTCATCGTCAACGATGTCCGCCTAGGGCCGCTCGGCGCGCGCAACGAGACCGTGCGCCGAACCTGGAGCGCCGCTG
>Ga0308396_1001635_pt1 | contig 11232 bp, 9 predicted proteins | sample Hotspr2SamplePe2_FD_202359 | JGI IMG/M metagenome (GOLD analysis project Ga0308396, IMG submission 202359) | Hot spring phototrophic mat microbial communities from Mushroom Spring, Yellowstone National Park, Wyoming, United States - 20050930_Pe2 ... | reverse complement strand
GGATCAAGATACCCATTGGCCGCAATAACACCGGCCAGGCGTTCCGGAATCCGCCAGGCCAAAGCCAGGCTCAAGATCGCCCCCTGGCTGAAGCCAAACAAATAAGTACGCTGGGGATCGGTTCCGATCCGACCCGGCAATTCACTGATGAACCTAATCAATAATTCAACCGCCTTTGATCGCCCAACTGGATCGGGAATTAACCGGCCCGGAGCGCCACTCAGCTCGTACCATGCAAATCCTCCCCAGGGGAGTGCAATTGGTGCACGGGCACTCACAATATGGACCCGGTCATCGATCATATCAGCCAGTTCAAAAAGATCACGTTCATTGCTACCGAAACCGTGCAACATGACTAAGAGTGGGGCCGGCCCACGCTCAATGAATGGTCGGCGTTCAATCGTGCGAATCGTTGTCATGGGATCACCAGTTCCTGCCCGACTTGCAGGTTGTCACCCTGTGCCGGAGTAAGATTATTAGCCTGTAGAATTGCTTCAATTGTAACCCCAAACCGTTCGGCAATGACACGCAATGTATCCCCGGCCTGCACAGTATAGCGTCGTGGTCCAGCGGCTGTTGGGGTAGCAGGAGGTTCCGGAGTCGCACTTGGTTCGGCAGTGGGTGTTGGTTCAACGGTGGGAGTTGGTTCGGCAGTGAGTGTTGGTTCAGGCGTTCTCGTCGCCGTTACCGTCAGCGTTGGTCGGGGTGTCATTGTTGGTACGACCGGCACTGTTGGCATAACCGGTAACAGCTCTTGATCGAGCGCATCGGGGACTGGCGGTACCCAGGCCGGTAACAACGTCAAATCACTGATCCGCAGGGGTGGCAATGGATTCCGACTGATTGTAAAGATAGCCGCTGCCACTCCGATCAGGATGACAGTCATCCCGATTGCGATACCGATAGCGCCAATGAAACGCTGACTCATACGCAATATCAGCGCACCGATCGGCGGCGCCAAAAAAATAAAGATCAGTAGAAACCAGAGTGTCGTTTCTGTCAACATATCATTTCATTCGCCGGCATCACGCTGAACCAGGAATCACCGCATTACGGTACCAATGCCCAGCGTGGTTCGTAATCCAACCCAACGACCAGCACAATATCTGCGCCCAAGGGTTGGGGCGGTGCATCAGCCGGTGGTGTCGCAAAAACCTGACTCGGTGGCAGACCCAGATGCGCAGCCAGCCGGGCCAGTGTTGCCGGTTTCCCGGTATAATCGATCAGCATAGTCTTCTCTCGCCGTTCGGTGTTACTGGCGGGCAGCGTCTGAAAATTTGCCTGGGCCAACGCACGACTGATTCGCCCCGCCAGACCGTTCACCGGCGTACCGTTCAAGACTTGCACTTTCGCCAGTTCGCTATCGATCTGGGGCCCGGCCCGGAATCGTTCGACCAACATTGCCAGATCGCGCCGGTTCCAGTAAATGTCTGATCCAATCTCGGCAACCACGGCCACATCACGCGGATTAATACCGAACGTTGCGATCCGGCTGCTATCAATCGCTTGGGCCAGCATCAACAGGTCCCGCAAGACAGCCGGGTCGTCAATTGGCAGCGTCGTCTTGATACTGCGCCGCACCTCTTCAAGCAACGTTGCGAGCACTCCTGCCTGATCGATCAGGCCCCGACGCTGGATCGTCGCAACCACTGCCCGCAACAACATCTGTTGCCGCTGGGCACGGTCGAAATCACTCGAACCGTGACGGGATCGTGCGTACTTCAACGCAGTCTTCCCATCGAGTATCTGTAGACCGGCAGGAATGAAGATACGTTCGTACCCATAATCATCGGTAGGAAAACTACTGTCGAGGAGTGGGGCAGGAACGTCGATCAAAACGCCGCCTATCGTATCGATTAACCGTTCAAAGCCACTAAAATCGATTTGAGCAACATAATCAACCGGCATATTCAGCAACATCGCAACGGTTTCGGCAACCAGCGCCCCACCGGCAGCAGCCGGATCAGTACCAGGCCCATACAGACTGGCTGCATGCTGATAACCATAGTTATAAGCAGCATTGATCTTCTGCTCGCCAAGACCGGGGATCACGGCCACCGTATCACGTGGGATCGAGAGTAAACTCACCCACTGTTCGGTCGGATGGATATACGCCAGAATCAATGTATCACTGCGCACACCTTCGCCGCCATCAGCACGCTGATCAACACCGAGCAGCAATACCGTAAATGGTTGCCGAAACATTGTACTGGTCGGCGTTGCCGTCCTGGTCAGCGGGCGCAGCTCATTCTGGCGTATACTGGTCAGAGTGTTCCATACCCAACCTACACCGCTGAATGCGAGCAGCAGCACACAAACGACTCCACCAATGAGAACCAGCCATCGCCAACGCTGCCGACGCCGGGCACGGAGCAGAGCAACTCGTTCCCGTGCACTGCCCTGCGGTAACGTAGGTGATCGTTGCCGTCGGTTGCCACGTTGTCGATCCATTGCCATCCGGTGTCCTAATCATCTATCACTTCCGGCTCATCAGGTGGTTCGTACAGGCTGGTTGCCACAATCGGCGCACTCATCGTCAAGCGACGCAATCCGGGAATACCGTTCGTCGGCAAAATGGCCAGCACCACAATACTTATATCATCAGATGGTTGTCCATCATCAAGCTCAAGTGCGTACTGGAGAATGCTATCAACTAGCGTCTGCGGATCACGACCCTCGTGGGCCGGCCACGCCGCTAGATAATTGGGCAATCCCAAATCCTCACCTCGTCGCTCTCCTGCTCGCAACAAGCCATCGGTAAACAAGACGATATAGGTATAGGGAGCAACCGGTATTTCACTGATATGAGGACGAATTAATGGCTGCAAGCCAATCGGACTGGAGGGCGCGTTAAAACTGCGCATTTCCTGTGGTGTAATAACGAAAAACGGTGCCGGATTATTACGGGTAACCAGAATTTTCGGCCCGGCAAAATCAACCGATAGAATATTCAGCGTTGCCGCCACCTGTCCCATTCGATAAGTATACAGATAGTCATGCACAGCCCGCGCCACTGCCCCATCGCGTGCCCCATCTTTCAGCAACGTAATCGCTCGCGTCGCTACCAGATGCGACAACGTTTTGGCACTGCGGCCACTGCCCTGCCCATCAACCAGAACAAACGAAAATCCACCACCCGGACGCTCAATCGTCTCGAGCGTATCACCGCTCTCCAGCTCACCATAACGAGGAACTTTGGCAACTGCTACGCGCATTTCCAGATCGGCCATCACATGCATCCCCTCGTCTTGCTCGTTAATCTGTAACAGCATACCACAACTTACACCATGCTATAATCACACTGTTACCGGAATAGGGCCATTCTTTAGACGATTGAGGAGGACGACGATGTCCGAAGGACGTGTATTCCACAACTTGATCGGCGGCGAATTCGTTCCCGCTCAGAGCGGAAAAACCTTTGAGCGGCGTAATCCCGCCGATACTCGCGATCTGGTAGGTGTATTTGCCGACAGCGACGAGCGCGATGTCTATGCCGCCGTTGAAGCGGCCAAAGCCGCCTTCCCCCACTGGAGCAAAGTACCGGCGCCAAAGCGTGGCGAGATTTTGCTGCGCGCTGCTGAACTGCTGCGGTCCCGTAAAGAGCAGTACAGTCGCGATCTGACTCGCGAGATGGGCAAACCGCTCTTCGAGGCCGGTGGTGATATTGTCGAAGCGATCGGCATGGCCCAGTACGCCGGTAGTGAAGGGCGGCGAATGTTTGGGGTGACAACCCCTTCCGAATTGCCCAACAAGTTTCAGATGAGTATTCGGCAGCCAATCGGTGTAGTTGGCCTGATCACGCCGTGGAACTTTCCAATGGCTATTGCATCCTGGAAGATGCTGCCCGCTATCGTCTGTGGCAACACGGTTGTGATTAAACCGGGTGAAGATGCCTCGGCCAGTACGTATAATCTGGTGCAGTGCCTGATGGAAGCCGGGTTACCTCCCGGTGTGGTCAACATCGTCACTGGCTATGGGCCAAAGGCCGGTCAACCGCTGGTCGAACATCCCGATGTACCGGTCATTTCCTTCACCGGCAGCACCGAAACCGGTCGGCTGGTATACGAACTGGGTGCTCGCCGGATCAAACGGGTCAGCCTGGAAATGGGCGGCAAGAACCCATTAATTGTGATGCCCGACGCCGATCTCGACCTGGCGCTCGATGGCGTCTTGTGGGCAGCCTTTGGCACCACTGGCCAACGCTGTACTGCCACCAGCCGCCTAATTGTCCACCGCGCCGTTGCCCGCGAATTGGTCGATCGGATTGTGGCGCGTGCTCAGTCACTGCGCGTAGGCAATGGTCTCGACCCCGCTACCGAAATGGGGCCACTGGTCAATGAAAAGCAGTTGCAGCGAGTGCTAAACTACATCGAAATCGGCAAACAAGAGGGTGCCACGCTGCTGTGCGGTGGTTACCGACTTACCGGCGGCGACTACGATTATGGCTACTTTATTGCGCCTACCGTCTTTACCAATGTTACGCCTCAAATGCGGATCGCTCGTGAAGAGATTTTCGGGCCTGTTCTCAGTGTGATCGAAGTCGATAGCCTTGATGAAGCGATCACCATTGCCAACGACGTTGCTTACGGCCTCAGCTCTGCAATCTACACGCGCGACATCAACGCTGCTTTCCGGGCTATGCACGCGCTTCAGGCCGGTATCGTGTACATCAACGCCCCCACTATCGGCGCCGAAATCCATCTGCCCTTCGGTGGCGTTAAAGCAACCGGTAACGGTCATCGCGAAGCCGGCCCAACCATGCTCGATGTCTTTTCCGAATGGAAGAGCGTTTATATTGATTACAGTGGGACGTTACAGCGGGCACAGATTGACAACGCTGATTAACTCAGGCTCGGGCTTACGATTCACCGGTCAGGGCGGGTTGTAAACCCGCCCGTATTGCGAGAGGAGTCAACACCTTCCCACAACAGCACACCGCAGAAGAGAAGCGAATGAAGATCGGAGAAGAGTGAGCGTTACACCGCCTCATCTCACCGCTCACTGCTCTCCACTCACTCCTCACCAGGGGACGGTAAGATGTGGGATTACCCCCTCGCCAGCGGGGATAACAGGTAGCAGATTGTCGGATAGAGACGGTCAACCGTCACCTGGAACCGATGAGCAGTGAGCAGCACTCCACACGCCCTCATGTCGGTGTCAACGGAAGGAACATTCACTGCGCAGCGCACACATCAGCACGAACATGAGCGAGCAAGCAACAGTTGATAATCATTCAGTGGTATGCTGAACAGAAGCACCGGCTTTACCGGAGAACATCAGTGCGACTTTTTCCGGCAATGCTGGTGATCCTGTTGGTGGGTGTTCGATAGAGTATCGTTCGTCATCAATCACATCAAAACTGGTTATCATTCATTCCTAATGTACGTAATATCAGGATCGATTTCTACGACCTGATATATCAATCGTGTATCAATGGGGTATTACCGGCTTACCGGTACGTACCGATCTGGTTGACAAACCGATTACAAGACGGGCTGATCGCTGGGAAACAGCACTTACGGACAAGATTGTGCTCTGGCCCGATTCCTCTCGATACGATAAGCATCCTGCTGAAATCGCAAGGATTTTCAATCAAATCTTATGCAACAGGCAATTACCCATGAGCGTGCTCCTAGACCGGCCTGCCGGCAACGATGATTGAAGAAGGAGAAGCTAAACACACTATTGACCAACACGCTGTGCACACCAACGAGGTCGTCTGTGCAAGTCTTACAACATTGGCAACAATCGATTAAAACCAGTTTACGGGCTAAATTATTGCTCTTTCTAAGTCTGAGCATGCTATCAATATTGTTGATAGCGGCTTACGGTGTTTTCCGATATATTGAAACGGTTGAACAAGAGGGATGGGCTGGTCGCCAACGCGAAGCAGCTCAGTATGCAGTGCGCACAATCGATGACTTTCTGCTGCGGGTTGAAGATACGCTCAACCTGGTGGGAGCACTATCGGTTCAACAGATTCGGCAATCACCTGAATTACTCCCTGAAATTCTTAACCGCATACCCGCCTGGATCGAGATTGTCCGTGTCGATGCAACCGGTCGTGTCATCGCGTCGACCAGCCGTGATCAACCGCTTCTAACAAATCCGGCAAGCATTCTGCTCGCAAACTGGTTCCAACAGGCGCGCAAGGGAAACAATTACCTTAGCCCGCTGTTCATTACCACTAATAGTGAACCGTACATTATTCTGTCGATGCCTGCGAGTGATGGCGGAGTCGTCGCCGGTCGGTTACGGATGAATTTGTTGTGGGAAACTGTAGCGACAATCCGGTTTGGCCGTACCGGGCATGCCTATATTGTCGATGATCTTGGTACTATTATTGCCCATCCCGATCCACAAATTGTGCTGGCCAACACCACCATTGGCGAACGTCCAGAATTTCGCACCTTTCCTCCCGATGGGAACCAGCGTTTCTACATCAATCGCTTTCAGCAAGAGACTCTCGGCGTTGCACTGAATATTCCCGGTACACCCTGGCGATTACTGGCCGAAATACCTGAAGATGAAGCCACTGAACTGTCGACACGGGCCGGAATTGTTGTCACCATCAGTCTGTTCCTTTTTGGTGCGCTCATCCTGCTGAGCATAAATTATCTGCTCGATCGCTTCATCTTCCGCGTTCTAAATGAACTCCGACAAGGTGCCGAACGAGTCGAGACAGGTGACCTCACCCAACCGCTGGTCGTACCACCTGAGCATGAACTGGCTCAGGTCGCCAGTGAATTCAACACGATGATGCACCAGTTGCATGCCCGTAATCTTGAAATTACCCGCCAGACAGAAAGCCTGAAAACCGAGATTCAGCAACGTCGCCGGATCGAGCAAGAGCTGATAAGGGCACGCGATGCTGCTGAAGCAGCTTCACGAGCGAAAAGTACCTTTCTTGCCACAATGAGCCACGAGTTGCGTACTCCCTTGACCGCAATTATCGGCTACAGCCAGCTCCTAGAACAGTTAATCGGTCAGGGTATCTATGATACGGTTGCACACGATGTCGGACGTATTCGTGCTGCCGGTACGCATCTCCTTGCCCTTATTAACGATATTCTTGATATTTCCCGAATCGAAGCTGGTCGAATGACGGTCAGCATCGAATATGCCGATGTAGCAGATTTGGTGCGCTCTGCCGTAAATACGGTTCTGCCCCAAATCGAGAAGAATCGGAATCGCCTCCAGATCAATTGTCCACCAGATATTGGTATTCTAAACAGTGATGCGACCAAGGTGCGTCAGGCATTGATAAATCTGTTAAGTAATGCCGCAAAATTTACTGAAAATGGTGAGATAACCCTAACCGTTAGTCACTATTATGAGAATGCGCAGAAGTGGTTCCGCTTTACCGTTTCTGATACCGGTATTGGCATCCCTGCTGATAAACTAGATAAGCTGTTCAAAGCGTTTTCGCAGGTTGATGATACACCCACCCGAAAATACGGTGGCACCGGCCTGGGTCTGGCCTTGAGTCAGCGTTTATGTGCGCTTATCGGTGGCAGAATTACGGTCGAAAGCACTGTTGGATTCGGATCAACATTTACAATCGAAGTCCCTGCCGAACTTAATGCAATCTCTTCGACATCAGACCTGGACGCGCCCAGTCTTTCTGCAATCCCAGCACCAATCACGACTGACAGGACCGCCTCGACAGTAACGGCCAAAAATGCTGTTTTACTGATTATCGACGATGATCCAACAATGAGCGATATGTTGCGTCGACTCATACCGGCTACTGAAGCGACTATCGTTACTGCTGAGACCGGTACTGAAGGTCTGCAACTGGCTGCCGCTCTCATTCCTGAGGTGATCGTCCTCGATCTAAAATTACCCGATTTGCACGGCCTCGAAGTGTTGGCGCGGCTGCGTGAAAACCCAGAGCTATCTCATATCCCAATCGTTGTGCTAACGATTGATGACCAGGCTCAGCACGGTCTGACCCTCTCAGTCGACGAATATTTGGTCAAGCCTGTCGAGCCGAACAGATTGATCAGCATTGTTAGACGTTTCTACCAACCCAAAGCCGAAGTTTCAACACCACATATTTTGCTGGTTGAAGATGATACGGCACTCGCCGAATTGTTCGCCCAAACCCTGCGAACCGTCGGCTGGTCGGTAGAGGTCGCCTCCGATGGCGAAACCGGTCTTACTGCTGCGCTAAGCCGACCACCGGCCCTGATATTGCTTGATTATATGTTGCCCGGTATGGATGGACTACAATTGCTTGAACAGTTACGAAGCCATCCTCACGGGAAGAATATTCCGGTGATCTTGATGACGGCCCATGAGCTAACCGCTGATGAACGACAACAACTGGCAGTCAGTGTGAGCATGATTCAACGCAAAGCAGAATTAAACCTGGAGCAAATGATCGATCATTTGCGACGGCTACTGTCCCAAAACAAGTCTCTACTCATAGAACAGTAACAAGGCAGGGTAAACAATGGCAAAAATTCTTATCGTAGAAGATGATGCTAATAATCGCGATCTGATCGCACGATTAGTAGAATTGATGGGGCACGAACCAATTCTGGCAGCCGATGGCGCTCAGGGTGTCGCCCTCGCCCGTAGCGCGCAGCCTGATCTGATTGTAATGGATATGGGATTACCCGTGCTCAACGGATGGCAGGCCACCCACCGTATCAAATCGCAACCGGCCACCAGGCATATTCCGATCCTGGCATTGACTGCTTACGCCCTCACCGAAGATCGGACACGCTCACTGGATGCTGGTTGTGATGACTTTGAGACTAAACCGATTGACTTTAACCGATTCCGAGAAAAAGTTGAAGCACTCCTTCGTCAGCGCGGAAAAGAACCCACAGCTCCGTAGCTGCGTAGAAGCTCGTGATGACACTATTGAAGCGTCAAGACATCGAATGGAACCCGAAGCTGAGAACACAGAAAAGCACTAACCGGTGCAGATCATACTTGCACAGCGTTACACAATGTGGTAATATCGCAACCGCAAGGGCAGGTCGCATAGTTGGTCTAGTGCGCGGCACTGGAAATGCCGTACAGCGGAAACGCTGTCGTGGGTTCGAATCCCACCCTGCCCGCCAGTTGGTCTCTTCCACCACTTGCTATCCCAACAATCGCTGAGGAACTGACAAGAGGCGTGCATAAAGATACGTTTCCTGGCATTGTGACGCGCAATTTGCTATTTTGCATCACCCTATACCCCACTGGTTAGCGCGTTCCTACCCAACTCACCCGGCTTACCGCCGCACACTCTCTTCATTACATCAATACATGAGGGTTGAAAACCTCCCACATCAGGATCAGCATCCCGATATATCCGTTACCAGACCAATAGTGTAACTGCCAGATACAAGAGAATCCCGCCAATATGCAAACTTACAATACCCCAAAAATATCTGGCATACGAAGACTTACTAATTTTATGTCGAAAAATCTGCTGCGCAAGCAGCGCACCAGGCCATCCCCCTAACAGCTCCCATGCATGCAGAGTCTGTTCGCGGATACGCCAAACTCCAAATTGTGCTCGCCGCTTATCTTCCTGGTATAACATCAGCGTCACTGCACTGCACGCCAGATACCACCCAATAACCCATGATGGCATTACCATTGCGAATACTGTAAGCCCCAGCAAGATTACAAATGCGCCAACGACCAACAAGGCCAACACCGTATCAAACCGAGAAACCGATCCAGCGATCTGTGGCGCTGCCCACTGTGTTCGTACATTGACTGCCCGTAATCGCCCCTGAGCATCGAGCTGAACAGTAAATTTGACCGTTTCACCTGGCTGAGGCTGCCAGTTGCAGTCGAAGGTATCGCGAATATGAAAAAAGATGTCACCTTGATGACTTGGTGAAGTGATAAAGCCGTATCCTTCTTTCTGCTTCCAACTGGCAACTCTGCCGAAGTAACTTTGATCGTTCATAGGAACTTGCCAACGTAATCAACAACGAATATGACTTGTTTAGTATACTATATCACACATATTACCAGTTTCCTGAAGACCAACACCATTTACAAAACATCAAACCCTCCTTTCCTCAGCGACGCTGTCACGCAGGGCTTCACATAGCATGTATGGAAGCCCCACAGAGACAATAGGTTTCCCGACAATAAGACTGTTGCTGTTTCATTCTTCTAAACCCTGCAAGCGCCGCAGCTCGACTTCAAGCTGGCGCAGACGGGCTTCAAGCTCGGCTCGCGCCGCTGCTTCCCGTTGCGCCTGTTCTTCCGCTGCTCGCGCTCGCGCTTCGGCTTCCGCCCGCGCTGCTGCTTCGCGTCGAGCCTGTTCTTCTGCCTCGGCCCGCGCTGCCGCTTCGCGTCGGGCCTGTTCTTCCGCCTCGGCGCGAGCTTCTGCTTCACGTCGGGCCTGTTCTTCCGCCTCGGCCCGTGCTGCCGCTTCCTGTCGCGCTCGTGCCTCGGCTTCTGCCGCCTGCTGCACCACCGTCGCGTAGTCACCAAACGCCGTGCCGTCGTCGGTGTAGCAAACCACGTGGTCGCCCTCCACCCCTAGCCACAGCCCGGCAACCTCCAGATACACCCATCCCCGCGCATCGGGCGGCTGGAGCCGGTAGGTGTCCCCTACCAGCCGGTAATCGAGCAACCGGAGCTGCCGCTCCCCCCGCCGCCCGAGGTTGTCCACAATCACGTACTGCGCTACCCCCGCCCGTGCGTAGTGCGCCACCTTCCGCACCACGTCGTTCTCCCGCGTCTCCGGCGACGTAATTTCAATAATCAACGCCGGTCGTACCCCCTCCTCCGCCACGTCAAACGTGCTCCAGTCGCGCCGCTCGCGCAGCCCTGGAATGACCATCACGTCCGGCCCGTGCGGCCGCAGGTCGGGCACGTCCCACGCCACCCGCACATCACTCAGCACGATAGCTCGCCCGTGCGCTTCGAGCCGAGCGCGCAACACCGCGGTGAGGTACATCCGGTCGGTTTCGTGGCGGTCACTGTGCACGATGAAGTCTCCCACTTCGGGATGCAACACGTCCTCGAGGGTGAGCGGCACCGGTTCGAGGTGGTCGGGGTCGTCGGGGGTAGGCCGACGGACGTAGCGCCAGCCGTAGCGGAAGGGGTCTTCTTCGGGGAGCGGTGCAGGTGCGGTGGCAGTAGGATGGGTCATCGCAGTTCCTCCTTGCTGTGGTAGGTGGGTCTGCCGGTATTGTAGCACAGCGCTGGGCAGGATGCAGGGGCAAGGGCGGCAGCGCACACGGCAGCGGGTGGTGGTGTTTT
>Ga0308396_1001631_pt1 | contig 11257 bp, 10 predicted proteins | sample Hotspr2SamplePe2_FD_202359 | JGI IMG/M metagenome (GOLD analysis project Ga0308396, IMG submission 202359) | Hot spring phototrophic mat microbial communities from Mushroom Spring, Yellowstone National Park, Wyoming, United States - 20050930_Pe2 ... | reverse complement strand
GTAATTTTGCATTTTAATTTTTGATATTTGATATATTTAATTTATGAACTACTTAGTCATTGTCCGGCATGGGTTAACTGAATGGACCGGTAGGTTTACCGGTTGGACTGATATTGATTTGGCACCTGCGGGAATTGAAATGACCAAAAAGTATGCGAAAATAATTAAAGAAAAAAGGATTGTTTTTGATTTAGCTTATAGTTCGGTATTAAAACGGGCCTATAAAACGATTGAGATAGTTTTGGCAACCATTGGTCAAAAAGTTTCTATAATCAAAGATTGGCATTTAAATGAGCGTCATTATGGTGCTTTGCAAACTCTTTCTAAACCAGAGATGGTTAAAAAATATGGTGAGGAACAAGTCAATCTTTGGCGACGAAGTTATGATGTTGCCCCTCCCAAAGTTGATGAAAAAGACCCACGGCATCCGATAAATGATCCTTTGTATAAAGATGTGCCAAGGGATCTTTTACCTTCAGGAGAGTCTTTAAAAGATACTTATAATCGAGTTATCCCCTACTTTAAAGAAGAGATTGAAAAAAAGTTAGTTGAGGAAAAAAATATTCTTTTATCATCACATCATAATGCTTTGCGCGCTATTGTTAAATATTTGGACAATATCGATGACAAAGCCGTTGTTTCTTTGAATATCCCTTACTGTATTCCTTTAATTTATGAGTATGAGAATGGGATAAAAGTTCACAAATATTATTTAGCCTCAGATGAGGAGGTTGAATCGATAATTACTTCAATTAAAAATCAGACTAAAGCTTAAGCTTAAGGCAAAAACCTTCAAAAAGTGATAAAATAATAAGACAATAAAATGAGTAGGTCTTATAAAAGGATATGAAAAAAAAATTAAAAATTGCCATAGTGTTTTCTTCTGATCCATCGCAGGCCGGTGGAGTTCAGGAACATATATACAATTTAACAAAAGAGTTGGCAAAATTAGGTCATAAAATCAATATTTTTGGACCCGAAAATAATAAAATTCCCTTTATTAATTATCATCCAATTGCTAAGGCCGTCAAACTACCAGTTCCTAACGGAAACTGGAGTAATATTACTATTAAAAATAATCAAAAATATAAGGCATCACAAATTTTAGAAAAAGAGAAATTTCATATTATTCATATTCATGAACCATATATCCCTTTTGTCAATTGGGATATCTTTGGCAATACGTCAGCCACTAAGGTGGCTACTTTTCATACGGCATGGAATAATGACTCAATACTGAATATTATTAATCCATTCTTACCGCTTTTAAAAGAAATATTTTCGTCATATTTTAAAGGAGTGATTTTTGTTTCAAAGATTGTCAAAAGACGTTGGCAATATTTATGTAAACACAGTGTTATTCAAAAAATTATCCATAATGGTATTGATAGAACTTTTTTTAGACCAGCGAAAAAAGCAAAAGGTAAAATAATAAATTTATTATTTGTTGGTAGATTAGTTAAAAGAAAAGGTTTAATCTATTTATTAAAAACACTGAATAAAATCGTTAAAGATAATCTGAATATCCGTCTGACGATTGTTGGCGATGGTCCGGAAAAATTAGAGTCGGAAAAATATGTTAAGGAAAATAATTTAAATAAATATGTAAGATTTGTAGGAGAGATATTGGGAAAAGAACGAATTAATTATTATCAGGAGGCGGATATTTTTTGTGCTCCATATATTGATGAAGCTTTTGGGATAACAGTGCTTGAAGCTTTATCTTGTGGCATACCGGTAGTTGGTTTTAAAAACGAATCTTTTTTAGAAATTTTAAAAGGTTATCCTTATCCAGAATTATTTGTTGATAGAAAGAATATCGTTAAGTTTTCCAAAGTTTTAAAACAGTTAATAAATGATCAACAAAAGAGGAAAATCATTGGTGAATGGGGAGTAAGTCGAGTTAAGGATTTTGATTGGATAAATTTGGCCAAAAAAACAGAAGAGTTTTATTATCAAGTTTTAGGTGTTTAAAATAAACAAAAACTTAACATCATGGAGGTGTTAAAGTGAATATGAGAAACATCAGAAATTTTGCCATTATCGCTCATGTTGACCACGGGAAAAGCACTTTGGCCGATAGATTTTTGGAGATTACCGGCGTTTTGGAAAAAGGAAAGCATGAGGAGCAGTTTTTAGACAGAAACCCAATTTCAAGAGAACGTGGGATAACGATAAAACTGGCACCGGTGAGGATGAAGTATCAAGTATTAAGTAGTAAGTATCAAGGAGAAAGTATCAATGATTCTGAAAATAAAGAGGAAAAAACCAAAGTCCTTAATAATAACTACTTTATCCTTAATTTAATCGATACCCCAGGACATGTTGATTTTTCGTATGAAGTGGATCGGACTTTGGCCTGTGTTGAGGGAGTTATTCTTTTAGTTGATGCCACCCAAGGGATTCAAGCTCAGACAGTGGCCAACGCCTATAAAGCTTTGGATAAAAATTTAGTGATTATTCCGGCAATTAACAAAATTGATCTTCCTCAAGCCCAAATTGAAAAAACAAAAAAAGAACTGATTGATTTTTTAGGAGTCAAAGATAAAGATATCTTTTTGGTTTCGGCAAAAACCGGGCAAGGAGTAGAAGAATTACTTTATGCGATTATTGAAAAAATACCTGATCCATTAGAAGGTTCAACGTCAAATTTTTTAAACTCCGTGGGCGTGCTCGTCCCGCCTAAGGCGGGACTGCGCACCTCCCAAGTCGTAAAAAATTTGACGTCTTCACCTGAAGATAGACTCGGAACAAATGAGAACAACTTATCAGCCTTGGTTTTTGATTCTTACTTTGATCAGCATCGAGGGGTGATTGTTTTTGTCCGAGTGTTTTTTGGGAAAATTAAAAAGGGGCAAAAAGTTTTTTTAGTCAATGCTAAAAAAGAAATCACCGTTGAAGAAGTCGGTTATTTTACGCCTGATTTAAAAGAGTCCGGTCAGTTATCTGCTGGTGAGATTGGATATGTGGTTACTAATTTAAAAGATATTCATCAGGTTGATGTTGGGGAGACGATTGTTGACGTAGGAAATATGCATGTTCCCTCCCTTCCCGGTTACAAAAAAATCAAACCCATGGTTTTTGCCGGAATTTTCCCAACCGATCCTTCAGACTATTTAAATCTTAAAAAAGCACTAGAAAAACTTTACTTAAATGACGCGGCCATCTCTTTTTCACCAGTTTATAGTAAAGCGTTGGGGAGCGGTTTTCGGGTGGGTTTTTTGGGACTTTTGCATGCTGAGGTTGTTTGTGAAAGGTTGGAGCGAGAGTTTGGTTTAAGCTTGGTTTTAACACCGCCTCAAGTGGAGTTTAAAAAAGAGAAAAATTCTTATCTTGAGCCTTATGTTAAATTGACCATCATTACTCCCTCTAAATATCTAGGTGAGATTTTGACTTTATGTAAAAATCATCGAGCTAATTTTTTAACCATGAACAACATTGGCAAAAGTGACTCAATCCAACTTATTTATGAGATGCCAATGATTGAGATGATTTCTGATTTTTTTGATAAGTTAAAAAGTGTGTCTTCGGGTTATGCTTCTTTGGATTGGGAGTTTTTAGATTACCGGCCGGTTTTAGCTTCACCTTTAACTCTTCTTTTAAATGGGAAAGAAATTGAGGAGTTTTCCGAAGTAGTACCAGCCCAAAAAGCCTATGAAAAAGCCAGTTTTTTGGTTAATCGACTAAAAGAATTAATTCCCCGGCAACAGTTTGAAGTAAGAATTCAAGCTAAATTTGATGGAAAAATTATTGCTTCAGCCAAAACTGCTCCTTTTCGCAAAGATGTTTTGGTAAAATCGGGTAAGGTTTTAGGCACGGGTGATGTTTCTCGCAAAAGAAAACTTTTGGAAAGACAAAAAGAAGGAAAAAAACGAATGAAGATGGTTGGTGATGTTGAGATACCCAAGGAAGCATTTTTGAAGTTGTTTAGGAAGTATTAAAGCGGGTCCTGTCCCGCCTTTCCTTCCCGCCGATGCTCGTTCCTCAAATTTCAAATATCGTCACTGCGCGTCGTCGGGAGCCCTTCCAGGCGTGCCACCCGCTTTTTTATTTGGTAAATTATAATAAATGATTAATATGATTATTATTACCGGTCAGACAGCCACTGGGAAAACAAAACTGGCTTTTGATTTTGCCAAAAAATATAACGGTGAAATTATCAACTTTGATGCCCGCCAGATTTACAAAAAACTTGATATCATAACTGGCAAGGACATTGATAAAAAAAAAGATAAATTTTCTTTATGGAAAAAAGTGCAAGACTTTGAGATTTGTTATTATCTAAAAGATGGAATAAGGCTTTGGCTTTACGATATTGTTTTTCCCAACCAATACTTTTCTTCTTTTTCCTATGTTTCACTTTGCCAAAACGTAATTGAAAAAATCGAAAAAGAAGGAAAAAAACCAATATTAGTCGGTGGTTCTTATTTTTATTTAAAACATTTGCTTTATGGTTTTGATTATAAAGCCCCCCCAGATTTTTCTTTACGAGAAAAATTAGAAAAACTTTCAGTTGACGACCTTCAAAATATTTTAAAAGAAGAAAAAAAAGAGTTTTTTGAGGCTTTAAATGAAAGCGATCGAAAAAACAAAAGACGGCTTATAAGAAGGATTGAGATTGCAAGATTTTTAAAAAAAAACCCATCTTTTGAAAAAAAAGAAAAAGAAGGTTTGTTTTATAAAGTGAAAAAATTTATCGGTCTTCGTTTTTCTGATAAAAATCTTTTGCGAAAAAAAATTGAAGAAAGAGTAAAAAAAAGATTAAAAATGGAAGCATTATCTGAGGTTTTTAATCTTTTAAAAGAGGGATATCAACCGTCTGATTTCGGTTTAAAAACTATAGGTTATAAACAGCTCATACCGGTAGTTTTGAAGAAAAAAGATTTAAATGAGGCCATTTCTTTGTGGATTGCCGCTGAAGTTTCTTATGCTAAAAGACAGTATACTTTTATGAAAAAAGATAAAAATATTGAATGGAGGGAAATCAATTAATAAAAATAATTATTTTTTTTGAATTAAGGCAGCATCGACTAAATTCTTATAAAGATACAAAACATCAACAGGACCGATACCTCCAGGAGTTTTGGTATAAAAGGAGGCGATGTTTTTTATCTCTTTTTCCTCATAATCGCCTTTTAGTTTCCCATTTTCTTTTCTAAGACCAACATTTAGTAAAATAACTCCTTTTTTTAAATCATTTGGAAAGATCACTTTTTTGCCAACAGCGGTGATTAAAACATCAGCTTGTTTATAATAGCTTTCTTTGTTTTCTGTTTTTGAGGTGATAGCAATAAAGTTGATTTTAAAGTAGTTTAAGGTTTTGCCTATTGGTAGTCCGCCCGTTATTCCTTGTCCAACCAAAACTATTTTTTTATTTTTAAGTTTTTTTTGAAAGAAATTAACATCTTTTTTTGGACTTATAATAATTTTTTCGTTGACAATTCCTCCCAAAAGCGCCGATTTTAAAGCGGTTAAAACTGCAAGACCAATCGGTGGTAAAAAAGGGCTTTTTGGATTGTGTCCTTCGATTTCTTTTTTTGCAGGGATGTATTGATAAATGGTTTCAGTGGCCAAAGCGGCGGGTAATGGTTGTTGGATGATGACGCCGGTTGTTTCTTTGTCAGTTGCTTTTTGTTTAAGATGACGAACAAACTCTTCAAAAAGGGGTGGCTTTTTGTAGTGAATAAATTCAAATTTAATTCCAAGTTTTTTTGCGAATTTATTTTTTATCTTCACAAATGAAAGCTGTTCTTGTGATTCACCAATAAGAAAAACAACCAATTTTGGTTTATTTTTTTTCAATTTTTTAAGAGTTTTTTTTATTTCTTTAGTAAGAAGGGAGGCGATTTTTTTGCCATCAATGACCATTATATAAAAATTATACCATAAAAAAAATTAAAAAGCAATAAAATGTCATTCCTGACTCTGATTAGGAATCTATATGATTTTAACGCGCTTTAAAATTAATACGAAGAAAAAACTTTGTTCCATTCCCCATCTTCAATGATTCTTTCTAAATCATAAAAACTTTTACCAATGCGATGATCGGTTAGTCTATTTTGTGGAAAGTTGTAAGTGCGAATTTTTTCGGCCCGCTCCCCACTGCCAACGTTTTTGACATAAGAGTGTAAAAGTCCTTGTTTTTTTTCTTGTTCTAGTTGGTAGAGTTTGGCCGCCAAAAGGTTTAAGGCAATTCTTCGATTGGCTTCTTGATAACGCTCGCGGGAGGCGGTTACCACAATCCCTGTTGGTTTATGGATTAATCTCACTGCCGTTTCTACTTTGTTGACATTCTGTCCCCCATGACCACCAGATCGATAAAACTGCCACTCAAGATCTTGGGGGTTAATTTTAATATCGGATTCAATGATTTGGGGGTAAACAACGATAACGGCGGTTGAGGTATGGATTCTTCCGCGTCTTTCAGTTGTGGGAATTCGCTGAACCCGATGGACCCCAGTTTCATTTTTAAACAAAGAAAAAGCATTGTCTCCTTTTATCTCAACGATATCTTTATCAAGATAAGAAAATTTAAAACCTTTTTTTTGGGCAAATTTAATGTATGATAAAAGAAGCTCCCGCATCCAGATTTTTGCCTCATCACCACCAACGCCAGGAAGGGCCTCGATGATAGCAATATTGGGATTGATGAGCATAAGGGAAAATAAGACTGATAGGTTTTATAAGACTTATAAGTTAGATAAAATTTTTAAAGCCTCTTCAAGAGAAAAATCTTTTTGGCTACCTGTTTTTAAATTCTTTAATTTTACTACATTTTTTTTAACCTCTTCTTCTCCTAAAATTAAAACATAAGGAATTCCTTTTTTATCGGCATATTTTAACTGTTTATCAAGTTTTTTTTCTGGGTTTAAAAAAAGCTCGGTGTTAATGTTTTTTTCTCTTAAGAAAGCGGCGACTTTTATTGATTTTTCAATAAAGTTTTTGGAGAAAATAGTCACCAAAACTTTGGTTGCGGTTGATTTTTTGGGAAAAAGATTAAGTTCATTGCCGGCTTCCAAAAGCCGATCAAACCCAAAAGCAAAACCACAGGCAGGAATGGAGTTTTCTAAGAAAATACCAATTAAATTGTCATATCGTCCTCCCCCACCCAAAGAACCACCTTTATAATTGTCATCAACGGCTTCAAAGATTATCCCGGTATAATAATCTAAACCTCGCGCTAAAGTCGGTTTAAAAACAAAGTCTTCTTCCTCTTTGAGGTCATAAGTTTTTAAGAGAGAAAAAAGTTTTAAGATTGTTTCAGTGGGTTTTTTGTTTTTTATTTGGTTTAAAATTGCTTTGGCTTCATCGCAAGAAATTGATTTTATCTTTGCTATTTCCTCAATCACTTTTTCCTCACCTACTTTTTCCAGTTTATCAATGGCAGAAATTACTTTTTTATCAAGGTTTTCAAAATTTTTTCGGTCGTTAATAAAAATTTTTATTTTTTTAAAACCCAGTTCTTTAAAGATTTTAAGGCTTGCCGCAATTATTTCCGCTTCGGCCAAAAGACTTTCTTCCCCAACAATATCAATATCGGCCTGGATAAACTCCCGAAAGCGACCTTTTTGAGGATTTTCGGCCCGAAAAACTGATTGTATTTGATACCTTTTGAATGGTTTTGGAAGATTTTGATATTGAGAAACGACGCGAGCAAGAGGTACCGTTTGATCGTAACGAAGACCAAGTTTTCTACCACCTTTGTCTTCGAAGATGTAGATAAGTTTATCGGCTTCTTCCCCATATTTCCCCAAAAGGACTTCGGCATATTCTAAGGTGGGTGTTTCTAAGGGATCAAAGCCAAAGCGTTCAAAAAGAGTTTTTAATTTTTCAATTAAAAAATTTCGCTGAAGGGACTTTTCGGGTAAAAAATCACGAAAGCCTTTTGGTGGTTGAATAATCATAAGAGAAATTATAACATATTTTTTATTCTAACATCCGAATAAAGGTGTTAACACCACGGGCCCAGGTACCAGGGGATGAGGGGGTGTATTTTTTCATGATCATTGAAGCAGTCACCAAACCTTTGTCGATATATTCTTTTTTTATGCCAGCGGCTACTTTTTCAATCGCCTCTTCATAAGAAGAAAAACGAATAACTTGATCACCATAAATTCCCCACCCCCAACAGTTATGGGAGTTTTCGGGAATATAGCGACAAAGATTGGATTCTTGCATGGCAATGGCTGGTAAAAGGCGATAATCAAAACTATACTTATCAGAAACAGAAACGATAAACTCCGCATAGTCGTAGAGAGGCGAGTTATATTTTCGAAAAAAATGCTTAAGATTAGCCACCCGGCCATCAGTAAGCTCAACCTTGCTTTGGTATGAATTTGGTGGGGAAGGTAAATGAGAGTAAGAAAAAGGGTTAGTTTTTGCTTCGCCAATTTCTGAAAGTAAATTTTCTATCTTTTTCTCTTTTTTTTCCTTAGCGATGATCCGGGTAATGAGAAAGAAATTTATTCCCAAAAACATTAAAAAAAGAAAAAAATAAACAACGGTTTTTTTAAAAATTTGTCTCATAAAAAGATGATAAGAAAAAAGGAAAATAAAGTCAAGAGAGGTTTGAAATTTATTTGATTTTAATTTTGTATTGGTTTTGGGGCAGGTCTTCGATTTGATAACCTAAGGCCTCAATTTTTTTTCTTATCTCATCGGCTTTTTGAAAGTTTTTTTCCATGCGGTATCTTTTTCTTTCTTCGGCTAATTTAATTATTTCTTGAGGAATTTTTTGGGGTTTTATTTCAGTCAGTTTTAGACCAAAAACTTTATCAAAGTCATAGATTAGAGAAAGTTTTTCTTGGGGATTCAAAGATTGATCTTTAACTGCTTGCCAAAGAAGGGCGAGGGCATTTGGGATTTGGAGATTATCACTGATGAAGTTAACAAAGTGAGAGTGATAGGTCTTATAAGAGTTATGGGACTTATAAGACTTATAAGATTTATAAGACTGAAGTTCCAAAACGATTTTTTTAAGATTATTATACGAATTTTGGGCTGATTTTGCTCCTTCCCAAGTAAAGTTGGCTACTTTTTGATAATGGGTTTGTAAAAAAAAGTAACGCATCGCCAACGGTTCAATTTGGTGTTTTTCTAAATCGTTGATCGTATAAAAATTGACCAAGGATTTGCTCATTTTTTTTCCATCAACCATTAAGAAATTATTATGAAACCAAAAACGGACAAAGGGCTTGTTGTTGGCGGCTTCAGATTGGGCGATTTCATTTTCATGGTGAACTGAAATATGATCTACTCCACCAGCATGGATATCGATTGGCTGACCTAAGTATTTGGTGCTCATTGCCGAACATTCTATATGCCAACCAGGAAAACCATCACCCCAAGGAGATGACCAATGCATAGTATGATTGGCAAATCGACCAATGCGAAAAAACCATAGCGCAAAGTCAGCCGGATGTTTTTTTTCCGGATCAATATAAACTTCCTCTCTTGCTTTTTGGATTTTTTCCTCAAGTTTTTGGCCGGAAAGTTTTCCGTAGTCTTTAAATTTTGAAACATCAAAATATACAGCCTCTTTTGTTTTATAGGTAAAGCCTTTTTCTTCAAGCTTTTTTATCATCTCAATCATATCTTTGATATGATCAGTGGCGCAGCAGACAATATCGGGACGCAAAATATTTAAAGCATCGGTGGTTTTGAAAAAATAATCAGTAAAAAAGGCAGCCACTTCCCAAACAGTTTTTTTTGCTTTTTTGGCGCCTTTTTCTAACTTATCCTCACCGGTATCATCATCGCCAGTTAAGTGGCCAACGTCGGTGATGTTCATTACGTGTTTTACCTTAAAACCAAGATACAAAAGGGTTCTTTTTAAAAGATCGTTGTTGGTGTAGGTGCGCATATGGCCAATATGGGTATAGTCATAGACGGTTGGGCCACAGGTATAAAAAGTAACAGTTTTTCCTTTTTGGGGGACAAATTCCTCAACTTTTTTGGTTAAAGTGTTGTAAAGCTTCATAGTCGGGGTGGTGGGAATTGAACCCACTACCTTTCGGTCCCGAACCGAACGTTCTTCCGGTGAACTACACCCCGAAAGATATCAAAAATCACTTAACTTATAACTCTCTTCTTCCCTCAAGGGCTTTTTTTAAAGTTAGATAATCAGCATACTCTAAATTAGCACCAATGGGCAAGCCGTAAGCCAAGCGACTGATTTTTATTTTTTTTTGTGGAAAAACTTCTTTTTCTATTTTTTCCTTGATATAAACTGCGGTTGCCTCCCCTTCCATATCAGGGCTGGTGGCAATAATTACTTCCTCAACTTCTTCATTTTTTAACCTGTCAACTAGTTCCTTGATTTTTAAATCGTCAGCCGTGACTCTATTTAATGGATCTATTTTACCATGAAGAACATGATAAACACCTTGGTAAATTTTTCCCTGCTCAAAAGCCAAAAGATCTAAAACTGTCTCAATAACAACAATTGTTTTTTGATTACGATCTTTATCGGCACAGATTGGACAAAGATTTTCCTCGGAAAGATTAAAACACTTTTGACAAAGTTTGATTTTTTGTTTTAAATCGATAAGATTTTGGCCAAAAGTTTTAAGATCGTTTTCTGGCAGTTTTAAAAGAAAGAAAGAAAGACGATTAGCCGTTTTTTCACCAATTCCAGGAAGCCTCTGTAAGAAAAGACTGATTTTTCGCAAAATTGGAGGGAACATAATCACCAAACACCTAACATATAACACCAAACTTCTAACATCTAACACCAAACACTAATCACCTAACACCTAACATCTAACATCTAACACTTAAAACCAAACACTAAATATATATACATCAAAAATCATATATCAAATATCAAAATGACAAATCAAAAAGCAAAAAGAGCTATATATTTATTTACTTTGCTTATTTTTTATTTTTAATATGTCATTTTGCATTTTGTTTTTTGATTTTTGATATATTTAACTACTTTTACACAACGTTTATACAACGTTTACACTACTTTTTACACTAATTTCCACTCTCCCAATCTCTATTTATCTCTATAAATTTCTATTTATCTCTACTTATCTCAATTTATCTCTATTTATCTCCATCAATCTCTATTTATCTCAATGTATATCTTTTTTATAAAAGTTTAACGTTGAAGGTTTCACTTTTATATCACAATCGTTTCTACTACAACCAAAGGTTTTCTTCCTTTTTCTTGATAGAAAAGATCCTCAAGACTATCAATAATTACTCTTTTTATCTCATTGGGGTGGAAATGATGGTGCGGTTTGGTTAG
>Ga0308396_1001610_pt1 | contig 11327 bp, 9 predicted proteins | sample Hotspr2SamplePe2_FD_202359 | JGI IMG/M metagenome (GOLD analysis project Ga0308396, IMG submission 202359) | Hot spring phototrophic mat microbial communities from Mushroom Spring, Yellowstone National Park, Wyoming, United States - 20050930_Pe2 ... | reverse complement strand
AAAACAAGACCTTGAGAATCAGGATCATGAAATAAGAAAAAAAATTAAAGAATCATTAGAAAAACAAAATATTATAGGAGAAACAGCAGAAAAAATTGCATCTTTTAATATATTTAGCCAAATTGAAACTGTTGATTAGTTTGATCCAGAATGGATGTTTGGAGTAAAAGATGGGTTTGATATTGTGATTGGAAATCCACCCTACATACAGCTACAGAAAGCATATAGGGCAAACCTAAAGTATGCCGACCTTTATAAAGACCTGCATTATAAAACCTTTGACCGTACTGGAGATATTTATTGTCTGTTTTACGAAAAAGGAATTAATTTATTAAAACAAAATGGTTTGCTTTCCTACATTACATCCAACAAATGGATGAGAGCAGGATACGGTCAAAAACTACGAGAATTTTTTACAAAATACAATCCTATAAAACTTATTGATTTAGGTCCAGGGGTATTTGAAAATGCAACTGTAGATACAAATATTTTAATTATTCAAAAGTCAAGTAATCTAAACAGTTTAAAAGCCATTACACTTCAAAAAGAAGACAAAGAGAATATCCGTCAATCATTAAAAGAAAAAGGCGTTATTCTAACAAAACTAACAAGTGAAGCATGGTTTATAGGCACCGATGCTGAACAAAGATTAAAAGAGAAAATTGAAAAAATTGGCAAACCACTCAAAGATTGGGATGTCAATATCTACTATGGTATTAAAACCGGACTCAATGAAGCATTTATCATCGATTCAAAAAAGAGAGAGGAGATACTAGCCAACTGTAAAGATGAAGATGAAAGAAAACGAACGGAAGCCATCATCAAGCCCATCCTGCGTGGAAGAGATATAAAACGTTACCATTACGAATGGGCGGGGCTATGGGTGATAGTTATCCCCGCAGGTTGGACAAATGAAAATAGAAATAACGAGAAACCAGAAGATTTTATTCAAAAATCTTTTCCATCGCTAATGCAACATTTAAAACAATTTGAAGCCAAAGCTATAAAACGAGATGATCAAGGGGATTATTGGTGGGAACTACGCCACTGTGCCTACTACCCCGAGTTTGAGAAGGAGAAGGTGGTGTGGGCTGAAACTGACCAAGCCCTTAATGCAGTAATAGTAGATAAAGGTATTTATTTACAAAAAACATGTTTTATGATAATAACTTTAAAGTTAAAATTTGTTAGTGCAATTTTAAACAGTTCGGTATCCCAATGGTATATAAGAAAATTAAGTTCTAATCTTGGAAATAAAGGATTATCATTAACAAAAGATTCTGTTAAAGAAATCCCCCTTCCTCCAATTACTCCATCCAACGAGCCCATGGTAAAGCAAATTGAGTCACTGATGGACAAAATTCTGGCAGCTAAAAAACAAAATCCACAGGCAGATACCAGCGAGTGGGAAAACGAAATAGATAGGCTGGTATACAGGTTGTACGATTTGACGGAGGAGGAGATAGAAATCATCGAAGGAGGAAGATAAATTATGATTATTCAAAAATATTCAGTCAATCAATATCCTGTTCAACATATTCTTACCTGGGTGCAAACAGGTGAAGTTGCCATTCCCGAAATACAAAGACCTTTTGTCTGGACTTCTACACAGGTAAGAGACTTTCTTGATTCTTTATATCAAGGATATCCAGTAGGTTATCTTATTGCCTGGAGGAACCCTAATGTTAGATTAAAAGATGGAACTACTTCTCAAGGCAAAAGAATTTTGATAGATGGCCAACAACGAGTCACAGCTCTTATGACTTCTATCCTAGGCTTAAAAATTATAAATAAAGATTATGAAACTATTACTGTATCGATAGCATTTAATCCATTAGAGAAAAGATTTGAAGTTACAAACCCAGCTATTCAAAAAGATTCAAAATGGATTGCAAATATTAGTGAAATATTTAATCCTGATTTTAAGTTGCATCAGTTTGTAAAATCTTATTGTGAAAAAAATAATATAGATGATTTTGATTCTATTTATAATTCTATAGAATCTCTAAGAGGAATAGTAAATAATCCTATAGGTCTTATTGAACTTAGTTCTGATCTTGATATTGATACTGTTACAGAAATATTTATTAGAATTAATTCTCAAGGTCGTATTCTTAGCCAGGCTGATTTTGCAATGTCAAAAATTGCTGTAAATGAAATTTATGGTGGTAATCTTTTAAGAAAAGCAATAGATTACTTTTGTCATATGGCTACTGATCCAGATTTTTATAATCAATTAATTGAAAAAGACAAAGATTTTACTAAAACAGAGTATTTTCAAAAAATGAGTTGGCTTAAGGATGAGAATGACGACTTATATGACCCTTCTTATACAGATATGCTTCGTGTTGCTTTTGCATATAAATTTAAAAGAGGAAGATTACAGGATTTAGTAGCTTTATTATCTGGTCGTAATTTTCTTACTAGAGAATATGAGGAATCAATAGCCGAAGATTCATTTAAAAGATTATCTATTGGAATAATAGATTATATGAATGAAAACAATTTTAAGAAATTTGTCATGATTATAAGATCAGCTGGTTTTATAGATAGTTCAATGATAAGATCACAGAATGCTATTAATTTTGCTTATATACTCTATTTGACTTTAAGAGAATTAAACTTTAATCAAGCTATTATAGAATCTTTAGTAAGAAAATGGTTTGTTTTTTCAGTATTAACTAGTAGATATTCCGGATCCCCTGAATCCCAGTTTGACTATGACATTAAAAAGATAGCAGAAAACCCTGAAAATTATATAAAAAACACATTTGAAGCTGAATTATCTGATGCTTTTTGGAACCTAGGCTTACCTCAACAAATGAACACTTCAGTAGCAAGTAGTCCACTGTTTCATGTTTATTTAGCTTCTCAGGTCAAAGCGAATGATAAAGGATTTTTATCAAAAGATATAACAGTTAAAGATCTTATATCACTAAAAGGTGATGTCCATCATTTATTTCCTCGGGAATATCTTAAAAAACAAGGTTACAACAAGAGCATGTATAATCAGATAGCTAACTATGTTATGGCTCAGAGTGAAATAAACATTGCAATAGGTTCAAAAGCTCCTAATATTTATTTTAAAGAAATCTTAGAACAATGTAATGGATCAAAACTAAAATATGGTGGGATTAAATCAGTCGATGAATTAAAAAATAATTTGAAAATGCATTGCATCCCTGAAAATATTTTTGATATGGATGCTTCAAATTATCAAAATTTTTTGGAAATCAGAAGAAATCTAATGTCCTTAAAAATAAAAGAATATTTTGATAAACTATAAAAAATCCTTTGGCTTGTGAATAAGATACTTTTGAAAAATATGCGAATGCTTACTTAAAAGATTATTAGATATGGCATATTAGCATAAAAACCACAGAGATTTATACACTTCTTACAAACTTTAAGTTTAAGGAGATATTAAGTCAATTTGATAATAAGTTGAGTTAAAAAAATTTATAATTTTCTTGACATTTTTTATCTGTGCTGTTATAGAAAAAATGCCCGATAAGGATGTAAAGACAATTCTGGATTTATAAAAGATACATTCCGAGAATTAAAAAGTGGTGTTAAATCTTGGTAAAAGATCACTCGTGAAGACTGGCAATTTGTCGAATCAAAGAACCTTTTTCATCTACATCAAGAGTACCAAAGAATTTTTTAGATACTTCCTCAATAACTTCTTCCGCTTCTTTTATTTCAAAACCATACTCAAGAACAAGATCTCGAGCAGTTATAAACTTAATTTTCTTTTCTTTAATATCCTGACGAATTCTATCAATAATATTTTGCCTTTCAGACAATTTTTTCTTTTTCTTGTCACTTCTTTCTTTTAAAACACCAATAACAACCAGAACTCCAATAATAACAACTAAAGTAATAACAGCCTCAATAGCTTTATTAAACATAATAATATCCTATTTTAATCATAAAAAAGTTTTAGAATGCAAATAATAAAAATAAAAATTTTGTAATAACTCTTAACTCCAAGTACAATAAATAGTTTTAAAAAGCCTAGGAAAGACCCAGGCTTATAAAATTTTAAGTTAAAATTTTAATGACCACCACCTAAGTATGCTTTCTTAATATCCTCATTATTTAAGAGTACTTCTGCCTTATCACCAATTGTTATTCTACCTGTTTCCAAAACAAAACCAAAGTGAGAAATCTTTAATGCTTTTGTCGCATTTTGTTCAACCAGTAATATAGTTGTTCCTGTTTCTCTGTTTAACATCTTTATTATCTCAAATATTTCCTTAACAATTATAGGTGCAAGACCCAATGAAGGCTCATCCAAGAGTAAAACCCTAGGTTTACCCATAAGGCCCCTTCCTATAGCAAGCATCTGTTGTTCACCACCACTCAATGTAGCTGCAATCTGAGTTTTTCTTTGTTTTAGTTTAGGAAAGAATGTATATATCATATCAAGTGATCTATTCCTTTCTGCATTTGACTGTTTTATTGAATAAGAGCCGATTTTTAAATTTTCTTCAACTGTTAATTCTGGAAATATCTGTCTTCCCTCTGGAACTTGTATTATACCTTTTCTTGTAATTTTTTCAGGGCTTAAGTTTGTAATATCCTCATCAAAAAACTCTACTTTTCCTGATGCTGCTGGGACTAAACCTGATATTACTCTTAGAGTTGTTGACTTTCCTGCACCATTTGCACCCAATAGAGAAACAATAGCACCCTCAGGAATACCAAATGATACTCTTCTTAAAGCCTGAATCTTACCATAAAAAGCATCAATATTAGTTATTTTAAGTGCAAGTTTTTGTTCACTTATCCCTGAATCTAACTTTTTGGCTCTTGATATTAATTCAGGTTTTACCTCTACTTTACTCCAATCTATTTTTTCGTCTATAGCAACGTTTAAGTCTGACATTTTACTCCTCCTCTGTTCCTAAATATGCTTCTATAACTGCAGGGTTATTTTGAACCTCTGCAGGTTTTCCTTCAGCTATTTGCTTACCAAAGCTTAAAACATATATATACTCTGAAATATCCATTACAAGACTCATGTCATGCTCAACAACAAGTAGAGTTATACCCATCTCATCTCTTATCTTTTTTAATACTATAGAAAGCTCTTTTGTCTCTTTATTGTTAAGCCCTGCTGCTGGCTCGTCAAGCATCAAGAACTTAGGTTTTGTTATTAATGCTCTTGCTAACTCAACAAGTTTTCTAGTACCATAAGGGAGTATACTTACAAATAAGTTTTCAATACCCCTTATTCCTAGGATCTCAAGGACTTTTAAAGCCTCTTGTGTTGATTCTTTTTCAACCTTTTTTGTTGATGGCAAATACAAAATATCAGAAAAGAATGAAGCAAAACCACCAATAACTGGAATATTAACAGGTTTTATCTTGGTATGTTGAGCAACAAGAAGATTGCTAAGTACTGTCATGTTATCAAATAGTTCTAGGTTTTGGAAAGACCTAGCCATACCAAGTTTTACTATTTCATGAGGTTCATACTTTAAAAGGTCATGGCCATCAAACTTTAACTCACCCTCTGTTGGTTCATATATTCTTGTTACAACATTGAAAAACGTAGACTTTCCAGCACCATTAGGACCTATTAATGACACTATCGAACCTTTTTCTATTTTTATATTAACATTGTCTAAGGCTCTTAAGCCACCAAACTGCATTACAAGTTCTTTAACTTCTAATAAAGCCATATTATACTCCTTTTATCATTTATTTTTTAACCCAGATTTTTTCTGAAGCATTTTAAGTTTAAGCTGATACAACATATATACAATACCTTTTGGAGCAAATATTATCATAAGTATAACCGCAATACCCATTATAGCAAGAGCAAGTGCCTGATATTTTTGAGGTAATAAAGTTTTTATAATCTTCATATCTAGTAATTGATACAATGTTGCACCTATTATAGAACCCTGTATAGTAGCAATCCCACCAATAACTATCATTGCCAAAACATATAGTGAGACAACAAGCATAAAGCTTGCCTCATCTACTGTACCTATAGTTATAGCAAATATTCCACCTGCAACCCCAGCTATAAAAGCACTTAAACCAAAAGCTATATTTTTATATAAAGCAATATTAACACCTAAAGTCCTTGCTGCAACCTCGCTGTCTCTTATTGCACCCAAAGCCCTACCAACCTTTGTTTTTAATAAGTTCCTTACCATCAATACTATCAAATAGAGTATAACCAGTGTCAAAAAGAAACCTGCTATTGCTGGTGCATTTGCTGCTATGTCCTGCAAATAATTATATATAAAAGGTTTTGAATCTCCGTATTGACTTAGATAATCCCAATATGCAAGCTTTTCTCTTAAGCCATAGTTTATAGAGTCAACCATTGCAGTAACAGTATATTTTATAGGAACAGTAGCTCCTGGGAACATGTGTTTTAATTCTTTTTTTATTATATTCTCAACAATTATATGTAATCCGAGTGTTGCTATACCAAGGAAGTGCCCTCTTAATCTCAATATTGGAGTACCCATAATAAACGCTAGTATAGATACACCTATTGCACCAATTATTATTGAGATTATGACAGGAACACCAAGTTTCACACTAAGTATAGCTGTTGCATAAGCACCAAGTGCATAAAAAGCAGCATGCCCTAACGATATTTGTCCTGCATTACCTAATAACAGATTTAGTCCTATAGCAAGTATAGAATACAACAGAGCAGAGTTTAAAGCAGAAAGCCATGAAGTAGCAGTAAATGGCAGTGTAATCACAAAAAGTAATGCAAGTAGTCTATAGGTTTTTTTAGTTGACGGAGTGTCTTTTAAAAAAGCCATCAGAAAGATTAAAACTCCAATAATAAGCCAAAACCAAATTAATATAGTACTCATTTTTTTCTCCTTATACTATATTTAGATTAAACTTTTTTAACTGTTTTTGACTTGGCAAGTAAACCTTCAGGTTTAACTATTAACACAACAAGTATTATTAAAAATGATAGTACTTCTTTTATATTTGTTATAAGCCCTAAAACATAGTCAATTATGCCAAGTAAGAATCCACCCAAAACAGCACCTGGTAAGCTAGAAAATCCTCCTAAAATTGCAGCAGAAAAACCTTTTAACATCAGGTTGGCTGTTGAATACAGGTTTACTGTTTTACCTGCAAGAAAAAATATACCAGCAAGACCACCAAGCATTACAGATATTGCCCAACTCATTATGAAAACCATGTTTACATTTATACCCATAAGCCTTGAAATGTTTTGACTTTGAGCAGTAGCCCTTAATGCTATTCCCAACAATGTATACTTAAACAATGCAAATATTATTAGCATTATCACAATTGTAACAAACAAAGACAATATACCATCAATAGGCAGTGCAATTCCTTCACTTAATTTCAAATTACCACCTATTATTTCAGGTAATCTGTGCTCTTCTTGGTCCCAGTATAATTGACCAGCAGCTAAGTTAGTATAAAACATACCCACACCAAGTGTCAAAATAATCTGAGATATTGGATGTTGTTTTTGGATAGGTTTTATAAAAACAGTTTCTGTAAAAATACCAAAAGCACCAGAAAGCAACAGTGCTAATACTATAGCTATACCTATAGACATAAAAGCACCTGTCTCAGGTAAACCAGAACCTGTTATAAAGTGTTCACCAAGAAGAGTTAACACAAAAAACACAGAATAACTTGCCATATCTGCCTGAGCAAAGTTTACAAGGTCTGTTGTTCTAAATATGAGGATAATAGCAAAAGCCATTAAAGCAAAATAACTACCAGAAATTGAACCATTTAGAACAGCACTTACTATACCGCTAAAGCTATTAATGCTCATAAATATATAGCCTATCAAAACAGCCCAAAAACCACTCCATAGAACCCTGTTTATATTTTTCTTCCAAGGGTGTCTTAGTTTTTCAAGAGAATAATAAAGGTGATAAGAAGGTATAAAACAGAATAACCCTCTCTTTAGTGTGTCTTTAAATGCCAAATAAAACACAAAAATACTAGAGCCAATAAACACTATTAATCCCATATTTTTCAATATGGAGCCAATGTAAAAAATAACTGACATAAAAAACTCCTTCTCTTTATTTTAAAATATTTTTAAAATCAAATCTATGTAGTATGTTTATCAAGCCAGCCTAAAATTTTTGTCCAGCCAACCTGTTGAGCCATAGGTTCAAACGCAAGGCCAACATGCCCACCTGGTATTACATCAAAGACATTCTCCTCTGAGCTTACATATTGGTTTATTATTTTAGTTGAATCTATTGGGACAAGGTGGTCAAGCTGAGCTGCTAAGTTAAGATAAGGACATTTTATATCTTTAAGGTCAACCACTTTTCCATTTATTTTTAGTTCCTTATTAAATAGACTGTTATTTTGAAACACATTCTCTATGTACTGTTTAAAAACTGTCCCAGGAAAGTCTATATTATCATTCATCCATTTCTCAATCAATAAATAAAGATGGATAAACTGAGGATTATTCAAGTTCTCATAATATATACTATTTTTCATAAACTCTCTGTCAGCATATATTTCAATAACTCCATATCTTATAAACTTTCCAGGTATATTCCCAAAAGCAGAAATTATCTTATTAGCATCAAAATATTCTTTATTCGACCATAATGACAACATTCCTCCTTTACTACTATCTCCAGGAGTGGTTAATGTTATGAGAGAGTTAACTTTGTCATTATGCAATGCTGAGTATATAAGTGCTAAAGAACCACCTATACACCATCCAAAAATATTAATCTTTTTATTTCCTGTTAAGTCTCTTATCTTATCAACAGATGTGCCTATGTAATGATCAATATAAAAGTCTAGTGTAAGGTATTTGTCCTCATCATTAGGCTCTCCCCAATCGATTAGAAAAACATCATGCCCATTCTTAACAAGAAACTCTATAACACTATTCCCAGGTCTTAAGTCTAATATATAAGGTCTGTTTATCAATGCATATATTATAAGTAAAGGTGGTTTTTTTTGGACATCTGTCATTTTCTTATATCTATAAAGCTTTATATGACCTTCTTGCCACACAAGCTCTTTTGGTGTCAAACCAACCTCTGGCAAATCTTCAGGTGCTTTTAAATACTCAAATCTATAACCTGGCAATATATCAGATAATTTAAATGAACCATCTCTTATCCTTGCAGGTATTACAAGCATTTCATTTATCAAAATATCTTGCATTTTTGAAATAAATTTTTTATCCCATAATATCATACCCCACTCCTTAGATTATTTATTTAAAAATTAGAATAGTAATACTCAAAAATATAAATAACAATAAAAATATTTTTGTCAATATTTTCTTTTAAAATTTTTTATTTAAAATTTTAAAAAATTATCTTATAAATACAGAATTAACTTCTATTTTAGGATAATCCAATTTAACGCTGCCATAAAACTTTTGATAATAACGTAAAATATCTTTTAAAACACCAGAAACACTTGTTATAGGTAAGTTACCATAAGCAATATCAACAAAAAACTGTATCTGCCCTTTCTTGATTCTATTTCCATATACTTCATATTCTTTTGTGCTTGTTATATCTATATCCATAGACATAAACTTCAATATTGCTGCTGCCTCATTAGAAATTACTATATAGCCTTTATAAAAACTAAATACAGGAAGTTGTATGCTCGGAGCAAATAATGACTTTAAAATACCTATTATTCCAGGAAGTTCTATTTTAAAAACATCTATATTATCAATAGTCTCTTTTTCACCTATGAAGTTAGAAAATGCTTTTAAAAAAAGGTCTCTATCTCTCACCTCAACCAAAAATAAGGTCTGTCCATTTAAAGATAAAGTAGTCACATTATTCCCAATCCATGAAAAAAACAAGTCTTCCATATCCATATCTGATAATCTTTTCGCAAGCCTTGTGCCCATAGTAAACTTTTTAAAAAGTTCTGGGTAGTCTTTTAATATGATTACCAAATATCTATACAAGTCTTGAAAACTTTCAATAGAAAAAGAAAAAAATGTTTCAGTCTTTGCAGGTATTACACTAAAAAAATCAACATCCTTTTTCTCAATTGAAAGCAGCTTAGCATATACTTTTTCAGCATAAGTCTCTGGTTCTTTCAATAAGATCTTAAGCCTACTCTCTATACAATCTTCATGAAAATAAAACGTCATTGTGGCATAATCAACCTTTTTTAAAATAGGTAGCATAAACTCAATTTGCGGATATACAGAAATAAAACTCTTTAGAAGATCATGGGGCATAAAAAAAGAAAAAATATCACCTTCAGGCTCAACCTTTATTTTCTCTTTATCCTCCATCTCTAGATTAGCCTTTGCTGCCATTATAGCTTTAAGTGATGGACTTATTATTATAAGATTCCTTTTCTTTGTCAAAAAACCTAAAGTCTCTTTATTGTTTCTTATAATAAAAGCATCCTCATCCCTCTTGGAAAGTTCCAGGTTTTCTTCTAAATATATACCTTGCTCTTTCAAAAAAAAGTTCCTTAACATAAAACCTAAACTTACAATACCTCTATAATAACTTGCATCCAGTATGAGTATTGGTCCCTCAGCCAACTTGGCTATTACAATCTGAAGATTAGGTATAAATGGAATAAACTTCATTAGCTGTTTTATATTAGGTGCAAACTTCTCTATTATTTCCCTATTTGTTTTAACTATCTTTTTAGGCTCCTTAATAGCAATAAAGGTCTGAACATAAGGGGGCAAGACCCTATCATAAGAATAATTTGTCAATGAACAAAAAATAAAATAGGCTGATAAAAAGAAAAAAAATACAAGCAAACTATACTTTATAAACTTTTTCATTATACTTGCTACCTTGAATAATATTTTCTCTATTTAAAAATATATTTAATAACTTTCTTTTATCTAAATTTTTTTTAGGGGCAACAATAAAGTCAACGTTAGTAGTGTTATACAGTCTTTGAATCACTATTTCAGGAGATAAAATATTTAAAGATTCACCCAGTATTTCCAAATAATCATTATAATCAAGTAATTTTATTCTCCCCTCATAATAATCTTTTTCAAAGGCAGTATTTTTTACTATCTCAAGGTCATGAAACTTTACTGCATCCGGTTTCAGCCTGTTTATCTCTCTTATCGTCTTAAAAATCATTTCTCTTGTCTCACCTGGTAAACCAAATATAACATGAAAACAAGTATAGACATTTTTTATTCTTTCTCTAAGCCTACAATAACCATTTAAAAAGTCTTCATAAGTATGGCCCCTGTTAATCCTTTTTAAGGTCTCATTATGAATAGTTTCAAGGCCCAACTCAACCCATAGCATTGTCTTTTCTGATATTTCTTTAAGTAAATCTAAAACATCATC
>Ga0308396_1001606_pt1 | contig 11343 bp, 9 predicted proteins | sample Hotspr2SamplePe2_FD_202359 | JGI IMG/M metagenome (GOLD analysis project Ga0308396, IMG submission 202359) | Hot spring phototrophic mat microbial communities from Mushroom Spring, Yellowstone National Park, Wyoming, United States - 20050930_Pe2 ... | reverse complement strand
CATCGCCTCGGCAAGGTCAAGCACCGCGAGCGCGTCGTTGCCGTCAACCGACGCAGCCGGCACGCCGATCGCCTCCGCGCGCGCCACCGCACCCGCGCCTGCTGTCACGGCGTCAGCGCGCGTGAAAGCGGCGACGGCGTTGTCCTCGCAGACGAACAGCACCGGCAGGCGCCAGAGCGCTGCCCAGTTCAGCCCCTCGAGGAAGGGGCCGCGATTGACCGCGCCATCGCCGAAGAAGCAGGCGACGATCGCGTCCGACCCCAGCAGCCTCAAGCCCTGCGCAGCACCGACGGCGATCGGGATGCCGCCAGCGACCACGCCATTCGCCCCCAGCATCCCGACCGAGAAATCGGCGATGTGCATCGAGCCGCCTTTGCCGCCGCAGAAGCCGCCCGCGCGCCCATAGAGCTCGCGCATCATTGGCCCTGGGGCAGCGCCTTTGGCGATCGCATGCCCGTGGCCGCGGTGGTTCGAGGTGATCCGGTCATCTCGCCGAAGTGCCGCGCAGACGCCGGCCGCGACGGCCTCCTGGCCGATCGAGACGTGCAAAGGGCCCGGGATCTCCCCCGCCTTGTGGCCGGCAAGCGCCGCCTCCTCGAAGGCGCGGATTCGCCGCATGGTGCGCAGCAGGCTGAGAGCGTGGTCAAGATTGCCGCGAGACGCGGTCATGCATTTCCCCCCTTCACGCGGCGGCGGCCGCACTTGCGCACCATGGCCGCGCGTGGTTCCTGAATCAAGTCGTCCGCGGCAGGGAACGGACAGGGGTGTGAGCGACGCCGAGCGCGTGATCGTGCGCGACAGCGTGACGGAACTCGACGACTCGGCACGCGGGCGCGTCGTGCTCGCACCGTCGCATGGCGGCCGCTACGCTGCGGCGCTCGCGGCGCGATGCGGCGTCTCTGCCGTGATCCTCTCTGACGCGGGAATAGGCCGCAACGGAGCGGGCGTAGCGGGGCTCGCGCTTCTTGACGACTTGGGCGTTCCCACTGCAGCGGTCGATGTCTGGTCCGCACGGATCGCCGACGGGAAGGACTGTCTCCGCCGCGGCGTGCTCTCCACCGTGAACGCGCGCGGCCGCGCGCTCGGCATCGATGCCGGCATGGCGGTGGCGGAGGCGCTCGCGCGGCTTGCCGCTGCCGCGCTTCCGCCCTCGCCTCCCCCGCCCGCGCTTGCGGACTCACGGCGCGAGATCGCGGAGGCAGGCACAAAGGGCGTGCGCGTGCTCGCGCTCGACAGCAACGCCCTCGTCCGGCCTGAGGATTTGGGCCAGGTGATCGTCACCGGCTCGCATGGCGCGCTGCTCGGCGGGCGGCCGGAGACGGCGGTTAAGGTGGCGGTGTTCGCCGCCCTCTACAACGACGCCGGCATCGGCATTGACGAGGCAGGCTTGGGCAGGCTTGCGCCGCTCGCCGCGCGCGGCATCGCCGCGGCCACCGTCTCGGCCGCAAGCGCCGAGATCGGCGATGCCGCGAGCACGTATCACGACGGGATCGTCTCGGCCGTGAACGCTGTCGCGGCGCAGCTTGGCGGTGCCGTCGGCCAAACGGCGCGGGAGCTCGTCGCCCGCCTCGTCGCTGCACGTGCAAGGGAGATCTCTGGATGACGGCACCAGTCACGAACGCCACCCGAATGTCGGGCGGCCGGGCGCTTGCGGAAATGCTGAGGCTTGCGGGTGCGGGCCCGATCTTCGGCATGGGCGGGTTCCAGCTCCTGCCGTTCTACGAGGCCTGCCGCGTCCTCAATCTTCGCCACTGCCTGATCAACGACGAGCGCAGCGGCGCCTTCGCCGCCGACGCCTATGCGCGCGTGACGAACCGCCCCGGGCTCTGCGACGGAACGCTCGGCCCAGGCACGACCAATCTCGCGACCGGGCTTGCCGAGAGCCTCAATGCCGGCATCCCGCTGATTGCCATCACCGGCGACACGAACCGGGAACATTCGTGGAAGAACATGACGCAGGAGGCGCGCCAGCTCGAGGTGCTGCGCCCTGTGGCGAAGGAGGTGATCCGGATCGAGAGCATCGCCCGAATCCCTGAACATGTCCGGCGCGCCTTTACGGTCGCGACCACGGGGCGCCCGGGGCCGGTTGTGCTCGACGTCCCGGAGGACGTGGCCCACGGGGAGCACGAGTTCGAGGCTGGAGCATTCTGGATCGACCCCGGAACACTTTCGGTGCAGGCACGACGTTTCCGCCCGGACGGCGCGGAGCTCGCGCGCGCCGCCACCCTGCTCGCCCGCGCCGAGCGGCCGCTCGTCCTCGCGGGGGGAGGCATCCACATCAGCGGCGCGCACGAGGCGCTGCAGGCGCTTGCCGAAAGCGATGGCATCCCGGTCGCGCACACCATGTCCGGCAAGGGCGCGATCGCCTGCACGCACCCGCTTTCGGCCGGCGTGTTCGGACGCTACAGCCGGATCGCGAACGAGCTCGTCGCGGAGGCCGATCTCCTGCTCGTCGTCGGCTGTAAGCTCGGCGAGATCGCGACACGACGCTTCACGCTGATCCCGCCCGACAAGACGGTGATCCACATCGACATCGTGCCGGACGAGATCGGCCGGACGACGCGCACGACGGTCGCTCTCGCCGCCGATGCGAGGCTTGCGCTTGAGGATCTCTCTGCCGCTCTCGGCCCAGGGACTGACCGCCGGTCGCGGCGGCATTCATGGTGGTCGTCGGTCGCGCCGAGGATGGCCTCCTGGCGCGACGGTGCTGCGGATCGGCTCAAGAGCCGCGAGCGGCAGATCAATGTCGGGCGGCTGATGGACGCGCTCAACGCAGTGATGCCGGAGGACGCGATCCTGGTCGCCGATGGCGGCTTCGCCGCACATTGGGGCGCGCTTCTGTTCGACACGATGCGCCCGGGCCGCCACTTCGTCGCCGACCGCGGCTTCGCCTCGATCGGCTATGGCGCATCGGGCAGCATCGGCGCCCAGCTCGGCGCACCGGGGCGGCGCGTCGTCGGGCTCACGGGCGATGGCGGGTTCAACATGACGATCGGCGACCTCGAGACCGCGCGACGCCTCGGCAGGCCGATCGTCCTCTGCGTCTTCAACAACGCCGCCCCCGGATACGTGAAGGCGGCAGCACGCCGTCTACGGCCCGGGCAACTACCAATCAAGCGAGCTGGTCGAACTGGACTATGCCGCGGTCGCGCGGGCGATGGGCTGCCATGGCATTCGCGTCGAGGACCCAGACACGATCGAGGCGGCGCTGCGCGAGGGCCTCGCCAACACCGACACGCCGACGGTTCTCGACGTGATCGTCACGCGCGACCCGGCGCGGATGCTTCCCGGCGTGGACAATCGCACCCTGAAGGTGGAGAAAGGCGACAGACCCGTCTGAGGAGGTGACGATGGCCGCCTGCATCGTCGGCTGGGCGCATACCCCCTTCGGCAAGCTCGAGGACCCCGACATCGAGAGCCTGATCGCCCGGGTGGCGCGCGCGGCCGTCGAGGACGCAGGGCTTGCGGTCGAGGAGGTCGATGCGCTCGCGATCGGCCTCTTTAACAACGGGTTCTCGGCGCAGGACTTCCCGGCCTCGCTCGCCTTCAACGCCGTTCCCGAGTGGCGGTTCCGCCCGGCAGTGCGAGTCGAGAACGCGTGCGCGACCGGCTCTGCCGCAATCCATGCCGGCCGCGACATGATCGCGGCGGGGCGTGCGCGCATCGTGCTCGTGGTCGGCGTCGAGAAGATGACCGCCACACCGCCCGAGAAGATCGGCGAGGCGCTGCTCGCGGCGAGCTACCGCGCCGAAGAGGGCTGCGTCGCGGGCGGCTTCGCCGGCGTGTTCGCGAAGATCGCGCAGGCCTATTTCCAGCGCCACGGTGACCAGTCGGACGCGCTCGCGATGATCGCGGCGAAGAACCACGCGCACGGCGTCAACAACCCCTACGCCCAGATCCGCAAGGACCTCGGCTTCGAGTTCTGCCGCAGCGTGCACGAGAAGAACCCCTATGTCGCGCCGCCCTTACGACGCACAGACTGCTCGCTCGTCTCCGACGGTGCGGCGGCGGTGGTTCTTGCCGCCGAGGACGTGGCGCGGACGCTCGCGAAGGCCGTGCGCTTCCGCGCTGCGGTGCATGTCAACGAGTTCCTGCCACTTTCCCGTCGCAACCCGATCGTGTTCGAGGGCGCCGCGCGGGCTTGGTCGGAAGCCTATGCCTCGGCCGGCATCACGCTCGAGGACCTAGACTTCGTCGAGACGCATGACTGCTTCACGATCGCCGAGCTGCTCGAATACGAGGCGATGGGGCTGACGCCCGAGGGCAAAGGGGCGGTCGCGGCGCTTGAGGGCTGGACGCGCATGGACGGCCGGCTGCCGGTGAACCCCTCCGGAGGGCTCAAGGCCAAGGGACACCCGATCGGGGCGACGGGCGTGTCGATGCACGCGCTTGCCGCCATGCAGCTCACCGGGATGGCGGGGGCGATGCAGGTGCCGGGGGCGTTGCTCGGGGCCGTGTTCAACATGGGCGGGGTGGCGGTCGCGAACTACGTCTCGGTGCTCGAACCGCTGCGCTGACGGCGGCGGCGCGGCGCGGCCTGCCTGCCGTGCGCGAACCGGGCGTGCCGTTTCAGGACACGTGCACGAGCAGGAGGCCGGCCGCGCCGATGAAGCCCGTCTCGGCGACCATCAGGAGCACGGCGCGTCGGCCAACCTCAGCGAGCGACTTCAGCGACGTCTTCACCCCGAGCGCCGCGATCGAGGTGACGATGCACCATCGCGACGCGTCGCCGAGTGCGTCCTGGACCGGGGGGGGAACGAGGCCGAGGCTGTTGAGTCCGACAATGGCGAGGAAGCCGACCAGGAACCCTGGCAGAAGGGGCGGGCGTGCCTGGCCCTCGCTCGCATCTCCGGGTGCACTCCGCCGCACCACGAGCGCAATCGCGAGAACGACCGGCACGAGCATCGCGACGCGCAGGAGCTTGACGATGGTCGCTGCCTTGCCGGCTTCCGCGGAGATGCTGAAGCCGGCGCCGACGACCTGGGCGACGTCATGGATCGTCGCGCCGAGGAACACGCCCGCTTCCGTGTCGTCGAGCCCGAGGCCCCGCGCGAGCAGCGGATAGGCGACCATCGCCACGGTCGAGAGCGTGGTGACGCCGAGGATGGTGAAGGCCGTGTCGCGCTCATGCCCTGGGCGTCGGGGAAGAACCGCGGCGATTGCCGCCGCCGCCGAGGCGCCGCAGATCGCGACCGCTCCTGCAGTCAGCGTGCCGAATCGCGCCCCGAGGCCGAAGACGCGGGCGACGAGGATGCCGAACCCGATGGTGAGCAGAACAGCGGCAGCGACGCCCGCGAGCGTGCCCGGACCGAGCGCGACGATCTGCGACGCCGTGATCCTGGCGCCGAGAAGGGCGACACCGAGCCTCAGCACGGAGCGGGAGGCGAAGGCGAGGCCTAGCGCGAGCGCGCGCTCCGCGGCGAGGTGGTTGAACGCCATGCCTAACAGAAGCGCGAACAGCATGACGGGGCCGCCATGCGCCGCGGCGACGAAGGCAGCCGCCATGGCGATGACGGCGCTGAAGGCGAGGCCGGGGAAGAGCGGCCGCGCAGCCGCAAACCGTGCAGCGAGATCCTTGCCGAACGTCGAAGGCATCTGCGAGAGGCGCGCTGTCCGCGAGCGAGGGGGGCGCGGCGTGACCCGGGAGCCACGCCCCCGGGGCCTTCACGCGCTCTCGTAGAGCCTTGTGAGCGAGAACTCGCGGTGGCCGAGGATCTCGGCCGCCGTCAGCTCGCCATTGGCGGTGCGGAGGATGCAGTCGAGCAGCTTCTCGCCTGCCTCGTCGATCGTCATCTGCTTCTGCAGGATGCCGGAGACATCGAGATCGATATGTTCCGGCATCGTGCGCATCGTGCGCGGATTGGCCGTGATCTTGATCACGGGCAGGATCGGGTTGCCGATCACGTTCCCCTGGCCGGTGGGGAAGGTGTGCACGGCATAGCCTGCGGCGGCGCAGAGCGTGACCATCTCGGCGGCCGCCGAGGAGCTGTCCATGAACCACAGGCCCGGGTGGGAAGGCGTCTCGGCCTTGTCGAGCACGCCGTCGACGAGGCACTTCCTGCCGATCTTCTGGATGTTGCCGAGCGCCTTCTCCTCGATGGTGGTGAGCCCGCCCTCGATGTTGCCCTTGGTCGGCTGGCTCTCGGACAGGTCCGAGGTCTTGTGCGCTTCGATCACAGCCTGGTAGCGGTCGAACATCGCCTGGAACCGGGCGGCGATCTCGGGCGTGCGGCAGCGCGCCTTGACGAGATGTTCGCCCCCCGTCAGCTCCGAGGTCTCGCCGAACACGAGCGTATTGCCGTTTTCCCAGAGCTTGTCGAAGGCGTTGCCGACGGTCGGGCAGGAGGCGAGGCCCGAGGTCGTGTCGCTCTCGCCGCACTTGGTCGAGACCCAGAGCTCGCGCAAGGGCGCCGTCGTGCGCCGAAGCGTCGAGGCGTGCTTGACCAGGCGATAGGCGGCACGGGAGGCGTTGGCGATGGTCGCGATGTCGCCGTGCTGTTCGATCCAGAAGCCCTCGACCGGCTTGCCGGACTTCGCGATGCCGTCGACGACCCGCCCTGTCCAGCCGGGCTCGATGCCGATCACCACCACGCCCGCGACATTCGGGTTCGAGCCGACCCCGATAAGCGTGCGGAAGTGAAGATCGAGATCGGCCCCGAACTGGAGCCGGCCATAGGCATGGGGGATCGCCATCGCCCCCTGGATGTTGCGCGCCACCGCCTCGCAGGCGGCGTTGGAGAGGTCGTCGACCGGGAGGATGATGACGTGGTTTCGCACCCCCATCCGCCCGTTCTCGCGCCGATACCCCTCGAAGGTCAGATTGCCGAGGTCCATGCCCATCGTCGCGCCCTCCTCACCAGCGCTTGGTCTTGACGTTGTGGACGTGCAGATGCTCGCCGGCGGCGATGGGCGCGATGGCGCGGCCGATGTCGACGCCGTACTTGATGATGGTGTCTCCGGCGGCGATGTCGCGGATGGCGAGCTTGTGGCCGATCGGGATGTCGTTCTTGGCGGAGAAGGTGATCATCCGGTCCTGATCCATGATCCAGCCGGTCAGTTCCTGGCCGGCCTTCACCCCTTCCACCACCACGACCCCGACCGAGTCGTGCTCGTCATGCACGACGAAGTGGATGGTCATCCTGTTCTCTCCCTCTCCTGTCGTCCTCCGTGGCCCTTCGCGGCTCATCGCGGGCGAAGGTGACCGTCAATTCGCAAGCGCGGCTTGATGCACGCATGCCGAAGCCTGCCCTGCCTTCGGCGATCGTGCGCTCCACCATCCAGGCGAGGCCACCGCGAAGGCCGACGGCAAGCGCGTCGCGCGCGGCATTCCTCTCTGTGCGGCTGTCGAGATCCCATGCGAACACAGTGACCTCTCTGCACCGTCATCCGCCGCGTGTCGAGGCCCGCTTCGCCACTCTGAAGCCCGAGAGGGAGCATGACGCCGCGGCGAGGCAACGCGACGGAGGGGGCGCGCGATGCGCGACGGGTGCTGATGGCGCGAGAGGAGGCGTCCCCCGCTCCTCCAGACAGCCGCTGTCGCTTCGGTGCCCGCGCCGCTGCACCCTCCTGACCGCGGGCCAACGGGTCGGAGGCAAGGGCCGGGCGCTCAGGCGGCGAACCGCGGGCTGATCCGCAGTCTGCCTCGTCCTGCAGCCCCATGACTTGGGAACCCCAGACGGTTTGCCGTTCGGCGGCGGCGGCGTGTGCGTCCCCGTCCTGCGCGCGGTCTCTGTCCAAGCGGCCCAGGCGTAGAACGCCTTGGTCGTGCCCGATCTTGTGGTTCAGGGCGCGATGATCGTCGGGGAGCTGGGCCGCCAGCCCAGCCCGGCACGGCTGAGAGGCCTGGCGGCGGCAGCTTCACTCACGGTGCTGATGGCCTCAGGGGTTATGTCGCGTGAGCGCTTGGTGGCCCACGCGTCGCACTGCTCGAGAAGCTTGCCACCAACGGGCCGCACGAAGGTGGCCTCGTTGGGAGAGATACCGACGACCTCGGTACGACGCTTGATCTCGCGGTTCAGACGCCCGATCGGGATCGTAGCCTACCCAGTCTGGCGGGGTCCGCGGCAGGAAAATGCTTGGAGCCCGCCGCGTCGATTTGCCAGCATGCGGCGCTCGCCTCCGGTCGGCCTCCTTCGCCCTAGATCTTTATGTAGGCGTATCCCTGCATCTGCAGCTCGCCGAGCCGCCCAACGCCGCTTGGGACGATATCCTCCTCGCTTGCGTCATAGAGTTGCGAGAGCGGAATGTTGCCGCGCGTCAGCGTGATTCGGCAGATCTCGAAGCGCACGCCAGCGAGCTTCAGCTCGCCGATCGTGGCGGCGATCTGCGGATCGTTTCGCGCGCCGAAGCGAAGCAGGTTCACCCCAGGCCCATGCATCACGATGCGCAGATCGAACCGTCCTGGCGTGAGAACGGTGAGATGGTTCGAGACGTTGGTCAGCATCTGCCGATAGTGGGAGAACTCCTCTCCACCCGGCCGGTTCAGGTTGGTAGACGATCTTCGCCGTCGGCGCCCCTTGACCGCTCGCTCCTGCGGGAACGGCGACCGCTGCGGCCGCGGCGACCGTCATGCCCCTCCGTCCAACCCGTTTCCTTATCGTTTCCTTCTCCCCCCTTCTGCCCGGTACTGGCTGCGCCAAATGCCATTACGGTTCCGACGTGCCACTCCCCGAGCCGGGCTGGACGAACTGGCGGCTGTCCATGGTCACGGTCACTGGACGACCCTGCCGGCAGTTCTGCATGCAGGCGACATTCTCCGTGTCCGGCCGCTCCTCGAGCACGAACCCGTCACGATTCGGCATCTCGACGCGCGGCAGGCTGTCACGGTCCATCACCGCATCCTCGGCGATCAGCTCGTTCAGGTACAGAACATAGGCCGTAAGCGCGTAGTACTCGTCGTTCGTGAGGCTCTGCGGTGCCGTATAGGGCATCGCGCGTCGGATGTAGTCGAACACCATCGGCGCGTGCTGCCAGAACGATCCGACGGTGCGACGCGGATTATCGGTCGTGAGGCTGCCGCGTCCGCCCATCAGTGCGGGCCAGCGGTCGATCCCTTCGCCGAAGTCGCCGTGGCAGGAGGCGCAGTGCTGGAGGTAGAGCTCCTCGCCTTCCTGCACCGTGCCGCGGCCGGGAGGCAGGTTGGCCCCATCAGGGCGGATCGCGATGTCCCAGCCGGCGATCTCCGCGCTGGTGGCGGGGCGGCCGATGCCCGGAATCGGTTCCGGAAGCGAGACGTTGCCCGGCGCAGGCCAGGGCACGTCGCCGCGCGTGCGCTCGCCCGGCGGCGCCTCGAACGGGCGATAGAGGGCGCTCACGTCACGCGGCGTCGGCGCCTGCTGGGCGACCGCAAAGCCAGCAAGCGCGAGCAGCGGCAGACCCGCCAGCGCACCCTTACGCATCGATCTGGACATTCACCACCGTCCCGTCGCGTTCGACCAGCCAGGTTTGGATGCTGTTCTTGTGATAGATGCTCTCGACGCCGCGCACCTTCCGAAGCGCGGCAATGGTGGGCTGCACGCGCCCCGTCTCGTCGATCGCGCGCGATTGCAGATACGCCACCTGCCCCTCGCGCCATTCCCAAGGGATTCGGAAGCGCGTGAGCGCCTTCGTTAGCACCGGCTCCTGCAGCTCGGCGGTCCGCCAGGTGTCGCCGCCGTCGACGGAGACGTCCACACGCACGATCCGGCCAGCGCCAGACCAGGCGAGCCCGCTGATCTCGACGAAGCCGGGCTTGCCGCGCAGGGGCTTCTCCGGGCAAGGGTAGGTGATGACGCTGTTGACCTCGTTCAGGAAGGTGAACTGCCGCGAGAGGCCGTTCGGCATCAGGTCGGTGTAGGTGCGGGTCTCCCAGCGCGTGAACCAGGGCCGGTCACCCACCTCAATGCGGCGAAGCCACTTCACCCACATGTTCCCTTCGTAGCCGGGCAGGACGAGCCGAACCGGGTAGCCCTGCTGCGGCCGCACCGCCTCGCCGTTCTGTCCGTAGGCGACGATCGCGTCGTCGAGCGCCTTGGCGAGCGGAACCGAGCGGGCGAGATGCGACGCATCCGACCCTTCGCAGAGAAGCCATGAGGCGCCAGGGCGAAGGCCCACTTGTGCGAGCAGAACGCGCAGCAGCACGCCGGTCCATTCCGAGCAGGAGAGCATGCCGTGGGTGTACTGAACGCCCGACATCTGCGCTCCGCGCCACTCCATGCCGCCGTTGGCCGGGCATTCGATGAAATGGATCCGCGACACGGAGGGCAGGCGTCGCAGATCCTCAAGCGTGAAGATCAGCGGGCGCTCGACCATGCCGTGGATCATCAAACGGTAGTCCGCGGGGTCGATGTCCGGCACGCCGCCATGATGCCGCTCAAAATGCAGCCCCGAAGGCGTGATGATGCCGTGCATCTCGGCAAGTGGTGTGAAGGACACCGACGAGATTCGATCGGGCGTGAGCCAGGGAACGTAGCGGCGCACCGCCGTTTCGTGTCGGGAACGGCTGCCATAGGGTTCCTCGATCACGCCGGGGCCGAGTGTGCGGCTCCATTCGGGCAGGTTCGGCGGCTGGTTCTCGGCATTTCCCGATGCACGCGCGGCAGCGCCCGGAAGCCCTGCGGCCGCGCCTGCCCCGGCCACGGCACGCAAAAGCCCTCGCCGAGATGTCGACCCGATGGTGGGTGTGTTCGTCATGGTCACCCCTCGGTCAGCCGAACATTTCGCCGGTGATGGCGTCATACCAGCCGTCGGCGTAGAGCGCCTCGAGCCGACGGTGCTCGGCGCGGCGCTCGCCCTCAAGCGCGCTGTTGCGCGGGCTGATCCCGCCCGAGCCCTCGACCTCGGTCAGCTGCGTGCCGCCGCGGTACACGCCGACGATGGAGATGCCGTAGTCCTCGCCGACATGGCTGTAGCAGGTGTTGAAATACACCGCCGGCGGCGGTGCCTGACCGGCGAGCGACGCAGCGATGCAGGCGATGGCGTGCTTCGCTTGGGTGTTCGCGGCGAAGCCTGATTTCGGCATCGGCGCGGCGATCGAGGCATCCCCGAGCACCCAAATGTCCGGCACTTGCGCGCTCTCGAAGGTCGCGGGCTTGATTGGGCACCAGCCGGACTGGGCCGCAAGCCCGGCATCGCGGGCGATCCGCGCAGCCATCTGCGGCGGGATGACGTTCACCACGTCGCCCTTCACGCGGTCGCCGAACTCGGTGACGCATTCCATCGTCGCCGGATTGACCGCCATGACGCGCCCGTCATTGGAAGCGCCGCGCCACTCGATCATGCCGGGGTAGAGCTCCGCCCAGGCGTCCTGGAACAAAGGCTGCTTGGAGAAGCCGTTCTTGGCGTCGAGCGCGATGATCTTGGCGC
>Ga0308396_1001605_pt1 | contig 11346 bp, 7 predicted proteins | sample Hotspr2SamplePe2_FD_202359 | JGI IMG/M metagenome (GOLD analysis project Ga0308396, IMG submission 202359) | Hot spring phototrophic mat microbial communities from Mushroom Spring, Yellowstone National Park, Wyoming, United States - 20050930_Pe2 ... | reverse complement strand
ATTAGTTAGAGGCACTGCTACTGTAAATCATGTTGTTACGGTATTAATACGTGATGATAAAGGTCAAGTTGCATTTGAGGCTACTTCTATCTCTATTAATAACGGTGATAGTGAATTTAAGATCAGAGATAAGATTGCCACGGCAATTGGAACTGACCCTAATCAGCGAGTTCTACCTGAAGTAATAGGCAATAGACTATACGTAACTGCTCAGGAGTTTGGATATCATACAGATAACTGGACTGTACATGTTGTCCCCCTTAAACAGTTCGGTGCGGGTATTGTTGATGTAGATAGACTTAAGCAAGTTGAGTCCGCTAGGTTAACTAATCAATCAACAGCCTACGTATTTTATACTGGTCTGTATTACAACTACGAGCCATCGAGCAATGCTGATGAATCACTGCCTACTGTAATTAGACCTAATGATAAGCAAATACGAGCAACTTTTAACTCAGTAGCACCTAACCTACCTGTAACTATTGATGTAACTACTGATGTAATTACCTTAAACGGTCATGACTTACAGGTCGGTGACAGAATAAGATTTGGGTTTGCTACTGCACCACAAGTAGGTAACAACCCCATCTCATCTACAACTATTTACTACGTTACAAACGTTACTGCAAACACATTCCAAGTTGCATCTACTCGGGCTCATGCTTTAGCTGGGACACCAGTTGTAGATTTTAGTTCAGCAGGTACTAACGTAACAATTAATCATATAGAAGGTGCTTATAGACAAAATCTAGCTGAATTAAGATCTTTCCCACTGATTGGAGTTGAGGCTCCTTTTCTTATTCAACTAGGGGATGGTAATGGAGTTCTCAATACTTATAAGTGGGATCCAGATAACCTAACAACTGATAACGGTGATGATGTAACAACTGCTACTCATATCAAACCTGAGGTTCTTACTATTGTTAACCCCGGTCGTTGGGTAAAGGATAACAACGCTTCAAACGGTCGTTGGATTATATCCACTCCTCCTTCTGTTGGAACTACGTATGCTCCTACCACACCGGCTAGATTTACCGGTGGGCAAGATCCTCCGACTGTTGCTGAAAGAATTTTATATCACGCGGATAATACTCCGATTTTAAAGGTACTAGCAAAGTCTCCTGGTGTCTGGGGTAATGATGTAGCTATTACAATTACTCCTGCACAACAAACCTTTGGCATTATTCGCAAAGTTAACATGCGGGTTGTTGACTACCGCAGGACTAATAGGGTTGCCAATGGTTTCTTTGAGGAGTTTTTACCTTCACTGGATCTACAAGATGTATTCTATACAGCTTCGGGTAATACATTACTCTCGATATCAAATCGTTCAGATTTAGTTAACCTACAATATCTAGGTAAAACTGCTGATGATCTAACTAAAGTACCTACCCATACAAAAGCTATAGGAACTCTATCTTTCGCTTCCGATGCATCTGCAGATGGAACACTATTTATAGACATTAGAGATCGTAGATCTGGATTTCCAATTGTTAATACAGTTAAGTATACTTATAGACAGTTTGACACTGCTCAAAGTATAGCTAAAGGTGTAGAAAGATTAATTAACAACTCTGGTACTAAAGCTGCTGTTACACTTAGGTTCTTAAGTGGTACAAACATTTCTGCAGGTAATACCTTAACTGTATTAGGCGTAACTACAGCACCTGCACCAGCTGGAGGCTACAACCGATTTACATTGGTAAATGCTTTAGAAGCAGCTTTTGCGGGCGACTTAAGGTACGATACAATTGTTCTTCCTACTGGTGATGGTATACGTTTTGTACAGAAAAATCCAGGTGTAGATGAAACTCCTGTAAACATTACTAAGTCTCGAGCTACTGACGTTGTAAATGTCTATATATCAAATAATTCTAAGATCCTAAATTTGCATCCTGACGTACACCTAGTTAGTTCCATTGTTACAACACGAATTAAACTAACTGACGGAACAGTACTATCTCAGCCTACTATTGCTTTAGGATCATTAGCTTCACCTGTAACCGATATTGAAGTGGTTACAAATGCAATCGTAGCCTCTTGGACCGGTAATAGTGAAGTATTAGTCTCTAAGATTAATGCGAACACACTTGAATTTAAACTAATAGACTCATCTGAGTTAGATATTGAGGAGATAACCTTCACAGCCGCAGGTTTTGTTAAAGAAGGTGGCAATCAGTTCGGCGCTGCTTGGTCTAGTATTTGGCCGGGGACCTTTACTCTGAATATTAGTGGTCCTGTAAACGTTACAAACGGCACTGTTATCAACGTTGCTAACGCCGCAGTTACAATATCAGGTAACGTAACAACACCTTCTGCTCTTGCTGCACAATTAGCCGCAGGACTAGGATCATCTAGGATAATAAACGGTGTAACGTATAGTATTAGTACTTCCGGTACTACTATTACGTTTACACCTACTTCTGGTACTTTTACACCGACTGTACCTCTAACACTAAATATAAATGGCAGTGCGATAGCTAGACTTAACTTCTTAGGTTATCCAACTGAAACAACTACGCTAGGTGGAGGTGTACCTAGTCTACCTGTTGAGGCCCGTTTGAACGGATTAGAGCTTATTCTAGAGGCTAAAGATGTAGGTGTACAAGGTAATCTAATTGAGTATAGAGCGCGTACAAGTAACCTTCTATCTATTGTAGTACTTCCAGCAGACTATGAAAGATTAGAAGGTGGCCAAGACTTAGCTACTGAGGCTTATCTCAGATACGGCAGTTTAGGGCCTACACTTAATGAGAAAGATTTCTTAGATGGCTTAGAAGTACTAAGAAATCTTCAAGCGAACCTTATTGGAGTAGCTGCTACACCAGATGAGTTAGGTAGACCTATTGAAACCTTAGACAGCATTCACTTTGCGCTAATTCAGCAAGCTGAAACTGCTTCAGAAGAAGACGGTTTGAGATTCGCTGTTCTGGCTGCACCTAAGGGTTTAACTGCTCAACAGGCTAGAAACTACATGGCAACTCAACCTAATTCTAGATATGGAAAAATGGTTGCCGGATGGGTAACCTATGCAGGACAACCTATTTTAGGTCAATATGCAGTGTCTCCTACCGGTTTCGCACTGGGTCACATAGCAGTGACTCCGTTCCAAGTGTCTACTGCTGCAAGAGCTTCATCTCCTCAAATTAGAAATGTAATTTCTACTGATGTTTCTGTTGGGCATGCCGCTAGAAACGAATATACACAGAATAGACTAGATATTATTTACCGAGAGGAAGGTAGTGGAATTGTACACTTCTTAAATGGAAGAACACTCTCTACTGATCCTGCTTGGTATTGGGATACAATCAGACGTGTTTATAACGTAATAAGGGAAGATCTATTCTTTAGTCTGCAATGGGCTAAGTCTGAGCCGTTAACACAACAAACTGTACGTCAGATTAAAGATGCAGTTGATAATTATCTAGAGATTAGGAAGTCACAGGGTTTGATTCTTGAATACAGTAAGACAGAAATTAGTATCTCTAAAAACCCTGTAAGTGCCTTAATTAGTGGCAACCTAACGATAGATGCGTACTTTACCCCAATCTATCCTGCTGATAGACTAATGGTTAATCTAATAAGACAACCAGAGCGTGTAACAATTGCTCTCTAAATTGCAGTTGTCTTAGGTATAAGTTAAAGAGGTGCAATGTATTGCACCTCTTTTTAATGATTATTCAAACTTTACCTAAAAATCTCTCTAAATGCGATAGTTACGGCATGTATTTATCTAACCTATCTATTAATTTAGGTACATATTTAACCGCTAGTTTCTTACTGTGAAAAGTAATTAGTAGCTCAAGTAGAACTTTATAAACCAATAACACTGTAACTGCATCTACTATATTTTTGATTACAGAAAAGTTATCTAGCATAAAATTCTCCTAGTATTCTTGTAGTAGATGTTATCAAATTAACTTAGTTATTATTAGCTTTACTGGTCAAGTTACTTTTAAGTAAACAACAAAATCTGATAACTTAAGCAGAAAGTGCTATATCATATCACATAAGTTACTTGTAGTCAATATAATCTAAGTATTTATAGATTTAGATTTAGGTTTTAATTATGGCTGTAGCAGGAAATGCTGGTCGCCCACATAACGGTGTACTTAATAATGGTATTTTTGACCCAATACAAGGTTTTGACTGCAATGTTTGGGTGCAGGGTATGTGCGGTAATGGTGCACCTAGAATGATCGGTAGATTTACCAGCGCAGTCTTGACCATACGTAACGCTACTGAAGCGTACATGGAGCTAGACCAACGGGTACCCAGATATTTGGATGGAGAAATACAAATAGCCTTCGTACTTGAGCGTGGAATGATTGACACCGACATATTTGCGGAGGCAATGGGATACACGAGAATTTCTCGTGCTAACAGAATCAATAGATCACCTAGAATCTCTGTTACGTTTAGTGTAGATGCATCTGGTGATTTTTATTCTACAAACGATGAAGGTCTATTTACTAGACCATATAGCAACCAACTAAGAGGTATAGGAGGTAATAGTATAATATATAACCCAACTGAGGGTAGACCACAGTTTGCTTTTGATCCTGCCTGTGATGCCCCTGTCTTAGGTACTGGTCCAGATGAGCAGCGGTATAGATCTGTTGTAGGTAGAATAAAATTACTAAACTGTAAAATTGACTCTATTAACACAGCCTTCTCTGGTGGTCGTGGTGTTGTACCCGTTCAGCTGCAAGGTGTAGCCGAGGGTTATGAGTACTATAGAGAAGGTCTAAATACCGCTCAGTTTAGTATAGGTGTTAATAGATTCCAAGATCTATTTGGTCCTCAGGGCGTGTAATTTACCTAAAAAACGCAAAACTAATAAGCTAGTTCTAGTAATAGAGGACTAGCTTATTTTTATTTGCGGATTGCTTTAACTATTATGACAGATTTATCGGGATTTGAGAAAAAGAGTAGAATTGCAGATTCTGCAAATTCTAAAACTAGATTTCCTGAAACCTTCGATGGTTATACAAAAACAGAAGGAAATTCAGAAGGAAGACTTATACCTCACCACTATATAAAAAATAATAACTTTCCAACTTGCTGTTTAGTTACAGTACCTCAACCGCATCACAAAGAATTATTTCAATCTAGGATTGAATATGCAAACAGGTCTCTACCTAGACCTGTTTATAAAATGGATTCTCTAGGCCAAATCTTTGTTGCAGGTAGACGTACACCTTGGGCTATTGTAAATGCCGAATGCAAAGTAACCCGGGTATGGGCAGCAGGAGATGGCTTGGTGAGGTTAGCACCATCTATGAAATACCGAGAAGCACCTCCAGATTGGGAATCTGGTATAGGTTTATTTCTCTTCCCTGAAATGGAAATAAGACTTTTCATGGGATACACTAAAAACCTCTATCAAGAGCCTGTTGATTGGCAAGATGATAGATGGTATACGAATCCAAATCCAGATGTACAGCCCGTTTTTTGGGGCGTTGTAGACATGATTACCGTAAAAGGCTCTAGTAGTGGAGTCTTCTACGAAGTAGTGTTTAGAGACAAAATGAGGTACTTTGTAGACACTGTATTACATTCACCTATTTCCATTGTCACTAGACAGCATGAGGATACAGATGGAAAAGGTTATCTGTCTAGAGGAATGTTCCTCCAAAATATTATCGACCAGACTTTCTTCACACCAGGTGTATTTAGACAGGAACCTGTTGTAGGAGATGAATTTGCCTATGACCGTAACCAAGCTGCACATCGCAGAACCAGTGTCATGTCTTCATATAATTCTCCGCACAGTTCTGTTAGTCCTGTAAAAGCACAGTTTCCTTGTGACACAGAATATGATTTAGAAATTACTGGTATATTTGGTGGTCCAGACCAAACTAGAAAGCCATTTGTAATGGACTATGCATGCTATGACAGCATAAGTTTAGTTGATAAAGATGTTTTTCCACATTTGAATAGGGTAGAAGATGGTGGTAGTACACAAAGTGAAGAACAAAAACTAAAACTGCAGCAAGATTTTATGTTCGGTGACTGCAGTGTTATGAAAACTCAATTAGAAAACTCCCTACCTCCGTTTGATGAAAGTGCAAAGAGACTAAAGTCCGTTATGGAATTGCTTATAAAACGGTCTAGAACGTCTGATGATGCTAGACGGGGTTTAAAATCAGGTTTTTATGACATAGAAGTGGGGGACGATGACCCAGAAGTAAAAATCTTTTTCGATAGTCAAGCGAGTGGTAATAACCTAACTGCTTTCTTCTTTGATTCAAGAAGAGAACAAATGCCTGCTGTAGTAGCAGCACCTCAGTCTTCTGATACTCCACACGGATTAAATGTAGTTACTTTAATAAATTCTAATGTAGAAGGTCAGCCTCCAATAGATGTTATTCGGTATTTAGCTAATTCTGAGTTATGGCCAACTGAAGTTTTTGTAGACCATAGAACAGGTCATTTCTTCTACATTCCGAGATCAACTCACTTTAGAAAAGATGGCATGCCATCCAGAGTATATGTGATTGGTAGACCAGTTGAAATAAATAATAAGATATATCCACCCAACGTACATGAATGGCAGATGGAGTGGAGTACATTAGGTTATAAAAATAATTTTCATGTCATGTCTGTTGGCTCGTCTAGTGGTGGTTCAGAATTACCGCTACACTACTACTTCTCGCTAGTAGAATCACCAGGTGGGAGAATTCTACCCAGCTATATAGCACCTAGACACGTTCGTATCGCTGACCCCACTGCATCTTTAGACAGCACCGGTGCAAAAAATGCATTGGTAACTGCTCTCAGCATGGCTAGAGCTCTATCTAGAGACATTAGAGTTGGAACAATTGTTGTAGATGGCGATCCTAAATTACTACCCGGTCATTCTTGTTGGATATTTAATGCTGGATTGTTTAATGTAGATTCCTTACAAATGACTGCAGAAGAATATACTAGATCGATTACACCTAGTGCACTTAGTGAATATATGAATAACGCATATAAATGTTATAGAGATAATGCACTAGGTCAGACTAGCAACAGACAGTACTTTGGTGTACCTGCATCTATGACAATAGCGAATGATGCTAATAAAACTGTATCTAGTTCAATAGTCGAGGATGATAAAGCAACTGAATTTGATAAGTTAGTAGGAAATGAACCTCTATATAGAGGTTCTAATCAAACACGTCAAACAGGTATTATTTTGAGGGTTGATACTGTTCAGCACGTATTTTGTATTAATTTACGGAAAGGCTTTCAAACGGAAATTTTGTTAGGAGAGTTAATGTAGCTATGGCAACTCAATTACTAAATACTGTATTTCCTGGATCTAGAGCTGCTATTTTTAATAGGCAGTCTGACATGATTCAGAGATATGTAACTCCTACGGGTGGTCCAGAAGAGGTATTAACTGCTGCAACCCATTTGGAATCACGTAGACAAGGTTTAACAATTGGTAATAAGAGAATCGGTGGACACCAGGTTGGTATACAGATAATGACTAGTGAATCTGTATCTCCTTTTGGTGTAGGCGAGTTTGTAAGACCACCAGCTCCTAATACAGGGTTAGTTGTATCTCCTGTAAACGGAATGAATCGGTACGTATCGCATGGTGGAGGTTTGTTTTTTACTGGTAGAGGTGATAACAATATCAGCGAATCTATACAATCGGCCGATTCTTCCTTAGGTAGAGGTTTATCATATCCCAGAGATCCTATTTGGTTAGTAGGCGGTAATGAGGGTTCCCCAATAGTAGATAGACTTACACGGACATTAAAGTACTATCCACAAACTCTCGAAACTGCTGATAGACCTATCCAATTAATAAGCCATTTAGATACAAAAAATGAACCAACTAGGTCCGAAATTATTGTTCCAGGTTCAATGGAAACAACGGATTGGAGCGGTAACAAAAGCAGAGTAGAACTGGGTACTGTTAATAGTACAAATTTTTCGGATGAGTTTCACAAAGATCATGGTATGCGTCGAGACTATTCTGAACAGAGAACGCTAGCCAATGTTCATGAACATAATTATTGGCAGGCTGCTTGTAAGGTAGCTATAGATGCGTGGCTTAAAAATGAAGAGCTTATTGGAATGAAGTAATGTTTGGTGTTTTAGAAAAGGAAGTAAAAAATATAACTCCTCTCTATCAAAAGGAGGACTTATTGAATCAATTAGCTTTTGCAGTTTTCTCTACTTCTGAACCTTTTGTCTTTAAGCAGAGTAAATCAACTCTGGTTCTTATTGATAAACCTAATTTAGCAAATAAAACTACAAAATCCAATTCGGTTGTAAATCGAACTAAGCAAATGAGTAAACCAGAGCTTTCACGTACTGATGATGGTTCTTATATAGTTCAAAACAAAACAGATCCTGTAGAACTTAATTTATTAGGTTTAACTTCGATAAATTTGCCCTTAATACTCCTTGAATAACAATGGATGTATAAGAACTTATGAAATCTCAGTACGGTTGGAATAAAGGTTTAGACAATCAAAGTAACGAGGAAGCTCAATATGGTTGGAATAGATACTCAGGTAATTATAGCTTTGAGGAACCAGAAACAGACTCTACAAACTTTACTTTATTGGTAGGAAAAGCAACAAAGCTGTCTATACCGAATATAGCTAACTTACCTAACTGGAAAGACCATACAACCAATACTACATATAAATTAGCATTACAGGCTCTTACTATCGCAGAGTCCCTAGGTTTAATTGTACCTTACGAAGCAAGGGAGAAATCTAATCTAATACGTAGTAGAAGATTGCGGTTTTCTAGTCCAAAGGGTAAGTGTAATGTATCTGGTTTGGCTCCTGTAAGAGAGTTGAAGAATCCATTTTACCAGGTTGGAAGCTATTTTGTAAAACATCCCGAGCATCCTATAAGGGAAAAAGAGTGGGTAATGTCAGAAGTTTGGGGTACTAATTATGCTCGCTGGTTCCATTTTCCTACACCAGATTTTACTTGGGTTTCACCTATATCAGATTTCTTAGGTTGTGAGCCACAAAAATGACAAGAGTACAATCAAACATAGAAATACCAGTAGATATTTTTGGTATAGATCCTAGGTACCTGGAGAATCCGAGTCTTGTTGCAGATGATGATGAGTTGTCGAATATATTCTCACAAGAATTTGCAGCTGTAGCCGGATTAGCTGCACACGGTAAGTGCTATCTTAGATACAGAGACAAGCAAAACTTTTTAGAATCTAACTCTTCGAGGTACGTTGAACCGAGATTACCTAGAAGAAAACAGACTACTGAATTACATAAACAACTATTTAGGTTAGTTATTGCACTATCTTCTATTGTTGATTTACTTCTAGTTACAAATACACAATACACTGTAAATTCCTTACCGAACAGAAGTCCAATTGAATTAACTGTACATGCTAAACGTTGGAGGTTAAAACCTAAAGATAAAGATTTCTATCCTAAATACGACTTTTCAGATCCTCAAAATTTACCTGAAATAGGTGCTTCCTTACCTGGTAACATACTTAGTTTTCTTAAAGTGAACAAACCAAATCCGACTTATATAGAGGTCTATCAAGCAATTTTATCTAACACGGATACAATTTTAAAATCAAATAAACCTGATCCTCTATTACTCTCTAGTTTTATACTTCGTAGTTCGCCAAAGCTAGAACGAGCAAGACAGATACTAACTGCATTTGTAAATTCTATTGTTTTGGTAAATCTACCAATCTCAAAGGTGTACTCACCTGGTTTTAATATCAATACTAGAACTGACATTATAACTAGGCTAATAAACATCGGTAACATTGCAGTAGACGAGTTAGACAAGGCTGTAATCTTTAATAAGCTAGCTGAAAATATTTTTACAGGTAATTATACAGATGATGATATTGAGCTGATTAAAAAGCTAATAAGTATCGATCCAGCCTTGTTTTACGACTCTGTTTTACTCAGCAGAATAAACTCGTCAAACGAACTCTTAGATAAATTAATTAGTTCCTATATCAACGTATTAAATCCAAATGAGACAATTCAGGATTTATTAGATATTTATCTAGAGGAATCTAGTATATTAGATGGTGCTTTAGGTATACCAGGCAATTATATTGCTGCTGGTACAGCACACATATTAAAAGTCTTATTTATTTTAAATGACCTAACGCAAGGAATTGTTGATTCAGAAGCTTTTAAAGCATGTATACCGATATTAGTACAAGGTATTAAATTTATTAACGATAGCAAGTTAGAACAGTTTAACGTAATCATAGGTAAATTAGTTTCAGTACTCAATATTCTTAGACAGACTGATATTGATGTTTTAGCAACTATTAGTAACGCAAGATTTTTACAGTTACAGAAAGCTATAAAGGTTAAATAAAGTAAAATGACAAAGTGCATAAACTCAGATTTAAACATTACTCGTTTAACTAATATTGTTTTACCAAAAATTCTACAAGTACTAAATCTAAATGATATTGAGAGCATATCTTCAGATTTTACATTTATACCAGGTACTTACATACCTACTTTAGAGAGTGATGATATCGGTTTACCTGGAGTATTTATACCTGAAGATATAAATATAAGACCTTTCATTCCTACTTTTGGATTACCTGTAGTTGATTTTATTGAGAAGATACCGAATAGACCGGGCATACCTGGAGTAATACTAGTACCTAACGATAATAATCCACCTATATTTGTACCAGAGCTACCCGTAGATAACGCAATTGAGGGTGTTTTTGTACCAGGTATTCCTGGAGTTTATGTAAAACCACCAGCGTTGGATTTCGCAAACTTAGACTCAGTTAACTATTTAATTAGTGATTTTATACCAGGTGTAGAACTAAATCTTATAGATCCGTATGAACCATTATTACCAGGTTATAACAGTGATTATGTTAGAAGTCCCGTATTTATACCAAATGATTCTGTAAGACTACCGTCGAATTTTGATGTTGATAATCTAGTGATACCAGGTATTTTAATACCAGGTTCTAATGAGAGTTACAAACCCGTAATTGCAGATGTAGACGATCAAGATAATCATCAGGATGATATAAGAATTTCAGGATTAATACCTGGTTCACCTATAACTAGTTTTCCGATAAACTTAGGAGACCCAATAACCGGAATATTCATTCCGAATAATCCTCTGATTCCGCCTTTTATTCCAGGTTTTCCTTATATACCTCAAGATTTTTTACCAATATTAAATTCCGCAAATAATAAGCTAGCTACACAACCTATACCAATCTTAGTACCTAACAGAAATTTAATTAACTCTAGTATTAATCTGAAAGATCTAAATCTATCGACACCAACTCTACCTGTACCTAGTGTAGATATTAGTCCTAGTAGTCTAGGTGTATTTGAGGATACT
>Ga0308396_1001596_pt1 | contig 11385 bp, 9 predicted proteins | sample Hotspr2SamplePe2_FD_202359 | JGI IMG/M metagenome (GOLD analysis project Ga0308396, IMG submission 202359) | Hot spring phototrophic mat microbial communities from Mushroom Spring, Yellowstone National Park, Wyoming, United States - 20050930_Pe2 ... | reverse complement strand
ATGCAGAAAGTCTCCGCATTTGAGCTTTGTAAAATTAATTTTGCGAACCAGTCAAGCTTTTGAGTTGATTGGATAAAATTACTTCTTGTTTAGCATATTACTTACAAAGATAAAGTTGGCATTCTGCTAACCAAATTTAGTTCGCATAGAATAAAAACTTCTTTCTTTCTAGCAAAATCGTATTGTAATTTCACAATCATATAGTTGCCAAGATTTACACACCTTTCAGTAACATAATGTTCTTTTACAAACCGAGTACTAATCCTATTACTTGTTACGTCAGTGAACATAGATTTAGTGTTACATACTATTTCTAGGCTGTTATTTGACAGTTCTCCGTCTTTTCTGTGACAGATTTTTTGGATTAGCCAACTATATGAACTAAAGTATCCTTTATTCTTGTTGTTGTAAAATAGTATGAAATCGTACATACAATAGTTTATAGGTTTTAACAATATGCCATTTTCTGTGCTTATAAAGTCAAATAATCCTATATATTTTATATTAGCAACATTATATTCAGCTACGACATACAACTTTTCTGATTTTCTATCTACGTGATAATTTAGTGTGTCAATCGCAATGTTAAAAATTGAAACGACGTGCGTCCGCCTAATAGCATCATTTAGCAATTGTTTCAAATCAAAAATATCAACGAAATCCTCTACATATTCAAAGTACTTTTCTTTACATTCATCGTGTCTTATTGATTGAAGCTTGCTAGTCAATTTAACTAAATCTATAGCAAGTAAGTATGTTGAACTACTTTTGAAAAAAATGAGTTTATTGCCTGTTTTAAGGTGGTGTAAAACATAGCCCAAATCGTAGTAATAAGGTGCTCCTAATGCTTTTTTAAAATCGTACTGGCTTGTAAAAGGATAAATCCTATTTTTTTCTATATCAATAACTGCAAAACAAACTGGATATTTATCAGTCGGAACTCTAATTATAAATAAATATTTTTTAAAGCTAAGCATTGTAAATTTAAAAAATGCTTCTTCATTATACGGCGTTATGCATAAATCCTTTTTTGTAATTGAAATGCCTTTTTCATGCTGATAAAGCACATGATAACATTTATCACTATATAAAACATTATACAAATCAATCTCAGTTATTTCGGACGAAATAGGGAATTCTCCTAATAGAATTTTGGTTTGTTTATAGTGGTCTTTGTAGAACGCAATCGGACTATTACCTACTTTAAGATAGGCAATATCTAGCTCTAACTCGCATCTCAAATTATCTCTTGTAAGCATTACCTTCAGCCTTAGACCGTTGAATTTATACTCACGCCGCTGTACTTGTATATGAACGTCAAAATGTCTAATAAAACCTTCTACATAATTGTCACGTTCTGCACTCGAAGTGCAAATATACCATCCTGAACCTAATGTAACATTATAAATTTGCCCAACGACATCTTTTGACAATTTATCCCTGTAGTATTTTAGATTCTTGTCCTTATTGACTATGTCTACTACTACGTTCCAAATTTTATCAATAGACCAAGATACAGTATGTATCTCTTGACTTAATAGATCAAACAAATTCAAATGAATACCACTACTATTGATTTGTATTACAGGAACAATTTGGTTAGCAATTGGATAAAGTAAATCTAAATAATAGTTGTTCTTTCTCTTTTCTAAATATAAAACTTTTCTCTTACTAACATCAATTATAGCTACATAATCGGACGTATGTTTGTGGTCTAAAGAATAACCTGATTTTACTACTTCCCTTTTGTACAGTTCATTAGAAAAAATATAAAATTTATTTCTTAACCTAAATAACAAACTTTTATTTCTACTAGTAGCGTATTTTAGCTTAGAAAAATCAGCAACGCGATAAATATTATTCGCAATGTCTGCCTTAAACCATAATAAGGTATGCGCATTTGAGTTATGCATACTGATAATTTCATCAGAAAAAATATGATTGTAATACAATATTACATTATTCTTATTTAAAAAGTATATTCTGTATTTTATTCTATCTCTTTCAATCTCTTTGAATGGCAAAATTGTGGTGTAACTACCGATGGAATCTCCTGGGATTTCTATATCTGTGACATCTTTAAAGATACTACTATTTTTGAAAGCATAGGGAAACTTGAAGTAGTATGCAATTTTAATATTTACCCTATTAAAATGTCTTGACCCCAGAAACACATGAAATATACTAATCGCTATAAATTATATTATTTCAGATTGGCAATTACTGATATATAAGTTGAGTGAATAATATTTTTGTCATTTTTTATACAATTGTCATTCATACGCCGCTATTCGTGTGTCATATACATTGGTTTTATCAAGCTGCTAAACTTTGAAAAAATTGAAAAGTTTACATTAATTTATAGTGGCTTTTATTTGACCCTAGCAGACTATGACTATTTCAAGTTATTATAAATACTACTTATCTTGAAAAACTTGCTTCTGTGCAGAATAGTTTAACAAGATATTATTGTTTTATAATAAAAGAGAAATTCGTTTCAAGGCAATATTGTAGTAATGTTTATCTATTTCTATACCTATGTATCTTCTCTTCGTGAGAATGCTAGCCAGAATTGTTGTTCCACTACCCATGAATGGGTCAAAAACAATTGCATCGGGTAGCGTAGTAAGTTCTATTAATATTTTACACAATTCTACAGGTTTCACAGACGGATGATCGTTGTAAATCCCTTTTTCTTGTTTTTTGGGTTTTTCAACTAAAAAGTATTTGTCTATATTCGGTTCTATACTTATGGTACTCATAACATTTGCTATAAATTTGTTGTCACCCAACTTGACAGAAGTATTGAAAAGACCAACTTTGTACTTCTTGAAGTTTTCTAGTAACGAGCCCTCTGGTGGTTTTTGAGCAACTATTATCGGTTCAAAACAGGACTTGACTTTTGGAACTTTGTAAACTTTGAGTAGTTCCATTAATTCTCTGTCTTTTCCTTCATTTTTAAGGAAATGTTGTAGACTGAATGCCTTGGGTTGATTTTGCGTATACAACCATATAAAAGTATCGCGCAAATGGAAACCAGCATCTTCTGCCGCACAAGCAAATCTATGATACAAACGGGGATGTGAAAAAGCAAGTAACCACCCACCTGGTTTCAACACTCTTATCAATTCCTTACTTACTTCATAGAACCAGTTATAGGCCTCATGACTCTGCTTAGGGTCAAACCTCATCCCTATTGGTAGATTCTTTACTACGCCTGATGACGACTTACCCTTTTCTACATCCTCATGCGACCATTTTTGGTCAAGCTTGTATAGAAAGTAGGGTGGATCTGTTAACACTAAGTCAATTGTATTATCCTCGATTTGCTTTATTACTTCAAACGCGTCTCCTAGAATAATCTTATTTACAAAATCCTTCATAAAATAGCAAGGATTGATCTATTAAAATTACGTAAATTTTAGCTATGTTTTTTGATTCGCCCTGCACAAAAACTTGCCAATGCTCAGAAAACAAATTATCGTGCATTGAGGCCAAATTCTGGGTTAAGGCGCAGGTCGGGGTATGGCGAGTGGCGTACGAAAAAGACGACGTCAGAGACAAGACCATTCACCCCGCCACATTCCCTATACAACTAGCAAGAAGAATCATAGAACTTTTCACTCACGAAGGCGAACTTGTACTAGACCCATTCTGCGGCATCGGAACAACACTACTAGCAGCTAAACAACTAAACAGGAATGCATTAGGAATAGATATAAACCCAAAATTCATAGAATTTGCCAACCAAAGACTGAACCAGCATCTCAACCTATCCTCATCAAAACAAATAGCCATATGCGACGACGCAATCAACGTAGACAAATACATTGACGGCCAAAAAGTCAAGCTTGTGTGGTCGTCACCTCCGTATATGACGTTACTAAACAAAGTAAGAGAAAATAAATCAAGAAAAAATAGAAAAAACTATCAATATCGTCAAATAGAGCAATACTCTGATCTACCTAACGATCTGGGCAATCAGGAAGACGAACTTTACTATTCTTCCATAAAAAGTATCTTTGATAAAGTTAAATCTATTCTAAGGCCAGACGGGCACTGCGTGATAAACGTAGGTGACTTCTACAGAGACAACAAACTTGTACTACTGCATGAGGGGATAATAAGAACCATGAATAGTATAGGTTATAAACTAGAAAATGTGATTATTTGGGATAAGACAAACTTAGTAAATGGAACCGGTATATTCGGTTATCCAAGAAGATACATGACAATGTATGTGACTTATGAGTATATACTTCATTTTACTGCGGATTATTCAACCTTTGATGGTTGAGCAATCCACTAGAAGATTACACTATATTATTATGATATAGAAAATCGCATGTCAGTTGTAACTATTTATTTGAGTAGCATAGATGAGATTAATGGCTGAAAATATGACTGCATCCTTATAATTAAAATGTTTATCTGTTCCTTTAGTGATTATTTTAATATCAAAACTATGAACTACGATATCATCATAACGATTTATACTTGGCTTTATCGTTATCCTATCACGAGAATTAATAGCACTGTTACTTTCGCTTTTAAATCGTAATTCAAATTTACGATTGTATTTAATATCATTAAATTCCATAATGGATACTAAATTCCTAATGTTATCAGTGGTTATTTTATGTCTCACCATTAATTCTCCTTCGTGTAAATAGAATATTTCATTTTCATTTTCTGAAATATTGTTCAAATAGTTTAAAAAATATGAGAAATGTATATTCATATCCTCTTTATTATTTATTTTGTTTAAGATTTCGTTTGGCAAAATACGATGTATGGCGTACGTTAATGAGTAGGGGTTTGATAGGAATAATATTTTGCTAAGCGAAGGATCCCCTCGTATGTTGTGCTTGACGATTGCGAAACGTGTGTGTAGAGTCTCACGTTGTATTTTTTTGCCTTTTAGAAGTATACAGCGAAGTACTATAAATATGTATAAAATACCTGTTTCTACAGAAATATAGGATTTGTAAAGCTTGCTTTTACATTTTGTTCTTCTATTTCGTATTTTTTTAAGAATGCGAGTTACTAAGTCTTTTATAGATATTCTCTTTATATATTTATTAACATCAATGATGAGTACTTGTTTGTTTTGTTCTTTGTTTATGTTTATCATTTCCTTTATCTCGCTCAAATCTACTATGTAATTGTCCTCTAGGTTCACATAATTTTGGTTTCTTTTCGCTAGTTTTGGTTGTATAATAGCCAGAACGGATTGGTTCTTAATAGTTATAAAACGCATTCCTCTGCGTTTTAATGTGTTGATATTGGCATTACTAATCTTATATGCCAACTTATAACTATCGCCGTCCCAATGGTAGATGTCTCTGTTTTTGAGTACGTAATCATCAAAAAAAGCATCTATGGAGTATAGACGAGATTCAGATATGTTGTATCTATGATTAATTGGATGCCTCTCGTGCAATAAAATCTCATCAATTGGCATATTGTAATCGACAGTAGATACATTTATTTGAATTTTTTTACAAATCAACAAAATATTCAGTTCGTTATTTTCAATATAAGCTGAGAATTGTATGACGAGAGAGCAAGATAGTTTTGTTTCCGACTCATTTTGTTGTTGCATAGTTTTATGAGATATGATACTTTCCAGTTTTAGTAAAAATGTGGATTCACACTGGCTGTATATTGGTATTTTGTCTTTATACTTGATGAGTTTGCAGTCACTATCGGGTATTTCTTCATATACAGATATAGGCGTATAAGGAGTTAGAGAATGATTAAGGACTATACTTGGATTTACAAATATATTATCAGCCTCAACAATGATCTCATAATTTTCTTTCAAGCTATAAACAAAATTGTCAATATGCTTTTTTATATAGTTTTTTAAGTCGTATGATACTTCTTTTACAGTGTCTTCTAATAGATCTAGTATATATATGCAATTTTTTTCAAGTTTATTATGAGTATCTATCCGCATTATTATGACAAATGAGTTATATAAAGGCTTGGTGTAGGAGAATGTAGGGAATAGGTTTTGGTTATCACGGCGCATCCAGTCGCCAGGGTTCTCGCCCTCGTATCTAAATATCTCCTTTCCTTTTGTTAGATTATTTATAGTAAATAAATAATACTTGATATAATTGTAGTTATCTGTTTTAATGCTATAATGCTCGAACACGGCATACAGATCGCCGTTAGGTGCTTTGACAAATATACTAGGGCTACCTATATATTGTTGGGGATTTATATTTAATAGATTATATACTTTAATTTTATAATCGAAGAGCGGAATAAGATTCATGTTGCGATATTTTTCAACATGATAATTAGTAAATCTAATGGCATCACCTGATACGTGGAACATTGTTCTATAATCACCATGTTCGCAGGTGAGTAGGTCTGAAACTACGTGTTCTTTTACTGTAACTGAACTATTGATATCAAAACATTTTCTTTTACTTACTATTGGTAATCGGATGAATGTAGCGACCTTACAGTTGATGAATGTATTGCTATGTGAGCTAAGAAGCATTTGTAAATATACTAGCGGACTGCTCAACCTTTCGTGATTGAGCTTCCTGTTTCATCGCAGGGTGGCTTTTTAGGTAGCCCGTTGGGGCTACGGTCATCCACGCGCGACGAAGCAGGAAGCTCAACTGTAAAATGGTTGAGCAGTTCGAGCTTCGTATCCTGATTTTATTACAAGCAGTTCAACAACAGAATACCTAAATTCTTTTTTGGAACCCACATGATAAAAATGTTTGAATTCCCTTTTTATAAAATCGTGCAGGTAGATATCAATGTGTTTGTTTTTGCGATGATTATCTTCTTTCCATGTTGATAATGCAAAACCCGATGTCAACTGACAGATAACCTTATACAGTTCAATACTATCCTTTTCTGTCCATTTCTGATAATAGTCTGTGTGTCTCCCTGCATATGGTGGATCTAGATAAACAAAATCATCTTCTTTCACATCCTTAACACATTCTTTCCAATCCCCAACACGGAATTCCCACTCTTTGTCTTGCATAATTTGCCGTATTTGAGAAATTTGATTGACTATCTTGGATATATACGCCTGACGAAAACGGTTCGGGTTACGGCAAAATGGGACATTGAACTCACCTTTGTTGTTGAAACGAATCAAACCATTAAAACACGCTCTGTTCAAAAAAATGAAATCCAAAGGATCACTAGTTTTATTGAATCGATCTCTGACTAAATAATAATACTCCTCTCCATAAAATGATAGTTTCTTGCCTTCTGATAAAAGGTATGATCTTACCTCCTCAGACGATAACTTTCCATCGTAAATCATTTGATAAAGACTAATAATATGAGGATTGATATCATTCACTAAAGCACGTTCTGGCTGGACATTGAACAGCACAACACCTGAACCCAGAAATGGCTCAACCCACCTCCCCTTACCATCCCATGAAATATTACTCAAAATAAACTTTACAAGCTTTGTTTTGATACCCTGCGATTTTATTGGTGGAATCAAAACCTTCCGAATGTTTTTAGGCAAAAAATACGACATATCACATACTATTTTAATCAGTTTCAAATGTAACGCACGCAGGATAGTTATGTTGATTTATGCTCTTCATGTATCATCAATATCGAAATGTCTTAATTTAGAAGAAATTATTGATATAATTTACAATAACTTAGCAACAATAAATAGTATTGTTCATAAAATTTATTATGATGCGCTCTATAATAGAGGTTCTGACATAATAGCCTTTGATATAGGGAATGTTATTTGCAATTTAAACATAGTAAAACCAATTATCCCAATCACTTCTCAATTAGAAAAATAGATTTAGATAGATAAGCATTTTTAGCTATCTTAAAATAAATTTTGAGATTACTAATTAACAAAGTCAATCGAAAAAGTTAACAGTAAAGGATTGAGTAGTCCGCTCAAATAAGAAAAATCATAAATGCAAGATTTTGCGCTTCAAAAATTGTCTGTAACGAAATTTTTTCATATCCTTTTAAATACTCAATAATACTTAATAGCTAGAGCTATTAAGTATTATTGAGTATTTAATTAAATTAGGTTAAATTGTTTAAATTACAGTATTTATTTATGTATACAGTGTACGTACTGTAGATGTTAAATAATATATATAATTAACTTGAGGGGTACGGAATTTGTCAATCTAAACTTGCTGTTTTGGTATTATAAGTTAGTGATTATTTTTTATTTACTTTTTGATATAATTTTATTATGTCTTTATCGCGGTATTAGGTGGGCAAGTCGTTTTGCCCATTTTTAGCCGTTTTGAGGCGCCTTGGGGTAGCCTCTGGTATCAGGTATCTATCAAAAGCACGATCGCCTCTCTGAGCGGCGTTTCTGAGGCTTCCAAAGGACTGGGAGTAGGCACAATACCTCAATACATGCCGCTTACGAAACCGCTTCGGACAACGCCTCTGGAAGGGTAAGTCGTTTTTACCCGTTTTTAGCCGTTTTGAGGCGCCTTGGGGTAGCCTCTGGTATCAGGTATCTATCAAAAGCACGATCGCCTCTCTGAGCGGCGTTTCTGAGGCTTCCAAAGGCGTGTCTGGGATGAGGCATCACCCTGAAAGGGAAGTTTTCCCTTGCGCAATATGGTCAAAGTAACAAAAAAGGCGAGGCACTAGCCTCGCCTGTAAGTACTTGATGGGTAAGTAAGATGATTTTTACTTTTCAGCTTTCTCGTAGTACTCGTCGTAGTAATCTGTCATAATACGCCAAATAATATCATCTAGTTCAGAGCCGCTAAAACTCAGGTAGTATTTCAAGTTTTCACTAAGAGCTTCTTCAATGTTCTGCTCAATGTGTTTTCGGTTTCTTTCTAAAAGTCTGATTTGAGATTTGAGCTTTTGCTTTTCTTCTTGGTGAGATTCAACAACTTTTTCAAGTTTTTCCATTTCTAAGTAGGTTTCCTTGAACTTTTTCAGTTTCTCCAACAGTTCCGGGCTCTTAGGATACAGGATGTAGGCAGCCATCCAGTACCTTTCATTGTACTCTGAATTACTGGGCACGAGTGGCTTCACTGTCTCGCGAAGTTGGCGAATTCGCTGGTAGGCTTCGCCAATCTCCTCTATCCTATCAACGATTTCGTCTAATAAATCACTTACTTCATCCGATTGGATGATGTGGAGGAGTTCCTCTTGAACTCCCTTCTTGTTTTTGTCATGCGTTTCCATAGCGCTCATGTCGTCGAAAACGCAAGGTAAAACAAAAACACGAAATGCGTGACAAAGGAGCCAACCGCTGGATTACCTTGCGCGCTTTCGTTACAAAAGAAACTGCCCTGCCCATAGTGGGCAGGGCTTCCTGCTGCTTAGACGGGTGAGCGGTTACTCGTGAGCTGCTACGCTTTGGAGGCGGTTAGCGATGGAGAGGTACCGCTTGACCAAGCTGCGAATCTGCTTGACCATGAGGTTGGTGTTCTTAGGGAGCGTGTCCAGCACATCGCGGAGTGCCTCAAAGGTAGGGAGAGCGTCCAAAAAGTTTTCCACAAGCTGCTGTTTTTGCTCGCGTGGGATGCGTACCCGTGTCCGCCCCGTACCGCTGGAAGTCCGAGCGTACCGTGCAGGTACTTCAATCCCAAAAGCGCCAAGGGATTCACGGAGCGCCTCGTTACGGAGCTTTTGCACAATGGGAGCCACATTCTTCTCCTCACTCGTGTTTTTGACGGCCAGAAGGTCGTCCAGCTTAGGGATAAGCAGGTACGCTGCAATGCAACGGTACCAGCCGCCATGCTGCGAAACCGCTACACCAGCACTCGTAATCTCCCTACGAATCTGTGCTTCCACATCGTGAGTGAGGAAGCTGTGCTCACCATTCAGCTCCTTTTCCAGATTCGTGATAAGCTTCTTCAGGCTCTTTTCTGTGAGAGCCTTCTCAATCCGAACTTTGAGTTCGGTTCCGCTGACTTGCACATGCGTTGTCATATCAATCATTACGACAAAAGCGCAAGGAAAGTTAGTTACCGTTTTTGAATTTCAGTGAATGAGGGGAAACAAAAAGCGGGGCATGCGCCCCGCCTACAAGCATCATATTGCTACTAGTTTTCAGCTTAGCACGTCAATAACTGTGTCGCAAGAGTTTCTACTTCCGACAGAATATTCTTCCTCTTGCATTTTAGTTTATGTGTCTTATCTAACAGTTTCCGTGTTATGTCTGCTATTTCTGCTATTTCTCCTTCTGTATCACCTGAATCTGTATCTAAGACATATAAAGTTTCGCACAATGATATGATTTCTCTGTCTATTTTGCATAGTTTGTAATACAGGGGTTTGAATTTGTTTCTGTTGATGTGGAGGATGTATGCGGATACCCATTCATCTTCGCTGTACCTAGGGCCTGTGGTGTAGTTGTAGATGAGAGGTCTAACCTCATCGTACAACTGGTTTAGGCGTTCGGTGTTCATCCCTGCCTTGTGTGTTGCCCTAGAAATAGCATTTAGAATGCGGTACAAACTTATATCCTGAGGGTCATCACCAAAGTGAGCATCCTGCAGGATGTACCAGAGTGTTTCTCGAACTTTCATCGTGTTTTTGCTATGCGTCGTCATACCACTCATTACGACAAAAGCGCAAGGCAAGTTAGTTCCCGTTTTTGCGATTTGGCAAATGGAGGCAAACAAAAAAGCGGGGCAAGCGCCCCGCCTACGTATGCGTGAAAGTTCCTGCGCCCTACTAAGAACGACTATCTAAGATCGTTCAGTGCTTAATTGCTTTGCAGCCCATTCCCGAATACTTTCGTATAACAAATCATACAAGTCCGAATCACCCAAACTAACGTAAGGGTCAGCATCTTCACCGATTAGTTTATAAATACTATCACCTGTATTCTCTTGTGCTGAGTCTACGTTCCCTAACTTATCTTCCAAATACGATTCTTTCCTGTCCATCTCTTGTACTTGTTCTTCAAGCTTAGCCAACTTATGTTGTATCTCCCTAAGCTGCCTAAACTTTTCTATCACTGTGGAAGCATGGGGTTTTACAAGATAGGCAGCTAGCCAGTACTCTTCGTCGTGCTCAGAGTTGTCAGGGATGTAAGGTTGTACTGCCTCTCGTAGCTCGCGAATACGATAGTAGGCTTCTTCAATCACCGCCATCCTGTTAACCATGTTTTCAATCAGTTCGCGTGCTTCATCCGATTGGATGATGCGGAGGAGTTCTTCTTGAACTCCTGTCATGTTTTTGTCATGCGTTTCCATAGCGATCATGTCGTCGAAAACGCAAGGGAAAACAAAAAACACGAACTGCGTGACAAAGGGGGGCGCCCGCTGTATTGCCTTGCGCTCTTTTGGTACAAAAGAAAACGCCCTGCCCGTAGTGGGCAGGGCTTTGTTACTGTTTGGCTGGTGAGCGCTTACTCGTGTGTCGCTACGC
>Ga0308396_1001578_pt1 | contig 11464 bp, 12 predicted proteins | sample Hotspr2SamplePe2_FD_202359 | JGI IMG/M metagenome (GOLD analysis project Ga0308396, IMG submission 202359) | Hot spring phototrophic mat microbial communities from Mushroom Spring, Yellowstone National Park, Wyoming, United States - 20050930_Pe2 ... | reverse complement strand
AGCGACTGGACGAGGTGAGAGCGGCCAGGGAGCTGGTGCTGTGCTGCGCGATACCCAGCTAGAGGAGCGCCATGTCACGACAGAACACGAACGTCTTAATGGTCGCTGGCGGCATCACCCTGCTCAGCGTGCTGTTGCTGGCGCTGTCGTTCGTCGGGGGCGGTGCGCGGAGCGCTGTGCCCGCGGCCCCGCGCCCGGTGCAGCCGCTGCCGGCGGCCCAGCCCAACGCGGCGCAAGGTGGCCTGGTCACCACCCAATCCGGCCTACAGTACCTCGACCAAGTGGTCGGCAATGGCCCTCAGCCGCAGCCAGGCCAGACACTCATCGTGCACTACACCGGCTATCTGGACAACGGCACGGTGTTCGATAGCTCGCTCCAACGCGGTCAGCCGTTTGAGTTCGTGCTCGGCGCCGGCCAGGTGATTCGTGGCTGGGAAGAGGGCCTGGCCACCATGCGAGTAGGTGGCAAGCGCCGGCTGATTATCCCGCCGGAGCTGGCCTACGGCGCAGCCGGCGCGGGCGGCGTCATCCCACCCAACGCGCGCCTCACGTTCGACGTGGAATTGCTTGGTGTGCGCTGAAGCAGACGTGCGCTTAAGCTGGTAAGCGCCAGGTGAAACGGGCTTTTGCCCTAGGGTTTGGGAGACTCAAACCTCTTTAACGGCGCGCGATTTCTATGGTGGGTTTAGCAGGCGACGCAGTGGGATCGCGGCTAGGATCGTACTTCGGCAAGATCTTGCGCGCCTGCACCATCACTTTGGTCAGCTTTGCACTGAGGTCGGTGCGATCCTGCTGCGCAAGCTGATCGGCGAACTGGGCGAGCACGCTGATCAGCCGGTCGTCTACCCTGTCCTTCCATTCGTTGAGCAGCTTCTCGGTTTCGTGTGGATACTCGGCCGCGAGCAGCATATTCACTATCTGCACTTCCGGCGGCTGACGCTCAGTGATGGCCTGGGTGGCTACCTGCTCGACGCGCTCCAAGGCTGCCAGGGCCTCCTTATCGCCGATGCGCTCCGCGTCCTGGAGGTTGGCCTGAAGCACGGAGAAGAAGACATCATCCATCTCGTCAACGTGCTTGCGGGCCACTTCGAGCGGGTCGCTGGCCTCGGCGATTTCCTCGATTAACTTGACCTTGTTCTCGAGGAAGGCGCGCGATGCAGCATCAACCTTGTCGCGGAGATCTTGAATCTCTTTGCGCAGCGCGATGAGCTGCTGCTTGCCGGCGTCATCCGCAGCATCAATGCGCTGGGTCAAAAGCTGGAAGAAAGCGTAGTCGAGCATCTGCCGACCCAGCGTGATCAACATCTGGCGGGTGTCCGCATCTGGCGCAGCGATCAGTTGATCGAGCAGCGTCTCACGGGTCGGTGACTTGCGAAAGGCCTCGATAGCGGCGGCGCGCCTGGCGAGCGCTCGCCCGTATGTCGTCTCCTCAAGCAAGACCTTGTTCAGCTGGCTGAGCTGCTGGGCGGCCTGGCTGCGGCCAGCAGCCAGGTTGGCTTCGAGACTGGCAGAGAGGATATCAAAGAAGGTTGCGTCAACCTTCGCATCATTCTCCCGCACGCGCGCGCGCAGGGTCGCCTCGTCGCCGAGCGAACGGACGAAGTCACGCAAAAGGTCCACGCGCTCCTGTTGCGCGCGCAGCATCTCCGGCGTCACCCCATCAGCTTGTAGGATGGCTTCGATGAGCGATTGCAAGCTGAAGAAGACTTTCGGCTGTAGCAGATAGGCGCGCGGTGCACCTTCCGGCAAGCTACGCATCACGGCCTGGGTCAACTGGCCGATCACGCGCTGTTGGTCGAAGTCGCTCAGGTTCAGCTCCATCGGCATCAGGATGAGGGCCAGTTGTTTGGCCGGGTCGTGATAGATAAAGGGGGCAGCCAGGTTGGTCAGCCGGCCAGACAGCAGCGCAGCCTTAAGCGCGGGCTCGCGGCCAACGTCAACCACCTGTAGGAGCGGTTGTTCGCGGCCAGCAGCGCGCAGAGTGTTGGGTGTAATTAACTGCGGCATCCGAAAATCTCCTTGCTCAATCCACTAGGATAACGTTCGTAGATCAGCGCGCGGATTATAGTCTTCTCCAGATACCCAAAACAGTCGTCTGATGATTCCCTGGCTGAGGCCCGACAGCCCCTTCCCACCAGTCGAGCGCGCCTTGCGAAGGCCAAACGGGTTGCTATGCGCTGGCGGCGATCTCTCCCCACAGCGCCTGATCACGGCCTACCGCCAGGGCATCTTCCCCTGGTATGCCGAGGGCGAACCGATCCTGTGGTGGAGCCCCGACCCACGCCAAGTGCTATTTACTGCCGAGCTGCACATCAGCCGCTCGCTGCGCCGGCGGCTGAACAAGCAGGCCTTTCAGATCCGCTACAACACGGCCTTCCGTCAGGTGATGTTGGAGTGCGCTGCACCGCGACGCGGCCAGACGGGCACATGGATCACGCCAGAGATGATAGACGCCTACTGCGCTCTACATGCGCTGGGTTACGCCCACTCGGTGGAAGCTTGGCAAGATGAAGCGCTGGTGGGCGGGCTGTATGGCGTGTTGATCGGTCGGGTGTTCTTCGGCGAGAGCATGTTCAGCCGGGTGAGCGATGCCTCAAAAGTGGCGCTCGTGCATTTGGTGGCACGCCTGCGCCAGATCAGCGTGCCGCTCATTGATTGCCAGCAGGAGACAGCGCACACGACGTCGCTGGGCGCGCGACCAATCTCGCGGCAAGCGTTTTTGGGCTGGCTGCGCCGGCTGATAGACCTCCCGCCGCTAGCACCGTTCATCCCACCCGCCGATGCGTCAACCCAAGATGAGGGTAAGCGCGGTAACTGCGGATAGGCCGAGCACCAGCGCATCGAAAAGGCGCTGCGGCAGGCGCGGCAAGGCCCAACGCCCCAGCCAGGCGCCCAGCAGGACCGCCGGCGACACAACCAGATCAAAGATCAAACCCTCAGCGGTAAAAAGCGGCCGCTGCGGGGCGATCAAAGTCACCAGAAGGTATAGCGGCAGCTTGGCGACGTTGAACATCAGAAAGTACCAGGCGGTCGTGCCCATGAACTCGTGTTTAGGCAGCCCCAGGCTGGTCATGTAGATGGACATGATCGGGCTGGCGGCGTTGGATACGGTCGTGGCAAAGCCGGCTGCGCTGCCGGTGACGATCAGCGCAGAGCGCGAGTCCGACGGCAACTGCGTCGCCCATCTGAGCCGCACCAGATATATCCCCAGCATCGCCAGCACCAGCCCGCCTATCCAGACATTGAGCTGATCCCTGCCCTGCGCGTCTTCGCCCACGAGCAGCAAGGTTACTGCGCCGATCAGCATGCCCGACGCCACCCAGGGCAGAAGCTGCCAGAGCTTGTCCCAGCGCGTGTAGCGGCGGTACCAGGCCACGGCGAACAGGTCCGCAACAATGAGCAGCACGACAGTCGTCCCGACCGCAGCGCGCCCTTGAAACACCAGCGCCATCAGCGACACAGCCAGGATGCCCACGCTCGGCAGGCCAGTCTTCGAGAAGCCGATCAACAGGGCAGCCAGGCCACCCAGCGCCCATCGCTCAGGCGTCAGCATGGCTGAGGCAAGCCGAGGGGGAGCTGGGCGAGCGGCTTGAACGTCCGACGATGCGCCCAGCAAGGACCTAACTGGCGAAGCGCCTGCAGATGAGCGCGCGTGCCATAGCCCTTGTGGCGCGCGAATCCATAGCCCGTCAGTTCACTATCCAGCGCGCGCATCAGCGCGTCGCGGGTGGTCTTGGCCAGGATAGACGCTGCAGCGACAGACAAGCTGAGCGCATCAGCGCGCGGAAAGGCACGCTGGGGCAGCGGCAGCATCGGCAGTGACAACGCATCTATCAACAGCGCCTCCGGCGCCAGTGAGAGGCCAGAGACGGCGCGGATCATCGCCAAGCGCGACGCAGCCACAATGCCGAGCGCGTCAATCTCCGCGCTGCTGGCGCTGCCCACCGACCAAGCCAAGGCCACCTGCTGAATGCGCTCGCGCAGGGCTTCGCGCTTGGGGGCTGTGAGCTGCTTTGAATCGGCCACGCCGGCCAGCGCGTCTGCCACACCCTCGTCACAGGGCAAGATCACCGCCGCAGCCACGACCGGCCCAGCCCATGCCCCGCGCCCAGCCTCATCGAGGCCGGCCACGAGGCGAAGGCTGGCTTGCCAGAAGGCGCGCTCTTCGTCTAACGACGGCAGTGTTTGGCTGCGCCTGCGCATTGCCTGGGCGCGAATGATACCTGCGACACGCAGACTGGATAGTTACAATCGCCGCCATGAGCAAAGCAGCCCACCTCGACCTGCCTCTGCGCTTCGGCACCGTAGGGACGCCAGTGAGCACCCCCAAGAACGGCGGCAGCGCTGGCGGCGTTCAGCGCATCCGCGAGTTGGGGCTGTCCGCCCTGGAGCTGGCCTGGGTACAAAGCGTGCGCGTGAGCGACGACGCATGTGCGCGCATCCGCGCAGCAGCCGAGCAGTTCGACGTAGCAATCAGCGTGCACGCGCCGTATTACATCAACCTGAACGCTACGCCGGAGATGTGGGCGGCTGGCCGCGAGCGCTTGCTGGCCGCGGCGCGCGCCGGCGCCAAGGCCGGCGCGACCGACGTGGTCTTTCACCCTGGCTCTTATATGAAGTCCAGGCCGGCGGACGCCTACCGCACGGCCCTCGAGCGGCTGAGCGAGGTTGCCGAGACGCTGCGCAAGGAGAAGGTCAACATCACGCTGCGCCCAGAGACGATGGGCAAAAGCGCGATGCTTGGGACGCTCGAGGAGACGATCAACTGGAGCCGAGAAGTAGAGAACGTGCTGCCCTGCGTGGACTTCGCGCACCTGCATGCGCGCGCCGGCGATGGTTCGTTTAACTCCTACGATGAGTTCGTCGCTGCGCTAAAGCTGATCGCCAGCGGTCTGGGCGAACGCGGGTTGAAGCAGATGCACATCCACTTCAGCGGCATCGCTTACACCGCCAAGGGCGAGACGCATCACCTCAACCTGGCCGAAGCTGACATTCAATACAAAGCCTTCTTCAAAGCGCTGGCCGATATGGGCGTCGCTGGCCGGGTGCTCTGTGAAACGCCAAACCTGGAAGAGGACGCTGTGCTGATGCAGACGACCTATCGGCGCGCGTTCCAAGCCGCCAGCCGACGCGCTGACTGAGCTGGTATGCAGGTCACGCTGGTCTTCACCGTGCTGAACGAGGCAGCCAGCCTGCCCGCCCTGCTCGATTCGATCGCCGGCCAAACCCGCCAGCCCGACGAGGTGGTCGTCTGCGACGGCGGCAGCAGCGACGGCACCGTCGCGCTGCTGCGCGACGAGAGGCGCTTCTCAGTACGCATCATCGAAGCGCCAGGCGCGAACATCTCACAAGGGCGCAACCTGGCAATCGCCGCAGCAACGCACGAAGTCATCGCCTGCACCGACGCCGGTGTGCGCCTTCATCCCCGCTGGCTGGAGCACATCGTCGCCCCTTTGTGCGTCAGCCGACCAGACGACCGCCCAGTCGCCGTCGCTGGGTTCTTCCTGCCCGACCCGCAGACGACGTTTGAGCTGGCGATGGGCGCGACAGTGCTGCCGGCCCTGGAGGATATCCGGCCGGCAGCCTTCCTGCCTTCCTCGCGCTCCTTCGCCTTTCGCAAGTCGGCCTGGCAGGCCGTGGGCGGCTATCCGGAATGGCTGGACTACTGCGAGGACCTGATCTTTGACCTTAAGCTGCGCGCGCGCTTTGGCCCGTTCGCCTTCGCGCCGCAGGCGATTGTTTACTTCCGCCCGCGCAGCTCCCTGGCTACCTTCTTCAAGCAGTATTACCGCTACGCGCGCGGTGACGGCAAGGCCGACTTGTTCCTCGTGCGCCATCTAGTGCGCTACGCGACATACTTCATCGCCATGCCGGCAATCGTCGTGGGCGTGGCACTGGGCAACTCGCTGGTGAAGTTGACAGCGCTGTTGGCGCTGCTCAGCGGCACAGTGGCTTACACCCGCGGGCCTTATCGCCGGCTCATGCAGCTGTCGCGCACTTTGCCAACCGGCGAACGCCTGAAGGCCGCAGCGCTGGTGCCGGTCATCCGGTTGGTCGGGGACGTGGCCAAGATGCTAGGCTATCCTGCCGGCCTGTGGTGGCGCTGGCGGCATCGGCCGCCGCGATGAGCGCCTCGTTCACAACACCGCATTTGCGGTTGCTACATCGCGCACGTAGTAACCACTGTCCTTGACAATCCGTTTCTGGGTAGCGTAATCCACATGCACGATGCCGAAGAATTGCTGGTAGCCGAACGACCACTCAAAGTTATCTATCAAAGACCACACGAAATAGCCACGCAGATCAACGCCGGCCTGGATGGCGCGGTGGACCTCGGTAAAGTGCGCGCGCAGGTAGGCCAGCCGGCGCTCGTCATGCACACGGCCATCCACGACCTGGTCAGCAAAGGACGCGCCGTTCTCGGTGATGTAGAGCGGTAGCTGCCCACGGGTGGCGCGGTGTAGCTGCATCAGCAGGGCGTAGAGGCCGGCCGGTCGCACCGCCCACCCCATGCGCGTAAACTCCGGATCGTCGTCATAGACCACCCCGCGCTTTGCGCTGATCAGCTTGGCACTGTAGTAGTTGATCCCGAGGAAGTCGTTGCGCGCAGCGATGATGGCCATATCCCCTGGTCGGATCTCGGCGCCGGCCATGCGCTCTAGCATGCGCTGGTTGTAGGCAGCGGTGAGGATCGGCTCGGCGAAGCCCTCGTATTGCCAGTCAAAGGCCTCAGCAGCCGCCTGACGGTCCTCCTCACTGTCGCTGGCCGGCAGGTTTGGCTCGAAGTTCAGCGTGACCCCGACGCGGGTGTTGGCGTCGCCGACCGCGCGGATCGCCCGCAGCGCAAGGCCATGCGCCAACAGCAGATGATGCGCAGCTTTGGAGGCCAGCACTCTATCCTGATAGCCAGGCGCGTGCATGCCGAACTCGTAGCCCAAGTAGGCGCTGCACCAAGGCTCGTTCAGGGTGATCCAATCTTTCACGCGGTCGCCGAGCGCGCGGACGACGACGACGGCGTAGTCAGCGAACCAATCAGCGCTGTCGCGATTCGTCCATCCACCCTGCGCATGAAGGGCTGAGGGCAAATCCCAGTGATAGAGGGTAACGAACGGGCGGATGCCGGCAGCGAGCAATTCGTCCACCAACTGGTCGTAGAACCCGATGCCCTTTGGGTTCACTGCGCCGCGCCCGGTCGGTAGGACGCGCGGCCAGGCGATGGAGAACCGGTAGGCCTTCAGGCCCAGCGACTTCATCAGCGCCACATCTTCGCAATAGCGATGGTAGTGATCGCAGGCAACGCTCCCATCGCTCCCATCCTGGATCGCGTCCTTCAAACGGCAGAAGTCATCCCAGATGGACGGCCCACGGCCATCCTCCTTTGCTGCACCTTCGATCTGATACGAAGAGGTCGCCGTGCCCCACAGAAAGCCCTCGGGAAATGCGAGTGGTGTCATGCGTCTTGCCCCTACGAAACGGATTGGTTATTGATGAGCTGATCGGCCGCAAAAGCAAACGCGCGCCCAAAGCCGCCGATGAAACGACCACCAGTCGGCACGATACGAAAGAGGTCAAAATCCGGCAGGTCGAACATGATCTTGCTTGCTGGTAAGCGCGCCAGAAAGCGCGCTTTGGCCTCCGCGTAGTCGTTGCTGGCCTTCTCGACTTTTGCTGCCAGGCCCTGAAGCATTACCCGCGCTAGGGACATGACCTCCGCCCGGCCATCGTCCGGCTCGGCGATCAGCAGGCTGCACCGCGGATGTTTGAGCAAGATGCGCTTGTGCGGCGAGAGGTCGCTCAAATGGATGAGCAGGCCGGCCAGACCTGGCTCAACTACATACGAGACCATCGCCGTCAGCGGCTCGCCGTCATCACAAACGGCCAGCACAGCTTGCCGGCGTGCGGTGATGAGCGCGCGCACTTCGACGAGGGGATCGCCTTGGTCGTCTGTCCTCATCTCAGCGAAGGGAATCTTAGCGCAGTTTCTTGTTATGCAAATTGGGGCAGGTACTTGGCGTGCGCCCGCAGCAGATCGTCCAACAGATGGGCGGCCTGGGCATAGCTATGGATGTGCGGATCGAGCAGCAGCGCCTGTAGCGCAGCCTGGCGATCCCCCTTGACCGCTGCCTCAACGACCAGCTCCTGGATCTCGATTTCGCGGCGCATGAGCGCGGCCAGGCCAGTTGGCAAAGCGCCAACGTGGACGGCGCGCGCGCCGCGGGCGCCGATCACGGCGGGCAGCTCTACAATCGCTGCGTCTGGCAGATTGCTGATGCAGCCGTCATTGCGCACGTTGACAGCCAACTCATATCGGTTGAGGTCGCCGAGCATGGCCTCGATGATTGGCACAGCCCGCTCACGCGCTGGACGGAGCGCAGCGCGCAGCTCGGACAGATCGGCGTGGCAGGCCAGATAGCGCAGGCGCGCCCATTGCGCGCGGCTACGCCGTTCGTGGGCGTCGAAGTCGTAACCGGTCAGCGGCATGACCTCGGCAGCAAAGCCGACGTACTCGCCGGCATGGGCATCGCCGGCTGCGCAGAATAGGCCAAAGGCATCCATCAGCCGGCGCGACAGCGGCTCGAAGTCCGCCGGCATCCCCGCCAGGCGCTGGCGCAGCGCTGGATAGAGGTCTGCGCCGGTTTGGGCATCGCGCACGTCCAAGATGAAGGAGAAATGGTTGAGTCCAGCAGCGGTGATGTGTATGCGCCTCGCAATCGCCTGTGCGTCCGCCCACCAGTCGCCAGTCTCTGCCACCAGGCCCAGGGCGCGATTGACGATGTGGTGACCCTCGTAGATTTGGTGACACAGGCCGATGAAGGGCACGCGCGCGTGGCGATCGAGGGCCAGACACAGCCGGCTGAGGGGGTTGGTGAAGTTCAGGAGGATCGCCTGGGGAGCTAAGCGCTCAACATCGCGGGCGATCTCAAGCAGCAGCGGGATGTTGCGCAGGGCGTGGCTCAAGCCACCCGGCCCGCCGTTCTCGCCCAACACATGGCGCACGCCATGCCTGAGCGGGATCTGCCAGTCCAGCTTCCAAGTCGCAAGGCGATCCACCGCCACCGAGACAATGACGAAGCGCGCTCCGGGCAGCGCGTCGTCCCGCGCGCGCGTGGCGTGGAAGGTGAATGGCTGTTCGCACGCAAGATTAAGCCTATCAGCGTAACGAGAGACCAGCGCAAGCGCCTCGTCGTTGACATCAACCAACCAGACCTCGCTCCCTCGCAGGCGCTCGGCATGCGCGAAGAAATCGCTAAGGATGGTCGGCCCAAAGCTGGTGCTGCCGGCGCCGATGATGACCACTTTTGTCTTCATGCCCAGCGGACAGACGACAGAAGCATTGTAGACTCGCTGCGTGGCTCAGCACACCGTGCTCTATCTTTGCCCGCTGGGCAAGCAACACCAAGCCTGGCGACTGGCGGCTGCACCACCTGAACTCAACGTCATCATGCGCCGCAGCACCGAGACATCGCAGGCGGAGATCCGCGAACTGCTGGGCCAAGTCGAGGCGCTGATCAGCGAGCGGGTGGGAGTGATCGATCGCGCTATGCTCGAAGCCGGCAGACAGCTCAGGCTGATCCAACGGATCGGCTCCCTTTACTACGACATAGACCTGGATGCCGCGCGCGCTTTTGGCGTGCCGGTCTGCGTCCGGCCCATCTTCGGCGCAATCGCTGCCGCCGAGCACGTGACGCTCCAGATATTGGCCGTCCTGCGTCGAGCAATGCCCTTACAGCCCGTGTTGTGGATGCCGCCGGAGCGCTTCTCGCCGGCTGGACCACGCCGAACAGACGAGGACGTGTTCGCCTTCAACTGGAGCGGAGAAAGCCGGATTGGCCTAGTTTATGGAAAGACCATCGGCATCGTGGGCTTCGGCGAGATCGGCGCAGAATTGGCGCGCCGGCTGCGGGCATGGGGCTGCCATCTGCTCTACAGCAAGCGCCACCGACTACCGCCGCAGGTCGAAGCGGCACTCGGCCTCACCCATTGCGAGGCCGAACATCTGCTGCGCGAGAGCGACATCGTGGTCTGCCTGCTGCCCTTTACCCGCGAAACCGATCGCTGGTTGGATGCTCGGCGCATCGCGCTAATGAAACCGGGAGCTTGGCTGGTGCATGCCGGCAGCGGCAGCGTGGTGGACGAAGCTGCCGTCGCCGATGCCCTTCGCACCGGCCATCTCGCCGGCGCATCCTTCGACACATACGAATGGGAACCAATCACCCCAGATAATCCGCTACTGGCACTAGCCCGCGACCATCCCGATAGCAACCTCTTCTTGACGCCGCACGTCGGCAGTTGTCACGACGGGGCAACGAACGAATTGGCTGCTCTCTATGAGAACGTCTGCCGTGCGCTGCATGGCGAGCCATTAGAGGGACGAGTTGCTTAAGCCGTTTGCGCAGACGCAGCCGATCAATACAATAAGGCTATGGCATGGCGTGCCTAGATTTTTTGCTGATGAGTAGTCTATTCGCCGCTTTGCCGCTTTACCAATGATTGACATCTCACAAGCACTGCAACACCCTACCGAAGATCGAAACTGGCCGATCAAGATCTTGATCGGCGCGCTGATCAGCCTTGTGCCGATACTGAATTTCGCCCTGACCGGTTTCCTCGTCGAGCACCTTCAGAACAGCGCTGCTGGCAGCCCCACTCCTCTGCCAAGCTGGGACAAGCTGGGGCGGAAGATGCTAGCCGGCCTAAAGATCCTGGTCGTTCAGATCGTCTTTGCCCTACCCATCCTCGTGCCGAGCTGCGCGCTGCTGGCCTTCGTCGTTCAGCAGGCAGCCGCACGGTCGGGCGAATCGCTGCCGCAGAATGTCCTGTTTGGCACAAGCATCATCGGCTTGGCACTAGCCTGTTTTGCGCTGATCTATGGGCTGTTCCTGACTTATCTTTTCCCTGCGATCCTCATCCAGTTCGCCAAGACGCAGCAGATCGGATCCTGCTTGCGCATCGGCGAGCTACTGAGCATCGCGCGCGTCAACACTGGCGACTACTTGCTCATCATCGTGATGGCGATAGTCGTTCAGTTTGTTGTGGGAGTCGTCTCAACTGCCCTGAGCTTCATCCCTTGTCTCGGCGCTGTGCTTGTGCTGGTGCTCGCGCCGTTGGCGGCGCTATACATCGGGCTGGTGCTGGTCAACATGACCGGCCAATACGTGTACAGCAACAGCATCGTTTTGGTAAATCACCTGGTCTTAACATCGCCCAGGTAGGATTACGTAATCACACTCAAAAAGAGAGTTCTCAACCATGGTCAACAAGCTCATCGGCATTATCACGTTCAAAGCACCGGTCTATCGCGAGGTCGCGCATGACCCGGCAGCGCTGACGCCGGCAGCGATTGTCGTCATCGTCGTCACAGTTGTCACCGCACTGCTCAGCGGACTGCTCGGGACTAACCCGCTGGGCTTGGCGGCCATCGTCGCCACGTCCCTCACTACCGTCCTGGTAAGTTGGCTGCTGG
>Ga0308396_1001574_pt1 | contig 11485 bp, 10 predicted proteins | sample Hotspr2SamplePe2_FD_202359 | JGI IMG/M metagenome (GOLD analysis project Ga0308396, IMG submission 202359) | Hot spring phototrophic mat microbial communities from Mushroom Spring, Yellowstone National Park, Wyoming, United States - 20050930_Pe2 ... | reverse complement strand
AACTGAGGTAGAAAAACCTCAAAAAAGAGAGATCGAAATAAATTTTCAAGATTAGTTTTTTAAGGCACATGTGAGCCAAAAAAGTCTCTTTTCTTTCCCTCTCTCAGTTCCTCCGTTTCCTTTAGAGCTAAAGGATAGTAAAGGTCTACTAAAGACTTAGCCAGGGAACCTGCCTGAGTATCAGGATAATTTTCTATCAGGTAGAGAAGGCGATTGTAGGCTCCGCGGTAATACTTTATCTTATAGTAAAATTTAGCCACATAGAGCTCGTGCTGAGCAAGGAGCTCCCTTAATTCCTGGATACGCTTTTTTGCTTCTAAGGTATAGGGACTGTTGGGATAGTTCTGCAAGAGCCTCTCATAGTGGCTTATCGCCTTTTTGGCAAAGATAGGGTCTCTGTCGATGCTTTGTCTGAGCTTATAATAACAGGTTCCTATCTGAAAGACCACATATGGAATAGCCTCGTTTGTTGGATAGAACTTTTCAAACTCCTCGTATAGAGATATGGCTTCAAGGTGCTCGCCAGACCAAAACTTAATGTCTGCGAGCCTGAGCTCAGCAAGGACTGCCTCAGGGGTCCCAGGATATTTGTTCTTAATCTCCTCATACGCTTGGTAGGCAAGGTCGTAATTGCCCTTTTGAAAGTTCCTATCAGCCTTGGCAAAAAGCTCGGGCAAAGGCTTCTCTTTTTCAGCTGGGCTAATCTCCCTCTTCAAGAACTTAAAGGGTTCAGAGACTTTTGCGCAGCTGAGAAGAAGCATAGAAAGTAAAAATACGGAAAGGACCTTAAGCATTTTTAAACCTTTGAATGTATTCTTCGGCTGAAAGGCTAGCCACAGATCCTTCACCGCAGGCTATGACGATTTGGCGAAACTTTTTAGACACGCAATCTCCGCAAGCAAAAACTCCAGGCAGGCTCGTTTCCATGTTTTTATCTGTAAGAATAAAGCCATTTTCATCAAGGTCAAGCTTTCCTTTAAGCCATTCCGTCTGAGGTTTAAGACCTATGAAGATAAACACCCCAGACACCTTAAGCTTAAAACTTTCCCCAGTTTGTAGGTTCTCAACTAAAATCTCTTCAACCTTTTCTTTTCCATGGATTTCCCTGACTACGGAGTTGAGAATTAGCTCAATCTTAGGGTTTTCCCTAACCCTCTTCTGCAAAATGGGAATGGCTCTAAAGGCATCCCGCCGGTGGATAAGATAAACCTTTTTCACAAACCTGGTTAAATAGAGGGACTCTTGAAGGGCGGTATCACCCCCACCTACCACAGCTACAATTTCATCCCTAAAGAAGGGACCATCACATACGGCACAGTAGGAAACACCTTTCCCAATAAGAGCATCCTCACCCAGGATTCCAAGCCTTTTTGGCGCGGCTCCAAGGGCAAGAATTAAGGAATAAGCCTTTAGTTTTTCCCCGGTTGCTAAATGAACAATCTTAAGGTTCCCATCAACGGTTAGGTCGATAGCCTCGTCATACTTGACCTCAAGCCCAAGCTTTTCCACCTGTTTTTTAAAAAGCTCAATCAGGTCAAAACCAGATACACCCTCAGGAAAGCCTGGGTAGTTCTCAATCCAATCGGTAAGAAGGACTTGACCACCTATGGGTCCCTTTTCAACTAAGCAAACATCAAGAAGGGCTCGCTTGGCATAAAGATAGGCGGTAAGCCCGGCAGGACCACCGCCTACCACTATGAGGTCATAGACCTTTTCTGTCATTTATAATAGTGCTACATAACCTTGTTTAAAGCGTTCAAAATGGTTGCTTTTGAGACGGCACCAACTATCGTCTCAACGGGTTGTCCATCTTTAAAGACGATTAAGGTAGGGATGGCTCTAATTCCATATTTAGCTGGTGTTATGGGGTTTTCGTCAACGTTCATCTTGCAGACCTTTACTTTTCCAGAAAGCTCCTCCGCAAGCTCATCGATGATAGGGGCAATTGCCCTACAGGGACCGCACCAGGCTGCCCAGAAATCAACGAGCACCGGTACGGGTGATTGAAGCACCTCCTTTTCAAAGTCTTGGTCAGTAACCTTGCAAGCCATGTTCCCCCTCCTAAAGTGGTTTGAATTTAAGTATTATACTAACTTTTTTTATTTTCTTCAACTATGTGCGGTGAGGCTGTTCAAAAAGTCCCCCCTACTTTGTCCTGCCGAGCGATAGCAAGGCATCCCTCGCTTCGCTCGGGACGGCGTCCCTCCTCACTTCGTTCGGGACAACGCTTCGGGATGTCTTCCCGAAGCACGCAAGTGCCGAGGGACCCCTCGGCTTACGCCTCAGGGCGACAAAAAAGGGGGCCTCGGGACGACAGCAGGTGGGCTTGCACAAAAAACATTTTTTAGCACAGCCTTTGAACCGACAATAAAGGGGACCTTCGGGAGGGTATAGAAGGAGGTCAAGACAATAAAGAAGGGATCCTCAAAACATCTTGACAGGTTTTAATTTTTGGTTATGCTTAAAGTTAAGCATAGGCGCGTAGCTCAGTGGGAGAGCGCTTGCTTGACGCGCAAGAGGTCGGCGGTTCGATCCCGCCCGCGCCTACCATCAAATTAAAAACCTTAAAAGGATAGGAGAAACATAGCCCCCTTGAAAATATCCATAGAAGGCTTAGGCGAGTTTGAGCTTTTAGATGATTCCCCTCTTATTCTTCTCCTTGATAAAATCAAAGAGTTAAACCCAAAAAAGAGCTTACCCGTAGCCTTTCTTACTCCATCGGGAGAGATCATAGATTGGCACACACCCATCAACTCCAGCTCACCTTCCCTTTCTCTTAAGCCTCTTTATCCTAAGGATAAAGAAGCCCTTTTGGTTTTAAGACATACCGCTTCTCATGTTCTTGCTCAAGCGGTAAAAGAACTTTTCCCCAAGGCAAAGCTTGGCATTGGACCGGCCATCGATGAAGGCTTCTATTATGACATCGCCTACGAGAGACCTTTTACTGAAGAAGACTTAGCAAAGATCGAAGAAAAAGTAAAGGAAATCATAAATAAAGACTTAACCCTAAAACGGGAAGAGCTCTCAAAGGAAGAGGCAAAAGCCCTCTTTCAGAGCCTTAATGAAGATTTCAAACTTGAGCTCATCGAAGAGATACCAGAAGATAAGGTTTATGTTTACAGGCAGGGGGATTTTGTTGACCTCTGCCGTGGACCGCATGTGCTTTCAACTGGAGAAATTAAAGCTATAAAACTTCTTTCTGTGTCTGGTGCTTACTGGAAGGGTGACGAAAAAAATTCAATGCTATGGCGTATCTATGGCACAGCCTTCTTTAAGGAAGAGGACCTTTCAGCCTATCTTAACTTTTTAGAGGAAGTAAAGAAGAGGGACCATAGGAGGCTTGGGAAGGAGCTTGAGCTCTTTACCATAGAGGAAGACATTGGTCCGGGTTTAGTCATCTGGCTTCCAAAAGGAGCAATAGTTCGGAGGATTATTGAGGACTTTTGGAAGGATGAGCACTTAAAGCGAGGGTATCAGCTCCTCTATACCCATCATGTTGCCCTTCTTGACCTTTGGAAGACCTCAGGGCATCTTGATTTCTATCGTGAAAACATGTTCCCTCCGATGGAGCTTGAAAATCGAGCCTATCAGCTAAAGCCGATGAACTGTCCTTTTCATATCTATGTTTACAATCAAAAAAGGAGATCCTACAGGGAGCTCCCACTCAGGTTCTGTGAGCTTGGGACGGTCTATCGATTTGAAAGGAGCGGGGTCTTGCATGGTCTTCTGCGGGTTCGAAGCTTTACTCAAGATGATGCTCATATCTTTTGCCGAGAGGACCAGCTCCAAGAAGAGCTGGTCAAGGTTCTTGAGCTGGTAATCTATTTTCTTAAGCTCTTTGGGTTTGAAGAGTATAAGATCTATCTTTCCACAAGACCACAAAAATATGTAGGGGATGAGAGGCGTTGGGACCTTGCTGAGAGCTCCTTGCAGTCTGCCCTGCAAGCCCTTGGTTTACCTTATGAGATAGACCCTGGAGAGGGCGTTTTTTACGGTCCAAAGATCGACCTTAAGATCAGGGATATGCTTGGTCGGGATTGGCAATGTTCTACCGTGCAGGTTGATTTCAACTTGCCTGAGAGGTTTAACCTTGTCTATGTTGGGGAAGACAATCAGTTTCATCGTCCCATCATGATCCACCGAGCTCTGCTTGGATCCTTAGAGAGGTTTCTTGGGGTGCTCATCGAACATTATGCCGGAGCCTTTCCTTTCTGGTTAGCTCCCGTCCAGATAAAGGTTCTAACCATCAAAGACAGCGTCATCCCCTATGCTGAGACCGTATCTTCAAAGCTTAAAAGCATTGGTTTTAGGGTTGAGGATGACTTTCGTCCCGAAAAGCTAAACTATAAGATCAGACAAGCTCAACTTGAGAAGGTTCCATACATGATCATCCTTGGCGAGAAGGAAATGGAAACAGGAACCGTTAGCCTCCGTTCCCGAAAGGGTGAACACCTAAACAACATCACCTTGAATGAAGCGATCAAGCGGTTTCAATCCGAAGCTCAACCCTTTTCCGGCGCTTCATGACCCATCTCGATTTTGTTTCCGCAAAAGAAGCTTTGCCAAGATTAGCCTCTAATTTAAATCCCTTGAGCAAAGATTTCTCCTTTATCATCCACCAAGAATGCGTGAGACCCCTCGCTTTCGCTCGGGGTGACAAAAAAGAGAGGTTCGAGGTGAGAAGGAGAGAAGGAAAAGTCTAATAATAAAATCAAAAAAGGAGGAAGCCTAAGGGTATGCAGCAGGACTTGAAGCACAAATACCGCGTGAACGAGCGTATCAAAGCAAAAGAGGTTAGGCTTATCGGACCTGATGGAAAGCAGATAGGGATTGTTCCCATCCAAGAAGCCTTACGTATTGCTGAAAGCTACGGGCTTGACCTGGTTGAAGTTGCACCTACTGCAAACCCGCCGGTCTGTAAGATCATGGATTTTGGAGAATTTCTCTACCAGGAAGCTAAAAAAGCTAAGGAAGCAAAGAAAAAACAAGCCGTTGTCGAGATAAAGACGATAAAGCTTAGTCCAAAAACAGATAAGCATGACCTTGAGGTAAAGATTAAGCATATTCTGAGATTTCTTGAGGAAAAGAATAAGGTAAAGGTTTGTGTAGTCTTTAAGGGAAGGGAGATCACCCATCCTGAGCTTGCGGATAGGGTCTTTTCAACCATCTTCCAAGCCCTTGAAGGTAAGGGAGTGGTTGAGGCACCACCAAAGCTTGAAGGTAAGATGATGACCGCCTTGATTGCTCCCGCAAAATAGAAAGAAGCCCCCTCACTACGTTCGGGGCTAAAAACAGGGAAAGGGTTTGCTTATTAAGGAACCCAGCGAGAAAAGTTCTGCAAAATCCTTAGCCCGGGGTTTCCGCTTTTCTCTGGGTGAAATTGCACTGCAACAAGGTTTTTTATTGCTATGGCTGAGGGGAAGTTTATTCCGTGAAAGGTGACCCCGCAGATTATTCCTTCGTCCTTAGGCTGGACAAAGTAGCTGTGAACAAAATAGTATTCATAGTCTGGGTCAAGCCCCGAGAAAACAGGGTGTTCTCTTAACCACTCTACGGAGTTCCAACCCATATGGGGAACCTTCAAAACCTCATCCCCATAGACCAAAGGAGTAGGGAAACGTTTAACAAAACCCGGTGTTAGACCAAGGGTTTCTGTGCCGCCATCCTCCTCGCTATACTCCATGATAATCTGCATACCAAGGCAAATACCAAGGGTCGGAATGCCATCAGCAAAGGCCTGCTTCAAAAAATCATCAAGACCCTGAGCTTTAAGATTTTCCATAGCAGACTTTGCCGCCCCCACTCCTGGGAAGATGATTCGCTCACATTTTTTTAATACTTCTGGGTCTCCGGAGATAACATAAGGTATTCCGAGATAAGCTAAGGCTCGTCCAACGCTTGTCAAATTACCTGCTTGGTAATCAACGATCCCGATCATGGGTTCTCCTCAACTCCTACCATCTTCTTGAGCTCATCAAGCGGTGGAAGCTCATCCAAGGATTTTAATCCAAAGTATTCAAGAAAAAAAGGGGTAGTGCCGTAAAGAGGTGGTCTCCCTGGAACCTGTTTTCTTCCTACTACTTTAATAAGACCTCTTTCAAGAAGAAGCTTTAAGGCAGGACCGGCATCAACCCCGCCCCTTTTAGCTGAAACCTCTGCCCGGGTGATGGGTTGAAAGTAAGCCACGATGGCTAAGGTCTCAAGTTGAGACCGGGTTAAACGCTGGTTTTTTGGCTTTACGACCCTTTTGAGGTATTCTGAAACCTCTGGGATGGTCTCAACGCGATAACCATGAGCCACCTCTCTGATAACAACGCCTCTTCCCTCATAATCTTTCCTTAGGTCTTTAATGATGGTTTCAACCTCGCCCAACGATAAACCATCGCAAACCTTAGCTAACTCCTTTAGGGTTAAAACCCGCCCGGATACAAAAAGAAGAGCCTCTATCACCTTCTTGTAAAAACTAAGCTCTGAAGTAGACCTTTCCTTCATGATAAACCTTCGTGACCTTCCCTTCATCTTGAAGTTTATTAAGCACAAAAAGGAGCTTATCTTTCGCTTCTCCAAATACTAAAGCCAGCTCTTCAAGGTCAGCTGGTCTCCTCGAAAGATAGTTAATCAACCATTCGGAAAGCTCCGTAAGGGTTAGCGGTTTTTCGAGTATGGCACCCCTTTTTTCCGCTGAAATTATCTCAGCTTTACCTGAAAGCCTTTGTTTGATGGCTTCCAACTCTTCAAGGCTTAAAGGTCTTGCCATAGGGTAGGCAGGAGGACGAACCACCGTGTTTAGCTGAACCCGATGGGGCTTAATATAGTCTATGGCTGATTTTAGGGCGGAGATGTCCTCAGGCGTATCATTTAGACCCTTGACAAATAGGACCTCAAGCCAAAGCTCGCCTTCCATCTCTTGCCGCAAAGCGGAAAGCCCCTCGATGATCAAATCAAGCTTCGCAGCCGCAACCGGGCGGTTCACTAAACGAAAACTCTTTTCCCTTGCGGAATCTAAAGAAGCAAGCACAAAATCAACCCTGGCTAAAGCTTCTCTCAATGACCTTTCATGAACAAAGGTAGAGTTGGTGAGCACAGCTATAGGCTTATCTATCAGGTTTTTTGCCAGATGAACTGCATCCTCAAAGTGGATGTTAAGAGTTGGTTCGCCCGAGCCGGTGATGGTTAAGACATCATAAGTATTGGCAATTTCTTTGGCCTGTTCAAGAGCTTCTCTTATATTTTCTAACGAAATGTAAGGCTTTCTTTCTGAGGTATAGTGAGTTGTCCGTCCAACTTCACAATAAAGGCAATCCATGCTACAAACCTTCCGAAAAACAAGGTCAATCCCAAGGGACCTACCAAGCCTGCGTGAGAGAACCGGACCAAAGAGAATTGGCATGCTTTTATTTTAACACTTCAATAGAAACAGCGGAAACTTTGTACTCCGGTGTATCCATGAGTTCATCAAGCCCTGGGCTAACAAGGATGTTTGTCAAAGCGGTGTCGAAGTGAAAATCTGTATACAAGTAGCCTCTCGGAACCCGTGGATTAATCCTTGCTTTAAACACAACCTCTCCCCGGTCGTTTTTAAGCTTAACAGTTGAACCATCAAGGATTCCGTGCGCATCAGAATCCTGAGGATTGATATCAACTATAGGTTGAGAAGAAAGCTTCATCAAGGATGGAGCCCGCCTTGTCATACTACCGATGTTATAGTGTTCGAGCCTTCGAACCGTAACCAGAATGAAGGGCTTATCTGTGGTTGGAGATTCAAACGGCTCGATGTGCCTTGCGATGGCAAGATGAACTTTTCCCTTGGGGAACCCGTTTGTGAAAAGGATGGTTGTTCCTTGATGGCTTTCATCCGGGCAGGGCCACTGCAAACCAACAAGCCTTAAACGCTTATAGGTAATTCCCTTCCAGGCTGACCAAACTTCGCCGATTTCTATGGCAATGTCTTCAGGTGAGGTATAGCCCCAATCATAGCCAAGCTTTTGGGCAAGCCTCGTGAGAATTTGCCAATCAGGCAAAGCCAAGCCCGGAGGCTCAACCGCCTTTTCAAAAAGCTGAACCCTCCTTTCTCCGTTCGTAAAAGTCCCGCACTTTTCAAACACGCAGGCTGCCGGTAAAACCGCATGAGCCCATTTTGCAGATAGAGGACTAAAGATATCCTGGCAGACTAAAAACTCTAATCTTTCTAAGGCTTGAAATACAGTCCCTATATCTCCATGACTTGTAGCCACATCATACCCCATAAGATACATACCCTTGAGATCCCCTTTGAGGGCAGACTCAAGCATCTTTGGAAGAGTTTGCCCATCAGCCTTGGTAAGCTCTAAGCCCCAAACCTTCTCAAACTTTTCTTTTACTTCAGGTGAAAGATAGCTTTGATAGCCAGGCAATACATAGGGAAGACCCCCCATGTCACAAGCACCCTGCACATTATTTTGACCTCGCAAGGGCATAGCTCCGCAACCCGGTCTTCCCCAAAAACCGCAAAGGGTGGCAAGGTTCGCCGCGGCCATCGCAGCATATGACCCGGAACGATGTTCAGAAACCCCAAGCCCCCAAAGGATTAAGGCTGACTTTGCCTTGGCATACATGTAGGCAGCTTGCTCGATCAAAAAACCAGGGATCCCAGTATATCTCTGCACCCTCCCAAGGTCCCACTCGCTAAGAATATAATGACGAAAGCCCTCGAAATTCTCTACATATTTCTCAATAAATTCCTCGTTGTATAGCTCGTCCCGAAGGATAACATAAGCCATGCCGTTTAAAAGGGGCACATTGCTTCCTGGTCTTAGTTGAAGGAAGATGTTTGCTCTGTCGGCAAATGGGATCCTTCGCGGGTCGGCAACTATGAGCTTGGTTCTTTTTTTCAAAGCCCTATCGACCTTCTGAGCAACGATAGGATGAGCCTCCGAAGAGTTGCTGCCAAGAATAAAGATAAGCTCAGCGTTATCTATCTCGTCGAAGTTTACGCAGGCTGCTCCAGTTCCTACCGTGGCCGCAAGACCTGCGACCGATGGAGCATGTCAGACCCGCGCTGGGCAGTCAACATTGTTCGTCTTAAAAATACCTCGGGCTATCTTTTGAAGAAGATAGTTCTCCTCGTTGCTTGCCCTCGCTGAGCAGAGGAAACCAAGAGCTTGCGGTCCATACTTATCTTTCAGACGCTTAAGATTTTCCGCCACAAAATCTAAAGCGGTATCCCAATCTACTTCCTTGAAATCATCCTTAAGGGACTCTCGGATCAAAGGTTTAGTCAATCTTTCAGGACTCCTATAATACTCAAACCCAAACCTTCCCTTTACACAGGTAAACCCGTAGTTGGGTGGTAAATCCCTACCCTTCACATCAAGGATTGTTCCATTTTTTACTACTAAGGTGAGATTGCAGCCCACTCCACAGTAGCCGCATACGCTCTTAACCGCCTTTGCTGTGCCTCTTTCATAAGGGACAGGCTGATTTTTCTTAGTTAGAGCCCCCGTTGGGCAGGCATCAACGCACATCCCGCAGATAACGCAAGCCTCAGTAAACCTAAAAGTAATGTATTCCGTAGGTTTGCCTTTATCTACAACCCGTAGGAAGATGGCTGAATAAGGGCAGATACGAACGCAACGCTCGCAGGCAATGCATTTATTAGAATCGACTTCGATTAAAGCATGCGTCCTTATGATAGGATACTTCATCCTCTTTCGGGAAGTTGCTGCCGGGACATCTTCCTCGATCATGTATCTTCTTAGCTCACATTTTGACAAACCAAGGCAACCGCATTTAAGACAGCGCTGAGCCTCCTTGACCGCCTCTTCCGGGGTCAATCCAATTAGAAACTCCTCAAAGTCCTTTACCCTTTCCTCAGGAGGTCTCTCTTTTAGCTGGGCTCTACTTTGAGGAGTAAACTGTTCGAGAAAATTAGAGTCCATATCCTCAGCCCTTTTTCCGCGGGTAAAATCAAACTTCACAGTTATAATTGAGCGCTCCTTAGGTCTAACCTCAAGAAAAGAAGAAATAGCTTGAGCTGCCCTTCTTCCACTGGCCACAGCTTGGATTACTGTCCTTGTGCCAGAAAGCACATCCCCACCCACAAACACCCCAGGCACTGAGGTAGCAAAGGTAGAAGGGTCAACCTTTAGCGTCCCATCGGGATTAACCTCAAGCTTGGCTTCAAGCTCCCCATAGTTTAAAAAGTCAACCCCTGGCTCCTCACCCCAAGCCCTAAAAACAAAATCATAAGCCTCACTAAAAGCAGTCTCCTCAAGGACTTTCACCTCTTTCTTTTCTGTCTTTATCGTCCTTGCAAGTCTAAGCTCATAAGAATTTAAACCTTTTCTCATCTCAAGGGGAGCTGTAGCAAAGATAAAACGAACGCCCTCCTTTTCGGCGTAAGAGATTTCTCGCTGAGGTATAGGAGCCTCAACCCTTGCCCGTTGATAATAAACATCAACCTTGGCTGAAAGCCTAACCAAAACCCTTGCCAACTCAACCGCAGTGTAGCTACAGCCTAAGATAGCAATCCTCTGCCCTTCGAAGGAGATTTTCGCTACTTCATCCCCTTTGTTAAAACGAAAAAGGAAATTCAACCCGCTCTCAGATAGCTCTTCTCCAGGAAACCCATAGAAGCGTTCCTTCCTTGCTCCTATGGCTATGAAAACTGCTTGAAATCCTTGAGCAAAAAGGTCTGACAGGGTAAAGTCCTTACCCCAAGCTTGACCACCCCGGAACTCTATGCCAAGGTTTAGAAGGTTTCCAATCTCTTTATCAAGAACATCCTTAAGAAGCTTAAAGGAGGGTATGCCATAACGGAGCATACCGCCCGGTTTTTCTTCCCGGTCAAAGATGGTAACATCATAGCCTTCAAGCTTTAAAAAATAGGCACAGCTTAAACCCGCTGGTCCTGACCCAATTATGGCTACCCTTTTCCCCTTTGGTGGTTTCAACTCAGGGGGTATCTCACCGTGTTCATAGCAATAGTCTGCTACAAACCTCTTTAGGTTGTTTATGGCTACAGGGCTGTCAACAAGAGTCCTTCTACATACCGGCTCGCAAAACCTTGGACAAACCCTCCCTACCGTTGCTGGAAGAGGAAGCTTCTCCTTTATCAGAGCAAGAGCTGCCTTAAAATGCCCCTTAGCGATTAACCCTACATAACCCTGAATGTTTAATCCGCCAGGGCAGGGAGTATGACAGGGTGCCTTGCAATCACCGTAATGGTTGCTTACAAGCCCCTTTAAGATGTGTTTTCGTATCTCCTTTAACTTTGGGGTGTCTGTGTAGACCTTGAGCCCCTCCTTAGGCTCCGTCTCACAGGCTCTAACAATGCCTAAACCTTCAACCTCTACTACACAAAGACCGCAAGGGTTCGTAGGATATGGATGCCCCGTAAGATAACAAAGGGAGGGTATCTCAATTCCCACCCTCCTGCAGGCTGAAAGGATAGTCTCTGAAGGGTTGGCAAAGACCTCTCTTTCGTTTACAAAAAACCTGACCATGT
>Ga0308396_1001573_pt1 | contig 11486 bp, 6 predicted proteins | sample Hotspr2SamplePe2_FD_202359 | JGI IMG/M metagenome (GOLD analysis project Ga0308396, IMG submission 202359) | Hot spring phototrophic mat microbial communities from Mushroom Spring, Yellowstone National Park, Wyoming, United States - 20050930_Pe2 ... | reverse complement strand
TGGAGCCTGCTGTTTTCACTACATACGCCTGATCCGACCAAGTGTTGCCAGTAGTGGTTTCCCAGCCTTCCTTCTCCGTAGAGGTGTAGTGCAGGTAGATGGTGTAGGGGTTCGTGGTAGAGCCTGTCGTAGGCGTGATGAGGAAGGTCTTATCGGTGACATACTGGGACGGGGGTTGACCTGGGCGCAGGGCCTGCGCAGTGGTGCCCGTGCGGTCTATCTGAATAGACGTGCAGCCGTAATCATGCGTCCCTTGGTTGACAAGGGTAACCATGAGGCGACCGTTGGGACTATACACATAGACAGAGTCTTTCGGGCCGAAGTAGACGCTTTTGGTAGTGAGGGTGTTTTCAATGCTGGGGGTGCGGCGGCCGTAGAGGACGATGTTGTCTATGGCCATAGGGGGTTGGCTACCGGCTCCGTTATTGTTATTGTCCCAGCGCCAGGCGAGCCAGAGGTTGGGTTGGTTCCAGGTAGCGGAGGGGAGGGATACGACGACCCGCCGCACTTCGGGATAGCCATACAGCTGATAGGCTCGGGGCTGCTCAGAGGCAAGGCGACAGGTACTATTTGTCCAGCCACACCCTATCAACGGCTGAAAACCAGAAGTGGCAGAGGTCGTGGAATAGAATAGCCTGCCGAAATCGTAGAGGTTTGCATTATTTAAATAATACTCCCCATTGACGCGCACATCAAAAGCCAGTACAAGGTCGGTAGCCCCTGTGGTGTTGATGCTGGGTGAGACGAGGGCGACTCGGCTGGTTGAGGTAGTGCTGTACTGATAGGGTGGCGGGGAGCCGCTGGCATTGCCAGTGATGTAGCAGGCGTAGCTGCCCCCCATGTTGGCTGCGGTGCCTCTGACCCATCGGTTACTTCCACTTGTGATGATGAGCTGACTCCAGCCCGCATCCCCGGCTTCAAAGTCTTCCTGAAAGAGCACCACTTCGGGTGGGAAAAAGTCATTGTCCTCTATCCACAGGCGATAGGTGCCGCGCTGGGGATCAACGAGCGCCGGACCGCTACTGATGCTCAAACTCAGGGCCGCCAGCTCAAAAGGGGAATCTATCCCATCATCGTCAAAGACCCGCACGGTGAGGTTTTGAGGGGTGGTGCTGCCCGCCGGAAAGGTCAGCGTAGGCGTGAGGACTTGCACATCCCCCGGTGCATACGCCGTACTACCCGAGGCCAGGCTCACAGCTACGCTCACATTAGACGAAGGTGCCGAAGAGATATAGACCGGAATAGTAATATCCCGATACCGCCGGCAGTCCCCTGTCAGAAGCGGCCAAGTCAGCTCTTCCCGGAGGGTCTGCCCCGTATCCCGGAAAAACACAAACGGCAGATGGGTGATGCGCACATTATCTATCCAGATATTATTGCCGTACCGATTGACGGTGACGAAGCGCAGGCGGATGCGCTGGCCCGTGTATGCATTTAGGCTCACGGTTTCCGTACGCCATTCACTGGCGGCCCCGGGGACGTAGCGGGCCGTAGTGTTAGCTCCCGTGGCTAAGGTCGCTCCGGACTTAGTATAAATAGGGGTGCCGCTCCAAGTGGCCCCGCAGTCGGTGGAGATTTCTACCAGCAGCTCATCGTTCGAGGAATCATTGCGGCGCTGATAGGCCACATCGAAGGTCAAGGCTACTGTCGCAGGGGCACTGGTCAGATCAATAATGGGGGAGTATAGCTCATCCCGTCGTCCTGTATTAGAGTAGGCCCAGAGATTGACGAACATGGCGGTGGTGCGCTGGCCGTTAGAGCCGACGCAGTGTCCGGGCCGCCAGGTGAAGCAGTCATTATTTGGGTTGTTGACTCTCCAGAGGCTCGGGGGAAAAGCCCGCCCCTCATACGCCTCAAAGTCCTCAAAGAGCGGATAAAAGCCGTTATGCACCTTGAAGCGCGTAGTAACGGTATCTTCGGTGCGGTCGGGGTCTGAGGTGAGGTTTGAGCATACGGTGAAAGTATAGTCTCCTGGCGAGGAGAAGTCTATTCCGGTTAGGGTGACGGTGGTGGTGGCGCCGCCGGCCAGAGAGCCCGTCCAGGTGGTGCTTTGCCAAGGGCCGTTGTTGATGCGATAGGCTATAGGGACGCTGGTAAGGGTGGTGGTGCCGTTATTGCGGAGGGTGGCATTGATATTGTAGGTCCCGGGGCAAAGGTCCTGCGGTATGGGTATATTGATGATTGCTGCGTCTGTGGGGTTGGGAGGAACGAGCGCCGGGGAGGTAATCAGCGAAGCGCGGCGGGGGCTATTTTCCAATACAATGCGCATGCGCACCGCCTGGTCAATCGTGAAGATATTCATGCAGCCATCATCGGAGTAGTCCATGTAGTTTTCAATCATGCGGCGCTGTCCTGCGATGCAGGCAGGCGCGGGATGAGCAGCACATCCATAATGGGGGCCGTCACAGAGCGGCGTGTCATCGCAAAAGTCATCTACCGAGCAATCCCCATCGCCCCAAGTGTGCCTTAGTCCCAACCAGTGTCCTAATTCATGGGTAGTCGTACGCCCTAAGTGGTAAGGGGGTGCCATGCCAGTTCCTCCGGGCTTTAGAGCCGAGCCAAAGGCAGCGTAAAGAATGACCACGCCATCGGTATTAGCGGCTTGGGTGCACCCGCCCATACCAGCATCTCCGGGCATGCCCAATAGCCCGCTCAAATCGGGAAACTGCGCATAGCCTAACAGCCCCCCATCTAAGTCGGCCACCCAGATGTTGAGATATCGGGTCGGGTCCCATTGGGTGGCGGGCTTGATGGTGCCCTGCATGTAGGCAAAATTGTAGGGAGGCGCGTTCCAGCCGTAGGCGTTGCGATTCCAGCGGACGATGCCGGTGGTGGGATTTCCGTTGGGGTCGCGTTTAGCTAAGACGAACTCAATCTTCACGTCGGCGCCGCGGGGGTGGTTATTCCAGCCGGGCGTGCCCGGAAGGCGCCGATAGTCCTCGTTGAGAACGGCAATCTGGTCCTGAATGCGCTGGTCGGAAATGTTTCTGCCCGTTCCCAGCGGTTCTCCGTTGTGAATGACGTGGACTACGACGGGGATGCGGTATACTTCCCCGATAGTGCGGGCTCGGGCCATCTGGGCTTTGTAGCGCTCCACCCGTTCCTTCAAAACGCCTTCATAATCGTCCATCTTGGGCCAGTCGGGATACAGGGCACGCATAAAGCTATCGGCCTGCATCGTACCACACCGGATGAAACCTTGCTGTGCCCAAACGGCATGGCTCCAAAGGAGGAGCCCCAGCCCCAATAGGGGCCAGACTGTCCTGACAAATCGCATAACGAGGCAAAGATAGGACTTTCTTCCCATTAGCCAGATGGTTTTCACACCTGGCAAAGTCCTAAATAAGCCCCGTAGATAATCAGCCTGCATAGATGTCCTGAGCCCTGCTACCCCCCCCTACATACCTTTGTCTGTGCTTCTCAAAATTTCCCTGGCGGTAGGCTTTTTGTGGGGGGTGGCGCTGCTGGTGGTAGGGTGGTGGACCAGCCGGCAGAAAGAGCGCACAGCTTTTCACTTTTGGTTTACACTTGCGGCTTCGGAGGCGGTGCGCTGGTCTCTGACGAGTTTTCTCATTCAAAATGTGGGGCTTCCGCTTTATTTGAGCGCTCAGGTGGTGCCCTATCGCACAGCGGGGTTGTACGGGGGGATGGTGGTCATGGGTATCGTACTCGTGGTGGGGCTCTTTTTGGGACTAAGGGAGAAGCGCTTTTGGCCGGGTGGGTATTATGTGGTCTCTTCGGTGGTGGGGCTGCTTGTGCTCCTAACAGCGCGACTCGTGCTGATTTAGTATTAACGCCCACACGATTTTTTCTTACTTTTGCCGCCAGTATGGCGGAGGAGCAAGATCGCATTCCGACGGGGAAAATCGCCCGTGCTTCCCAGTTTCTCAAAGGCAGCCTCAAAGTCGGCGCCAATCTCATCAAACACCAGGCTAAAAAAGCCCTCGGTAAAGAAGTCTCCGACGAAGACTTAGACCGCGAAAACGCCGAGGACCTACTCAAAACTTTCACCCAGCTTCGCGGCTCGGCTCTAAAAGTAGCTCAGACCATCTCCCTGGATACGATAAACTTCTCCAAGTCCTTCGTGGAGGTCATGCAAAATGCCCAGTACAATGTTCCTCCCATGAGTGGCCCTTTGGCGGTGCAAGTCTTCAAAAAGAGCATTGGCAAGAGCCCAGAGGAGGTATTTGATAAGTTTAGTGTCAAGGCTATTCGGGCGGCGTCGCTGGGTCAAGTCCATGAAGCCTGGAAAGACGGCCAAAAGCTCGCAGTCAAGATTCAATATCCCGGCATAGCAGACTCTATCAAGTCTGATATGCGGCTCTTTCGCACCTTCGCCCCAAAAATCACCAAAATCCCCTTAGAGGAGCTGGAACCTTTCATCCAAGAGATGGAAGAAAAGTTTTTAGAAGAAGCCGACTACCGCCGGGAACTGCAAAACTCCCTAGGTTTCAGTCAACTCTGTGCTGGGATATCCGGCCTTCGCTTTCCGAAGTATTACCCGGAGCTATGCGGAGATAAAGTCCTCACCATGGAATGGCTGGATGGCCTGCACCTCAATGAATACCTCGCCACCAATCCCCCCTACGAAGAAAAACAGCGCTTTGGGCAGCTCATCTGGGATTTTTACAGCTTTCAAATCCACGAGCTGCGCCAAGTGAATGCCGACCCGCACCCCGGCAACTTCCTTTTCCGAGCGGATGGCACCTTGGGCGTGATTGACTTTGGCTGCACCAAACGGCTCCCCGACGACCTCTATCAAAACTACTTCGCCCTCGGCGACCCAAGCATTTATGAGCCTTCGCAGCGCGAGCGGCTGGATGCTATCTTTGAGAAGTTAGCCATCTATCGTCCTATGGACGATGAGGAGACGCGGGATTATATGCGAGACCTGTATAGTCGTTTTGCGCAGGTGCTCTCTACACCGTACCGGCTGGGGCGCATGGACTTCGCCCAGACGGAATTCTTCAATGCACTCAATGCCGTAGGTGAAGAAATCGCCCGCACCCGCGAGCTACGGGGTCTACGCGACTTTCTCTTCCTCAACCGCACCTTCCTCGGACTCTTCAACTTTTTCCATCGGTTAGGCGTAGAACTGGATACGCGCTGCACGTATTTGTCGTATTACGATTACAGCCATCTCGCCGCCCAGTAAAAGGCGGCCCTACCCCTCATGGCCTCCCCGAAAGCTGACCGCTACCACCACATAGAGAAAGAAGAAGAGCTCAAAAACAAAGTCGCTCGTAACTTCTTTGGCTCGTATGATTGCACGCGCATCATCGGGCATGTAGATTTTTCGGTTTATCCCCGCTCCTCTAAGAAACTCCCCGTAGAATTAGCCCCTTACCTCTGGGCAGAAGCTAAAAAACACCTCAGCGACATCTCCCGTTCCATCACCCAGCTCATCCTCACCATCGGAAAAGAACGGCTCTTTGACAAGTACCTGCCTCCCCTCTACATCGGCGCCTTCGACGCCGAAAAAATCGCCTTCGTCCCCTACGCCGACATCCAGGAATTCTTCTACGCCAACGACTTCAACTGGAAAATAACCCCCTCCAACCACCGCACCCGAGAATTTGAGCAAGTCCTCCATAAAGTCCGCCATCTCATAGACTCCAAAGCCCTCCTCTTCTCCTTTGATAAAGACCCGGAGGCGCTCAAAGCCTTTATCCGAGAAGCCTTCCAACACGGCCGCGAAGAAGGCGCCAAAATCAAAATCGACCGCAATAACTTCATCATCATTTACCACCGCTGGCTCCAAGAGGTCAAACCCTCCATCGCCATCGACTGGGAAGCCGCTAAAAAAAACGGCATCATCGATGGAGACTTTTACTTAGCAGACCTTATCTCCCAAGACGACGAAACCCTCTTAGACAACCTCTATGTGGTCTTGCGAAAAAACCACTATGAGCTGGGACGAGAACTGGATGAAATGGGCTTCCTCAAAAGCAAACAGGCCCTCTTTCGGGATGGACAGAAAAAATATCAGGCGTTTTGGCGAAAGTACGAACGTCCCCCTAAGCGGGATTACTGGGACTATATTATTCAGCGGCGGGACCTGCTCGTACCCCAAGACATCCGAGAACGCAAAGGAAGCTTCTTCACCCCCCAAATCTGGGTAGAACTCTCGCAGGCCTATTTAGCGCAGGCCTTAGGCGAAACCTGGCAAGAGGAATATTACATTTGGGATTGCGCCGCCGGCACGGGCAACCTCCTCCACGGCCTCGTCAATAAATACCGCATCTGGGCCTCCACCTTAGACCAGCAAGATGTGGATACCATGTACGAGCGCATCCGTAGCGGCGCCAACCTCCTCAAAGACCATGTCTTCCAGTTTGACTTCCTCAATGACGACTGGCTCCCCCAATCCCAAGGCGGCAAAATACCCGATAACCTCTACGACATCCTCACAAACCCCCAAAAACAAGCCCGACTCGTCATCTACATCAACCCCCCCTATGCCGAAGCCACCACCGCCCGCACCGTCACCGGCACCGGCCAAAATAAACCCGGCGTCACCATCCACCACAAAGCCCACAAAATCCTCCAACCCAAAATCGGTAACGCCGCCAACGAACTCTTCGCCCTCTTTATGGGCCTCATCTACGAAAAACTCCCCAACTGTACCCTCGCCCTCTTCTCTACGCTCAAATTCATCCAAGGCTCCAACTTCCGACAATTTCGGGAGTACTTCCAAGCTAAGTTTCTAAAAGGCTTTGTGGTGCCCGCCTATACCTTTGACAATGTGCAGGGAAAATTCCCGATCGCTTTCACGATATGGAACCTCCAACAAAAAGAAAAAATCCACCATGTAGAGTGCGATGTCTATGACGAAGACGGCACCCTCTTAGGGAAAAAGGTATTTTACGGGGACCTACCCGAAACCATCAATAGGTGGATAGTGCAGTACCGCCCCCCAGAAGGCGAGAAGGGCATAGGCTATCTATCTAATTACCCGCCCGACTTCCAAAATCAGCAGAAGGTGTTTATCCAAAATCACCCCACGACACGCAGTGGGCCAATTTTGATTACAGCAGGGAACTTAGTGCCAGTGAGTGTGTATTTTGCGGTGCGGCACTGTATTCCATGTACTTGGCTCAATAATCAGGATCAATTCCTATACCCGCAGATTGAGTGGGAAAAGGACTTGGAGTTTCAGGCGGATTGTATGATATTTACGATTTTTCACCGAAAGAACAGGATTTCAGCTGAGGAGGGGGAGAATCACTGGATACCTTTTCGGGAGGCGGAGGTGGTGGCGCGGGCGAAGTATCGGAGCGAGTTTATGGTGCGCTTTTTGGAGGGGAAGGTGTCGGTGGAGCGGGGTGAGGGTTTCTGGTCGGAGGAGAAGGGGGCTTTTCGGGTGCTGGATCACCTGTCGGCAGAAGCGCGGGCCGTCTATGAGGCGGGAAAGGCCCTTTGGCGGCATTATCACCGCCAGCCCGACGCCAAACCGGATGCCTCCCTCTACGATATACGAGCCTACTTTCAGGGCCGAGATGCGCAGGGCAAAGTCAAACCCACCAGCGAAGACAACACCTACCGCCGCCTCAACCAGACCCTTAGGGAAGCCCTGGAAACCCTGGCCCAAAAGATAGCCGAGAAAGCCTACGCCTACGGCTTTCTCAGGCGGTAAGCACAGGCCCTCGGCGGGTTTTATGTTTATTTGCTTATGCTCATCTACACGGAGATCACGCCCAATCCGCAGAGCTTGAAGTTTGTTTTGCCGCCGGAGGTGGTCGCCATAGAGCGGGGCAATCGCACCTATGCGCGCGCTGAGCTTTCAGAGGCGTGGCCTGCTGGCATCCAGGCGCTCTTTCAGACGCCGGGCGTGGAAAGTGTGTTTTTGACCCGCGCCTTTGTAACCATCACGAAAAGCCCCGAGGTCGGGTGGCATGAGCTGATTCCCGCAGTGAAGGAGGTTTTGAAAACCTACTTAGCGCAGGGGCCGCTCGCCCCCGCAGGCGACGTCTCGGTTTCGGAGTCTTCTCCCGAAGGCATTGAGCGACAAATCGTGGAAGCCATAGAGGAGTACATTCGTCCAGCCATAGCGATGGATGGAGGCGATGTGGAATATGTGGGCTATTCGGACGGCGTAGTCAAACTACGGCTCATGGGGAGCTGTGTGGGCTGCCCCTCCAGCATCGTTACCTTGAAAGCAGGGATTGAAAATCTGCTCAGTCGTCTGGTTCCCGAGGTGAAGGCGGTAGAGGCCGTATGAGAGGGGTACTGGCCTCAGGGTTTATAGTGGTTTTTTGTACTTCGCCCGCTGTCCGGCAGAAGAAGGTAGAGGAGGCAGAGAGGGGGGTAGACTCGGTTCATAGTAGCTGGTATGTAATTCGGCGGGAAGGTTTGGATACGCTACGGGAGCGGCGTTGGGTGCTGGTTTTGCATCGGCCTACGCGGGGGCTAGTGGATAGCTTTTTAGACCTAGGCATAAAGGTGGAGGCGGTGTATGCGCCGGAGCATGGTTTGTGGGGGGAGGTAGGGGCGGGCGGCTATGTGCGGGATACGGTGTATCGGGGGGTGCCGGTGTATTCGCTTTATGGGAAGCGGCGTGCCCCTGCGGTGGAGGAGCTTCGGAAGGCCGACGCGATTCTCTTTGCGCTGCGAGATGTGGGGGTGCGGTATTACACTTACCTCAGTACGTTGTCGCTGGTCCTACGGGCGGCGGCCCAGGCCCAAAAGCCCGTATGGGTGCTGGACTTCCCCAATCCGCATTCCCATTATGCGTATGGGCCGCCTTTGGATAGTTCGCTCTTTTCGTTTGTGGGGCTTCATGCGACGCCGCTGGTTTTGGGGCTGACGATTGGGGAATATGCGCGGCTTTTAGTTGGGGAGGGGTGGGTGCCGCCTTGTGCGCTGCGGGTGGTGCCATGGCGGGGTTGGCAGCGAAATTTGGCCGCTCTGAGCCGCTGGGCCGCCGAAGCCCGAGCTCTCTGGCAGGAAGCCCCCTCCCCAGCCCTCCAAAGCCCCGAAGCTATCCATCTCTACCCCATCTTAGGATGGTACGATGCCAGCTTAGCCGTGAGCGTGGGACGAGGTCTGGATAAGGCCTTTACCCTGATAGGATGGGACCCCCGTCAGGAATCGCCTCTTCTGCCTTTTCGGGATACGGTCTTATATGGGTATCGGCTGCGGGCTACGGAGTTTGTGCCGCGGGCCGGGGCCCGTCAAGGGAAAGTCTGCGCAGGATGGCAGATTGAGCCGCCCGATGAGGTGAAGCCCGATAGTCTGTTTCGGTTGGGCTTCACACTTTTGAAGGCGGCCTATGCGGCGAGTGGAGGTTCGGAAGAGGTTTTTGGAGACCTAGAGTTTTTTGACAAGCTGACGGGGACGCCGTTGGTGCGCTGGTACGTGGAGCGGGGGCTATCGGTGGCGCAGATGTATGGGGATTTTCGGGCGCCGGAGAGGTGGGAGCGGCTGCGGGCGCGCTACCAACTGTACTCGTAGAAACCACCGAAGCCACAGAGCGGGGCTCCCGGCGCATAGCTGTCGGCGTCGTGGTGCTATTCAGGTGTAAAACTCTTACCGGAGTTGTGTACTTTTGAAGGGATGAGACTGATGTTTCGGCGGCTCCTACCCCTTAGCATCTATGTACATATCTCGTGTTATTTGCTGCTTTTCTCATGCTTGTCATGAGTCGGAGAGCTTCGGATAAAGAAATCCTTCTGCTGATTGAGGATTATGTTCTACGTGGTAATCGGCGGGCCTATGATGATTTGGTCACGCTGGTTTATCGGGAGCTGCAGAAAAACATCTATTATACGCTCAAAAAGTTTGAAAAAAGTACAGTGGAAGAATACATTCGGAGTGAATCTGCCGATTTGTCTCATGATTTTCTTTTAGATAAGTTTGAGCATGTAGTGCGAACGTATCAGCCGGTCAAGGGGTCTTTTTGGACTTGGCTTTTTCGGTGTAGTGATTTTTATGTGATTGATTATTTGCGGAAGAGATCAGCTCGTGGGCGCGAGGAGCCTATGCAGGTGGATGAGGAGGAGTGGAAGAGCTACTATGTATTGAAGGAGATTGCGGAGGAGGCCTTTCAGAATCCTCATCATGAGCGGGAGCAGACGGAGCTTTTGGAGGTTATTCATCGTTATGTGGAACGTTTGCCGGAGCATTATCGCAATACGGTGAAGCTCAGGCTGGAAGGCCTTTCTGATAATGACATAGCCAAAAAGCTCAAGATGCCGGTGGGGACTATCAAGAGCCACTATTCCCGAGCCAAGCAGATACTACGGGACTGGCTCAAGGCGGATGGGTATTTATAGAAGTAGACTGGGTAGCGCTGTGGAAGCGGGCGGGGTATAATGGTGCTACCTTTGTGGCATGTTTGCGCTCAGCCGGTCCATTTATTATCTTCCTATGCCGGCGGCCTCGTCGGTGTATGGGATACTTTATTATGATTGCGGGAGTCGGTGTGATTGGGTGGGGCACGAGGGGATTACGCACTTTTTGGAACACGCCCTCTTTAAGGGGGCTCGGCATCTGTCGGCTAGGCAGCTTTTTGAGCGGATAGAGCGGTATGGGGGTGAACTGAATGCCTTTACCACCAAGGACAAGCTGGCCATTGAGTTTTCGGTGCCGCTGACTGCGCTGCGCACCGCTTTGGAGATAGTGCGGCTGATCGCGGAGGAAGCTACGCTTTCGGATGCGACGGTAGAAAAAGAACGTCAGGTTATTCTGGAAGAGCTGGCCATGTATGAGGATATTCCGGAGGAGGCTCTATTAGACCGCTATGAAGAGATGATTTTTTCGGTGGGGGGGTTACGGCATCCGATAATTGGGTATCGGGAGTCGCTTTTAGCGACGGATGGGGAGGTGCTTCGGCGCTATTATCGGGAAGTTTTTCAGAGAAGTCCATGGGTTTTACTGGTAGGTGGGGCGGTGTCGGGGCGAGCGGTAGAAGGGGCCTTGCGGCAGACAGGCTGGCTGACAAAGGAGAGCCCGTCTCAGCGCCTATGGCAAGCCAATGAGGTCCCTCGTGTGCCGGACGGTCCCCTTGTGGAAAAGCGTCCTATCCAGCAAAGTCACCTCGTCGTGGGTGGTCTGGGGCCCTGCCCTTACGGGCGGGATGGCCTCGCCGTGCAGTTGATTTTGCAGGCGCTGGGCGGGCCTTTCATGAGTAGCGTGTTGAATCTCCTACTGCGGGAGCGGTATGGGTGGGGGTATAGCGTCTATAGCTTTTATCATGGGTATGCAGAGAAGGGCGTGTGGGGGATTTATGCGGGTCTGATGCCCGAGGTGGCGGAGCGAGCGCTTGGGCTGATCCAGCGCAAGCTCGCCGAGTGGCAATCACACCCCACTTCGGTAGCTCACCTCAGGGCGCTTAAGAACCAGTTTTGGGGGCGGCAGGTGATTTTATGGGAGCGGCTGAGTTATCGGCTCCAGGTGCAGGGGCGCTGGCTCCTGGACAAGGGCCACCCACTGGAGGAAAGCGATATCCGGGAGCAGCTTTTTTCTTTGTCGGGAGAGGACTTATG
>Ga0308396_1001555_pt1 | contig 11565 bp, 13 predicted proteins | sample Hotspr2SamplePe2_FD_202359 | JGI IMG/M metagenome (GOLD analysis project Ga0308396, IMG submission 202359) | Hot spring phototrophic mat microbial communities from Mushroom Spring, Yellowstone National Park, Wyoming, United States - 20050930_Pe2 ... | reverse complement strand
GCCCGGGGAGGAGGTCAAGCACTTCCGCGGTGGAACTCTCCACCCGCCTTCCCATCCGGGCGGTGCAGGTGGATGGGGGCAGCGAGTTCATGGCGGCGTTTGAGGAGGGCTGCCAGGCTCTGGGCATTCGGCTCTTCGGAGTCCTAAGCTCAACGGCCATGTAGGGATGCAGCGGAGCTTCCGGGACGGGTTCTGCCGGCCCTTGCCCACGACCATAGGTGAAATCCAGGCCGAGCTGGAGGACTACCTGGCGTACTACCACGGCCATAGACCCCACATGGCCCTGGAGGGCTTGGCTCCCCTGAAGTTCCTGGCTAAACTACAGGCGGAGTCGGTTCCCCAAGAGTCTCAGATGTGTTGACCAATTACAACACCTTGCGCGTTTCAGTGCTATTCTGCTAAACTGTTCTAGAGGTCTATACTTCATGGATGCATGGGAAATAGCTCGGCGGATTAAGTTAGATCGGCATAGTGGAAATTCCCTCTATGCCCAGATCCGGGATGGAATCCGCGGTCTAATTAATTCTCGGGTCCTGCCTTGTGGAAAGCCATTGCCCTCAGAGCAAAAAATGGCCGAAAGTCTGCGTGTTAGCCGCATGACCTTACGCCAAGCTCTGGCGGAGCTGAAGCGCGCGGGCTACCTGGAGTGTAAACACGGGTTAGGGAACATCGTGCGTCAACCCCAACCCCGCTTTATTCACCAGATTACAGAACTTAGTAGCTTTTCGGAGGACATGCGCGCGCGAGGTCTAACTCCTGCCTCGCAGGTGCTGAAAAAATACCGCATCGCCGCTAATCCTGAAGTTGCGAATCAGTTGCGCTGCCAGGTAGGCGATCCCTTGTTTTTCCTCGAGCGCCTCCGTCTCGCCGATGGCGTTCCTTTGGGTCTCCACGCGGTATATCTGCCCGCAGGATTAGTTGACTTTGAAGATCTCGGTCAAAAACCTCTGTACGATTCCCTTGCAGAAGTAGGAGTTTGGGTACACACTGCTGAGGAGTTCATCGAAGCATGCGCCGCCAAAAGGCGCGAGGCTATGTTGCTGGGCTTGCGCGTTGGCGAGCCGTTGCTTCTAATCACACGCATAACCTATGATCAAAGGAGTCGACCCGTAGAGTTGGTCTACGCTCGCTACCGTAGCGATGTATATCGCTACCATGCGCGGCTTGCCCGCAAAACCGGAGGTGTAGACTGAGCATTCTTTGCGTTGGATTTCCTAGCATCGATCACATAGCCCAGGTTCGGGCAGTGGCACGTCGAGAGGAGACCCGTACGGTACTCCGCTTTTGGCCCGCTCCGACGCCAGGTGGCTGCCCAAGCAATATAGCGGTAGGTTTATCACGCCTGGGGGTAGCAACAGAAGTGAAATTCGTTATAGGGGACGATTCCGATAGTATCTGGTACTTGAAACAACTCGCTAGCGAGGGAGTTGGCATCCAACAGGTTATTGTCCTCCCAGGTGAGGCACCAAGGAGTTATCTCTTCTTTGATGATTCCGGATTAGTCGAGCTGTTCTACTATCCGGGTGTAACCACTTCCCCAGCTACTCATCCTGAGCTGCAGGGGATTGACTGGCTTGTTATCACTATTGGTCCACCCGAACTTACTAGGCCCTATTTCCGCGCGGCCAAAACGGCTGGAATTCCAGTAGCCTGGCAAATGAAGCAAGATCCAAATAGCTTGCCAGATGCCTTGATGGTCGAGTTATTGTCTTCATGTCAACTCCTTTTTTCCAACCAATCGGAGGTTGACCACCTCCTGAAAATGACGGGCTTGAAGGAGCCCCAAGAACTGCTGGAACTCGGCCCCAAGGTCGTGGTAGTAACCCAAGGTGCAAGAGGAAGCGAGGTATTCAGTATCCATGGCCACACCTATATTCCCTGTCTTGAGGCGCAGCTTGTCGATCCTACTGGGGCAGGGGACGGCTACACTGCAGGCTTTCTCTACGGCTGGCTCAAGGGGTTGTCCCCTCAACAGTGTGGGCAAATCGGAGCGGTAGTGGCAAGTTTTGTTGTTGAGGAGTGGGGTTGCCAAGCTGGTCTGCCCCGCCTTGAAAGCCTCGTGTCACGTTATCAGCTCCACTTTGGCCCTTTCCCTTGCGAGGCGGCGAGATGAAACAGGCACTGCTGCTAATAGATATTATCCACGATTTTTTCCATCCTGAGGGGAGGAATTATCACCCCAGGTATGAGGATGTACGCAAGCATATTTGCGCCCTTTTGGAAGCTGCGCGCGATGTAGGTGTTCCGATTATCCACGCTCGCGAATCACATCGCCCCGGTCCAGACTTTGAGCAACCCAAACTTCCACCGCACTGCATAGAAGGTACCTGGGACGTGGGGGTTCCCGACTGGCTGGACTTACATCCAGAGGACATTGAGGTTAGGAAGCGTCGCTACAGTGCCTTTTTCTCTACAGATCTCGACCTCCTGCTCAGGGAGAGGGGAGTACGGCGTCTGGTAGTGGCAGGAGTCAAAACCCACTTGTGCGTGCGAGCAACTATCCAGGATGCCTTTGCTTATGGTTACGAGGTATGGCTGCCCCGAGAGGCCACAAGTTCCAATCACCTCCACTTGGCGGAAGCCAGCCTAGAGGACATTGATCGCTACTTTGGATTCGTGGTTACTACTGAAAAAGCCTTGGAAGTGCTGAGAAGGAGTGCTTGAATGCCCACCTGGTACTTAAGAACCCATCCTGAAGACATCGCCCCTGATGTCATCCTCGTGGGTGACCCATCCCGAATTGAAATCATCCGAGAGTACCTCCAGTGCGTACGCACTGTGGGCAAGCATAGAGAGTACCTAGTAGTCACAGGCTCCTACAAGGGTAAGCTGCTTACAGTCACCGCAAGCGGCATGGGTGCCCCTGCTTGGGCAGTGGCCGTTGAGGAGCTTGTTTCAGCTGGGGCTAGGAAACTCGTTCGTGTGGGTACTGTCATGGGTGTGGCTGCTGACTTGGGAACCTTAGTGCTGGCTCAGGGGTCTTGTAGGCTAGAGGGAACGGGGGACAGTTATGCTCCACCCTTTCTGCCTGCTCTGCCTGATCCACAGCTATATGCCGCTTTCAGAGAGACCCTTCAAAAACAAGGAGCTAACTGGCGCGAGGGGTTAGTAGCCTCTGTAGATGGCTTTTACTCGCAAATGAGGCCTCAAAATGAGCGTGAGCAAATGCCTAAAGCCATCCCAGTTAGTTTCCTAAGAACTTGGGGCGTGCTCGGGATGGACATGGAAACTAGCACGCTCTACATAGTGGCCCGCTTCCTTGGTGTGTCAGCAGTGAGCTTGTGTGCCACTACTGTTACTGTGGGTACTCCAGACTTTATTACGCTCTCCGAAGCAGATCGACAAGCGCTCGAGCGACGGCTAGTTTGTCACGCATTAGACGCGCTCTACAACGCTGGAGGCTCCACATGAGCGCAGAACGTTACTTGCGTGGATTGACCGAGCGTCTGGAACGTATCTCCCAGACACAACTTCCCGCCCTTCACCAAGCTGCTGACCTCTGTGCCCAGGCAATCGCGGGAGGCGCTTTAGTGCACCTTTTTGGCACTGGCCATGGCACCCTTCCAGCTTTGGAGGCTTTCCCTCGCACAGGCTCGTTCGTGGGGTGGCACCCCATTGTTGTAGAAGCGGTCGGCCCAGTCCTGCGCATCGGGGGAGATGGCAGTGTACACCAGTTCCGCTGCTTACAGGGGACTGAGGAATTTGGTGCTGCGATCTTGGAGAGCTACCCAATCCATCCTGGTGATCCATTTCTTATCAGCTCGCACTCCGGGGTCAACCGGGTGGTGGTAGAGGTGGCATTAGGAGTAAAGGCTAGGAGCTGTCCGCTCATCGCTATAACCTCTCTCGAGCACAGCCTGCAAGCTTCTCCCCGTCACTCCAGCGGTAAGAAGCTGTACGAGTTAGCAGACATCGTGATAGATAGCTTTGCGCCATTTGGCGATGCTAGTGTCGAGATTCAAGGTTTGGATCAGCGAGTGGCGGCGGTCTCAACACCTCTGGCTACTGCCATCATTGGAGCTCTGGTAGCTCAAACCGCTATGCGCCTAGTTGAGTTAGGACACCAGCCCTTGGTTCTTGGCCATATCGACCGGCGTGGTCAGAGCACCCCTGACGAAATGCGTAGGGACTACGTGCAGGCCTTGCAAGATCGCTTATGGAGACGCTGATTCCTAACTACGAAGAGTTCGAACGTCTCATCCAGGGACGCCTAGGGAGGGCCCGGCACCCTATACTCAACCCTGCTTCAGAAGTGCTGGTGACCGAGGTGCCGCTCAGCGAGCTGGAAGATGTGAAGGTGGCCGTTGAGCAGGCTAGAGAGACCCTCGCCGACTGGGGTTCTCTTCCAGTTCTGGAACGCTCCAAGCTGCTACATCGATCCGCAAACATATTCGAAGAGCGCTTAGAGGCGATTGCCCGCTTGCTCACCCTCGAGCAAGGCAAACCACTCCGTGACAGTCGCAAAGAGCTCCTCTTTAGTCTGCGCTGCCTGCGGTTCTACGCAGAGGAGGCCCTGCGGCTGGAAGGTGTTGCCCGAACTGGCGAGTCTGGCAAAACCCTAAGCCTAGCGTTCAAAGTACCAATAGGGGTAGTAGCGGCTATTGGCCCCTCCAACTACCCAGTAGAACTCCTAATGTGGAAGATTGCTCCAGCCCTGGCTGCAGGCTGCACAGTGGTCGTCAAGCCCCCGCTCGAAACCCCTCTGGCTGTGACTGCTACGCTTGCTTGTCTGCACGAAGCAGGCATACCTAAGGGTGTGCTAGGGCTGGTGATAGGAGGAGCTGAAGTAGGGGAGGCTCTGGCTCAGCACCCCGATGTGCGCAAGATTGCCTTCACCGGATCTACGCAAGTAGGACGCCGAATCGCTGCTCTCGCCGGAGAAGGGCTCAAGACTGTGACTTTGGAACTCGGAGGAAATGCCCCGTTCATTGTTTGCGCCGATGCTGATCTGGAGGATGCTCTGGCAGGTGCCTTGCGCCGTAGCTACTCCAACGCTGGGCAAATTTGCATTGCGGCTAAGCGAATTCTAGTGGAGGATTCCCGATACAATGAGTTCGTAGAGGCCTTTATCGAGCGTGCTAAGAGGCTGAAGATGGCTGACGGCTTGGCCGAGCCCGAGGCCGACTTGGGACCGCTGGTCAGCCGGGCTCGCCTGGAGCTGGTGAAGTCACAGGTTGAGTCTCTGGTCGCGCGGGGTGCCCGGCTGCTTCTAGGGGGTCAGCGTTTAGAGGGTCCAGGCTTCTTCTACCCTCCTACCGCCCTCGAACTCTCCCCAGCACGGATGCGTGAGTTTGATGAGGAGATATTCGGACCAGTTGTAGCCGTCACCCCATTTGCTTCTGATCAGGAGGCGCTTGAGTTAGCGAATGCTACCCGTTACGGCTTAGCCGCTTACGTATACACTCGGGATCTGGAGCGTGCTTTCTGGTACGCAGAGTGCTTGGAGGCAGGTGGAATCGGAGTCAACGTCAACGACGTTTCCGAACTCACCATGCCCTTTGGCGGCCTAAAGGACAGCGGGATCGGGCGTGAACTCGGGAAGTACGCCCTTGACAACTATCTGGTCCTAAAACACGTCAGATTCGGCGTGAAGGGAAAGAGGAGGTAAGAACATGACACTTAAGAGGGTTTTGTTCGCGGTAGGTGTCTTGGCCCTGCTTGGATTGGTATTTGCCCAGCAGCCTTTGCAGGTGGCCTTGGTGATCGCTCAGGGGGGACTAGGTGACCTCTCCTACAACGATTTAGCCTATAGCGGGCTGCAACGAGCAGCCAAAGACTTTGCTGGAAAGGTGGTCGTGCGCACTGTGCAATCGCAGGACATAGTCTCACAGGGTGAGAGTGTGCTAAGGACCGCAGCTAAAGGCGGTTTTGACCTTGTGATTAACCTTGAGTACAGTATCGCCGATGCCCTGAGGCGGGTGGCCACCGATTACCCCAATACAAAGTTCGCTATGTTTAACCTTGAGTTGCAGGGGCCAAACATTACCTCAGTGCTGTTTCGCGAACACGAGGGGTCTTACCTAGTAGGTGCTCTAGCGGCGATCGCTACTGTCAAGACAGGTGTGCCGGGGATCAATCCGCAAAAGGTCATTGGGGTGATTGGAGGAACCAAATCTCCTGGAATCGACAAGTTTATTGTTGGGTATGTTGAGGGTGCCAAGAGCATTGATCCCAGCATTCGAGTACTGGTCTCTTATGCCAACGACTTTGGTGACCCCGCCAAGGGGAAGGAGCTTGCCAAGGCTATGTTCGATCAAGGCGCAGACATTATATATCAGGTGGCTGGGGGCACTGGTCAAGGGGTAATCGAGGCAGCTAAAGAAACCGGACGGTTCGCTATCGGTGTGGACTCCGATCAGGACTACCTTGCGCCTGGACGCGTGCTTACCAGCATGATCAAGCGCGCTGACACAGCAGTTTACCAGTTGGTTAAGAGGCTTGTCGAGGGAAAGCTTGAGGGTGGTGTCACACTTAACTTCGGACTGGCTAATAACGGCGTGGGTATTAGCTCTATGCGCTACACTAGATCGATCTTCACCTCTACTGACCTTGCCCGGATTGATCAGATTCGCCGAGACATCATCTCTGGGAAGATTAAACCTACTGACATTACTACTGTCCCTGACCCTGCAGCGGTGTACAGGCGCTTAGGACTTGGACGGTAGATATGCACTCTCTTTCGATGCTTGGCATAACCAAGCGGTTTGGAACTTTAGTTGCTCTGGATCGGGTAGATCTGCACCTTCGCGCGGGAGAGGTCAACGCCCTTATTGGCGAGAACGGGGCAGGTAAGACCACTCTAATGAGGATTCTCTACGGGCTTGAGCGAGCTGATAGCGGTATCATCGAGTGCGACGGGAAGAAGATAGATATACCTAATCCTCAAACCGCTGTCCGATTAGGAATTGGGATGGTTCAGCAGAGATTAAGACAGTTCCCGAACATGAGCTTATTGGAAAACATAGTACTGGGGGCTGAACCAAGCCGCTGGGGACTACTGGATGCTAACTTGGCCAGAAGTCGTCTGGCTAACTACTGCCATCTGCTCAAGTTGGAGGCCGATTGGAGTACTCCGCTAGGTGAGCTTCCCCTGAGCACCCGGCAGAAAGTAGAGATTTTGAGACTACTTTATCGTGAAGCGCAGGTTTTGATTTTCGATGAACCTACTTCGGTGCTTACACCCCAAGAAACGGAGGAGCTGTTTGGTATCATTAGTAGGCTTAAGACTGAGGGAAAGACCATTGTTTACATATCCCACAAGATCTGGGAGGTTCTCCGTATTTCCGACTGGGTGACAGTGCTGCGTAAAGGGACTTTGCAATGCACACTGCCAACCCGCGAAGCCACTGCCGAGAGCTTAACTCGTGCTATGATCGGTGAGGATCTCCAACCCCTACGCCAAGAGGGCAGCTCGATCCGGTCTAAGGTGGCCCTGGAAGTGCGTAACCTAAGCGTGCGCTCAGCTTGGCGTGAACTAAAGTCTGTAACTTTCATAGTCAGCCAAGGAGAGATTGTAGGGGTCGCTGGGATCGAGGACAGCGGCCAGCAGGAGTTGGTCCAAGCTATCTTAGGCCTACTCACTCCATCCCAGGGCGAAATAGTGCTGGACAACATACTTCTAAACCCATTATCTGTCTCGCAGCGGCGAGCGTGCGGTCTAGCCTTTATCCCAGAGGACAGGGATCGGGAGGGAGCTTGTCTGGATTTCAGCATAGCCGAGAACCTCATTGCCACTCGCTTGCACAATCCACCTGTGAAGCGCGGGTTGTTTATTGACTGGGGGGCGGTTCGACGTCTAGCAAAGGATCAGATGAGGCGGTATTCCATCCGCGCACCAAGTGTCTGGACCTCTGTTAGTCAGATGTCTGGTGGCAATGTCCAGAAGGTGATCATTGCACGCGAGCTGTACCGGACCCCCAAGCTGCTTCTTGCAGTGCACCCAACCCGAGGCCTAGACGTTGGGGCCACACGCAGCGTTCACGAGCAGCTTCTAGCCCTAGCACGGGATGGGTGTGGGGTGCTTCTAATTTCGAGCGAACTTGAGGAGCTATTTGCGCTCTGTAACCGCATACTGGTCATGCGTGAAGGGCACCTGGTTGGTGACCTAAAAGCGACTCACGCCACCCCGAAAATAATAGGATCTCTAATGCTAGGGCTAGAGGCAACGAATGGATAATGTTTTGCGTTTAGCTTTGGTCTTCTCACTGGCACTGCTCTTCGGTGCCCTCGTAATCGCCCTATCCGGGCGCAATCCCTTCGAGGTTTATCATCTCTTGTTTGTTCAATCCTTCGGCAGCAGGCAGGCCCTAGCCGATACCTTGCTAAACAGCACTCCGCTAATTTTCACCGGCCTCGCTACACTTGTTGCTTTCCGCACAGGAATCTTCAACGTAGGGGTTGAAGGGAGCCTGTACTTGGGCGCATTTGCCGCAGCCTGGGTAGGATTCACCTTTACTACTCTGCCTGGTTGGCTGCTTACTAGCCTGTGCCTATCGGCTGCCGCGTTCGCAGGTGCACTCTGGCTCCTTCCCCCCGCATATCTACGTGCCCGCCTTCACGTTGATGAAGTGGTTTCCACACTTCTTCTCAATTATGTGGCAATCAACCTCACCAGCTATTTAGTGAATTACCCCTTCCTAGCACCAGGCACAGCAAACTCCATGACCGTGCCTATTGCGGATCAGGCTCGGCTTGGGCGTTTAGTCGATGGGTCTCAGCTAAACAGTGGATTTCTTTTTGCCTTGGCTGCAGCACTGCTAGTGACCTTGCTTTACCGCCACACTGTACTCGGGTACATGCTTAGGGTGGTGGGGTCTAATCCACTGTTCGCTCAAGCAGTGGGGATTCCGGTAGCTCGAATAGTGGTGTTGAGCATGTTGCTCAGCGGGTTAATCGGTGGGTTGTGTGGTGCGGTGCAGACGCTTGGAGTCACCTATCGCTTCGTTCAGGGCTTTAGCCCAGGCTTCGGCTTTGAAGGTATAGCCGTGGCCCTAATAGCGGGAAACAATCCTTTTCTTGTCGTATTGGCAGCTGTTTTGCTAGGTGCTATGCGTACTGGAGGAACTAACGTGCAGCTATTCATGGACATCCCGCTTGATTTGATTGATGTATTGCAGGCCGTTATCGTCCTGCTGGTAACGGTACAAATCACCTGGCGCTGGTTGGGGGGGAGATCGTGGATCTCGTGAACTCGGTGCTGGTAAGCACTCTCAACTGCGCAACTCCTCTGTTATTCGCAGCACTCGGAGGGCTAGTCGCACAACGGGCAGGAGTGCTAAACATCGGAATCGAGGGAATGATGTTGATAGGCGCTTTTGCCGCTTTAGTAGTCAGCCATATAACCGGCAACGTTGGAGTTGCACTGTTCGGTGGGATAGTTGCTTCTAGCCTTCTAGCATTGGTGTTTTGCTTATTCACTATAACCTTGAGGGCCAACCCCATTGTGGTTGGGCTGGCGCTAAACATCGGCGCGACTGGGCTAGTAGGGTACATACTCCCTCTGGCCTTCAGTGTTCAGGGAACTTTTCGGCCCTCCGGCTTACAGGTCCTTGAAAGGCTCACTCTTACCCCTCTGAGCGAAATTCCGCTGTTTGGGGCACTCTTTACCAACCACACGTTTTTGGTGTACCTCTCCTGGTTATGTGTGCCGTTAGTAGCGTTCTTGCTCCACCGAACAGTGTGGGGTATTCGCTTGCGTGCAGTTGGAGAAGGAGTAGAAGCGGCCCACAGTGCTGGCATTCACACTGCGGCGCTGCAGTACTCTGCTGTTTTGTTCTCCGCTGTGTTCGCATCCCTAGCTGGAGCCCAGCTCTCGATTGGAGAGCTGTCCCTATTTAGTAAAGAAATGACCGCTGGGCGTGGGTTTATTGCCCTCGCAGCTTTTTATTTTGGGTCCTGCCAGCCTTGGCCGACCGCTTGGGCTTGCCTTCTATTTGGCTTCTTTGAAGCCATTCAGTACAGGTTGCAGCTGTTTGGTATCCCCCCTCAAATCGTTCAAATGATTCCCTACTTAAGTGTGGTTGTCACCCTAACACTGGTTCAGGTGAGGAAGTATCGTAGCCGCCTCGCCTGATGAAAGTACCTGGACTCACGCGGCCTCCATTTGCGCCGATAAAAAAGCTCAAATCCAGGGTTAGGCAGTCTGCGATAAGCTCAACCCCAGACCTTCGCGTTGCAAAACACTAGCCCCATGGCCAGGCGGGCCAGCAGCCTGGCCCTCCGCCAGTGCCGATGCCCCGTCCACCCCAGTTCCTGCTGAAGCCCCCGGAAAATCTCCTCGATGGCTCGCCGCAACCGGTAGATCTCCCTTTCCCCGTCTTCACCCAACGGGTACCCCCATGCCTCCTGAGCTGAACACCCTCCAGCACACGGTCAGACCTGAGCCTCGTGACAGAAGACCGGCCGTGGGCATGGAGCCACTTCGCCGCGTACCAGGCGTCGAAGAGCACCTCCTCCGGACGAAAGCCCGCCGCCCTGGCCCACCCCAGCGGGGCCAGCCGGCCCTCTTCTTCGAAGCAGGGCAGGAAGGCCGGGGGAATCCGCCGTTTCCCCTCCGTCCAGGCCAGCACCGCCAGGGACAGCCCAGACACCCAGGCCCCTGTAGAGGTGTCCCGGGCCTTCTGCAGGCCCGGCTCGCCTGATGAGGAGGTCATCAAGGAGGAGGTGACCTCGGTTCAGCCCCCCACCCCTTTGCAGAGCTCCAGGGAGCCAAAGCACAAGGCCAGGGGTTGGTTCAGGGCCCGGTAGAGGGTGTCGTGAGCGAGGTCCTGGCCCCCGGCCACGGCCAGGGCGGAGGTATTGATGGGGCTTTGGGCTAAAGCTTCTAGAGCGCGCAGAACAGGCCGTGGTATCCTCTTCGTTGGGCCTCACCAGTCACCGGAGGCCCATTTTATCGGGAATCTTCAGCACCGCGTAAGTCCAGCCCGTTGAATCCGCCCGGCCCGGATCATCTCGTACAAGGTGGGCCGGGAAACCCGCAGAATCGCACACACTTCCTTGATGGTGCAGAGTTGTTGTTCCATCTTGCCCCCAGGCAACAGCCAACACCATCTTACTGATTTACTGCAACACGGCGTTCCGTATTTGAGGGTTTCATGCTATTATTTGACGAACCTATGCAATCTTTGGCGAGTAAAATCCCTGTTGCACCTTCGCCCCCGGAAGCCACAGGAAGCCCAGAAAGCCCCTCTTGGACGGCGTTCGCCCTGGATTCGTTGGGGCGCATACCATACTCGCCAAATTGGTATTTGCCGAACAAACGACCCCACGCGGCCCCAAGGGGAGGCACCTGTAGGAGGCCGCCGTGCCAGCGGATCTGATCACCGCCTTCGCCCACTACCTCGAGCTCGAGGCCCGCCTCTCCCCCCGCACCGTGCGGGAGTACAGCGCGGATGTGCGCCAGTTCCGCCGCTGGCTGGAGGCCGCCCACCCCCTGACCGCCTGGGCGGAGGTGGCCCCCGCCCACCTGCGGGGCTTCCTGGCCTCGCGCAGGTTCGGCCCGCACCGGCAGGCCCGGGTGCTCTCGGCCCTACACAAGTTCTTCTGGTACCTCTTGAACGTCGAGCG
>Ga0308396_1001552_pt1 | contig 11575 bp, 10 predicted proteins | sample Hotspr2SamplePe2_FD_202359 | JGI IMG/M metagenome (GOLD analysis project Ga0308396, IMG submission 202359) | Hot spring phototrophic mat microbial communities from Mushroom Spring, Yellowstone National Park, Wyoming, United States - 20050930_Pe2 ... | reverse complement strand
ACCTATGGTATATTCACACAGGGAAACACATTTCAAACGGGAAACCAGTTGGATATAGCCATTCAAGGTGATGGCTTCTTCAAGGTGGTCCTTCCCGACGGAACCATTGCATACACCCGCAATGGTCAGTTTCGCCTTGATGCGGAGGGAAGGATCGTAAACTCAGATGGATATCCCCTTGACCCAGAGATCGCCATCCCCGTAGATGCCATCAGCGTGGGCATAGGCGCCGATGGGACGGTTTCTGTGCTCAGGCAGGGTGCCAACGCAGTGGAGGAGGTTGGAAGGATCGAGCTTGCCAAGTTTGTTAACCCCGCAGGACTGAGAAGGATCGGGAACAACCTGTTTATCCAAACGGATGCCTCGGGAGAACCAGTCATAGACAACCCCGGCAATCAGGGCTTGGGAACACTCCTTCAGGGATACTTGGAATCCTCCAATGTAAACATAGTGGAGGAGATGGTAAATCTTATAATAGCCCAAAGGGCCTTTGAGTTTAACACAAAAGGGATCACCGCCGCCGATGAGATGCTTGGGCAAACTGCTAACCTGAGGAGATAATGGAAAGAAGGCTAACCATTAGGATCTGGTTGTTGCTGGGCTTGATCTTTTTGCTGGTTATTTCTGTGCTTGCACTGAGCTATAGGATGCTTTCACTTAGAGAATCAAAAAACAAAGCCTTAGCCATCGCAGAGTTGGTCAGAGATACCCTGACCTCGTACATGGTAATGGGTGTTATGGACAAGAGAAATGAGTTTTTGGACAGGATCAGAGAGATTCCGGCGGTGGAAAGCATAAGGGTAATAAGGGGGGAGGCGGTCGTCAAACAGTTTGGTTCAAGTCGCTTACTGGAAACCCCACAGGATGACTTAGAAAAAAAAGTCTTGGCGGAGGGAAAAGTTGTTGAATTCTTGAAGGAAGATATTGAAAAGGCTACCTACAAAATAGTCATACCCTATAAGGCGGTGCCCATGAAGGGCATCAACTGTCTAAAATGCCATCAAGCAAAGGAGGGAGAGGTTCTTGGTGCTATAAGTTTAACCATGGATCTAACTTCCGTAAGAAATATATCGTTAGTCCTTCTTTTTGCTTTGGGTTTTATCTTTCTCTTTGGGTTGATCGGTACGGGTATCATCCTAAAAAAATTCTTTCAACCATATGTGAAGCTTATAGAACAAATAAAATATGCAGTACAAAGGGCAAAGAACGGAGACTTCACTTTTAGGGTAGCAACTGAGTTGAAGGACGAAGCCAAAGATTTGGCGGATAATATGAACAGAACTTTTGAATATCTTGACGAAATACTGGGGGAGATAGAGGAGAAGGTCAGGGCTATGATAGGGTATAGCGTCCTTAAGACGGGGAATACACTGAGCGATACTTCCAAAATGGTGGATGAGCTATTGAAAATATACAAACTCAAGAGGGTAATAGAGAAAGATAAAACAAAGCAGGATGTATATAAACGCCTTATAGACATATTCACAGAGTATTTGAGCTTGGATAAGTTTTCCTTATACGAGGTTGACCCAAAGGGAAACCGTATCAAACCTGTATGGGTGGAGGGTATGGAAAGCTGGTGCAATGAAGTTATATATGATAACGCGGACGAATGCAGGGCAAAGAGGACGGGCATGCCCGTGGATTCAAGGGAATTTATTGGTCTTTGTCCAAACTTTATAAACAACCAAGCATGCATCTCTGGTAACCTAAGGTATTACTGTATCCCAGTTTATGTGGGCGGTAAAGTAGGAAACATCTTTCAGGTTGTGTATGAAGCGGACATGGAAGAATTCATAAAACTCTTGATCCCTTACATTAAAGTCTACTTGGATGAATCTGCCCCCGTCTTAGAAGCAAGGACATACATGGACCTGTTAAAGGAGCAGTCAATAATAGACCCCCTTACTGGTTTATACAACAGGAGGTTTTTGGAAGATACCATAAACACCATTACCGCCCAGATAAAGAGAAGGGGCACAACCCTTGGCATATTGGCTATAGATATAGATTACTTCAAACAGGTCAATGATACCTATGGACACGACGCGGGGGATAAGGTGCTTGTGGAGGTGGCAAAAACTATAAAGTCTTCAATAAGGGAGTCGGATATTGCGTTCAGATACGGAGGAGAGGAATTCTTAGTCCTGCTTATGGATGTTCAACCTGGATCCAGCGTTCATGTGGCTGAAAAGATAAGAACCGCGGTGGAGGGCAAAGTTATAGACATAGGAACTGCCCAATTGAAAAAAACCATCTCCATAGGTGTCTCTGAATTTCCAGTGGATACTGATAAGATCTGGCAGTGTATAAAGTTTGCGGACGTTGCTCTATATAGGGCAAAGGAAGAGGGAAGAAATAGGGTTGTTAGGTTCACTGCTGACATGTGGGCTAAGGCGGGGTACTAAGGTTCATAATAAGTCCCACGCCCAAGAGTGCGGCAGTTTCTGAACGTAGGATGTAAGGATAGAGTTTTATGGGTATGAACCCTCTTTTGCGCAAAAGCTCCGATTCTTGCCTGGTGAACCCTCCCTCTGGACCCACCACCAAGGATACTGTCTTTACTCCCTTCAAGTTCAGGTCCTTCAGACTTTTCTCTCCCCCAAAGTTATCCAACAGAAGGTTCAGGTCGCAGTCTGCCCTGAGTTCCTCAAGCTTTGTGGGAGGTCCAATTTCCAAGGGCTTTGGCCTTTTGCACTGTTTGAAGGCAGAAAGGGCTATCCTCCTCCACCTTTCCATTCTTTTGTTTATGGTCGGGATGTCCTGAAAGCTTCTTTTTGATAGGGTTGGCACCAAGCGGGACGCCCCCACTTCACTGACCTTTTCCACTATAAAGTCCATCGTCCGTAGCTCTACGGGCACGCACTGATAAAGGGTTATAAAGGGTAAGGGTGTAGTAAGCTCAAGCTCTTTTATTACAATGCAAAAGGCACTTTTTTTGGTAAGTTTTTCGAGAAGACAAAGGTAAAGCTTATCCTCAAAAAAAAGCTCAAGCTTCTGACCTACCTTTATCCTCCTTGCAAATATATGCTGTAGCTCCTCTCCATCTACGATCAGTGTATTACCAGCCTTAGCAGTCGCTATAAATCTATCCAATTAAAAAAAAGAGAAGGGGAGGATAACCTCCCTCAGAGGAATCTTACTTTACACCTTCCCTCAAGTCCTTTGCAGGTCTAAAGACAACCACCTTCCTTGCCGGAATGTTGATCACAGCGCCGGTCCTGGGGTTCCTACCCTTTCTGGCAGCCCTTTCACGCACGCTGAAGATCCCAAAACCCGGGATGGCCACCCTTTCTCCCTTTTTGAGGGCATTTGAAACCGCTTCCACTGCAGCTTTGAGGGCCGCATCTGCTTGCTTTTTGGTGATACCTGCCCCTTTGGCTATGGCAGTAACGAGCTCTGCTTTGGTCATGTCTGTCCCTCCTTTCAAAGTTTTGAATGGATTATAATATACAATATCTTGCGAGAAAATGCAAGTTGTATCAAGCTTTAATAGGGTGAGCGGGCGTGGCTCAGTGGTAGAGCGTCTGCTTCCCAAGCAGAAGGTCGCGGGTTCGATTCCCGTCGCCCGCTCTTGGAATAACTTTTAACCTATGGTCTATCCTTCGTACCTTAACCTAACAGAAGGGCAATGGAAGGAAAGAATAGAAAAGGCTCTGTCCCTTCTGGAAAGCTGTGAGGTATGCCCCCACAGGTGCGGAGTGAATAGGCTTAAGGGTGGGCTTGGTTTTTGCAAGACGGGAAAGAATGCCATAGTGGATAGCTACTTTTCTCACAGGGGGGAAGAAAAGCCCATAAGGGGCTACAGAGGTTCTGGAACTGTATTTTTCTCCTACTGCAACATGAGATGCGTCTATTGTCAGAACTATAAGATCAGCCAATTGGGGGAAGGTAGGGAGGTGAGCCCTGAGGAGCTTGCAGAAATATTTTTGGAGCTTCAGGCAATGGGATGCCACAATTTGAACTTGGTGACTCCCTCCCATGTGGTGCCTCAGATACTTTCTGCCCTCTACCTTGCGGTCAAGAAGGGTTTTAGATTGCCCATAGTCTATAACACCTCTTCCTTTGACAGCTTAGAATCTTTAATGCTCTTAGAGGGCATAGTGGATATATACCTGGCGGATTTGAAGTATGCGGACAGAGAGGTCGCCAGAAGGTATTCAAGGGTTAAAAACTACCCAGAGGTTGCCATGACTGCCATAAGAGAGATGCACAGGCAGGTGGGGGACCTGATCCTTGACGAGAGGGGAATAGCCATCAGAGGACTTCTCATAAGGCATCTGGTCCTCCCCAATGGGCTTGCGGGAACCGAGAAGGTGGCGGATTTTTTAGGTTCTCTGTCTAAAAACATGGCTGTGAACGTGATGGACCAGTATTATTCATCTTACATGGCTTGGAAGTATCCAGAACTTAGCAGGAGGATAACTCAAAGGGAATACCATCAAGCCCTCTCCTTCATGGAAGGCTTTAGGCTCTTCTTGGATTGATAAAGAAGGTAGAATATGGGAATAGCTCCCAAGAGAGCCCAATAGCCCGCGTTAAAAAAAGTCCTTTCAAAGCTGTCTGAGAGGGCATAAAGGCTTTGTATAGACTGAAGGTAATACTTTGCCTTTTCCTCTGTTAAGCCTCCCCACTCGGTTAAGATTTCCAAAAAGGACCAAGCCCTTTGGTAGCCCTGAAGCTCCACCATTCTGTCGTAGTTTTCCGCCATAAACTTTTGAAGGTCGTTGGTAGCCAAGGCGGTGCCAAAGGAACCGCCCACAAACCTTATATAGTGCATAAGACTAACGCCCAGAGTGGTCTTATCGCCCAAATTCTTGAGTGCCAGGTTTGTAATAGGTGCAAAGAAAAAGCCCATGCCTATGCCCAAAGGCACTAAAAGAAAGGCAGCATCAAAGGCAGGTGTGTAGTAGTTAAAGTCCGAAAGTATAAAAAAGGCTGAGTATAGGTATAAAGTAGAGGCAATAACCAAGGGTAAAAGGCTGGACTTTTTATCGCTTATGAACCCTGCTACGGGAGAAAACAAACCTACACTTAGGGCTAAGGGAAGTATGTGCAGTCCCGCCTGAAAGGTGGTAAGACCCTTAAGCCTTTCAAAGTATAGGGGCAAAAGATAAAAAACCTGATACAAGGAAAAGCCAAGCACAAAGCAATAAACCCAAAAGGCTACCACAAACTCTTTTATACCAAAGATGGAGTAATCTATCAGCCTGTTCTTTGATAAAAGCTCAGAAAGGGCAAAGAGAAGAAAAGAGCCCACGGAAAGAAAGGTAAGATAGCCAATGAGCTCGGAGGAGAACCAACCCAACTGCTGACCCTTTGAGAGAACTATAAGCAGTGAAACGGTAGCCACCGAGAGGAAGAAAAAAGAAACAAAGTTCAACCTAAAGGTATGCTTGGGCTTGTAGTCGGGCAGGAAAAACACCGCACCCAAAAAGTTGAGAATGCCTATGGGAATGTTTATGTAAAAGACCCACCGCCAGTCTATGTGTTCTGCGATCCATCCCCCAAGGGTAGGACCCAGGGCGGGTGCAAAGCTAACACCCAAGCCATAAATGCCCATTGCCAGTCCCCTCTTCTCTGGTGCGTAGGCAGAAAAGAGCATAGCTTCCGCACTGACAACTATGAGGGACTCTCCAAAGCCTTGAAACACCCTTGCGGTGATCATCCACTCCAAATTCTGGGCGTTGCCCGCAAAAAAGGAAGAGGTGGTAAACAGAAATAGCCCGGCGATAAATACCTTCTTTAACCCCACCTTGGTTTCCAACCACTCTACCAGCATTATGGCAGTGGCTGCGGCGGTCATGTATGAGGTGATCACCCACTGCACCCCATAGAGGTCTGTGGATAAGGGTGCCATCAGCTTTGGCACTATAATATCCACGATGGTGGTGTCCAAAATAGCCATAAACACCCCCACCATCAAAGAAAAGGTCAGAAAGACCTGCTGGGCGGTGCTTAGGCTCTCATGAAGTGGCTTTTCCTCCATCATTGCCTTTTGATCTCCACCCTTCCACCCATGCCCACCCGGAGGAGTTTTTTGTCCTCGGTTTTTAGCTTGATCTTAACGGGAATCCTCTGAACCACCTTGGTAAATTCCCCCGCAGAAACATCCCTTGGAGCCAAGGCAAAGGTGGCAGCGGAGGCTGGGCTTATTTCCTCCACCTCTCCCTCAAGGACCAAGCCCGGGTAGGCATCAAGCCTAACATAAGCCTTGCTTCCCTTTTGCACACCCTTTAGCTTTGTTTCTTCTAAGAGCACCTCCACATAAAGGCTGTCTAAGTCCATAACGCTAAAGGCGGGCTGACCGGGTCTTACCAAATCCCCTACGCCTATAAACCTCTTGGCTACGACCCCATCAAAGGGCGCAGTAAGTTTGGTATATTCAAAGTTTCTTTGGGCTAACTCCCTCTGCCTTTCTAAGGCGGAAAGCTCCCCATCCAAAACCTCCAACTGTTTTTGAAGCTCCTGCACCCTTCCCAGAGAGGTCCTTGCGGTGCTTACGCCCACCATAGCCCTCCTTTTGGCAGTTTGAACCTCCTCTATGGACTTTTCTAAGGCTGTTTTCCTCTCAAGCATCATCCTATAGTTGGTGTCTATCTCTTCGTACCTTCTTTGAGGAATTAGGCCCTTGTCCAAAAGCTCCTTGAACCTCTCCCTGTCCCTTTTCAAAAGCTCCAACTGGGCTTCAACCTCCCTTTTTTGACTCAGAAGGGTCTCTTCCCTTTTTGCAAGCTCTTCAAAAGCTAAGGAGGAGCCCTCCACACCCAAACTCAGCTCCTTTGAGACCCTGCTTATCTCAAGTTGCAAGGCAGACCTTTGGGCTCTGAGGGACCTTATCCTTTCCTCCAAGGCTTCCACCTGAAGCTTGTAATCCTCCGGTTCAATTTCTGCCAGCACATCGCCCGCCTTCACAAAATCTCCCAGATCCTTGTTTATTTTTACAACCTTGCCAGAGACCTGAAAGGCTAAGGTTGCCATCTGGTCTGCCTTTACAAAGACCGCATCGCTAACCGCATAATCCATTCTGTGCTTGACCCACCGCACTGCATAGATAACAAAAAGAAGACTTATAAGCGCCAAAAGGGCTACGCCCACAGTTTTTCTCATGGCTCTACCTCAAGCCCTGAGGCTATTAAAAGCCTGTAATACTGCCTAAGAAACTGATAGTAGGCAATTACCCTATCCACCCTTGCATTGGTTAAGCTGGCTTCCGCTTCCAAGAGCTCCCTCTGGCTTATGATCTGGTTTGCATACTGCTCCTTAGAAAGTTCAAAGAACTTTTCCGCAAAGGCCAGGGCAGATTGGGAAACCTTTAGGTTGTCTTGGGCAACTAACAGCTCCTCGTAAGCCCTCTTTACCTCAAGCTGGACCTTATCCAGTAGGTCTTCATACTCTTTTTGTGCCTTTAGCTCCAAAGCACCAAAGGAGAGTTCTTGATAGTATGGTCTTATGCCCTGAAAGCTCAGGGCAACGCCACCCACAACACCAAATACACCCTTTGGTCTTATGCTGGGATTTTGGTCTGAGTAGGTATAAACTCCCTCCACAAAGAGCTTTGGGAAAAACTGGCTCTTGGCAATACCCTTTTGGGCTCTGAAGGCTTCTATGGCTTGCCTTTGGGCTTTGAGAATGTTTCTTTCTTTTGCCCTTTGCAAGTAAAACTCCAGAGGTTTAACATCCACCTCTGCCCTTGGTTCTTCCAAGTTCAAAAGTTCTTCCTCGGGTATGCCAGAAAGCCTGGAGAGGTTCGCCAGGGCAACCCTGTAATCCCCCTGCGCCTTTCTTAGGTCTCTTTCCACCTCCGCCAGACGCACCCTTGCCTGCAAAACATCCGTTATGGCAACGAGCCCCTTCTGATAGAAGGCTTCCGCGGTTTGAACCTGAAGCAAAACCGCAGACCTCTGGCTCTCTATGGCGGAGACCACCCCCTTTGCGGAGAGCACATCCATGTATGCGGAGATCACATCAAACTTCAGGCTTTCCACCTTTTCTTTCAGTAAAAATTCCTTGCTTTTTAGGTTTGAACTTGCCAAGGCAACGGAGAAGTCCCTGGCAAACCCATCAAAGATTGTATATCTGAGCCCCGCCTGAAAGGTCTGATAAGACCTTTTGGCACTTTCCACCTGCAACCCACCAAAGATGGGTATGCTGAAGGTCTGCTTTTCAAAGTTGTAGTTGTAGCGGTATGTAAAAAAGAACTCGGGCAGAAAGAGCTGTTTTTCTGCGGAGAGGGATAGGTCGGCAGACCGTAGCTCCTGCCTTAGGGCTGAAAGCTCCGGGTTTTTCTCCAAAGCCCTTTGAATAACCTCAGACAAACTTATCGCCCAAGATGTATGGATCAGCACCATCAAAAAAACAAAAATTCTAAGCATTTTTTAGCCCCCTAAAGAGCACTTTCACACCTTCTTGGGCTAAGCTTTTCACTCTTTCTAAATCTGGCTCCTTTTCCCTAAAAACATACTCAAGCACCAACATTCTCAAAAAGCCCGCATATAAATTAACCGTATTTTCTGCGTTTTTGTAGGTTATCTCTCCCCTTTGAATAGCTTTATCCACCATTTTGGCTAACATTTCCCTCAAGTGGGCTATTTTGGTGTAATAGAGCTCCCTAAATTCTTCATTGGTTCCCACCAGTTGGAAAAGAAAAATCTGGGCTATATGTCTGTTTTGGTATATGTCCTCCAAAAAGACCTTGGCGTGTTCAATCAGTGCATCCTCCAAGGGTAGGTCCCTCTCCAAAAAATTCTCCAACCTTTTCATAATGTTTAAATGCATTTCCTCCACCAAGATTTTAAATAACTCCTCTTTGCTTTTGAAGTAAAAGTAAAAGGCACCCTTGGAGAGCCCTGCGCTTTCCACAATGTCCTCCACGCTGGTGGCGTAGTATCCTTTTTGAGAAAAGAGCCTCTTTGCAGATTCAAGGAGCCTTTCCCTGGCAGAACTCATCGGGTCAGCCTCTCCAAGCTTGCCAAAGAAGAGTTATACTGATAGAGAAGAAGATAGTAGTTTGCCAAGAGGTTGTTGTAGTTTGCCCTTGCCTCCAAGAGCTCCAACTGACTGCCCACCCCCAGCCTGTATCTTTCAGTGGATAGCCTTAAGCCCTCCTTGGCGAACTCCAAAGAACTCTGCACCGCCTTTATTTGAGTCTGAAGGGAATTTATGGAAAGTAGTGTGCTCCTTAACCTTGCCCTAAGGTCATACTCTAACTGCAACAGGTTCTCCCTCTGTTTGAGAAGGTCCAGCTCCGCCCCCGATATTTCCGCTTTCCTTGAAAAGCCATCAAAGATCAGGTAGTTGATGCTTACTCCAAAGGAGTAGCCCTTTAGCCAGTCGGTATCTCCAACGGGGGACCTTTTGCCCGTGAACAGCTGATAGTTGGCAAAGCCATTTACTGTGGGAAAGTTTTGTGCCCTTTTTAATTCCACCGTGCCCTGTGCCAACTCTACCGCCTTCTTGGACACTCTAAGGGTAGAGTTTTTCTCTTTTAAAGCTTGCAAGAGCTCCTCCTCCTTGGGACTAAACTCCTTCAGCTCCAATGCACCTTCCGGTTCCACATTTCCATCAAGCCTTAAAAGAGCCTTGAAGTCCTCCAAAGCCCTCAGGTAATCCGCCCTTGCCTGCTCAAGCTGGGACCTTGCCTGCTCAAGCTGGGACTGTGCCCTCAACAGCTCCACCTTGGGCACCACCCCTGCAGAAAACTTGGCAGAGACCCTTCTGTAGTTCTCCTCCCAGTAATCAAGGTTCTCCTCTTGAAGCTTTACCAGTTCCTTTCTGTATAAGAGCCCATAAAATAGGTCCTTCACTTGACTTTCCAATGTTCTTTGCACATCCTCTTTGATAAGGCTCTGAAGTTCCCTCTGGATGTTTGCCAGCTTTATAAGTTCAAAGACCTGTTTGTTAAAGATAGCCTGGTTCAGCTGGAGGACTGCGTTTTGTCTGTTGTGGGGTATAGTTCCCAAGGCTAAGTCCTGCCCAAAGTAGGTGTAGTTGTATGAGATGCTTACCTGTGGTAAAATGCCTGCCCTTGCCCTCTTGATCTCTTCTTCTGCCTTTTTTATGTCCAGTTCTGAGAGCCTTATCTGGTTTGCCCTCTCTTTGGCAAGCTCAAGGGCTTGCTCTAAGGTAATAGCCCCCGCAAAGCCCAAAACCAAAAGCAAAAGTATTATTACCCTCACTGTTTTATCTCCACCGCAACGCCTTCCCTGAGTAAAAAGGCGTTATCTAAGGCTATTTGATCCCCATTCTTGAGGTCTGCCTTGATGTATGCCTTTCCATCCCCCTGCCTTAGGACCTGCACCTCCACTGGGACAACCTTTTGCCCCTCCACCTTCCACACGATCTTTTTTGTTCCCCTCAGAACAACAGCCCTCTCGGGAACTACAAAGGCAGAAACCTTTTGGGTGGGCAGTTTAACCAAGGCATACATGCCCGGCTTTATCAGGTTCTCTCTGTTATCCACCAGCGCCTTTAGGGTCAAAAGTCTGCTTTGGTCTGCGGTTGGAGACACAAAGACTACCTTTGCTTTTAATGTTCCCACGCCCTCCACCTCCAAATCCACCATTTTACCCACCTTGCCAAAGGCTATCAGCTCCTGGGGAACCTGAAAGACCACCCTAAGGGGGTTCAAGGATACAAGCCTGAAGGTTTGAGACTGGGAGGTCAGATAGTCCCCCACACTTACAAAACGCTGGGCAATGTAGCCAGAAAAGGGTGCCCTAAGGACAGTCTTTGAAACCATAAGCTGGGCGTTGGCTATCTGAGAACTTATGGCTCTCAAAAGCTCCTCCTGAGCCATAAGCTGTGCCAAGGCATTGTCATACTCTTCCTTTGCGATCAACTCCTTCTCAAAGAGCATTTTTCTTCTCTCAACTATAGCCCTCTGGTTTTCGTAGTTAACCTTTGCCTGAGAGAGCTGTGCCTGAAGCTGTCTGAGGGTGTTTTCATACTCGGAGGGGTCTATCTTTAAAAGGGACTGTCCTGCCCTTACAAAGGCACCCTCTTCCACATAAAGCTGGGCAACCCTTCCGCTTACTTCTGGCTTAAGAACTATATCCTGAGGAGACTCGAAATAGCCCTTTGTGGTGTAATACTCCTCCACCTTCTGGCTTGAGACTGTGTAGGTGGTTATAACTACAGGTTTTTGTGTTTTTTGCTCTTGGGGTTTTTGTTCCTTTTTTCCGCAGGCAAACAAAAAAACCAAACTTAGAAGAAATGCCCACATGCTTGGCAAAATTATAACATACCGACCAGTCAGTCAATTAGGTGTAAAAGGTCTTTTGGATGGTCCAAATGATAGTCCGGTGGGCTCTGGGGGGTTTTATATCCCCAAAGGGCGTGGGCAGTTAGCATGCCAGCCCTCCTTCCCGCCAGAATATCGTTTTCTGAGTCTCCCACCATCAGACTAAGTTCAGGGGAAACTCCCAAACGCTTGGCTATTTCCAACAGAGGCAAAGGGGAAGGCTTTTTCTCTGGTAATAGGTCCGCACCCAGCACCTCATCAAAGTAGTGGAGCATTTTTAACCTTTTTAACACCTCCAGAGTTATGGCGTGGGGCTTGTTGGTAGCAATAGCT
>Ga0308396_1001545_pt1 | contig 11595 bp, 10 predicted proteins | sample Hotspr2SamplePe2_FD_202359 | JGI IMG/M metagenome (GOLD analysis project Ga0308396, IMG submission 202359) | Hot spring phototrophic mat microbial communities from Mushroom Spring, Yellowstone National Park, Wyoming, United States - 20050930_Pe2 ... | reverse complement strand
TGACGCAGAAAAACACGCAGGCGATTGCGGAACTGGTGCAGGTTACTCAGCAGCACTCCAGAGAGATTGCCGAACTGCGCGAGATGACGCAGAAAAACACGCAGGCGATTGCGGAACTGGTGCAGGTTACTCAGCAGCACTCCAGAGAGATTGCCGAACTGCGCGAGATGACGCAGAAAAACACGCAGGCGATTGCGGAACTGGTGCAGGTTACTCAGCAGCACTCCAGAGAGATTGCCGAACTGCGCGAGATGACGCAGAAAAACACGCAGGCGATTGCCGAGTTGCGTCAGACAGTGGCGGAACTGGTGCAGATGACAAGGCAAAACACCGAGGCCATCGCTGAACTGCGGCAGACAACGCAGCAGCATTCGGAGGAGATATCTGACCTGAGGCGCACGGTGCAGGAGCTGGTCGAAGTGCAGAAGCAAACCCAGGAGGACATCCGCCGACTGACGTGGGGACTGGACGACCTGCGCAAGCAGGTGGGAGGTCTTTCCATAACAATCGGCTACACGCTGGAAAACGCCGCCTACAAGGCGTTGCCCCATCTCCTCAATCGCGATTATGGTTTGCAGCTCGACGGAGAGCTGACACGCCGGTTTGTCGAAGATAGTCAGGGAGAACATCTCGAGGTCAACATCTTCGGGCAGGCGAGGCGCAACGGGGAGACCATCACCATTGTGGGCGAAAGCAAAGCTCAGCTCTCCAAAAACGACGTGGACAGTTTCCTGCGCCGTAAGATACAACGTTTGCAAGGGCGTTATCCGAATCTGTTCCCAGTGCTGGTGGTGCACATGACCTCGGAGTGGGATGTGGAAGCCTATGCCCGTGAACTGGGTGTAGCGGTCTACTTCTCGTACCAGTTTTAGGGAGACAGGGCGGCGCGGCAAGCCGCGCCGCCTGCAGCTATGCTTGGAACATGTCTGGTGTAAAAGTAATCTTGCTGCCTTCCTCGATGGCTTTGTTCGCCATTAGCACAGCTACCGCCGCCTTGAAACCCACCTCGGCGTCACAGAGCGGTTTTTGCCCATTGCGCACCACATCGTGGACAAAGCTCTCCAGCTCCAGCGTGTAGGCGTCTTTGAGCTCGTAGCCTGCCGCCATCTTTCGCCCGCCGATAACCGCGCCGGTGCCTTTTTTCTTGGTGGCGGTCACATCGAGAACCAACCCCGTGGTTCCTCCCTTGCCAGCAGCTTTCTTGGCATGTTCTTCCCATCCTAGTTCTTCGGCAGTCGGTTCCTTGAACAGGAAGCCGTCTTTTTCGTTGGTCAGCAACAGGGTGCCTTTATCACCCATAAACTGCTCGGCGTAGCCGTCGTACTGGTTGGACAGGATAGAGGTGTACACGACCTTCACGCCGTTGGGATACTCGTAGATGACCTCCACGTTATCCCACACGTCACGACCGTCCTGCCAGTAATCGATACCGCCCATACCCATCACCGAAATGGGTGTAGCGTCGGTGAACCAGTTGATAACATCTATTTGGTGGCTGGCAAGCTCCGCCATCAGCCCTTGGGAGTACTTGCTATACAGTCGCCAGTTCAGCAGCTCCTCATACTTTTTGTCGGGTATGGGACGTCGCCACGAGTTGTTGCGGTGCCACCAGGCACGTACGTGCACCAGTTTGCCGATGACCTCCTGTTCGGTCATCATCTCGCGCGCATGGGCGTAGATGGGGCTGTAGTGACGCTGATGCCCGATTTGCAGATGCTTGCCCGTCTCGCGCGAGACCTGCACCATGCGTCGGGCTTCCTCAATGGAATATGCCATCGTCTTCTCACAGAAGACGTGTTTGCCTGCTTGCAGGGCATCGATAGTCATCGGGGCATGCAGGTATAACGGCGTCGCGATGATGACGGCATCGATATCCTTGCGCTCCAGCAGTTTCCGATAGTCCCTGTAGGTCATGGCTTGCGGACCCGCCAGGCGCAGTCCACGTGAAAGATGGGGCGGGTAGACATCACAGACTGCGACCACACGCACACCCGGTATGCGCACCAGTCGCTGCAGCAGGGTTTGTCCCTGCGTGCCGGTGCCGATGAAGCCGATGTTCACCGGATCGAGGTTCCGGTGGGAGCCCGGAGCACTCGCGTTCTGCTGGATTGCTACCTGCTGTGCCGACCCGGGCGACTTCTGTTGCGCTTCCACCCTCTCCTGAAAAGCCGCCGCAAAAGCGGCAGCGGCAGCAGCCCAGGCTGAATCGCGCAGGAATTCGCGCCGGGATACCAGAATATGTTTGTCCTTAGACATGAAGCGTCAACCTCCTTAAGCCACTTCGGAGCCAGAACCGTTAGTGTTAGCCAATATCCTCGCTGTATGTATTATACTTCATGAACTGAGTAGTTGTCTCCTGCGGAAAGCCGGTCAGCCTATCCATTCCGGTTGCTGTGCCCCCTGCCGCAGAATCACTGCCTGCACCCCCGGATGGGTAGAGATGTATTCGCGGATACCGTTCTCACCCAGCACGAAAAAGGCTGTGGAAAGGGCGTCAGTAACCGTTGCCTCATCTGCCAGCACACTCACACACAGCAGGTCGTTTTCCACAGGCAAGCCAGTGCGCGGGTCCAGGATGTGCCCATACCGGCGTCCACCCCGCTCGAAGTACTGCTCAGTAGTCGATGATGTGGATATCGCCCGGTTGCTCAACAACAGGTGCGCCTGGCTACGCTCAGGGTACAGAGGGTGGGGCAGGTTTACCTGCCATCCTCCTGCGTCGGCAGGTGCTCCGTACGCCCGTACGCTGCTGTGCCCGCCGTGCACCATCGCCGCTGGCGCACCTGCTTCCTTCAGCACTTCAATCGCGCGGTCTACCGCATAGCCTTTACCGATAGCCCCCAGATGTATAGCGACGCCATCCTGCAGGAAAGATACCGTCAGGTGCTGAGGGTCCAGTCGTATCTGCGACGCCCCGACCCGTTGCAATGCCTCGGCGATTGTCTGGGCGTCCGGCACCTGACCGATGCCGGTGAAAAAACCCCAGCAACGCAGCAACGGCATGACGGTCACGTCGAAAGCTCCGTACGTTTCTCTCGAAAGGTGTAGCGCCCGCTCCAGCAGTTCAAAGACTTCGGGGTGCACCCTGACCGCCTCGCGAGCGGCGTGGGTGTTGAGGTAGCTGACCTCGCTGTCGGGGAGGTAGTGGCTCAGGAGCTGCTCGACTCGTTCGATCTCCGCGACAGCGGCTTCCGCTGCCACGCGAAGAGACAGCCCATCCTCTCCGAAGGCATACACTTCGAAGTCGCAGCCCATCGCGTATGTGCTCAGGCGAATGAACATGGCACCTCATTCCGGTTTCGCCCGCCGGTGCGTGGGGGCACGAGACAGCTGCATTAGAGCAGAGTGCCCCGCTACCCACCACGGTAGCGGGGCGAACCGTAAAGGTTGCGGGCTTACTTCGTGCTCGTTTCTTTCACCTGCGTTAGCGATATCTTGGCGGTCATGTTCATCTGCATGTTCTGGGGCATCTGCGGATTGCCGCTCCCCTGCATCTGGATGCTCATGACCATATCGCCATCCACCTTTAGCACGTTGCCCGTGGCGAGGTCGAAGTAGGTGTAAGACACCACCTTCATCGTGCCCGTCGTCGGAGGCATGCCCGCAGGCGACTGTCCAGCCATCGATGCCATCAGCCTCTCAAAAGGCATTTCGAACTCGGTCCTAATACGGGCAGCTTCCACACCTCCGACCTTCTCCACGCTCACAAAAGTTTGCTTCGCGGTCAGCTTGAGGTCGCCCGCGTTGGGAATTGGTACCTCGGTCTCCCACGAGTCGCCTACCTTAATCTCCCCTTCGGGGAACATGGCAGGCGAATTGAAACCCGCACCGATATTCAGGTTGCCCATACCGGGCGCACCCATAGCTACCTTTTCCAGTCCCTTGACCTCGTACACCTTGTTGCGGTCATCGACCACCGTGGTGATGACCGCACTGCTCATGTCTGGAGCCATCGGCGAGGCGAACTCCTGACCGTTCATGTACATCTTCATACTCTCAAAGGTGGTGTGAACGGTCGCTTTGCCGTCCTTGATTCCTGCCACCTTCTCGCGGAAGGTCATCACCATCTGCATGTTCAGTGGCATGGAGTTTTCGCCCATGAGCATCTCGCCGTTCATGTCCATCACCATCTTGTAACGGCGGATGTCGTTGACCTTGAAAACGCGGCGCAGTTTGTAGCCCTCCTGCGCCAGCGATGGCAGTACTGTCACTGTGAGTAATGTGGCAACCGCCATCGCCATCCAGAACCGTGTCATGAACTTCATGTTTCGTACCCCTTTCTATTTTCCGGTTTTTCCGTTTTCTTGCTCGCGAGGAAGCAGTTCCTCGCGGATGATTTGCACTCTTGCGGTTAACCGCGCAGGAGCTAGCTGAGAGGCGGTTTCGCCGGGGTTCAGCAAGCGGACACGCTGCTCATACTGAGCGTCCATGACCGCTTTGACCAGCCTGCCCTCATTGCGCTCAAACCATATTTGGGCATCGCCGCTAACGGTCTGCTCGATCTGTTTTACCATCAGGCTCTCGTCGGTGGTGGGCAAGTCAAAGATGTCCGCTTTGAACGAACGGCTCCAGCGCATCTTCTGCTGGAACAGCGAAGTGGTCAGGTTGTTGACCGCCTCTTCCCTAAGCCATCGCGCTGTAAATTGCGCAGGTGTGTCTCCAGGAAGGGTGGTCATCGCACGAGAGTAGCGCCACTCCTGCTCGACGGAGAGTGGCTCCTGCGGAAACACCAGCTGCAGTACTATCAACGGCAGCTGGCTCGCCTCGATACCCGGAATGGGTATGTGGAAAGGTAGTGCACTTGCCCCTTTCCGTTCTACCACCTCGCCCTGCGGGGTAACCACAAACACAAGACTGCGCACGCTGGCTCGCAGACGGTCTGCTGGCAGAGGCAACGCCTGTCCGTCCATCTCTGCTTTGAATGTTTCCACATCGATGCCCAGTTCCGCGTTGGCGTCGGGACGCACTTTCTGCACCTTCAGCACCACCGTCATATCCAGCACTACCTTTTCCACCGGCAATCCGCCGAACAGCGGCAGCGTACCCGACATCTGGGCATTGACTCGATACTTCATGGGCACGCCCGGCTCAAAGCGGTAGCGGAACAGCTGTGCCGATGGTTCGGTTGGAGCCTGTTGAGCCACCGACGCCAAACAAACGCCAAGCACCGCCATCAGGGTCAGCACCAGCCGGTTCTTCATCGCAAACGCGCATCTCCCCTTCTTATCATGGCAGGATTGTTTCCTTCCTGTAGCGAAATCTCCCACCGTCCGTCCATCATACAGACTGCAGTTCACAGCAAAATGTTACGCCAGCGAAGCGGCGCAAACCTGATGCAAGAGGTGTATGACCTTGTGCGGCAGATTCCTGCTGGCAGGGTGATGTCGTACGGGCAGGTGGGCGACTGGCTGGTACCACCCCTCTCCGCCCGCATCGTGGGGAGAGTGATGTACCACGCTCCGGACAGCGTTCCTTGGTGGCGCGTGGTGGGAAAGGAGGGCGATTTGCGAATTGCCAGGCGTGACCCGCGCATGGCGACTCTGCAACGTCATCTGCTTCAGCAGGAAGGCGTGCGGTTCCATGAGGACGGAAGGGTAGACATGCAATCCTGTCGCTGGCAACCTTTTGAGGAGGAAGCATGAGCAGAAGCATAAAGCTATGGCTGGGCATCAACGGCGCGTTCATCACGCGCCGATGGGAGGAGCCTGACAACTGGATGCGCCTGACCCGCGAATGCGGTTACCGGGTGCATTCGTTTTGTGCGGATGTGTTAGACCCCTTTTTCTCCGGCAACAAAGAATACCAGATGGAAACCGCCCGCGCGACCCGCGAGGCGGCACAGAGATACAGCGTGTTCATTAACGACATCTACACTGGCGTCGCCACGCACCGATTTCACGGGCTGAGCCACTCCGACTCGCGCGTGCGTCAGCGCATGAAAGAGTGGATTATTGAGTGCGCGGATATCGCCAATGCGATGGGGGTAGATGCTATTGGGGGGCACTGGGATGCCTTCTCGGTGGAGGTAATCTCTGACCCTGCACGCCACGAGGAGGCACTGCGCCGCCAGTTCGCGACCTTCCGCGACCTGTCCGAATCGCTGGCGAAGAAGGGCATCCGCGCACTCTATCAGGAGCAGATGTATATCCCCAGCGAGTCTCCTTGGACACTGGCGGAAGCGGAGCGGTTTCTGGTGGAGGTGAACCGCGAGCGCAAGGGCATCCCTGTTTACCTGACACTGGATGTGGGGCACTGCGCGGGGATGCACTACGGCTTGAGCGGAGCCGAGTTAGACTACACCGAATGGCTGAGACGTTTCGGCACGGCAGCGGAGGTCATCCACCTGCAGCAGACCACACCCGATGCCAGCGCGCACTGGCCGTTCACACCCGAGTACAACGCGAAAGGGCACATCGAGATACCGAAGGTGCTGGACGCCATCGCCGAAAGCCTGCGCACACGCGACGAACAGCCGTGGGCGCAGTGGCTGCCCTTGCCCGAGAACATCTATCTCATCTGCGAGATTATCCCTGGCTCCACGAGGCGCGAGGATGTGCTACTGGACGAACTGAAGCGCAACGCCGAGTATCTGCGGCAGTGGATTCCGGAGGAGGGTCTGGAAATGACCGCGTAGGGCATGGGGGGACGGCGATGGCTGAGCAGAGGGTTACCGTCGAGACCGCTTTTTTCCGCCCCGACCGTGTCACCGACTATGAGTGGTTCGAGGGAGCACCAGACATTCCGCGCAGCCGGTATTCCGGCAGTGGAATGGCTGAAGTGTACCTGCGCAATAGCAGCAGCCAGCCCATGCGGGTGGCACGTCTGCGGGTGAATGGGCGTGACATTACGCAGCTGGGAAAGGGCGAGGACATTGTGTGGTGGCGGTTACGTCCGAATCCGCTACCCGCCAACGCTTTTGGCGAACTGGTCATTCGCTTCCGCAGTGTACCTGTGCAACCGGTCCGCATAGAAGTGCAGTTACAGGATGGTGAGGGCATAACGGTTCGAGTACCTGTGACGCCCCCTGTGGTGCGTCTGGAATCGTTCAGTGTCGGAGAGGACGGCAGGCAACTGTTCGTCTACCTAGAGTACACCGGCGGTGGCGACCCGCCGACGCGCGTGCGGAAGGTGTATCTGGACGGTAGCGACATTACCCGTCGCGCCCGAGTGCTGAGCCGTAACCCCTGGCAAGGGCTCTGCCCCATCGTGCTGGATTTGCCACAACCGCTATCGACAGGCAGCTTCCATTACCTTCTCATAGAGACGACGGCGGGCGCTATTGGCTTGGTCTTTCGGGCGCGGGACGGTTTCTTTCCCCTAGGGTCCTACGGCTACGTCACACCGGAAGAATACGCCACGAACGATGTGAATCTCTACGTGTCCTTCAGCGGACTAGATAAACAGCAGCTCGACAATCTCTGGAATCATCATGTCAAGGCGATCTCGATGGTAGCCGGTGATGGCAAGCCGCGTGCAGATAACATCGGGCACCCGGCGTTGTGGGCATATTATCTCGCAGACGAGCCAGACGTGCAGGACTATTATGAGCAGGGTCTGCCTGCCGACCTTCGCGTGGGGACGAAGGCAATGGAAATGGTGCGACGAGACGAGGCTTGCTATCGGGCAGACGCGCACGCACTCACTTTTCTCACCGTTGACCTGACGTACAAACCCGCTAACTGGTACATCTACGGACGAATTGCCGATGTCCACAACACCGACCCATATGCGCTGTTGGTGGGATGGAACCTGCGTCAGGTATATGAGGTTGCGGAGACGGCACGGCTGGCTTCCGCGCCCACGCCGACCGTGATTACCTATCAGGCAATGTGGATCGAACCCATTGGTAATCCGTCAGACGCTAAATACCCGCGTATGCCCACCCCAGAAGAGGTACGCATCATGATGCACTACGCGCTGGCGGCGGGTGCGAAGGGGCTTATCAGTTACATCCACTGCACGGAGCGCGTTGGCGAGCAGATGTTCTGGGGAGCGAAGGACTATCCAGAAGTTTGGGCAGTCATCGGCAAGACTTACCGCGAGGTGAAAACCATTGCGCCGATACTGGCACATGCCCATCCTGCCGAGATGGTGACATCCCAAGCAGACGGGTTGTTTGTTAAAGCGTTGGTCGCGCCAGAGGCAGTGGTCCTGGTCTGTGTGAACGAGCGAGGGAAGTCGTTGCCCCACCGTTATGTTTCGCAGTCTTTGCCGGCAGTTACGGTACAGGTGCTGACGCCACCATGGCTGCCCTTGAAAAGAGCGTTTCTGGTTGGCGAAGGAACTTTCATATCCCTGCCTTGCAGACCGAAAAAAGAAAGGACGCACCTTCAGCTGCCTGAAATCGAGACCGCTTGTATGGTGTTGCTTACCAGAGACGACTCCTTGACCAACCGGCTTGCAGCCGCCTACCGGGCGACACCAGCAAGAACTCGATAACCACCCCGCGCTGTGTCACACCGGCGGTCGGCGCCGGTGCCAGTCGGTCTCCTGCTGGAAAATCTGTGCGAGGGCAATGATTTTCGCCTCTGTGTAAGGCGCACCGATTATCTCCAGTCCCGAGGGCAGACCGTCTGCGGTGAAACCCAAGAGACTTGGCGCGACTTGAGCAGTTTCGCCTGCTACGTGACGGTTCAGAAACAGTACCTTATCCTCCGTGCGTTATCCGCGCTTTGGGGGGGTGGCTGGAAGGTAAATGCCGGTTCGGAGCCTTCTGGCAGCGGACAGGCACGCAGCGCCTCGACCGCCTCGGCGACCTGCTGCGCCTGTTCCGGAGGCATCGGAGCAGATAACCAGGCGATGATGGATGCGTGGGTCACATCTCCCGCTTACTGTTCCGCCTGCTGCCCCGCGCCCGGAACGCTTAACGCCGCTGCCGCGGCAAACAATGCAAAATGGAATTCACGACGGGTCATGGTGGTATTCAGACTCATTGACCAATTGGTATGGTGATTCTGCTCTCACTTCGTGATACCGCTGAAAATGGACTGTGTTTAGAGTCAGGATACCCTCAACACCATGCGCTAACATCAAAGCGATGAGGCGAGCGTCATGTGCTTGCTTACCAGTTATTCCATACTTCACCACAGTTTGCTCCCATGCGTTGATAACATCCGGAGGTTCTGGCAGCCACAAGAACAACCTGCGAAAATCACGCACATCTTGAATAGCCTGCTCACAGCTTAACCCTATACCATTGACCTCCACAGGACGAGTGGCTACGACAAAATACTCGATGGCCACTTGTGTACATACACACAGAACGTCGCCATGCGCACGTAACTTCGCGATCGCCTGCACGCATGCGGAAAAGTGCGCACTCTGCTGGTCGCGCAGGCGAACCAAAACGTTCGTATCAATGAGCCAGCGCATCCCGTCTACCTACCGTCGTTATACAGGTGCTCTCGCTCCAACGCCTCATCCGGGATGTGCAGCCCTGAACGAGCACGCGCCAGAAACTGTTTCCAAAGGGCATCCCAGCTGTCGCCTGTCAAAGGCTCATTGGGCATACGAATCTCGATCTCCACCACCTCCCCCTCTGGCAGAGGAACGGGTTGCACAGGCACGAGCGTCCCTCTATCGACCCGAGCGCGCAGTACGAGATTCATGCTTTTTACCCCCTCGGTTCTACCTACTCATTCCCAATGGCGCCGAAGTTGCGCACCAGAATACCAAAGTCGAACAGCGTGACCTCCCCGTCGCCGTCCAGGTCAGCGTTCGGATTCCAGTTCGCATCGCCCGGAATACTGCCGAACGCAGCCACCAGCTGCCCGAAATCGAACAGCGTCACTTCATTATCCCCGTCGATGTCGCCGTTTGTCAAGGTGAAGTCTACGCGGGCATCTTTTTCCAGCGAAACGCCCCTCACCGTTTGCCTCAGCCAGTGCGAACCCTTTGCGGAGAGGTCAAAGCTGCCCCACAGTGCCGTCTGGAACTGGTATTCGCCCGCATCGCTGAGTGCAACGACATGCGTTTCCACAGGCATCACCTCGCCGTGGGTGCGCACCTCGACAGGGATGTTCATCCCCCCTGTCGGCGCGGCGTAATCGCCCAGCGTGATGACCCCATTCACCGTGCGGTAGCTCGCCACACCGCTGGCGGCGATGGTATACGTGCCGCTCACGCGTGTGCGCACCTCGTTCAGCGTGAGATCAAACAGCAGATGCGCGACATTGCCCGGCGGAAACACGGTCGGCAAATCCATCGCGAACTGCGGGATGGGCTGATTCGGAGTGTCCACATCCGACCAGTCGATGGTGTTCACCGAGAGAATAGTCGCGCTATCACCGTCGATTTGCACCTCCCCCACAAGGGGCAGCGGGTTGGGGTTGGAGGTGGTCTCCAGCACGGAGCCTTGCAGGTCAGCGCGGATGAACAGCACCACCGTCGGCGCGACGGCAAAGGCGTAACGATTGCCCCCCAGCGGCGTCAGCACACCTGCAACAGGTTCGCCCGTTTGCGTGACAGTCAGCGCGGAGACCGTCACGTCACCCAACGGCACAGTGAACCGTCCGGCGGGATAGGTGGAAGTGGGGTTGCGGGTGCGAAAGCCGTTCGTGGCGAACTCCGCGCTGGCGGGCAGGCTGGCTGCGCCGGAATGCAGCAGGTCAGAGAAGAAGTCCATCAGCACCGCCGTGCCCGCTTCGGGGTTCAACACCATGCTGAAGGAGCCTGCCGGTTTCGATGCCACGTTCCCCTCCACAGACGGGTTGACTTCCACAGGCACAGGCACATTCTCCGTGGGATCAAAACTGCTGAAGATGCCGGGCTTAGTGCGCGTGCCGGTGGGGTTGGTGTTGGGGTTGTAGTTACCCACCAATGTACCGGAGGTAAAGGACTGCACCGAGACGCGGACGTTGAGGTCGGAATCGGCAGGATACATGAGAAAGTCGTATTTGCGCTGTGCCGATACGGACGCACCTGAGAGCAGCAGCGAAACCGCTACAAGTAACTTCCATGCACGCATGGCAATCGCTCCTTTCTTCACCGGAATCAGGACAAGCGGTGAGCACTCCACCTCAAGAAACCGCAGGCAACTGTAACTCACACCGTGCTTTGCAGAGAAAGATTAGCACGTTTATCGATTTTGGTCAAGGGGGTAATGTATGCAGTATCGGGTTACAAACCGCCCCGTCGCAGGGTCAAAGTAGCGATGCGCCAGTAACAGTATACCCGTTTCTACGTCCGTATAGTAGCCCCACTGACCCTTGTAGCCGTATGGTGTCGGGTTATTACCAGACATGCGCTGACCCCACGCATCGTAGGCAAGATGTGCCACCGCCGTGCCGTTCTGGTTCAGCAGGTGCGTGGCGTTGCCCTGCGGGTCAAACTGGTAACCGCTGGTGCCGTACACCAGCAAGCCGTTGGCCCCAAATACCACGCCTGCTACCGCGTTGCCCGCTGCGTCCAGCTCACACACTAACTCTTCGCCGTCATACAGATAATACCTCCTGCCCGATGCCGTCTGTTTCCACGCCCGCAAGCCGTCCCCGTTGTAGCCGGCAGTGAGGATGTTCCCATAAGCGGTCATCCGGTTCTCGGGGTCAAACGACAGGTTCACGCCCTTATACAGCACCGGGTTGCCGTTGCCGTCAT
>Ga0308396_1001539_pt1 | contig 11635 bp, 10 predicted proteins | sample Hotspr2SamplePe2_FD_202359 | JGI IMG/M metagenome (GOLD analysis project Ga0308396, IMG submission 202359) | Hot spring phototrophic mat microbial communities from Mushroom Spring, Yellowstone National Park, Wyoming, United States - 20050930_Pe2 ... | reverse complement strand
TCTGTACTACAAGCGTAATGATATGTGGAATCGGTTATGTGAACTGCAATACAAACGGGAAAAGTTGTTAGGGAACTTGCAAGAGATTGCGAAGCATCTTGTAATATCGTAGCCTACCCTTTGTGGGTAAGGTGATGTTCATAAGCGGGGCGTATGCCCCGCTTTTTTTATTTTCCCTCATTTATCAAATCGCAAAAAGTGAACTCACTTTCCTTGCGTTTTTGTCGTAATGCTTGGTATGGAAACGCAAGTGCAAATCGGCGGAACCGAACTCAAAGTTCGGATTGAGAAGGCTCTCACAGAAAAGAGCCTGAAGAAACTGATTACGAATCTGGAAAAGGAGCTGGATGGGGAGCACAGCTTCCTCCCTCACGAGGTGGAATCACAGATTCGTAGGGAGATTACGAGCGCTGGTGTGGCGGTATCGCAGCATGGCGGCTGGTACCGATGCATCGCAGCGTACCTTTTGCTCCCTAAGCTGGACGAGCTTCTGGCCGTCAAAAGCATGAGTGAGGAGAAGAATGTAGCTCCCACTGTACAAAAGCTCCGTAACGAGGCCCTTCGGGAGTCCCTCAGCACTTTCGGGCTGGAAGTACCTGCACGGTACGCTCGGACATCCAACGGCACGGGGCGGTCGTATGTACGCCTCTCACGGGAGCAGAAACAGCAGCTTGTGGAAAACTTTTTGGACGCTCTACCAACTTTTGAGGGGCTCCAAGATGTGCTGGACACCCTCCCGTCCAACACCAACCTGATGGTCAAGCAAATTCGCACCTTAGTCAAGCGTTACCTCAGCATCGCTAACCGCCTCCAAAGTGTAGCAGCACACGAGTAGCTGCTCACCAGCCAAGCAGCAGGAAGCCCTGCCCACTACGGGCAGGGCACTTCCGTTTTCATCCAAACTGCGCAAGGGAAGATACTATCCTTCTACACCGAAACGATTGCCTGGCCTGGCCCAAACTATACAAAACTGTACATATTTAGCACAGTCGCTCTTTGACGAGGGAGAGGGACTAGCCCTTTTCGTTTCGCCGCTCCTACCCAGTCCCTTGTGAAGAACACCCTCTTCAAGGGAGAGAAGTCTCTGAAACTCTCAAGGCAGGAGAAAGCAATGGCTACGGAGAGAACTTGCCAGCTTTTTTGCCTTACATGGGTAAGGCCCTTTACCCGTTCCATCTTACGGTTGACGGGTTGTTGGGCAGCTGACTCACTTACGGGCTAGCTAAAAAGCCATCCTGCGCAGAAGCAGGAAGCTCAACCTTTTACGGTTGAGCAGTCCGTGTTGAATATGTGCTGAATTTTGTATGCAAGCGAGTAGAACGTGTATCCGTTAAGAAAGAACAGAAAAACATAACAATTTATTTAGTATATTTATTGCATGGCCAACTATTTTTATCGTATTGTAGAGAACTTATATCGTTCGGCGTATGGGCAACATAGGTTTTATGAGAACGTTTTAGGCATAGATGTACAAGTCTATCGTTTAGATCGGGATACTTATCATAAGTATCAGGAGGCTTATGGTCGTGGAGTCGTAATACCTACTAGTTACAGCCCAGTTAAGACTAGTCGTATAGTAGCTAACATACATACTATCTCTAAGCTTACGGAGGAAACTTCTAACTTAGGCGAGGTAACGTGTTATACATACGATAAGGATATCGATGTTGGTGACGTGCTAAAAACGACCTTAGGCGAAAAAACAGTAGCTCTTGTAGTGTCTTCAATACAAAAGATTGGCTATTTTACGGATATAGTTTATGAGTTAACGTTGAAACCCGATATAGTTAGAGACGCAGAAGCGAAGCAACGAACACCGTAACTATGCCTAAAACGAAAGTCTGGCAGTTAGAAAACGGTATAAAGGTTGTTAATATACCTACATCTTACGAACATTTTATAGTATTTTTCATATTTGACGTCGGCAATCATGTATTGAGGCCTGAGCAAGCTGGATATGCTCATCTTCTGGAACACCTTATGTTCAAAGGTACCAGCGAAATCGGAAGTTTAGACTATGATAAAGAAAAAGAAATGCTTGAAAAAGCCTTCGATATATTAAACAAAGTGACTCCTAAAACAGACATTGAAATTATTAAGAAGCGCAATTTGGAGGCTCTTGGTTTGGAAAACGAAGCCCGTAAATACTATAACACTCGTGAGTTTGATTATATAATGCAGTATTTAGGCGATTCTATTGCTAATGCTTATACTTTTTGTGAATATACTACTTATGCACATTTTGTGCCAAGAGAGTTTTTAGGATATTTTTTACGGTTGCAGTATCATAGGATTACATTTTGGACTTTACGAGACTTTGTGCGTGAGCGTAACGTTGTCCTACAAGAGATGATTACGGAATCTCCTATTCTCAATATGCTGCTCAAAACTACTTATGGTGAGCACTATCATAGCATGCCTATAATAGGATATCCTAAAACTATAATGACCGCTAGGCCGCAGGATATAATACAGTTACAAAGAGAATACTACACGGCTAACAGGCTTACTATTCTTATTGCCGGTAATCTGACAATAGAAGAACAAAAAATGATATCCGAAGTATTCAGTGATTTCAGGCAAGGAAAAACAGAAAATCCTAACTACCCAGAAGCTTCGTACCAGTACAATAAATACCACTTCTACTTTGAAAAAGATATACCTAAAATAACATTCACTGTCAGAATGAAAACACAAAGCGTTAAAGATAAAGTACTAACGGCTATATTGAGGAACGTAGATTATTATTTCATATTTGATAATAAAAAATTTGGCATATCTACCCTATTTAGTGTCGATAGAAGTTACATAGCTTTTAGCGTTCTGTTTAATTACAATGGCACAGTTAAGAACAACTTTATAGAACTATTTAATAGTATAGATAGTTTTATGGCTTCTATTATGAAGGATAAATCTTATCATAAAGAGTTTTTATTACGTTTGGAGCGAGCTATTAGTTATTATAGAAAGCTTATTATGAAGGCAAATTCCTGTCCATATGATATGCATGAGCTTATTGTAGATATGCTTCTGAACGCTATAATGCCAGAAGATTATGACGAGCTAGTAGATATTATAAACTCTATAAAACCCGAAGAGGTATTAGAATTCTGGTTAAAACTTATGAATCATGAGTCACACTATGCAGCCTTTAGCCAATGGGGGGACAAAAGCGCAAGCATTCTGGAAGAAGAAATCATATTACCGATTGAACGTATAGAAAAGCATCCAGACACCCCTAAAATATCCGCATACACAAAAAGTTTTATACAAAAAATGAAAATAAAAGACCCAATAAAGGTAGAACCCAAGAAGTACTTTACACATAGAGACACTTTCATACCTAACGGTAGTGCCCTTATTAGTAATACTAACATCAGCAGTGAAAACAAAACAGGTGATATATACCTAACATTACACGACCCTAATACCAATATCGCTTACTTGGAGATCTTAAACTATGTATTTTCGTCCATAAGTTCAAGCCATTCGGGTATTTATAATTTCAATAGTTTGAACGATGCCAGATTTAATGTGAGAACATCTATAAGTCTTAATGACTTTAGAGAAGTCGTAGATAGCTTCAAAGATTTATTATCGCGTTTAGTAACTAAGGTTGGTGAGAGGGATTTTTTCAAGAGTCATGTAAAAAGCTATGGAGCACATTTGTATTTATTGAGTCGGGATTATGTTATGTCGGCTTTTGAAGCGCATGTGCCTTTTTTGTATACGCATAACTGGCGTCGTCTAGCAATGACGAACCCTCCTCGGATAGCACAGATGTCCTTTGAGAGCTATGTCAAACACTTTGTTACTAAAGCAAGATTTTATATAGCTTTAGCACATCCAGAAGTGAAGAAACTATCTCATTTATACGTCCAGCCTAATGTAGCGTTAGACGAAAACGACATTTTGAATCGTAATCGTGCTAAGTCATTGGGTTATCGAGAAAGTAATGGATTTTTAGACTTGAAAGTCAGAAACCCAGAGCATGCGATTATTGCAAGAGCTTATCCATTAGGTAAAGTAACAGCAGTCAAAATAGGTCTGGCGAAACTATTGTGTTTCTATTTATCCGATCACGCTTTCGGGATCATGTGGAACGCTTTCAGAACAGAAAAAGGCCTCGTGTACAATTTGGAAGTGACAGAAATAATACGCGATAACATGTTATACCTACTATTCATCATAAAAACCAACTTCGATAGCTTCCAAGAGGCACTAGATTACCTTAATACCTTCATGACTAAAGATATAGAAAGAATCAATTGGGACACTTTTGAATATGTGCTTTACTATTATTCGCATCTTTTCCCATACTATATTGAGACTTATGGATTGTATCCGGCGACTTCTTACACATCAGCAATGACGCATTATACAATCAGAAACATAAACATAGATTATAGTAGCGAGTTTTATGCCTATCAGTTGTCACAGATAATGAAAATAGAAGAACTTAAAGACTTTATAAAACATGTAATAGTTAATAATCTATATACAGAGATTACAGTCTCTGACCGGAAACCTAAAAGGAGCAGGTGATGGACGGTAGCTTGTTAGTAGCCCTTAATAACGTTAAAAACATGATAGATGAAATTACTCGCACAGTCCTTAGTAACTATGTTTTACCCGAAGACCCTATCATACGCTTTTTAGAGTATGGGCTTAAGCTTAGTGAGCGTAATGTTAAGATTGCACACTGGTTAGCTACGCAGTATAAAGGCACACCACACGCTATATGGGCGCTTGAGGAACTATCCGAATATGAAGATAGCAGTAACAAATACTATAAACAAATCATCAAATTCAGAGATGTAAAATGGCAGTTAGAAGAAATTTATGTTCCTAACGAGAATACAGTTAATACAGCTAATAACTCAGGGGGATATATATCGGTGCGGAACTCCAATTATGTGCCACAAATAGTTGCGTCGTATAGTATCCATTTAGATATTATTTTTGTTTACTCTCGCGTCGTAACTAGTGTTTTTCTACAATATCTATGCGAATACCTATCCCATGTTATATTAGTAAATAGAATAAATATAGTTTTAGAGCATTATATCTTAGAATTAGATCCTATAATGGTAATAATCACACAACTACGGAAAGGTTACGTCCTAAGAAGATATGTAGAACTTAAAGCCGCCAAGAAATGGTACTAGAAGCGGACTGCACAACCGTAAAAGGTTGACCTTTCTGCTTCATCGCATGGTGGCTTTGCGGACTGCTCAACATTTTTCAGTTGAGCTTCCTGTTTCGTCGCAGGGCGGCTAAGGTTTGTAACCAGAGCCTGCTCCACAGGCGTAACTTCGGGTCGTCCTATCCCTATGTGGTAGAGATTGATAGAGGCGTTTACGTCTCTATCGTGTGTTTCACCGCACGCAGGACAGCACCACGTTCTGTCATGTAGTGCCAAGTCTTCGTTTTTGTACCCGCAGCGATGGCAGAGTTTTGAGGATGGAAAGAAGCGGTCTACCTGAATGTAAGTCCTCCCGTACCACTCTGCTTTGTACTTGAGGTAGGTTAGAAACTTTGACCACCCGCTGTCAGCAATAGACTTGGCAAGTCTTGTCTTCAATAGGCCTTTCACGTGGATGTCCTCTACCACCACGACTTGGTTTTCGTCTATGATGGCTTTGGACAGCTTATGCAAAAAGTCATTTCGAGCGTTGGTAATGTACGCGTGCTGCCTCGCAAGTCTCAGTCTAGCCTTCTCACTATTTTTTGAAGATTTTTGTTTTCGTGAGAGAGACTTTTGTAATCTTCTCAACCGTTCCCCGGCTTTCAGAAAATACTTGGGATGTTCAACTTTGTAACTTCCGAAGTTATTAGTAACAGTAGCGAAGTGTTCCAGACCTACATCTATCCCGCAAGCTTTGCTTTTAGGCTCTACAACTTTGTTTCTTCGATTGTCAGTTTCTACCAAAATGGAGGCGTAGTACTTGCCATCATTCGTTCTACTTACAGTAACGGATTTGATCTTGCCATCAAACCTTCTGTGTATTTCAATCTTCACGCCTTCTCTTAGCTTTGGTAGATAAAGTAGTCCTTTCTCGAAGTCTACTCTTATTGAATTATGCGTATTATTTGTAGTATAGGACTGCTTGTCTCTTTTCTTTTTGAATTTTGGCAGCTTGAATTACTTGCGGTTTCTGAAATGATCTTTGAATGCTTTCTCGAGTTGTAGTTGTACATTGCAAAGCGCAAAGCTGTTTACTTCTTTGAGAAAAGGGAATTCCTCTTTGCACTTGGCAGGTGTGACTCGCGGAATGCGTTCTTTCTTCTCGTAAGCACGCAGTTTCTCATCCAACATTTTGTTCCAGATAAACCGACAACATCCGAATGTCTTAGCAAAGGACACTATCTGCGCATCAGTAGGATAAATACGATATTTGTACGCTTTTAGTGTAGGTCTGCGTCGCATGCCAAGTAAATATAATAAGTTTGTCGAAATGTGATTTCATCTTTGGGTATATTTAGTTAGTGCTGCTACAAGTTCCCGAAAGTCTGCCTAAAATAAAAACAAACAGGTATTATAAGTACTACAAAAATCAGGACGCTTTTTTTGATGTGTTTTATAATAAAGACGTATCCATTCTAGAAAGCACGTCTAGCACTGTTTTTGCTTACGAAAATACGATAGTATTTTCCAATCAAGACTATCTTGTTGACAAAGTTCTTAGAGACTTGGTGGTCGCGTATGGTATCAAACTGCATGATGTGAACAAAGAGAATGCCAATCAGTATAAAATAAATAATATAGTGGAAGGTCTAAAAAAAATTAATAAAAGAACGAGAAGAAGAATACGAAGATTTCGCTTACAGTTCCCAAACTTTCACAGTGTGCTTTGTGCAATTATATCCCGATAATCATGATAAGCCATTTGTTAGATACTACGAATTTTCGCTTGAAACAATGAGCTGGTTACCAGCAGGTGTAAGAAACTTAAACCCATGCTGTAATGATTTTACGGAGATAATAGATAGTGAAGTTATCCTAAACAGGTACTATATGGTACGCGGTTACAAAGAAGAGCATGTAGAAGGCTTATATAAAGCTCAAAAGTATCAATATGGACTAACTTATATATACGACTTACTCACAGGTCAACTAATATATAGCGCATCCACGAGTCACACGAAGATTGAAGAATATGAACACGACTCTATGTTATGCGAATTCACATTAGACAGGCGAACAATCATGTTTATAGGCACTGAACCGCATATAATACCTACTGGCAAGTATGATAAAGATACAGCAAGAATAGAAATTAACAATATAACTCTAAAATTTGATAGTGAAGAAATAACTGTATCATTCTATATTTCCGATTATAACAACAGTAAAGGAATAATATCATACATATTCCGAAACCTACAAGCTACCCAAATCTTTTTTATATATGATAGCTATGTAGAACTAAAGGAAAAATTGAGTGGCAGTTCTCTATTCATTTCACGAGATTATCCTCTGAATGCTAAAGGTTATACACTAAAACATGTGCTTCTACATGAGGAAAATTTATTTATTCTATTATTTGAATATATATCTATAAAAAAGTTACATGCGTTGTGCATATACTACGACCTCAAAAATGATTTATATAAATATGAATTATTAGAATTGACAGAATTAATTGGCAATGTAGAAGTAATTAAAAAAGCTAAGGTAATAGCAAGAATTGTTGATGCAGACAATAATTATGATTGTATAGGTCTAGTAATTAGTATGGGTGTGAATCAGATTATGACGATACTATATAACAAGAATACAGCGCAGTTTTCAGCAGAGGCCATTAGTAACTATGATAAAATTTTAAGCATACCCGACGCCAAAATAGTCTGGAATATGACTAGATATGTCGTAACGAAAAACAAATTGCATAATACAAAAATAGAATTTAATGATTACCAAACTACTAAAAATCTTTTTTATGAACTTTATAGTTCGCCTGCGTTAAATTTTGATTATGTTATTTTTAATACAAAAGACGAAAAAAAGATTTATGTTTTTTATGACATGCCGTTTAAATTAAAGAATAGCACAGGGGTATCAATTGCTCCTCATACCTACCACAACCTTGGCTATTTAATAAAGAAATGTTTCTTTGAGTGTGTAGAACCCATGCTGGTTTATTCATACGAACACGGATAAGCAGACGCCTATGCTGGCTCGGCAATACCTTACAGGCAAGCTGTGCACAAGGCAGTAGACCGATCAATCGTAGGCGATTGAGCAGTCCGCATGTGTACACTATGCCATTTGCACGAGCGTCAGGTCATTGATCACAAAAAGTCCCGCCAACCACGTTGTTCGTGTCTGATCACGATCTACTGCTGCGTAATACCCTACCAAATAGCTATCTATAAGTAACGATTTCGTTAAATAAAAATCAGAAAACACCTTATAAAATGGAGCTAAACGATGATAATGTCTATCAATAATGAGAAAGTCTGGATAGGAAATAAAAATCAAACCTGTGTTTATAGTTTTACTACTTATAAAATTATAAAAGCCTCTCCAATCATACCTATGAAGATAACTCGGGAAATTAGCTGCTTTAATTGCTTTGTTGGATATATAAATTGGCCTATTTTTGTCTTTTGTTATGTCTTTAGTTCTTAATATAGGTACCCCTAAATCAAAATCGCAAAATTTGGCATTGCTGTTGCAAAGATTTTTAGCTATTGTTATGACTGGATGCTTGTACTCAGGCACAAAAGCAGTGATATAAAGCATGGAATTGTTTGCATCTACCGTACAATCAGCTTTTACATAACTTATGAATGTACTACTACCTTTAGAACCCAAGTACTTCTCTACCCATCTTGGGAATTTTATTATCTCTTTACACTTTTCTATGTCTTCCGTATCGTCAATATTAGAAATTTTTGCTAAATTTATTATTACGATTACACTAACTGTGTGCATGGTTATAATTTGTTCTGTATTGTAAAAACATCTACTTTGATTATCGACTCTTCCAACCATAAATACAGCTTTTTGACATTTTTCTATATAATAATACGATACCAAATCATATTTTGCTCCTTCGTACGAATCGTTTATTAGCGTAACAAAAAATCGCCTTTTTACGGTATCGTATATGAACAAATGCCACGCTCCTTTTTCCTGACTTAGCTTAGTTGCAGTAAAATGAACTATCATTATGATATTATTAGCTATGTAAAATCGCATATCATAACCATATGTATTAGAAATTCTGTTCTTAGTATGTTTCTTAAGATCTAATATGTAGTATGATTCTCTGTAAAGAAAATCTCTTACAATCATGTAATAATTTTGATAGTACACAATGTTAAGTGTTCTATAATTGCCCTTAGGAAGTCTAATACTTAAAACTTGATTTTCTATGACATACTTTTTCGGTGTTTTTCTTAGACCACACGCTCTTAAAGATAGACCGCGCGGTATAGATAATTCATAATGTATCTTTTGATCTTTTATTTTGAAATTCATTTCAAAAATTATATGATCTCTACGGTCGTCAATTGTACTATTACCTATATAGAATACAGTTTTACAGACTGATAAGTTGTTACATATCTCAAAGATTTTACTTGCTCTATCATCCGTAAAACGATAAGGTACTAATATACCATAAGATTCACGATGATGTCTGATAGTTTTACTTATATCAAGACCAGTAATTTTTTTAATATAGTCACTAAGCTGTTTTTCTAAGAAATCTATACTATATCTGGCCACCTCATATCTTGTTTTATTTATTATATCATAAATTATAACAATAAAAGTTTCGTTTTCTAGAACAATAATTGGAATATAGTTATTATAAAGAGGCAATCCCACACCTATCTTTTTAATTGCTTCAAATGCTATCATATCATAAACATCATAAGAGTCTGAAATTCTAACTATCTTAAAGAAATTATTATTTGTATAATAAGCAATATACAACTCATTGTCAACACCTAAAAATGTTAGTCTATGTTTTGTCAATACTTCGTTTAAATTACTAATAAGTGAACTAAGTTTATAATTTTTTTTATAATATTTTTGGGTTGATGAAACTAAAGTCAACAGAGCACTTAATGACGAGTCGTAGGATTTTAGATATAATAAAATGTTATTTTTCTTCTGTAATAGTAACTCACTTTTTGTATTATTTTTAGATTTAATTTGATTTACATAAAACGCATAAGCAGATTGCTGGTGAAAAAAATGCTGTTCGGGATAGCTAAACCTAGTTTCTTTTGGATGAATGTTGTCTATTGGGACTTTGACATACTTAGCGACTCGTACTCTTAGCACATGAGGGTATAAAAACATGCTGAAATATACTAAATTACAATAGAGACTGCCAAACTTTTTATGATTGACCAGCCAGCTGGGTCTACTGCTTAGATACTTCGCTAGATCTTTATATTTACATTGAATTTATTTACCTCTTTAATCATATCTTCCACTATTTTGTCTTGTTCTTCTGGGTTATTGAGTATGTCGCTAAGTTCTTCGGCTGTTTCGGTTTCCTCTACGATTGTTGTCCATGTAGTTGCGGTATATAGCACTTTGTAGATAGCGGCGACTAAGTAGTAGTGGTTGAGCATTTGGTCGTGAAGGACGAAGTAAAAAATATTGAACGGTTTAGGCACCGTATTTCGTGTTTTATCTACTAGCTTGTGTAGTCCGTTAGCTATGTTACTATCTATATATAGCCTAGTCCCATAGTTTTGAGCTATACCTATCTTAATGGCTTTGAGCCATTCCTTCATGTCCTTGGACTGGATTATCCGCCGCAGACTCTTAAGTACTCTGTCTTGCCTCGTCGTGATCATGTTATTACTGATTATTTTTGTTTTCTTGTAATACTTCTTGGTACAAACTTCTAGGAACGGCAAAAATACCAAATCCTGTCTTTAAAAAGTTGATATTTATGTTCAGTACCTTATCAAAATTTTTACTTATTGCATCTATAGCTTTATCAAGATCAGCTAAGTTATCTACTTCTAGATAACTCCATAAGTTAGGATATAGCCTGTATTTCCTGTAATGTCTCCAACCCACAATGGCTAATCCATACACCGTATCAATCTTCTTTTTAGAGAAACGAGCATATTTTAAGAAGCGATAGCTATACCGACTAAGATGCTCAGTATCCATTTGTTTATCTATAGCTTCCTTCAACTTTTTACTCATTTCATCTACTCTTGGGTCACTAATCAAATTCCATTTCAAATAGTTTTTTACAAAGCGAGAAGCCGATGGCGTCTGCTTCCTAATTATAGCCTTTCTCATACTCATTTTTACGTTTATACTATCGAAAAATAGATTAGTGATATAATTTTTTTTTATTTTAATCCAGGCCTGGCCTAAACTATACAAAACTGCACACATTTAGCACAGTCGTCCCTTGACCAGGGAGAGGGGCTAGCCCGTTTTGTTTTGCCACTCCTACCCAATCCCTTGTGAGGATCACCCTCTTCAAGGGAGAGAAGTCCCTGAAACTCTCAAGGCAGGAGAAGGCGAGGGCTACGGAGAGAACTTGCCAGCTTTTCTGTTCCACCTGAGAAGAATCGCATCGTCCGAATATCGGGCGTTTATTCCATACTTGCGGGATAGTAGTTTTCTCAGCTCTTTTCTTTC
>Ga0308396_1001538_pt1 | contig 11648 bp, 10 predicted proteins | sample Hotspr2SamplePe2_FD_202359 | JGI IMG/M metagenome (GOLD analysis project Ga0308396, IMG submission 202359) | Hot spring phototrophic mat microbial communities from Mushroom Spring, Yellowstone National Park, Wyoming, United States - 20050930_Pe2 ... | reverse complement strand
TCCGTGGCCATGGCCGGTCTGCCGGCCGCGCCATGCTGCACGCGCTTGGCCTGCTCGATTATGCGGCCGACGTGCGTACCGCGCTCGCCGCGCTCGACGGTCCGGTCGTTCTGGTCGCGCACTCGCTCGGCGCGCTCGTGGCGCAGATGCTTCTCGGCGACCCGAGGGTCGCTGCCATCGTCATGCTCGCCCCGGTGCCGGCCGAGGGGCTCGCTGCCGTCAATGTGCGACTCGCGCTCACCGATCCGATCCTCTGGCAGGAAGTGGCGCGCATGCCCTGGCTCGCCTCGGGGATGCGGCCGCCCGAGCGGCTGCGCTCTGCCCTGTTCGGCGCGGCGACGACGGAGGAGCGGGCCTTCGAGCTGATGGCGCGCATGCAGCCCGAGAGCCTGCGCGCTCTCGCCGAGGCGCAGTGGCCGCGCGCCGTGGCGAGCGCCCGCCTCCTAGGCGTACCGATGCTCGTGGTCGGGCCGGCTGCCGACCCCCTCGTGGCGGCGGATTCGGTGCTTCGCACCGCGTGGTTCCACGGTGCCGATTGGGCGATGCTCGAGGGCATCGGCCATGCCATGATGATCGACGCGGCCTGGGAGAGGCCGATCGCGCTCGCCCTGGCCTGGCTCGAAGGGCTTTGCCTCGGGCGCTGATCAGCCCTGCCGCGTCTGGTTGGTTCGCACGCGGCCCCGGGAGAGCTATGGTAAGGGCTCGGAGGAGTGCAGATGACAGCGCCTTCTACGCCACCGATGTCCCCCCCGGACGACGGCCGCGACGGATCGGCGGCGCCCAAGACCCCCTCGCTGATGTTCAGCTGGATGGAAGACCCGGACGCGGCCCCGAATATGCCGTGGCGGAAAGAGCTGGAACGTTGGCTGGCGGAGCGTCTCAACAAGCCTCTGGCTCAGGCCCAGGCACAGCAGCCGGCAGAGGCGGAGACCCAGCAGCCGGCCGAGGCGCAGACGCAACAGACGCTGCCGCCCAGCGCAGCGCCGCCGACCCGGACCTAGCCGTCCTCACCGACGCCGTCGATGAGCTCGCCCGCGCCGGGCGGCTCGACAAGGCGGACATATCGCGCCCGCGAGCGGACCCGGCCTGCGGCACGCGCAAACGCAGCGAGCCCCAGACCACGGGGCGGCCCCCCACGCCTCAGGCGCTCCGTCGCAGCACCTCCGGGTTGACGAGGAAGCCCGGGTCGATCGTGCCGTCGAACACGTCGAGGATGTTCCGCGCCGACCGCACCGCCATCTTGGCGAGGCACTCGTCGGGCGAGGCGGCGTTGTGCGGCGAGAGCACGACGTTCTCCATCGCGAACAACGGGTGGTCCTTCGGCGGCGGCTCGACCGCGAGCACATCGAGGCCCGCGGCGGCGATGCGCCCGGACCGCAGCGCCTCGACGAGCGCGGGCTCGTCCACCACGCCGCCGCGGGCGGTGTTGATCAGCCACGCGGAGGGCTTCATCAGCCTGAAGGCTTCGGCATCCACCATGCCGCGCGTGGCAGGCGTGAGCGGGCAGTGAAGCGTCAGCACGTCGATCTCGGGCAGGACGGCCTTCCAGTCGGGCGCGGGCGTGTGCCCGTCGGCGGCGATCCGCGGCGTCGGAAAGGCCGGGTCGTGCACGAACACCTTCATGCCGAAGGCTTGGCACAGCCGCGCGACGCGCGTCCCGATCCTGCCGTAGCCGATGACGAGGACCGATCGGCCGGCGAGCTCGTGCATCGGCGGCATGAGACCGAAGCGCCAGCCGCCCGCGCGCACCCTCTGGTCGAACGCGACCGTCCGACGCGCCACCGCGAGCATCAGCATCATCGCATGCTCCGCCACCGAGAGGTCGTTGGCGCCGTTGGAGACGGCGACGGGAATGCCGCGCGCGGTGCAGGCGGCGATATCGACCGTGTCGTAGCCGACGCCGTAGCGCGCCACGACCTTCAGCTTGGGGCAGCGCTCGAGCAAAGCCTCGGTGATCGGCTCGAGCCAGACCAGGACCGCATCGGCATCCGGCGCGCGGGAGGCGAAGCGACCGTCATCGGGGCTCAGCATCTCGATCGTGAGGTCCTCGCGCTCCTCGAGCAGGGTGAGACCCGCACGGTGCAACGGGCCGGCGAGCAGGACATGCGGCATGGGCTGGCTTCCTCATCCAGGGCGTCTTTTCCCCTCCGGGGGCCGCGCATCCTGGGGCGGCGGAGGTGATCGGGCAACCACCGGCGCTTGCAGGAGGCGGCGGCGATGTGGTTATTGTCCGTCATGACCACCGGCCCGGCCCGCGCCTCTCATTTTGCCCCTCATTTTGCGCCCGCTTCGGGGCCGGCCCTGCGCGCCCTCCCTCTCGCCCTTCTGCTTCGACTTAGCCGCCCCTGGGCGTGACGCCCCCGCGCTCGCCGCGCGAGGCACCGCTCAGGGGTCACCCCGCAACGGGCCATCGTCGGCCAGTCGTCCACACGCAGGAAGAAGCGCCAGAGGTGCATGCCATGAGTGAGCAGTCCAACGCCGCGGATCAGCCCGTCATCGACCACCCTTCCTTCGGCCGTCTCGACCCGGCCCGCGTGATCGTCTTCGACACCACGCTTCGGGACGGCGAGCAGAGCCCGGGCTTCTCGATGAACCTCGAGGAGAAGCTGCGCATGGCGGAGGCGCTCGAGGATCTCGGCGTCGACGTGATGGAGGCAGGGTTCGCGATCGCCTCTCCCGGCGACTTCGAGGCGGTGAAGGCGATCGCGGCGAAGATCCAAGGTGCGGTCGTCTGCAGCCTGGCACGGTCGGCGCGTGCGGATATCGATGCCGCGGCCGAGGCGCTGAAGCCCGCGCGCCGCAAGCGGATCCACACCTTCATCAGCACCTCGCCCCTGCACATGAAGTACAAGCTGCAGATGTCGCCGGAGGCGGTGCTCGAGGCCGTCACCGCCTCTGTCACGCAGGCACGGGGCTACACCGACGATGTCGAGTGGTCGGCCGAGGACGGCTCCCGGACCGAGCCGGACTTCCTCTGCCGCTGCGTGGAGGCAGCGATCAAGGCGGGGGCGACCACGATCAACATCCCCGACACGGTGGGCTACGCCGTGCCGGAGGAGTTCGGCGCGATCTTCCGCATGCTGCGCGAGCGTGTGCCAGGGGCGGAGAGGGTGGTCCTCTCGGCCCACTGCCACAACGATCTCGGCCTTGCCGTCGCCAACACCCTCGCCGCGGTGAAGGCCGGAGCCCGCCAGATCGAATGCACCATCAACGGCGTCGGCGAGCGCGCGGGCAATGCCGCGCTCGAGGAGCTCGCGATGGCACTGCGCACGCGGCACGACGCCTTGCCCTTCACCCATGGGATCGTGACGCAGAACATCACCCGAACCTCGCGCCTGCTCGCCACCATCACCGGCTTCGACGTGCAGCCGAACAAGGCCATTGTCGGGCGGAACGCCTTTGCCCACGAGGCGGGGATCCACCAGGACGGCATGCTCAAGCACGCCGGCACCTACGAGATCATGACGCCCGAGAGTGTCGGCCTCGCCAAATCCTCGCTCGTGCTCGGCAAGCACTCGGGCCGGGCGGCGTTCCGCGACAAGCTCAAGCAGCTCGGCTATGGCGAGATCGGCGACAACGCGCTGAACGACGCCTTCCAGCGCTTCAAGCGGCTTGCGGACGCGAAGAAGGTGGTGTTCGACGAGGACATCATCGCGCTTGTCGATGACGAGGTGGTTCGGGCGCACGACGCCATACGCTTCGTCTCGCTCGAGGTCTGGGCCGGCTCGAAGGGGCCGCAGCGTGCGGTTCTCGAGCTCGACATCGACGGCGAGACGCGGATGGCGGAGGCGACCGGTGACGGGCCGGTGGACGCGACCTTCAAGGCGATCCGCTCGCTCTTTCCGCACGAGGCCGAGCTTAAGCTCTACTCGGTCGCGGCAGTGACCGAGGGCACCGACGCCCAGGCGAAGGTGACCGTCCGGCTCGAGGAGAACGGCAAGCTGGTGGACGGGCAGGGGGCGGACACCGACACGCTGGTCGCCTCCGCCCGCGCCTATGTGCACGCTCTGAACAAGCTTCTCGTCAAGCGCGCCCGGACGGCCCCGGCGGCACTCTCGGCCTGAGGGGCTGCGCGATTAGCGCGCGGCGGTCGCTCACCGGCGGGCGGGGGGCGCGCGGCAGCCGCGGACGGGCGGTTCGCCGCGTGGCGTGAGAGCCTCCGCTACTCTCCGACCCGGTCTGCCGAGCGGCAGGATCAGCGGAGGCTCGGGTTGCGCCGGCCCTGGCCGGCCGTTCGCGGGCTGGACGAGGCAAACGTCAGTCGATGCATGCCGAGCAGATCTGATGAGCACAGGATCGACACCACCGCCCTCTCCTCCGGAACAGGATGCGGAGAGGCCACGCGAGCCCAAGCCGTTTTCCCTGCCGCTCGACTGGATGTACGACCCGGATCGCGTCCCCGAGGTGAGCTGGAGCCGGAAAGTGGACGAAGAGGTGCGCCGCCTGCTCGAGCAGGATCCGCTGCCGCCGCCGCGGACGACCCGGAGCTCGCCGAGCTCGTCGATGCGCTGAGGCGCTGAGGCGCGACGGCAGAGGGGAAAACCGGGTTGTCCTGCGCTGCGCGGGCGCTTAAACCTCTCCGCCTCAATGCGAGGGCATGACGGTGAGGACGCACGGGCGCGAGACGGCGCCTGCGGTTGGCGTCCCCCTCGCATGACGCTGCCGTCGCCGCACTGAAGGTGGCCGATCGATGCTGTCTCGCCTGCTTGGGTTCCTCTCGGCCGACATGGCCATCGACCTCGGCACCGCCAACACGCTCGTCTACGTCAAGGGGCGCGGGATCGTGCTCGACGAGCCGTCGGTCGTGGCGATCGCCGATGTGCGCGGCAAGAAGCAGGTGCTCGCCGTCGGCGAGGAGGCCAAGCAGATGCTGGGCCGCACGCCCGGGAACATCTCCGCCATCCGGCCGCTGCGCGACGGCGTGATCGCCGATTTCGAGGTGGCGGAGGAGATGATCAAGCATTTCATCCGCAAGGTGCACAACCGCCGCAGCTTCGCCTCGCCGCTGATCATCGTCTGCGTGCCATCGGGCTCAACCGCGGTCGAGCGCCGGGCGATCCAGGAGAGCGCAGAGAGCGCCGGCGCCCGCAAGGTGCTGCTGATCGAGGAGCCAATGGCGGCGGCGATCGGCGCGGGCCTGCCGGTCACCGAGCCCTCGGGCTCGATGGTGGTCGATATCGGCGGCGGCACCACCGAGGTGGCGGTCATCTCCTTGGGCGGCATCGTCTATTCCCGCTCGGTGCGCGTCGGCGGGGACAAGATGGACGAGGCGATCATCTCCTACATCCGGCGCAACCATAACCTGCTCGTCGGCGAGGCGAGCGCCGAGCGGATCAAGATCGAGATCGGCGCCGCCTGCCCGCCCGACGACATGGACAATGGGCCGGTCAAGGAGGTGAAGGGGCGCGACCTGATGAACGGCGTGCCGCGCGAGGTGATCGTGAGCCAGCGGCAGATCAGCGAGAGCCTCTCCGAGCCGGTCTCGGCCATCGTCGAGGCGGTGAAGGTCGCGCTCGAGAACACCCCGCCGGAACTTGCCGCCGACATCGTCGACAAGGGAATCGTGCTCACCGGCGGCGGAGCGCTGTTGCACCGGCTCGACCACGTGCTTCGGGAGGCGACGGGGCTTCCGGTCTCGGTCGCCGATGATGCCCTCTCCTGCGTCGCCCTCGGCACGGGCCGCGCGCTCGAGGAGATGAAGAAGCTGCGCAACGTGCTCACCTCGATGTACTGACGTGTAACTTGTTCCGGGTAGCCTGCCGCGGGGCACCCGCGGCCCTCCCGGTCGGTTGGCGAGGCGTCCTTTCGTGCACACTGTGGCGAACAGGCAGCTGACGGGTTCGTCCACCCGGCCCTTCCGGGCCTGGAGCCGCCTGCTCGCCCCGTCGCCGCGGAGCCGGGCGTGATCAGGGTCAGCGTTCCCGTCCGGCAGGCGATCGCGCGGCTGATCCTGCCTGTCCTGATCGCGGCGAGCTTCGGTCTGATGCTTCTCGGCAAGGCGGATACGGTGATCGTCGAGCGCGCCCGCGTTGCGCTGACCGATCTGCTCGTTCCCGTCTATGGCGTGCTGTCGCGCCCCGTGGGAGCGGTGAGGGACGCGATCGAGGCGGTGCACGGCCTCGCACGGCTCCATTCGGAGAACGCCCGGCTGAGGGAAGAGAACGCGCGGCTGCGGCGCTGGTATGACGTGGCGATGGCGCTCGAGGCCGAGAACCTCGCGCTGCGGGCCGTTTTGAACGCCCCGGCCGAGCCAACCCCGGGCTTCATCACGGCACGCGTGGTGGCCGACACCGGCACCACCTATGCCCGCTCGGTCCTGCTCTTCACCGGCCCGCGCCACGCCGTGACCAAGGGCCAGGTGGCGCTCGACCAGAACGGTCTCGTCGGCCGCGTCTCCGAGGTCGGGTCGCGTTCGGCACGGGTTCTCCTCGTCACCGACATCAACAGCCGGATCCCGGTGCGGATCGAGCGCACCGGGGCGCGCGCCATCCTCGTCGGCACGAACGGGCCGGCGCCACGGCTGCAGCACTGGTCGGAAAGCGCGCCGCCGCAGCCCGGAGACCGGGTGGTCACCTCTGCCCAGGCGGGCGCCTTCCCGGCCGGGCTTCCGGTCGGCACCGTACGCGCCGGCCCTGGTGGGGTGATCGAGGTCGAGCTGGCCGCGGACCTCGACCGGCTCACCTTCGTGCGCCTGCACGATTTCGGCCTCTCCGGCATCCTGCCGCCGGAGCAGGTCGTGCCGCCGCGCCGCCGGGGCGGCAGCTGAGGCTTGCGATGGCGGTCGGGCTTCCGCGGCGGACGCTTCTGCAGCGGCTCGACCTCGCCGCGCACGAGGCAGCGCCGGCGGCGCTCACGCTCGTTCTCGTTCTTGTCTCCTTCCTGCCGCCGCTTGTGCCCGGGCAGCCTGGCCTCCTTCCCTCCGCCCTGCCGGCCTCGGTGTTCTTCTGGACGCTCTACCGCCCGAGGCTGATGGCGCCGCCGGCCGTGTTTGGCCTCGGCCTTGTGCAGGACCTCCTCTCGGCCGCCCCGCTCGGCGTCAACACGCTTCTTTCTTTGCTCCTGCACGCCGCGGTGCTGACGCAGCGTCGGGTGCTCGTGCGCCAGTCCTTCCTGATCGTTTGGGTCGCCTTCGCCCTGCTTGCCGCCGCCCTGCTCTCGCTCGGCTGGCTCCTGCGGTCGATCCTCGCGGTTGCCGTGCTGCCGCCGCTGCCGGCGTTGGTCGAGCTCGGCCTCGTCGTCTTCCTCTATCCGGCCTATTCGTGGCTGTTCATCCGGCTCGAGCGGAGCCTCGCCGCGCCATGAGGAGGCCTGGGCGGTGAAGAGGGAGCGGACCAGGCGCGCGCTGTTCACCCGCCGCGTGTTGATGCTCGGGGCGGGCAAGACCGTGCTGCTCGGCCTGCTCACCGGCAGGCTGTGGCAGCTCCAGGTCGAGGAGAGCGAGCGCTATGCCGTGCTCGCCGAGGAGAACCGGATCTCGGTTCGCCTCCTGCCGCCGCCGCGCGGGCGTATCCTCGACCGCTTCGGCGTGCCGATCGCCGAGAACCGGATGAACTGGCGAGCCATGCTGGTCGCCGAGCGGACCGACGATGTGGCCGCGACGCTTGCCACCTTCTCCAATCTCGTGCCGCTCAGCGACCACGAGCGCGCCCGGATCGAGCGCGACGTGCGTCGGCGGCGACGTTTCGTGCCCGTGCTCGTGCGCGAGTTCCTTGACTGGGAGGACATGGCCCGGATCGAGGTGAACGCCCCCGACCTTCCGGGGATCCTCACCGATCTCGGCACGAGCCGAACCTATCCGTTCGGCGAGCCATTCGCCCATCTCGTCGGCTACGTCGCGCCGCCGGCGGAAGCGGATCTCGACGGCGACCCGATGCTCCAGCTTCCCGGGATCCGGATCGGCCGCGCTGGGCTCGAGCGCCAGCACGACCGCGTGCTTCGGGGGCGCGCCGGCAAGGTGCAGCTCGAAGTCAATGCCGTCGGACGCGTGATCCGCGAACTCGACCGTCAGGAGGGGACACCCGGCAAGACGCTCACCACCACGCTCGATGCCGGGCTCCAGCTCGCCGCAGCGAAGCGGATCGAGAACGACAGCGCCGCCGTCGTCGTGCTCGACGCGCGCAACGGCGAGGTCCTCGCGATGGCCTCGAGCCCGTCCTTCGACCCCAATATCTTCACCGAGGGGGTCTCGGCGGCGCAGTGGCGCGCCTGGACGACGAACCGCCGCAACCCGCTCGTCAACAAGGCGATCGCGGGGCTCTACGCTCCGGGCAGCACCTTCAAGATGGTGGTCGCGCTCGCCGGCCTCGAGGCGCGCGCTGTCACCCCCGGCGAGCGGATCGCCTGCTGGGGCGTGACCGAGCTTGGTGATGCGAAGTTCCACTGCTGGAAGCGCGGCGGCCATGGCTGGCTCGACATGCGCGAGGCGATCAAGCAGTCCTGCGACTGCTACTTCTACGAGGTCGCGCGCCGCGTCGGCATCGACCGGATCGCCGCGATGTCGCGCCGCTTCGGCCTCGGTGTCGATCTCGAGCTCGACCTTCCCGGCGCCCGCGCGGGCCTCGTTCCGACCAGGGAATGGAAGCGCGCGACCCAGGGCGTTCCCTGGCAGCAGGGCGAGACGCTCGTGCACGGCATCGGCCAGGGCTTCCTGCAGGTCACCCCGCTCCAGCTTGCGGTGATGACGGCGCGGATGGTCAATGGCGGGCGCGCGATCCAGCCGCACCTGACACGGGCGCTCGACGGCGAGCTCGTGCGTGGCCACCGGCTCGAGGACTGGCCGGCGATGGGGATCCCCGAGGGCCATCTCCAACTGATGCGCGACGCGATGGCCGGCGTGGTGAACGAGCGCGGCGGCACGGCCTGGGCGAGCCGCTTGCCCGCGGAGCTCGGCCTCCAGATGGGCGGCAAGACCGGAACGACGCAGGTGCGCCGGATCACGCTTGCCGAGCGCGAGCGCGGGCTCAGACGCCAGGAGGATCTGCCCTACGAGTGGCGGCACCATGCCCTGTTCGTCGGCTTCGCCCCGGTCGACCAGCCTGTCTATGCCATCTCGGTTGTCGTGGAGCATGGCGGGGGCGGCTCGACCGCGGCGGCGCCGATCGCCCGCGACGTGCTGATCGAGACGCTGCTGCGTGACCCTGCGCGCCGAACCACACCGCCGCCCGCGCCGCCGCGGCCCGACACGCAGCGCGTGGCCGAGGCCGCGCCTGCTCCGTCCCCGCCGAGGCGCTGATGCAGCGCCTTCTCGTGCGCGACCGGGGCATCAGCATCGCCGGCAAGCTCGCCGCGGTGAGCTGGCCCTTCGTCCTTCTCCTGTGCCTGCTCGCCGCCACCGGCTACGCGATGCTCTATTCTGCCGCCGGAGGCAGCGCCGAGCCCTGGGCCTTCCGGCATGGCCTGCGCTTCGCCTTCGGCTTGCTCCTGATGCTGTCGATCGCGCTCGTCGACATCCGCGTCATCCTCTGGCTCGCTTGGCCGCTCTTCCTCGTCGGTGTGGGGCTCCTCGTCGCGGTGGCGCTGCACGGTGCGGTGGGCAAGGGGGCGCAACGGTGGCTCGATCTCGGGCCGATCCAGCTCCAGCCGTCGGAGCTGATGAAGATCTTCATCGTCATCGCGCTCGCGTCCTGGTTCCACCGGGCGAGCATCGAGCGCGTCGGCAACCCGCTGTTCCTGATCCCGCCCCTGGTCGCGGTCGCCATCCCGGTGGTGCTGATCCTGCGCCAGCCAAACCTCGGCAACGCGGTGATCACCTGCCTGCTCGCCGGGGTGATGCTGTTCGCCGCTGGTGTTCGGCTATGGAAGTTCGCGCTCGCGGGCAGTGCCGCTGCGGTTGCGGCGCCGATCGCCTACGAGCGGCTGCATGATTACCAGAAGAACCGGATCCTCACCTTCCTCAACCCGGAGAGCGACCCGCTCGGCACCGGCTACCACATCATTCAGTCGAAGATCGCGCTCGGCTCGGGCGGCCTGTTCGGCCAGGGCTTCGTTCAGGGAACCCAGAGCCAGCTCAACTTCCTGCCTGAGAAGCAGACCGACTTCATCTTCACCATGCTGGCGGAGGAGTTCGGCTTCGTCGGCGCTGCCGCGTTGATCGGGCTCAATCTCGCGATCGTGCTCTACGGGCTTGCGATGGCGCTCGCCTGCCGGCACCAGTTCGGCCGCCTGGTTGCTGTCGGCATCACGACGAACTTCTTCCTCTACGTGTTCGTCAACATCGCGATGGTCATGGGGGCGATCCCGGTCGGCGGAGTGCCGCTGCCGCTCGTCAGCCACGGCGGGTCGGCCATGATCACGGTGATGATCGGCTTCGGCGTGCTGATGAGCGTCCACGTCCATCGCGACGTCGAGATCGAGGGGGAGCAGCCGGCCTGAGCGGTCGCCGCGAGGGGCGCCGGTGCCGCGCCGCGGGCCGCAACCCTCGACAGTGCTGGGGGGGCTTTGCTATAGCGCGCGGCCTCGCGGGTGTGGTCGTCCCGTGGAGAGGCGGGCGCATAGCTCAGTTGGTAGAGCAGCTGACTCTTAATCAGCGGGTCCAAGGTTCGAATCCTTGTGCGCCCACCACATCAGAGACGCGGGGGCACACCGGGGGCACAACGCGGGCGCAGGGCGGCCCGGAGCGGATGGCAGGGCGGCCCCCCGCCTCCGCCGGGCTTTCGCGCGTCGGTTGCGGCGAACGCTGGCCAGCGCACCCGGCTTGCGGGGCGGGTTGAGACCCCACGTTCAGAAAACGAAGCGTTCGCATCCTGAACGCGCCCCGTCCGATCCCGCCGCCGAGCGCAATGCAAAGCTTCGCGCGGTCGCTGCCCATTTTGATCGTCCCGCGCTCAAGACCTGGAGCGCAGCGCACGACGCCATCTTCCGCCGCCGAGTGCGTCAGAATCAGACGTGCCCCTACGCGGCCCTAGGAAGCCCGTGGAGCGGCCTCAGCCCCTCGCCGCTAACAGAACGGGTAGCGGGCAGCCCCCCAGGACGCATCCACGGCCTCCCTACGGGCCCGCGCGGGCCGGCTGGATCAGCCCCCGTCGGCCTCGGCCATCTCGGCCGCCGACTCGCGCGCGATTGCTCCCACAACGCGCGACTTGGCGTCCAAGTAGAGCACGCCCCAAACAACCGTCTCGCGCCAAGCTTCGGGGGTCGGCAACGCAACCTCCGGCCCGCCGGCTCGCTCGATCGCAGCGGCCATCAGCAGCATGGTAAGATCGGCGAGCCGCTCGGCGGTAGCTCGGTCAATCCCGTGTTCGGCGGCGGCAATCGCGACGCTCGGCGCGACTTCGGCGAGCGCACCCTCCGCGCCCTGCCGCAGCAAAGCGGCGATCATGCGCTCCTGTTCGCTTTTCGTCAGAATGGCGAGGGGAAACGGGTCATCCGCCCATGCCTCGGCCAGACGGACGGCCGCGGCCTCTCGCTCACGATGCTTCCGCCAGCGCGCTTCGGCCAGGCGGCGGCCTTCTTCACTGCTCCGGATCGTCGGCACGGAAAGGCTCCCTCTTACGCAACATTATTGCTTACGCAGATCGCGTCTGCGCATCTTCCTTGCGTGTGCGCATGATGCGTGCATGCAGTGTCGCAGAAACGCACGAAATTGCCGCATCGGTAGGCATTCACGCATGAAAATTGCCCTGACGCTAGCGCGGTGGCGCGCGTCCGCG
>Ga0308396_1001537_pt1 | contig 11653 bp, 11 predicted proteins | sample Hotspr2SamplePe2_FD_202359 | JGI IMG/M metagenome (GOLD analysis project Ga0308396, IMG submission 202359) | Hot spring phototrophic mat microbial communities from Mushroom Spring, Yellowstone National Park, Wyoming, United States - 20050930_Pe2 ... | reverse complement strand
AATCCTTTATGGAGGCATTGGAAGAGTTAATAAGAAGATACAACAACAAAATCATCACTGCAGGCGAAGTAATCGAAGAATTAATAAAGCTTGCCAAAGATATAAAACAATCTGACAAAGAACCCAAAGAGATGGGGCTTACAGATTTTGAATATGCTTTTTATACAGCAGTTGCTGATAATCAAAGTGCTAGAGAGCTTATGGGAAAGGAAAAGCTAAGAGAATTAGCGGTTGTTCTTTATAATAATGTGAGGGAAAATGCTACTATCGACTGGACAATACGCGAAAGCGCAAGAGCCAAACTCAAAGTAATAGTCAAAAGGACGCTTAGGCAATACGGTTATCCACCTGATATGGAGGCACTTGCCACTGAAACTGTACTCAAGCAGGCAGAGCTCATCGCTAATGAAATAGTTTCGGGAGGTGATAATAAAATTTGATTGTTAATCTTTCAAAATTTCTAACAAAAGATTTGAAGAAGATTATATCAACAATTTAAATTTGGTTTGGAAATAGTGTTTTAGATCAATTTGCTCGTTGGCATAAAGACGAAAAAAAATTTTTTTAATGAAGCAATAAATTTTTTAAAAACAAAATTGAATGGACAAAAGGTTTTTCTGAAATACGATAAAATAAAATACGACGCTAATAAAAACTTATTAGTTTAGAATCGATGGGGACTTCAAAAAAAGAGAATGGTTAGAGCTGTATCAGATGAAATTAGAAAATGTTCACCAAAAAGCTTAAAAGAATGGTCGATGGTTATATGACAGAAAAAAAGACAATTTATGAACAATTGCAAGATATACTTCAAATCAAAATAGAACCTGCTCCAGATGAATGGAATAGATTATTTAACGTGAATCTTTTTATAAAATTAAATGAAAAATTTACTGAAAAATATGGGGGTAAGGTATTTTATATATTTTCTATCAAAGATTGTGATAAAAAAAAGAATTTATAATACAGAAGTTATTGATGAATTAAAAATGGAAATTGAAAGATTAAAAAATTTATAAAATTATGGTTTATTATATATAACTAAGTATAACTAAATTTAAAAAGTTATGATAAGAATATAATTGAAATATATGAACTCATACCTTCAAAGCATAGCAGAAATGTTTGACCTAAACAATTTACCAGCCGATTGGTTAGGTGTGGATTTTGAAAAATTTTCAAAAAATAAATCACTTTTTGATTACAGCAAAAATAATTGAACTTAAAAATCAAGGTTGCTGGTTATTTTTTTTAAAAATATTTTTCTAAAACTTAATATAATCTTACTTTTCTTATAACTTCAAAAAAAATTTCATAAATTTTAAAATAACTTGACACAAATTTATTTTTTTTTAATATAAATATTGAAAAAGAGAAATCTTTTTCAATAATTTATAGGGAGGATATCATGAATTCAATAATTTTAGCCCTTATAGCTTTCGTAGGCTATATAATTGCTTATAATACTTACGGTAAATGGTTAGGAAAAAAGCTTCTTGGACTAAAAGATGAAAATCCAGTCCCAGCTAAAACCTTTAATGATGGTGTTGATTATGTTCCAGCAAAAAAACATATTTTGCTTGGTCACCATTTTACAACTATTGCTGGAACAGGACCTATAGTAGGACCAGCTATTGGTGTTATATGGGGATGGTTACCTGCATTTTTATGGGTATTTTTAGGACCTATTATTGCAGGTGGTGTCCAAGACTTTACCTCTCTTATTATTTCTTCAAGACATGGTGGGAAAACTATAGGTGAAATGACAAGAGGACTTGTATCTAATAGAGTTGGTATAATTTTTTTAATTCTTATTCAATTTTTACTCTGGCTTGTTATAGCTGTCTTTTCTATGATTATGGGTATTTTATTTACAATGTATCCACAAAGTGTACTATCAATATGGATGGAGATACCTATTGCCATATGGATAGGATATATGGTTTACAAAAAAAATAAACCAGATACTTTATATTCTATAATTGGATTAATTCTCCTTTATGTTTTTGCAATAATAGGTATATATGCACCAATAACTATTCCAGCAATTGGTTCAATTTCTCCTATAGTAATTTGGATTGTTATACTTTTAATATATGGATATTTTGCATCTACTTTACCAGTTCAAACACTTTTACAGCCAAGAGATTATATAAATTCACATGAGTTAATTGTTTTAATGGCTGTTTTATTTTTAGGAACTATAGTAGGACATCCACAGGTTGTTGCACCAGCAATTCATCATGCAAAAGGTGCTCCTTCCTTATGGCCGATTCTTTTCGTAACAATTGCATGTGGAGCTATCAGTGGATTTCATAGCTTAGCATCATCAGGTACAACTGTTAAACAACTTAGTAAAGAAACTGATGCTCAGTATATAGGATATGGTGGAATGCTTCTTGAAGGTTCTTTGTCTATTTTAATAATAATTGCAGTTACAGCAGGTATTGGTATGTATGGTGCAGGAAAAGATGGCTACTTAAAATATTATGCTGAATATTCAACAACAGCAGGTGGTGGTCTTGCAGCTCAGTTGAAAGCTATTGTTGAAGGTGCTGCAAACCTTATGAAAGCTGTTGGTATACCTGTAGAACTTGGTAGGACTCTGATGGCTATCTTTATTGTATCTTTTGCAGGTACAACACTTGACTCTGCTGTAAGAATGCAAAGATTTGGGCTTGAAGAACTTACAAAACGAAAAGATAATAAACCAGTTGGACCATTTAAAAATAGATATTTTACAACAGCTATAGTTGTTCTTCTTGCTTTTGTTCTCTGTATGATTTCTCCAGATGGAAAAGGTGCTATGAAGTTATGGCCAGTTTTTGGTGCTTTAAATCAGCTACTTGCAGGATTAGCTTTACTTGTTGCAACTGTATATCTTGCTAAGAAGAAAAAAACTGTTCTTCCTACTTTAATTCCTATGCTTTTTATGTTAACAATAACCATCTGGGCAAGTATATTAAATATGTTAAAATTCCTCGCACAAAAAAATTACCTTCTTTCTTCAATTACAATTATTACATTAATAATTGCTATATGGATGATAATTGAAGCTGTTATTACTATATTAGCTTCATTAAAGAAAAAAGAAATTTATGTTGAAGAATATTCAAAAGCTTCCGGTGGAGAATATACTCATATTGATTAATTTATATACTTAATTATTTATATAATTACTTACTTATTTTCTTTTTTACATAATTTTTATTTTATTTTTATAAAATAAAAAAAAGGCTATCTGTAAAAGATAGCCTTTTTAAAATTAAATCTTAAACTCAACAGAGTTTCTTCTTTTTAAAACCTCATCAAAATTTTCAAATCCAGGTACAGCCTGCAATATCTTAAAAAGTTCAAGTTCAAATTCTTCAAGAGTTCCCATATAATAAACAAAATAAACAGCTTCATCTTTAGTTGCAGAAATAGCTTTAAAACTCCTAAAACCTTTTGTACTTTGAATTGCTTTTTCAAACTCAAGCCTATTTTTTGTTGATCCAACATTATATAAAACAACTTTATATCTTATTCCATCTTTGAAAGATAAAAACATCTTATACTGAACCATCTTAACAACTTTATCCATAGATTTTTTTATAGCATTATCAATACATGCCCTTATAGCAATATCCATCGAAGATGTTGAGTATAATTCATCAGAAATACCCATATCTTCTCCTAACCCTCTTCCTGTTGCTGCTTCAAACATTTTTAAAGTAACATTTACCTGAGCAATATTTTTAGTCCCTTCTACCCTGGTATTTATTTTTAAATCAACAACTGTATATATATCTGCACCTATTCTATCAGCTATCAATTGTAATTCCGATACTCCTCCCTGTGTTACAAGTCTAACTATCTCAGAATCTTTTTTCAACTCATTTATCTGCTCTATATCAACATATTCTATATTATTTATTGCAAAATAATTATTTATCCTTGAAACAGCAAATTTAAAATATTCAATATTATCCTTTATTTTACTTTCCTCATAATAAACCATATATATCATGCTTTTTACATATCTTTTTATAATTTCAACTTCTTCAGGTTTCATTGATTTTATTGCATTCATAACAGCAGCATCATCAACACCGAAAAGATCGTCTTTTGTAGTTGCAACATTAGATGGTGCATTTTGTCCTGTTTGTCCTGCAGTTTGACTGGAGCTTTGGGATTGGGAGCCTTGAGTTGAACTTTGAGGAGTATAATTCCCAACATTAAAACCTAAAGAAATTAAAACATTTTTTATTTTTTCTATATCAGGTTTAACTTCCATTATAACATTAACAACATTATTTGCAGTATATTTATCAATTATTTTATACTCAATTATAAATTTTAATGGATTTGAATATATTGATTTTTCCAATTTTTTATAATTATTTTTCTCTTGCTCTTCACCAATAAAACCAATAACAACAACCCTGCATGCTTCTTTGAAAGCATTCATTTTTGCTGTATTAAAATCAGGTGCTTTGCCAACAACTTTTATAATATTCCCCTGGACACTTTCAACCTTTGTTTCACTTTTAATTTCTTGCTCATTTGAAACACAACCTCCAAAAACAAGAAAAAAAGATAAAATATTTAAAAAGATTATTAAAAATTTTCTAATTTTTGTCATATTTTATATCCTCAATTTTTTTAATTAAAACTAAAATCTTAAGTTATATGCTACACAAATAAAAGGACTTGTTAAATTAATTGGATTTGTAAGATCATAATTATATATATTCCCCTGTTCATCTTTATACTTAATATTTGTTATAGGTAATGATAATAGATAACCTATTTTAAATATAATTGATGAAGAATAATTTATAATAAATTCATAACTAAATAAAGCTTTAATTCCAAATGTAGTAGCATAATAGTTTGACTTATCTTCAAAATTTAAGGAAATAAAACTACCCTGAGCTTCAATTGATATTATAGATCTTGGAATAAAAAATGAAAATCCATAACCTATATTAAACATAATAACAGGTAAAGAATAAAGTAAAAAATCTGTTTCTAAACTTATATATTGAGAATAACCAATATAATTTTTAATATTTAATCCACCTCCAATTAAAAAATTTACAGGATTTAATGACCTTCCATCAGCATAATAATTATGTTTTATATCAACTTTATTTGTAAGTAAATAGCCATTTATATCGATTCCTGAAAAACCAACTCTTACTCTTTCCTTTAATAAATCCCCTTCCTCTACTTTTTGATCTTCATAAAGAATAAAAGCAACTGAAACATTATCAAGAATTTCTTTAACTCTTACAAGACCTACTATTTTTTCAACAATTTTTCCTGCTATTTGAGTTTTTTTGATAACTAAAAATTCATGTCCTCCAACAACACCTAAATTTTCACCAATACCAAAATATATAAAATTTCCTTCTCTTTTTATTACATATGCTTTTAGTTTGAACTCATCAAGAGAAGCAATTTCATAAGAAATTGATGAATCTATACCTGATAAACATTTATTTTCAGCATCAACTATATCCTTATCAGAAGATTTTGTTTCTTCAATAACTATAGAACCAATAACTTGATAAGTCTGAACATTTAAAACCTTTATAGCTATTTCAAGTTTACAATAATAAATATATTTATCATTTTCTTTTTGAACCCATGTTGAATAATTCGAAAGATTTGGAATTATTAGATAAAAAGCATTTGAAAATTTTTGCATATCCTGATAATTTAAAACAAGAGTTCCAAATTCGGAATTTGTCCCTTCACCATATTGTTGTTCTCTTATTTCCTTTATTCTCCGAATAAATTCATCAAGATATTTAATATCCATTTTAACCTGCGGATAGAAAAAAACATTAAATCTTTTCATTGAAACAATTGAATTATTAACAGAAGCATTTAATGATTCTATAATACTATCAGGCACACCTGTAATATTTGAATAAAGGCCAAAAATAATTACATCTTTTTTTTCTGATTCTTCCAAAGCGTAAATACTTATACTGAAATTAAAAAGAAGAAAAAATAAAAAATAGAATAGTAAAATTGAAAAAAAATAATTCTTTTTAAATATAAATTTCATAAACTTCCTCTAATAAAAAATATCTTATTTTATTGATTATTTTTCATGAATTAAAAGAATAAAAATTGTATATTAAAATAAATTTTACACTTATTATTATAACACTTTATAATATAATATCAACTTATAAAATAACATAAAAATAAATATTAAAAAATAGTTTAAATTTTAAAAAACCTTATTTGGAATATTAATGAAATAGAGAATAGATTAAATTTTTGATAAAAAGGATAATTTGAATCATTTGCATTTGTTTTTAAATTTGAACTTGAAAATTGAAGATATATTTGACCATCTGTTCTTGACCCAAGCATAAAACCTATACCAATTCCTGCAAACCAATAAAATCCATTATATAAAAACATCTTTGAATCAACCTGATTTGAAATCGATGAAGGTGAAATAAAATCAAAAAGTAAAGAAAACCCAACTCCAATATTGGAAAATAAAGAAAATGGTAATACTACTGGAAACCTTACTCTTAAACTACCATATATTGGTAAAAGTAAAGATGATGAATCTTTATATATTGGATTTAATTTTGACCATCTTATTCCTATAAAAGAAAGATCAACACCCATTCCATAAAAAACAGATTCATCAAAATCTCTACCAAAATCAACTTTTAAATGTGTTCCGTTTAGAAATCCAAAACTTGTCCCAAATGGAAAGATAAATCCAAGTCCTGGAGTAAATGCAATTTGTTGTGCATATACAAAGACAGGAGTTAAAAATGCACATATTAAAAACAAAATAAAATAAAGTTTAAATTTATTAAAAATAATATTTCTAAACATATATACCTCATAAAAAAAATTTATTTTTTAAATCAATTACATATAATTGACTAAATATTACATTTAAATATTTTATTTAAATTTTCGTTAAAAAAAAGAAGATATATAGTTTTTTCAAAAATATTATTAAAAAACAACTTCTTTTAAAACTTTCTCAACAATCTTAGCTGAAAGTCCTGTATAGTTTTCAGGTGTAAGATTTATTAATTTTTCTCTATCGGAAGGGTTTATATCAAGTTTATTTATAAAATCTCTTAATATTTCAAGATTTACCTTTTTACCTCTTGTAAATTCTTTTAGCATTTCATACCCATTTTTAATCATGTTTTTTCTTAAAATTGTTTGTATTGCCTCAGCTAAAACTTCTGGATAATTTTGAAGATCAGAGATAATCTTTTCTTCATTTAAATCGATTTTTTCAAGTCCTTTAATTAAAGAATATAGACCAATTTCAAAATGTGAAAAACATAAAGATAAATTTCTTAGAAGAGTTGAGTCTGTCAAGTCTCTTTGCATCATAGAGACAATAAGTCTCCTTGATAAAAACTGACATAGAGATTGTGATGTTTCAAAATTACCCCAACCATTTTCAAAATCTATTGGATTTACCTTGTGGGGCATAGTTGAACTTCCAACTTCTGTTTTAACAGATTTAAGTTTTAAATATTCATATGAAATATATAGCCAGAAATCTTTTGCTAAATCAACAAGTATGCCATCCAATATAGAAAACTCATTTAAGATTCTTGCAATAAAGTCATGTGGTTCTATCTGAATTGTAACTATATTTTGTTTAATTCCTAAAGATTCTATAAACTCTTTTGATAAATCTATCCAATCAATTTCTGGATATGAAATATAAAATGATGCAAAATTTCCTGTCGCACCATTTAACTTTCCGCATATTTCAATGCTTTTTATTCTTTTATAAGTATCATATATTCTTTTTAAATAATAAGATATTTCTTTTCCAAATGTTGTTGGTGTTGCAGGTTGACCATGTGTTCTTGAAAGCATTGGTTTGTCTTTATAGTCAAATGCAAGTTTTTTTAAAATATTCATCAATCCTTTTATATTCTCATCAAAAATCTTTTCAATATACTCTTTCAAATTTAATGCATATGAAAGATTATTAACATCCTCTGAAGTTAACCCAAAATGGATAAATTCTGAATCATTTTCATCATAAATTTCTTTTAAAAAATATTCAACTGCCTTTACATCATGATTTGTTGTCTTTTCTATCTCTTTTATTCTTTTTGCATCGTAGATTGAAAAATTATTTAGTTTCTCTTCAAGTTTTATTGCTTTATCTTTATTAATTTTTATATTAAGTTTTTTTGTAATAAATAAAAACCATTTTATTTCAACAAAGACTCTTTTTTTTATTAAACCATATTCTGAAAAAATCTCTCTAAGATTATCAACTCTTCTAAAGTATCTACCATCAGAAGATGATAAAGCAAATAAAGGATCTATTAATTCATCATCTCTATTCATAAATACTCCATTTCAAATTATTTTTGTTTAAAATTAAATTTATTTTTAATAAAATTCTATAAATATTTATAAGTTTTATACCATTTTACAGTTTCTTCTATCATTATATCAATATCATATTCAAACTTATACCCACAATTTAAAAACTTTGTTTTATCAAAAATCCAGTTACCTTTCATTATCTCTGTTATTTTTTCTGAATTTATTATTGAAATCTTTTTTTGAAATAATTCTATAAATAGAATAAATAATTTGAAAATTTTAACAATAAATAAAGGTACTCCAAAGAAAAAAACTTTGCCTTTAAGACCTAATATTTCTCTTACTTTATAAACAAAATATTTTGAATCTAATGGCTTTTCATAACCTATATGAAATATATTCCCAGCATTTTTTTCAAAATTTAATGTAAAATATTTCAATATTTTTACAACCTCTTTAGAATAAATAAAATCAAATTTATACTCTTTACCTATCTGAAAAAATATTGGAAATTTTGCCATCTTAAATAGATTTAATCCATCAAAATCATAAGGGCCAAATACAGATGGAAACCTTAATATAATATAATTCTTGATATTATTTTTTATATATCTTTCTGCTTCAAGTTTACTTTTTCCATAGTTACTTATTGGATTTTCAGGATCATTTTCATTAATAATTCTATTTTTTGAAGAAGGACCACATGCTGCTTGAGAGGAAAAGAATATAAAGTTAATATTCTTGTTCTTATTATTTTCTATATTTTTAATTTGATCGATAATATTTTTTGTTAATAAGAAATTATATCTATAATAATCTTCTTTTTCCTTAGATTTTGTAACCCCTGATAGATGAATAATGATATCAAGATCATACATGTTTTTGTAAATTGATTCTCCATTAAAAAAATCTACTTTTCTAGTTTCAACTTCTTCGCATTTTGTTATAAGATCTCTAATTTGTGAAATATTTGAATTTTCTCTTAAAAGCAAAACAAGTTTATATTTTTCATTTTCATTATTTTTTTTTTCATTAATGTTTCTTATATTAAGTTTTATAAACTCTTCTAAAATGTTTTTCCCAATAAATCCTGTAGAACCTGTTATGCCTATTTTCATATTTTTCCCTAAATTTTTTTATTATATTTAAGTTTTTTATATATATATTTCTTTATTAATTTTATATACATTTATATATATTTTTTGTATATTTATTGAAATTATTTTATGAGCTTTTTTTCAAAGAATAAGTTTTTATAAAAACTTTCATTCTTTGTGGGATTCTCTTCATTACTCTAATTTTTTTTAATGTTACAGGATGAATAAACTCGAGTTTATAAGAATACAAAAGCATTTTATAATCTTGCAATTTTAAATCATTTATTTTGTCATTATTATCTGTTTTATTTTTATTCCCATAAATAATATCTCCAACAATTGGAAATCCTCTATCTGAAAATTGAACTCGAATTTGGTGAGTTCTTCCTGTAATTAAACGAATATTTACAAGAAAAAACTCATCAAAAAAAAATATTGGCTTAAACTTTAATATTGCTCTTTTCCCATTCCCTTTTTTTATAGTAAATTTAAGTCTATTTTTAGGATCTCGGGAAATAAAATCTTCTAAAATATAAATCTTATTTTTTTCAAAAGAATTCTTTTTTAAATTATTACAAAGTATAGCAAAATAATATTTTTTAATCTCTCTTTTTTTAAATAATTCTCTTAATTTATAAGCTACTTCATTGCTCTTTGCAAATATAATCAAGCCCTCTGTATCTTTATCAAGTCTATGAACAAGACCTGCATCTTTTAAATAAATTCCATTTTCTTCAAAATAATAATTTATGTAATTACACAATGTATCTTTGTAGTGTCCTGCTGATGGATGAACTGGTATCCCTGCTTCTTTCCTAATTATAATAAGATAATTATCCTCATAAACAATATTAAGATTTCCTTTTTGTGGAATAATTGTTTCACTTTTTTCTAAAAAATTAATTTTTAAAAATATTTTATCACCTTTTTTTAATTTTTTAGACAATTTTGACTTTTTATCATTTATAATTAAATCGATAATATTATTTTTCAAAAAACTTCTTGTAACATTAATTTTTTCTGAAATAAATAAATCTGCTCTTTTTTCCTCATTCTCATTTTCAAAAGTAAAAGAAAATTCTTTTATATCCATTTTAATTCTTTTATTGATCTACATTATACTCTTCTTTATCATCTCTATCATTTCTAACTGTATCAACTGTAGTATCTATCTCTGAATTATTCATATTGTTTGCATTAAACATATTAGACTTGTTATCAATATTTTCTGTTATTTTTTTATTATCATTTGCTTTTATCTCTTTTTCAAATTTACTTTCAAGAAAAATATAATATATTAATAGCATAATAATTCCAATAGTTACAAAAAAGTCAGCAAAATTAAATATAGGTAAACTTGAATAGTAAAAACCTTTAAATAAAAAAGGGGGGATCTTTATCTCAAAAAAATCTATAACTTTTTTTCTAAAAAGTCTATCAATGAAATTGCCAAAAGCTCCTCCAAGTAAAATAGAGAAATTTATTATAAGGTATTTATTTATTATATTTTTTTTATATATATAAACAAAATATCCAATTAAGATAGATATAGCTATTATTGTTATAATAACAACACCATTAAAAGTCGAGCCATCATTTAATCTACCCCCAATTCCCATCAAAAATCCTCTATTTTCAATATATGTGATGTAGAAAAAATTTTTTATTAATCCAATCGATTGATATAAATACATTTTTTTTACAACAAGAAATTTTGTAAATTGATCAATAAATACAGTTAAAATAATTATTAATAAAAAAATAATTAAATATTTTCTTTTTTCTTTTAAATCCATTTTTATCCTTCTTTTTTTATTTAAATCCATTTTAACCTTCTTTTTTTATAATTTTCTTAAATTTTCTGATTATTTATTATTTATAATTTATTTATTTTTGCTATTTATTAACCTTTTAAATCATTCAAAACAAAATCAACCCCAAAAATAATAAATGTAATATACATTAAAACTTTTTGTTGTTTGCTCCACTCTCTATCAAAATCACCATATAAAAGATAATTATTTAACCTCATAAGTTCCCTAAAATAAATATAAATAAAAGGAATTGATATAAAAAATATAATTTCAGCTCTTCTTAACTTAGATTCTTTATTGCTTTGACTCTTATAATTTAAACCACTAAACAAATTAAAGTTTATAAAATAAATATTATTAAAATAAATAAACTTTTCATCTAAGAGAGTATGATTTTTATTT
>Ga0308396_1001532_pt1 | contig 11669 bp, 10 predicted proteins | sample Hotspr2SamplePe2_FD_202359 | JGI IMG/M metagenome (GOLD analysis project Ga0308396, IMG submission 202359) | Hot spring phototrophic mat microbial communities from Mushroom Spring, Yellowstone National Park, Wyoming, United States - 20050930_Pe2 ... | reverse complement strand
ACCCTGACCGGGAGCAGTTACGACCGCTAGCCGGTCGGCGTTCCTTGCGCTCGTTCTCTGTATCGTGGTTCACTCGACAAGGGCGGGAGCCGGCGACCGACGAGATCCGGTTTGAGCCAGGCGTGAACTGGATCCCTGGTCAGACTTGGGAAGAGATCAAGAAGCTGGATCCCGTGCAGCAGAGGCTGCAAGTGGGAGCGTTGCGGCCTTTCCAGCCGCGCGAGGTGGGTGAATCAGAGTCGACCACCCGCTACTCTGAAGAAGACGCCAAAGTCCTGGTCGACAACACCTGGGATCTGGTGCGACTGGACAACTGGTTCCGCACCGAGCGCCGACCGTCAGTCCAGAATTACATCCAGGCCAGGATCGAAGCAGTGCGCATGGGTCGCGTGTAGTATGTCTGTTACTCCATCGCTACTGAAAGCGAAGTACCCTTGGCTGGCAGGGCAAGACGATGCTCGCTTGTCTTTGTTCTTGGCCAGTGCAACAGTGCAATTGGATCCCGGTCTCTACGGTAATCAATTGGATCGCGCCATCGAATTGTGGGTGCTGTGCCAATTGGTGCAATCTACTCCAGAGCTCCGCAGTCAACTGGCAACAGCTAGCGAGTCCATCTCTGCCCAAGGCCGCTCTGTCTCGGTGACCTACAGCGCCCGTCGAAGTGACAATGCTAGCGGTAATTGGTTTTGTGATGAGTTTGAAGCTCTAACAAGAGCCCTAACAGCCGGCGGCCTGGTGGTGTAGTCGACACTCGACCACCGCCCAGATACGAGCAGCCACTTCTGCCGGGGATCCCTCGGCGTCAACGCGAACGATCCGTTGAGGCTCTGAAGCAGCCAAAACTTGGAAACCTTGGTAGACGCGGCGGTGGAACTCCAGGCGCTCTTGCTCAAGTCTGTCGGGGATCCTTCTCCGTGCCAGCCCTACTTCAGGCGGCAGATCCAGCCACAGGGTGAGGTGCGGCTGCAGACCGCCAGTGGCTAAGTGGTTGAGCTGGCGGATCTTCTCCAGGTCCAGCTTCCGACCGTAGCCTTGGTAGGCCAAAGTGGAATCGGTAAAACGGTCGCATACCACCACTTGTCCTGCCTCCAGCGCAGGCGTAATGACCTTGCTCACGTGCTCGGCTCTATCTGCTGCGTACAGGAGCAGTTCTGTCGCCTGGGCCAAAGGATCTCCGTACAGCAACAGATCCCGCAGTCTCTTCCCCAGTGCTGTGTCTCCAGGCTCGCGAGTGCACAGACAAGCGTAGCCTTCTTGGCGTAGTCTTTCGGCCAAGAGAGCTTGCTGAGTGGTCTTGCCCGCTCCATCTCCGCCCTCCAAGGTAATGAACAGACTGTTCGCCACGGGATCCTTCCTTCATCCAGCAGAACACGGGTTTAGTCCTGTGGTGTCCGACGGGATCAGCGCAAACCTCGGGGTGATCGTGAAGAGGGCTGTCTGCGAAGCTTCTACCACTTGCACACCGCTGAATGCCTGCCAATACTCCAGCCGGCCTGTGGCGTCTCTGGGAGTGGAGTTGCCGCCCGCCACCACAAAAGCGTGGGAGTACACCAGGTTAGCGCCCGTGCGCGACAGAGAGACTGGTGTACAGGTGACCACTCGTTGTGTAGCGTTGTAGACAGCACTCGGGTAAGTGAACGACACCCTGCTGTACCCCGACACGTTCAGCTCGTGCTTCGCCCACACCCGCAACGGGTCGCAGCCGTTCAGCTGCTGTTCGGTGTACGTCGCGCTGCCGTTTGCGGTGGCGGCGATAGGGGATCCTGTGGGCGTGGTGGCAATCCGGAACGTGGTAGTGTTGACCACCTCCACCACGTAGTAGGTAGTGGTGGTATTGAGCGGTGCCGGCGGGGATCCAGAAAACCGGATCCGATTGCCCAGAACAAGGTTATGCCCGTCCGACACGACGACATTAGTACTGTTGGCAGTGAACGTAGCCGTGCCCGTAGCCGCCACGAATTTAGCCAGGCAGTGATATCTGGTGCCGGCGTGGAAGCTGTCGAATAGGTGTAACAGAGATTCGAGTGCTAGTTGCATATTGCCTCCTTAGTTTGAGCAAGGGTTAAGCGGCGGCCAGTCGCCGGTGGCTGGCGCAAGTTGGATGGCATCAATGCGGATTTTACCTGGGTACTCGTTCACCTCTACTCGGATCCCGTCAAACGGTTCTGCTTCTGCAGGAATAATCAAGTCCATGCTGACGTACCCGGTTGTTGCTGAAACCGTCCAATAGCCAACGCTTGGAGATTCTTCCCCTCGAATCGTATAGACATAGATTTCTCCTTCGTCTTCTGCTTTATAGATCACCCGGATCCTCAGCGGACGCTCCCAGTCAAGACTGGTGGAGTCCACGCTGAGATCGACAGTAAAGTAAGAGTTCTCTGCTTCCACTGCATAACAAGAGCTGGCATCAGTATCGTAGACAATAACTGCTGCTCCCCCTGAGATCTCTCCATTCTCTGCCTCCAGCGTCAAGCCTTCTGTCTCGCTACCGCTGTCATCTTCATCGTCTTCGTTACCTTCGATCTCATGAGTAGCGTCCGAAGCCATCCCCAGCCAAGCTTCAGTCAGCTCTCCCACGCCGATCCCTACTATTGCAGATGTATCAACAGGGGCTGACACAGAGTATTCAATCTCCACCGCCATACCCAGCCAGGGATCCCCTGGAATAAACACCGCCTCTCCCGCCTGCATCACACACCCGATCCCTACTTGCGGAAATCGGGTGGGCACCACAGTGATCAGGGGCACAAAACTTGGGATCGTGCCCGGCGGGAACTCGCCTGGTGGGATCGTGCTGGGGCGGCCCGCCAGGATCCCTGTGGCTTCGAACTCTACCCCCTGGTTGGTGCCTCGCAGCGTCTCGCCTACTAGCCAGAAAACCTCGTTCCCGATCCTGGCCAGCGTCCACGGACGCGGATCCCCTAGCCACTCAGTCGGCACAGGCATCTTGATGCGACGAGCAAAAGCTCTCCCCGCAATCTCGATCGCCATCCAGGTGGCTGCAGACTGTAGTGCGTACTGAATATTCTGGCGCAGGTTGCTTATTTTTTGTTGGAATCCTTTGGAACTCAGCTGTTCGTCCACCGTGACGCTCAGCCAAGGCACGGTTAAGTATACCGGCGGGCCTGTAAACCCGACTACTTCCATTTCCTCTGACAAAGTATCGGTGACTCTCTCGATCTTTGGAGGATCCCAGAATTGTTTAACCCAACCTGGAAATTGAAGTTGTTGATTCAGGATTATCTCGCTGACTGTCGGGAGAAGGGTTATAGCCTCAAAAAGTGTGTCTGTATCCTGAGTTGTGCCTTTGGCGCGCGTGACCATCCTTAAGAGGGTGTAAGTATCGGCAACTAAGTTGTATAGCAGACTTACCCCCCGAGGTATTGCCCGACCTAAAATACTGTACTCTTCGATGAGATATGCCAAAAAACTCCATCGGCTCTCTAGAACAGGGAAAAATCTCCAATCAGGCCAATAAATAAAAACCTGCTTCTGGGCTACCACTTGTCCGTAAACACTAACATCTGAATCTCCTACGCTGATCCTCTTCCACGCAAACTCTTTGCCTATCTCTCGTGTGTATTCAAAAACAGGGTATCTAGAAATGTATGGTTGGTAGGGATCCGGGACTCTAATAAAAATCTCTTTGATGATCTCGTACCAATTGCGACCAACATGATATCTATACTTAACAAACCCATCCAACACTCCATTCCTATAAGCTTCCTCTTTTGTTATCCTCCCAAAGGAGTCAAGGTAGCTTACCTTGATCACATCGTTCTCTCTTGACACAAGCACGGTCTTTTCATCGCTGGCATCCTCATTTACCGGTGTCGGTGGCTGCACATAATAAGTCAAACTGGCCGACGCAACCACAGACCCAGGGATCTCCAGCGCCGGCCTCTGCCTTGTAAAGTCGGCCACTTGCTCCAGGGTTCGTGTCAGCGAGATCTCTGCCTGCGGACTGACGTAATCCACCTGTCCATCTGGACGGGTGAACAAAGTCGCAGGCAGCCCTCTCCTCTTCAGCCATGTCACCCAAGTTAATTCCTGTACCACCTTCACAGGGCTGGTCAGGTCGGTGCTGATCTCCACCGCATCTCCCGCAGGAACAACACCAGAGATCCCTAGCATCGCCAACAACGACTGCGCTTCGTACTCTCCAAACGGAATCACTTGCCTGTGGTTCTTGGCAGCCAGTGCATCTCCCACCTCTAGCTCCAGCCTGGGAGCGGTGCTCCAGTCTTCGTAGTAAGCCAGCAGGATGGATCCCGTGAACACCAAGGATCCAGCCACGGTCAAGCTGCAGCTTGTCCCCTGCTTCCATAGCGAGTTAGTAAGCGGATCTAGGTTGAGATCCCTGCCCACCACCGGGCGCAGCACCAACTTGCCCCGCCACCAAGCTGGTGTACCCATGTCCGGCTGCTCGCGGGCCAGCTCCCACGTCTCCACAAACGGCGAGACGTCGGTGTCACCAATGACCCATCGCCAATCGATAGAAAAGTCCAATAACATCTACGCGTCCCAAACAACCACACCACCTGGCCAAAGCACCGCTTGGGCCGGGGATCCACTGTTAGCGCGGGTGGTGATGGGTATACCCGCCAACTGCTGCCCTTCAGGCGTGACGATCCGCCCCGTCTCTGTAACCAATGCCGGTACCACCCGTCCCCGCTCAGTCGTTCTCCTGTGGTACCGAATCAACCAACGATCTGTGCTATCCACTGGCGATCCTCCTTAACCCTGCGTTACCAAAGCACATCTCCAAATCCACCAGTGTGGCTAAGTCTGCCTCTAAAGGGAACTGGAACCAAAACCCGAATACCCCAGTCCGTGTACTAGGAACAGAGTCTGGTTGCACGGTTCCTCCCGACGGCTGCCGAGGGTTGTCCTGCCACGTAGCTTGCCAGCTTCCGTCTGCTGCTATGGAGATAGCCACCGTGTTCGATTGGAACCACCCTGGACTAAACAACCAATTAATCTCGTCCAGTCGCACTTTCACCAGTACCACCGCGTGGAACGGCGCTGGGAATGGCACAGCAAACCTCCCCCGAGCCCAAAACCCCACTTGCCGATCCCGTTGTAGACACTCCTCATAGCTGTAGACGTTGATCAGTAAACCATGATCTCTAAACCCCAGACCCTGTTCTGGCCCCACCTTGACCGACCGCACACCTCCAGGAACACGCTGGGCTATATAAACCCGGGATCCCCCTGGGGAAGTGTACCACCCAGGCAGGATCCCTCGTCTTTGGCTCTCAAAGTCTTCGGTGTAGAAATCGTCTATTGTGGCGCACAGCCCGCACCGCCGCTGCGAGTCCAGCACCACAGGAGAGTATGGCGACGCTCCCGCGGGATCCCAGGACAACGTGTCCAGCAGGTAGTTTCCGGAGGATCCCGTAACCAACAGAGGCGTCCCCGGCTCAGGATCCTGCTTCGGTAACAGCCGTCCGCGCAACCGCTGCCCCTCTGGAGTCACCGCCAGATCCCCACCCAGGGAAACAGCAGGAACCACCTGGCCCTCTTCCTTTTGTAAGAACCGAACTACCCAGTCGGTCATTCGCCAACCTCCAGTGCCTCGAACGCGCACCGCAGCATCACCTGGCCACCGCAAAGCATCGGGGATCCGGCCACCTTGCGGGATCCCTCGATCTCTAGCGGCGGATAAGGGATCCACACCTGGAACACACTGCGCCCGTCAAATCCCCAGACTTCATCCGTCAATTGGACAGGCCGGACAGTCGACTGCTGCTGGCTCCACAGAGACAACAGCGTCTCCCATTGGGCCAAAGACAACACCAAGTCGAACAAGAACTTCCATCGCATTCGTCTCCCGCCACCCACGATGGCGGATCCCTGGGGGGTGTAGCCCAGCACCTGTCGGTGGGTCTCGGGGATCGGCTGGCGCATGTACCCAATGCCGTTGAATTGGGCGCGCGTCAGCTCCAGGGTGACTGTCCCGTGGATCAGCACTACCCGACTCCCCATCCCATAGCTCGGAACGTACATGGGTTAGCACCGCACCACCCGGTTCAAGTAGACCAAATCAAAAGCAGAGCATCGCCCAGGCGGAGTGAACAAGCGGAAATTAATAGTCAGCTCTTCTGCTGCCGGATCGATCTCTCCGCCGTCGAGAACCGGTCGGGCTGCCGGCGCGTAGAACCGCCACACCCTGCCTGAAGTGTTGATGAGCAGCGCCCCAATCTCAAACGTCGTGGTGATTGCCCCCGCCATCCGCAGCGTCGGCTGGAAGGACTGGGAGACGACCATCACCACAGTGCGGCCGATCAGGTCGTTGGTGAAGCGCACCTGTCTGGTGGTGTTGTTGGCCATGAACGACAGAGTCGCGTTCGCTGCAAAACCGTCGTTATCCCAGTTCACCCTGGTCAGCGGGATCGTCACTCCCAAGTCGTTCTTGGTGGTAATAACCAAAGGCCCGGCCAGATCCACGCCGGCACCCAGTGCGTCGGTCTCGGTTGTAGCTGGAAACCGATAGAGCCCGTCCGACGGCACCACTGCCTCTTCCTCGAACGAGATAGAGGTCGACGTACTGACGGTTTCGAACACACGCCCAAGAATAAACTGCATCACCTCGGGCTGGTACTGCCCTGCCCGATACATCACCGACAACTGGGGATCCTCTGAGGTGACGTATTGGTCGACAGGTACCTGGATCCCCTCGCGGTTAACTGCGGTCTGGATGCGTTCCTGGATCCCAGTAGCCAGCTTCATTTGGGCCGAAGGGATCGCAAACGCGCCTCCGTCGGGCCGACGGATGTACACCCGCTGCCCTTTGAAGGTCTCAAAGTGTTTGGTGGACATGTTCCTCTCCCAGCTAGGATAGAAGCGAGCATTAACTCACAGCCATGCTAGCCCAAAAGAGTCTCAAGAAGGTAAAGGGATCCTCTAACGGCAGTGGATCCCTGGCGGAGCCAGGGCGACCGCCACGCAGTGGCGGATCCCTGGCGGTCACTCCACGCACGGTCACCGTCTGTGGAATCAAAACTCAATTTTTCCCGCCTTCAGGCGCCCAACTGCTGCGACTATCCAAAGAAGGAGACGATTGGACGCGACAGACACTGCAGGCGCTCGCTGTCGCCTTCCCGGAGCTGGAGGAGGAGTACGGCATTGAGAACCTGACGGTGGAGGCGCTCAAGGAATGCTTGGCGATCCTGTTTGAGTCGCTAGGTGTTGGCCAGGACGAAGTCTCGCAGTGACATGCCTCCCGTGACAGGCATCCCTGGAGACGCGGGCGGCACCGACAGTGCTGCCCGCAGTAAGTCTTGCAGCTTGCCCAGCCCCGCCACGATCCGCCCGTCGTTGAAGCTGGGTGCCGGCTGCTGCCTATCCACAACCTTGATAGAGTCGGCGCTGGTCAGAACAGTGCCCGGAGCGCTGAGGCGGATCCACTCGGTGGTACGGTTGGGCGTGCCGTCTGGGTTGTCGCCCACCTGCAGCAGTTCTCCGGCTCGGAACGGGCCGCCGCGGGCCATAGGGATCCCTAGACGTCCGCCTGCCCCCGATGGGATCCCACTGCCGGACAGCGCGGGCGCTCCTGCGGGAGACCTTGCTTTTGCTGTTCCGCTCTCAACTTCTTGTCGGATCTGAGAGTAGGTAGCCACGATCTGACGGGCGATCTCTAGTTGCTGCTGTAGGAGCGCAGCTTGCTTGGAGTTGGCGTTGATGGCCCGTTCGCGGGCCAAGGCGATCTCCAGTTCCAACACTTTCTCCTGAGCCTTTAACTCGTTCATCTTGGCCTGAAGGACCTGGGCTTCGCGCATCTTCTGCTCGCGCTGAGCCAGCAGAGCGTTGATCTCTGCTTCGCTGGCTCCGCGTTCTTTGGCTTTCTGGATCTGAGTGTCAAGCAACTGGGCTTGAGCGCTCACCAGCTCTGATGCAAGCTGGAGTTTGCTCACTTGCCCGTTCAGTGCCTGGATCTGCTGTTGTAGGACAGAGACCCGGGTGCGCTCAACCTCCAGTAGACGTTCGACGCGGACTTTCATGTCCTCGTAGACCTGGAGCAGAGGACGTATCCGTGCATTCAGATCGGCAAACCAAGGCCCTCCTTTAGAGAAATTCACCATAGACATCCGCAGAGATTCTGCCGAAGCCGAGAGCTGGTTGAAAATCCTCCGAACTCCCTCTTCAAACTGACTCGCTGCAGAGAACCCCATCGCAAACATGTCTTTTGTGCTCACACCGACGATCTCGGCCTTGGTTCTGAATTGATCGAGATCTATCCCTAGAGATTGGACTATCTCGCGGAAACCCTTAGCGAACCCGCCAAAGTCGAGCCTCAACGTCAGGAACGCTTCTCCTGCTCTGCCCAGTCCGGTCCCGATCTCCCAAGTGGCAGCAGCAGCCTGCTTGATCTGCTCAGTCGCTCTTCGTGCTTCTTCTGCTGCTCGTCGTGATTCTTCTACTACTCGTCGCTGGGCGTCAATCTGGCGGTTTAATTCAGCAGTTTGGGATCGTAGGTTTTCCAGCCTTTCCCTTTCAGCCGCAGCAGATTGTCCTTCTGCCTCCAGTTTCCTGATCAACTCAGCCGTCTGCTGGCGCTGCACCTCCAGGATCTGCCGCTGGTGCTCTAGCCGCCGCAATTCGATCTGCTCTTGCTGGGCCGCCAGCTCCGCCTGCTGAACAGCCTGTTGGGCCTGCACCCTGGCTAGCTCCTGCTCCAGGGATCCCAGTCGTCTGCGTCTCTCCTCCGATTCTCCTAGCGTCTCGTTCTGCCGTCGCAGAGCGTCGATCTGCTGCTGCAGCGCCTGGGCGCGGTAGCGGTCTGCCTCTCCCAGGGTTCGCTGTACCTCTATAGCCGCACGCGCCGAGGCCAGCTGGGCCTCCTGGGCCACCCTAACTGCGTTCAAGTAGGCCCGCTGTTGATCCAGTAGTTGGTTAAGAGAGAGCAGGGTGTTCTGCTGCTGGGCCAGAGCCTGCACCTGCTGCTGCCGCAGTTCCAGTACTCGTAGCTCGGCCTCCCGCTGCTGCTCCAGTTGCTGTCGGTTCTCGGCCAGTAGCCTTAAAGATGTCTGTAGGGAATTAGCCTGCGCCTCCAGTGTCCGCAGCCGGTCCTTATCCAGGTCACTCAGGGATCCAATAACCTGCTCCCGCGTTTTCAATGCTTGGATCTCGGCTTGGATCCCTTCCAATCGCGCCTGGACAGAACGCTGTTGCAGCTCCAGTTCCACTAGGGATCCCTGGTGGCGCAGCTCGATCAACTCGCGGGTCCTCTTCAGTTCTTCCAGTTGCTTTTGCCTCTGGATCTCTGCTGCTTGCTGCTGTAGGGCCGCCAGTCGCTGAGTGGCCTCTGTAATAGCTGTGGTGCCTTCAGCCCGCTGCGCTGCCAATCGCGCCAACTCCAGCTCTGACTGTAGGGCCTGATCCCTTAGAGATTGCGTAGCCTGGGCGACTTTAGCCTCTCGATCTGCCGCGGCCAGCGAGTCCTGGATGGCCTCTTTCCTCACTCGCAGCAGGTCTTGTTCCTGCTCAAGAGCGCGCTGGCGCTCGTTGGCAGCCAGTCGTACTTGCTCGACTTCGGCTTGCAGCTGGGTCTCTTTCTCTTTTTGGATCTGCTCAGCTAGCTTCAGCTCTTGCTTGGCGATCTCTGTCTTAACTTTCATGATCGCCTCAGCGTTGGCTTGTTCGTCTTGGAGTAGCACTTGCAGCTTCTCTTTGGCAGCATCCAAGATAGCTTGGGTGGTCTCCCTCTCAATCCTCAACTTGGCTGCCGCGATCTCTTGGGCGTTGACCAGATCGCCTTGGGCGATCTGCTGCTGCAACTCCAGCTGCTGCTCCAGAGCCTCCAAGTTAATCTGTTCTACTGTCTCTTTGTAGACCTGGGCCGCCGCCTGGGCGTCCAGCAGAGCCTGCTGCATCGAGCGCAGGCTAAGCTCTGCCTCTTCGGTGGAGCTGGCCACTTCCTGGTTGCGCTGCTCCAGCCGCTCCAAGGTCTGGTTATAGAACTCCACATCCTGGGCCGTGAGCACGCCTTGTCTCGCCAGATCCTCCAGCTTGGCCCGGAACTGCTCCAGGGATCCCTCGGCCAAGCCGCTCCCGTCTACCACGCTATCGACCAGCTTCCCGAACTCCTGAGCTAGCTGGGTGGCAGCGTCCAGTGCGTCCACCTGCTGCTTGGTCAGTCCTCCCCCCAGGACAGCCGCCAGGTCGATCAGCCCTTGGAACCCTTCAGCTGTGGTGCGCACCAGGTCGGCCACTGCGTTGATTAGAGGGGGAAGCAGCTCGCCTGTGAGGCGGACGACCCAGGATCCCACTTCGGCTAGCCCCTGGACAGCCACAGCAGCGAATTGTCCTAGGTCAGACATAAGCTGTTCGAGCTTGTTCATGTCAAACCGGGACAGCGCATCCTGGAGCGCTGTCCCCAGCTTGCGACCAACTTGCTCTGTCAGATCCACCACGAATCGGAAGGCGGCACCCAGGCGCTCGCCTACCGCGGAGGCAATCTCTCTCAGGGTCTCGCGGTTGGCCAACAGCAGGTCGTACACCCGGCGGAACCCGTCCACCAGCGGTTCCACCAGGGGTGCACCCATCAGCCGGAAGAACTCCTGCACCAGCTCCTGAATGTTGCTGGTGATCCCTGCCAGAGTCTTAGCCTGTAGCTCGTTGCCAGACAGGAACACCTGCAGTCTGGAGTTAATTTCTTCGATTGCCGTCCCCTGGGCTTTCCACTGGCGCACCTGCTCGTTGGTAATGCCCAGGGTCTTGGCCAATTGCGAATTGGCGTTAATAGTGCCAGACACGATGGAGTTGATCTCTTGTCTGGCTTGCGACAAAGGGATCCCGATTACACTCAGCCCTGCTGCAAACTTCACTGCCAGATCCGCTGCATCTTGGATCCCTCCGCCCACAGTGGAGATCTGGGAGGCCAGCACCTCGAACAGAGGGATCACGTCGTTGGAGGTCACCCCCGACAGCTTGAAGGTCTCCTCGCGGATGTACTCGAACGCTTTCTCGACCTCTCCTGTCAACGCCTGGATCTTCTGGAGAGGCTCGGTAATCTCGAATCCGTCGCGGAAGACCTGGCTAGTTCCTGCGATAGCAGTGGCACTGGAGAGGATCAGTCGCTCCAACTCCAAGTTCTGGGCGATGGCGCTGGAGTAGAACGCTTGCGCTGCTGCCGACAGAGCAGAGAACCCTTGCTGGGCCAGGCTCAATGCCGCCGAGACATCGGCAAGCGATTGGATCCATTTTTGCCCGCCTTTGGCTGCCCCCTCTTTGAGATCCGTCACGGCTTGCTTGAGCCGATCCAGAGCTGAGCGAGCCTCCTTCTCTTCGACGGAGACGACGATGCGTAGGTCTTTGTCCATAGCCGCAGTGCGGAAGTAACGACTCTATCGTAGCCAGAGAGCTGGCATTCGGCTGGCGTACAACTTTCCAAGAATAGAGGGATCCTACTTTAGGAAAGTTGTACGCTGACGCCTTCTACAGCTCTACCAGTCGCTTCCGCTACCACGCTAGTCGCCCAAAAAACAAGAACAGGGATCCGCTGCGGATCCCTGTCTCATTGCTGGTTGCTAGACCTTAGTTAGCTAGTCCGCCGAGAAGCCCCGCCCTCTGTCCGCAGGACGAGGGTCGGGATGAGAGGCGGGAGTTCCTTGGTTTTCAATGTACTGGCACAAAACCGAGACCGTCACCCCACCACATGAAGCGAT
>Ga0308396_1001523_pt1 | contig 11734 bp, 5 predicted proteins | sample Hotspr2SamplePe2_FD_202359 | JGI IMG/M metagenome (GOLD analysis project Ga0308396, IMG submission 202359) | Hot spring phototrophic mat microbial communities from Mushroom Spring, Yellowstone National Park, Wyoming, United States - 20050930_Pe2 ... | reverse complement strand
GAAATTCAAAGGTTTCACCGCTGCGGCTTTGGACAAGCTGCAACACTACCATTGGCCGGGTAACGTCCGGGAACTTAAAAACGTTATCGAACGGGCTGTGGCCCTTGCTCCAGGTCCCGTCATTGATGCTTCCGATATTTGGCTGTCCCAACTGGATCTTCCGGCAATTCCGGGAACACGGTCATCCGAATCGATGCATGACAAACTCTACACCCCGGAGAGTTATCAACCTATCTCTCTCGAAGAGCTGGAAAAACGACACATCTGGGCAACGCTTCAGCATACGAACTGGAATAAATCCCAGGCATCTGCTATTCTGGGCATCGAACGTTCCACACTTGACCGCAAGATCAAAGCCTATGGCTTCGCCCGTGAAGGCAACACCTGATGGCCTGTTCCCGTCCCGTGATCCCTCGAGTGACCTCTGTTGGTCATGCCGTCATAACTGATCCGGAAATGTGGGGCCAGTGCCGAGATATCCAGGACTGTCACGTTCCCCGGCGGACATTTTGAGTTTCTGGAGGAAGCGGGACAAATCATCCGGAAGCGGCATACCCCAATGGAGGGTCACACCGCTTGCGGGATGAAGAAAACCTAACTCGGCCGCATGGAGAGCCAATCGGGGAGCACCGCTGGGATCGGTGATCACCCGGCCATCCGGCATATGAATGTAAACTTTCTCCCCGCAAACCGGGTGCCCTGCCTCTGCAAGGTGAATGCGTATTTGATGCGTTCGTCCCGTTTCCAGCCGACAGGAAAGAACCGTGTAACCGGGTAGGTGCTCGATCACATCGACATGGGTAATAGCTTCTTTGCCCAGATGAGGGTTGCGTGTACTACCTCGGCGTCCATCTCCCCGGTCACGCACCATACGGGAACGGAATGTCTGCCCATTGATTCGACCCAGAACTATGGCGATATAACGGCGGTACACAGTGTGCGCCTGAAACTGTTTCCCGAGAATTCGTTCCGCCTCTGCTGTGCGGGCGAAGACAAGTAATCCACTGGTTTCACGGTCCAGGCGGTGCACGATGCGCAAACGGGGTAATGCCTGCGGTGGACATCGAACACGGGAAGCTATAGCCCATTGGGTCAGATCCTCGAGCGTCGGACTTTGCTGTCGGCGACGTTGAGACCATACGCGTTCCAAAGGGTGACGGACCGTATTGATACCCGCAGGTTTTTCGACCACGACAATATGCTCGTCCAGATGGCGAATTACCAGGCGCTGAGGATGTGCAGTGACGGGAAGTGGTTGAGGGTGACGAAGCAGAGTGACTCTGTCGCCTTCTTGCAATCGTCGCGCATCATCCGTGCACACACTGCTGTTGATCTGAACCCGCCGAGCAGCAATGAGCCGACGAACTCGGTTCCACGTCACGCCATTCAGACGAGAACGAAGCACCTTGGCGAGGGTGTGGCCTGCCTCCTGGGGCGATACCACAAAAGGTGCTAGCTCAAACTCGGTGGCCATGCTCATTGTCCTCGCCTGAGACTCAACACGAGGTTACGACGCAGAAGACGGGGGACCGCCCAATGCGTGTTTCCTTTCTCGACGCCGATGGCTGCGACGTCCGGGGCGATAACCGATGCCCGAAACCGAAGCGGACCCTGGGAGTGAGGAACTTTGCGTCGCTTTTCTCGGTTCCAGTTTACGCTCAGTCACCGCAGGCCGGGTAACAGCATGGTAATGGTCATCTTCTGTGGTCTTCTTTGCGGAGGCTCGACGATGTGCCAGGGCTTCGGGAGGAGGTTGAGCCGGGATCAGACCATCGCAACCACCGATCAAATCGGTGCGACCTGCCTGGATGAGAGCTTCACGGACCAGAAAGTAATTCTCCGGTTTGAAAAACTGCATCAAGGCCCGCTGCCACTTCCTTTCGCGGAGTTTCCGGGCAACATAGACTGGCTGCAGTGTCATGGGATCAAGGCCGGTGTAATACATGCATGTGGCGATATCCATGGGCGCTGGGATGAAATCCTGGACCTGGTCGGGTCGATACCCGCTACGCTTGAGATACAGCGCCAACTCGATCATGGCCTGTAAATCGCTTCCCGGATGTGATGCGATGAAGTAGGGGACGATCTGCTGTCGTGGCTTTCCTGCCGAGCGTGATGCCGCACGGAACTGACGGGTGAATTGATCAAAGTGATGCACCTCGGGCTTTTTCATGAGTTGTAAGACCCGAGGATTTACATGTTCCGGTGCCACTTTGAGGCGACCGCCGACATGGTAAGAGGCCAACTCCTGAACATATTCCGGCGAGCGTTGGGCCAGATCCATCCGGATGCCTGAAGCCACGAACACCTTACGCACTCCAGGTATCTTTCGGACACGACGCAGGAGCTCCAGCAGTGGCCCGTGATTGGTGTCCAGCAGCTTGCAAATCGTGGGATGCACACAGGAAAGGCGTTTGCATTTCACTGCCACCTCAGGTCGGGTGCAGCCCATGCGGTACATGTTGGCCGTCGGTCCACCCACATCGGAGATGATCCCTTTGAATTGCGGGTCCTGGGTGAGCCGCTGGTCCTCCCTCTCCACAGATTCCACAGAGCGACTCTGTATGATCCGTCCCTGATGCGCTGTGATCGAGCAAAACGTGCAGCCGCCAAAGCAACCGCGCATGATCGTAATGGAATCCTTGATCATTTCGTAAGCAGGAATTGGTTCCTGATAAACAGGATGCGGCCGGTGTGTGAAGGGCAAGTCGTAGATGGCATCCATTTCCTGTTCTGTCAGGGGCAGATCGGGCGGATTTTGCACAACCGCCTGTCGCTCATGAAACTGGACTAATCCCGCTGCGTTGTAGGGATTGGTGTGGATGTGGATGAAACGGGTCGCCTCAGCAAATGCTCGCTTATCGCTGCGGACTTCCTCATAACTGGGAAGTCGTTCGTACCGCCAGGGATGTGGACTGTTCTCAAGAGAGAATTGAGCTGCCTCCTTGGCCCCTAAAGGATAGACGATTCCACGCAGGTCTCTCAAATCACGTAACGTCTGTCCTTCGGCCAGTCGTCGAGCGATCGTCACGATATTCCGCTCTCCCATGCCATAGACGAGCAGATCGGCTTTGCTGTCCAACAGTATGGACCGCTTCACAGTGTCCGACCAATAGTCGTAGTGGGCCAGTCGCCGGAGTGAAGCTTCCACACCACCGGTAACGATCGGCACACCGGGAAAAGCCTCTCGGGCCCGCTGGCAGTAAACAATTGTAGCGCGATCAGGTCGCAAACCAATCCGACCGCCGGGGGAATAGGCATCGTCGTTACGTACCTTCTTGTTCGCGGTGTAATGATTGATCATCGAATCCATGTTGCCGGCACTGATGGCGAAGAACAGCCGCGGACGCCCGAACTGCCGCCACGGTTCACAACTACGCCAGTCCGGTTGACTGAGCATAGCGACGCGAAACCCGCCGCTTCCAGTACCCGGTGCAAGATGGCCATGGCAAAGCTGGGATGATCGACGTAGGCATCTCCTGTGACAAACACGATATCCACCCATTCCCACCCCCGTTGCCTCATTTCCTCCGCCGACATCGGTGCCAAGGATGCCCATCCAACTGATGGCCGGCTCGGGTGGATCGCTGGGCGGTCGACCGTCGGGACGCATCGTCCAACATCGGTAACGGAGTTCGGGCAGCCGGATTCACCATGAGCATCGTCTCGTACACGGCGGCAAAAAACCATAACGTTTTGACAGGGACATTGTATATCGAAATACCACCCCATTATATTTCCACTTTTGCCGGCTGCGCGATATGATGCTCTTCGTATCCCTTGGGCCGAGCTAGATCCGGGAGGTGATGGGATCAGCTGCGTTCGTGCACCACCAGTTCAAGGGTATTGGTTGGTCCGGTGGAGGTAACCGTGAAAATCGTCCCTTATCGCGGTTGGAACAACAATCTATGCCTGAGTAATGACGTTGCGGAAGTGATCGTGACTCTGGATGTGGGGCCACGGATCATTTCCTATCGCCTTCGGGATGGGATCAATGTGCTGAAAAACTACGATTCCCAGATGGGGGGAACAGGCGAGCCGGAATGGCAGATCCGCGGCGGCCATCGTTTCTGGATCGCTCCCGAGGACCTGACCCGAACCTACTACCCCGATAATCGCCCAGTACGCTGGGAGCCTTTGGGGGACTTGGCGGCCCGCTTCATTCCACCGCCAGAGACCGAATACGGTCTGCAAAAGATCATGGAAATCCAGTTGGATCAACGCTCGTCACGCCTGGATGTCAAATTGCAGGTCACGAATATCGGATCAACGCCGACTGAATTGGCTCCGTGGGGTCCTACAGTCATGGCTCCTGGGGGGATCGAAATCATCCCTCTGCCGCCCAAACGGCCCCACCCGGGACATCCCCGCAATGCACGTTCCCCTGCAGATTTTGCCCCGAACCAAGAACTCATACTTTGGCCCTACTTCGACTTTGCGGACACGCGCTGGACCTTTGGTAGCCGCTACATTTTTCTGCGACAAGATGTCAATCGGGGGCCTACGAAAATCGGCCTGGCGCACCGCATGGGATGGGTTGGATACCTCAATTCCGGCACTCTTTTCGTCAAGCGCTTCGACTATCGCGAGGGTGCGGTTTACCCCGACTTGGGTACACGGTATCAAACCTTCAGCAATGAGGATATGTTAGAAATGGAAACGGTTGGTGAACTAACTACACTGCAAGCAGGCGAGTCAGCAAGCCTGATCGAAAGCTGGGAGCTTTTCGCACCGGTCCCGGACATTCACACCGAAGAAGATGTCGATCGCTACATCTTACCGTTATTGACCGGAGCTTGAGATCCTCGGAACACCGGAGAATAGCTGGGCATCCTCAGAACACCCGAAGAATCTACTTGAGAGCGTATTCCCGGATCACGTGCCTGGGTTCATGGTTGCTCCTGCTTGCTTGGCCCAAGGTAACCGCTCCGCAAGCAGAAGGAAGGTGACCCCCGGCAATCCCAGGGCGGATGGAACCCTGAGTTGACGAGGAACTGATGCAAACGGCCTTGCTCAAAGTCCGCGATGTCATGGAACGTCAACCGGTGACTGTAGCTCCTGATTGTCCGCTGAAGGATGTCCTTCGTTTGATGAACGAACGACGGATCGGTTCTGTTTTGATTACCGACGAGGAGCGACGCCTCCTGGGCATATTCACAGAACGGGACCTTTTACGGCATATCGTGGAAGAGCCCATGGATTGGCCCAGCCGTCCGGTCCGTGACTGGATGACTCCACGGCCTCATACGATCGGTCCCGATCTGGATGTCGAAGAAGCCATGCAGCGGATGGAACGCCTGCGCGTACGCCATTTGCCGGTTGTGGAAGATGGTTTGGTTGTCGGTATCCTTTCGACGCGATTGCTCATGGCCCGGCGGACGGAATATCTCAATCGACTCGTCGAAGCACGGACCCGTGCCTTGAAACAGTTGAACGATGAATTGCTCGCTCGTGACGCCGAGTTGCAATACAATCTCAAAGCGGCAGCCCGTTTTCAGACCCGTCTGTTACTCCCCTCCGTTCCACCGACCTGGCCGGAATGGAGCTGGGGTATTCACTACGCTCCCCTCGATCATCTCGGAGGAGATTATTATGACCTGGCCCGTCCCGATGCCCAGCATCTGGGTTTTCTCATCGCTGATGCCAGCGGTCACAGCATTGCCGCTATGATGGTGGCCATCATTTCTCGAATCGCTTTCAACGAGGTAGCCTCTACAACGGTTTCTCCTGGCGCAGTCCTGACCGCTATGAACGACCGGCTACAAAATCTAGCCGATGATCGGTTCGTTACGGCTTTCTATGGGGTTTTCAACCGTCAAACAGGTCAGTTGACCTTTGCCAATGCCGGCCATCCCTCACCCTTGCACTTCATCGCAGCAACCGGTCAGGTCAAAGAATTGCGGGCCTTCGGTTTTATGCTGGGCATTGTCCCGGGCGAGCAATTTCGGGAACGTAGCGTTCAGTTGCAAGGGGGTGACCGTCTCGTCTTCTACACCGACGGATTGATCGAAGCTCGAAATGAAATCGGCGAGACATATGGAGTGGATCGCTTGATTGCCTGTTTGCAACGCCACGGACGCGAGTCGCCGGATTTCTTGTGTCGTGCGATTCTGGAGGATCAACGTCAGTTCTGCGGGCGACAACCGCTCCAGGATGACCTGACGCTCGTAGTGGCCGCTTATGCCGGACAACCGGCTGGGGTATGAATTATATATCATCCATGGATAAAAACTTAATTTATTATTGGAACATGGAATAATATAGATATTATGCTGGAGTAGGATAAATGTGAGATATATTCAATCGATGCAATCAATCCTTATGGAGCAAAACCATGGAAATCACTACACGACGAGAATTTCTCCAACAGACCGGTGCGGGTCTGGCAACTGCTGCTCTGATGGGTGGTGCTGAGCTGAGTTCCGGAGCCGCCGAGCCAAGCGAGGTCATACCTCCTCATCGAGCTGTCGATGTTCCTGGTGTCCATGCCTATCCCTCCGAACATTCTCTACATGCGGGCGAAACCCTTCGGCTTCATGTGAGCGCGAGTGTTCCGTACGATCTGGCCATTTGCCGGCTAGGGCCTCGTTTTGACGATCCTGCTGCCGAGGAAGTGCTCCAGGAGTTCCCCCAGCAATCTCCCGCGCCCCATCCTATACATCCCGGTTCGTATATCCATGTGCAAAAATCTTTATCGGAGCAAATCAATTCATTGAGCATAGAGCTGTGGATACGCCCTTGGAGGATTCTTGGAGCACAGGCTATCATCAGTCAATATAATTATCCTGAAGAATGCTCTTTGGCAGTGATGACCAATGCCCAGGGACAGATCAATTTCTATCTAGGGGATGGAAGCAAATATCGTGCAGATTGGGAGCACATTTCCCCGGAGAAATCTCTCCATGTACCCGATGCGAAAGGCCCCCTTCGGGTACGTTGGCACCACCTGGTGGCCGTATGGGATGGCCGAGTCAAGCGCGTCTATATCGATGCTCGGAAAATTGCCGAATGGCCCTGGGCGGGAAAAGTCCGATGGGCCGCAGTACCACTGCGTTGGGGTGCGGCAGGGGAGGGGGGCAAAGCCACGCGATTTCTCGATGCAGACCTGGCAATGCTCGCCATCTATCCCCGTGCCTTAAATGATGAAGAAATTCACAAGCGATTTGCCGACAAGGGACTGACAGTTCCGGAAGAAGCCAACCTGCTCGGCTGTTGGCCCTTACAGGAGGAAAAGGGGGAACGCACCGAGGATACCAGCGGCCAACAACGCCACGGCAGAATCATCAATCACGGTACCTGGATGATCGGTGGACCCTCCTTCGATGCTAACGTCCCGAGATTTGGTGATTATGATCCTGGGAAGGATACGAAACGGGGTCATGCTTTACGACTGGCATCCGATGATCTTTATGATTGTCGATGGCCTGTACGTCATACTTGGAAAATTCCGGAGAATGCCCTGCCTGGATTGTATGTCGCTCGCTTTCGATATGAATATGAGAAAGTAGAGAGGTATCAGTATGTAACGTTCATCGTCAAACGGGGTAAGGATAAACCGAAACCGCCCCTGCTGGTATTAGCGGCGACCAACACCTGGCGGGCCTACAGCAGTACGCCATTTGCCATACCGCCAGCTCCCCGCAAACAAGTATGGGGAACAGGTGGGATAGCCAACGGCCCCACCAACCCACCTGCTTTTAGCTTCTATCGTGCTCACGCTGCGGGGCAGGGGACTCTCCAGCTGGGATTGCGGATGCCCTGGCCTGTGGCAAGTCCCTATGTGCTCTATGGCGGTCCGACAGAATATAGCCACCTCGTACGAGCGGAACGCCCTTTGCACGTTTGGCTCGAACAAAACGGTTATTCCTACGACATCATCAGCGACTACGATCTGCATAAACAACCAGATATACTACTATCCTACCGTGCGGTCATCATCGTAGGTCACAATGAGTATTGGTCTATTCCCATGTATGATGGACTCCGCAAGTATTTACAACAAGGTGGGCAGGTCATTGTTCTCTCTGGCAATACCCTCTTTTGGCGGGTCAGTTTCAACCCTGAGGGGACCATCATGGAATGCCGAAAAGTAGACGCACCCGGTGATCAGATTCCACCCCAGCGGCGCGGCGAGGCCTGGCATAGTCAGGATGGACGGCGGGGTGGTCTGATGCGAGAATGCGGCTATCCTGGCTGGCGACTCATCGGCTTGGAATCACTGGGTTGGAACAACCAAGGCAACCCCAAAAACTTTGGTCCCTTCGTCATAGAAGATCCTGAACACCCATTCTTCCGGGAACCTGAAAATCTGCAACTCCGCAAAGGAGACCGCATCGGCGAGGCTGGAATCGGCAAGACGCCTGCCGCAAATGGACACGAATTTGATGTCCGACTCTCGACATTAGCCCAATTACAGCAACAGCCGAATCCCCCGGGAGGGGTCGTTCCTGAGGAGCCACCAGGTATCCGGTTGTTAGCCAACGGCATCGTACCTTGGAAAGAAGGCGGGGCCGCCTTCGATTTCTTCATGCGCCCGGTCAAACCCACCGCCGACCAGGGTGGCGAGATGATCTATTGGGAACGGCCGGAAGGAGGGCGTGTCTTCAACGCCGGTTGTATCGGCTATGCCTGGGCCATGCTTGCGGATCACCGTTTGCAAAAACTGCTGAGCAATGTGCTGGCCCATTTTGGCATCAAGCCTCGATCTTCTTAGGTTGTTGCGCGATACGAGTTTCATTTCTGGGCTGCAGCCAAGGCTTTCTGTAACTTGTTGAAATGGGGCTGATCGGCAGGGTGAATCTGCCGTTGATCCAAACCGTGCTTCAGGGCTTGAGCGAAAGCTTTCTCCGCCTGCGTCACATCGGCAGGCGATTGCTCCAGATAGAGGATTGCTCGATGGAAGTACCGTAAACCTGTCTCTTCCAGCCGGAGGGCTTCCTGCAGGTCCTGTTCTGCTTCGGTAAATTGCTTCAAACTGATCCGCGCACGGGCCCGGGTATCTAGTAAATCACCCGTCAACCCTACCCTTTGTATTGCACGATTGACAAGCTGGAGAGCCCTCTGGGCTTGTTGGGAGTCGGCAGCCAGCAACCACGCCAGGTTATTGAGAACAATCACCTGATCGGGATGTTCACGCAGCATCGCTTCATACAACTGAATTGCCTGCTCCACTTCATGGCGCACCGCGTGGTATTCGGCACGATACAACTGCAGCGTCAGGTTTTGCGGTTGTTGGCGCAGACCATCATCGATCCACCGCAATACCTCCGATGCTACCATCTCACTCACGGAAGCATTTCGAAGGATAGCCAGACCAGCGCCGGCACGCACGGGAGGGGGTAGCAATGGCTCTAGGCGTTGCAACTGTTCCAGGGCCTGATCCACGCGACCGGCGTAAGCAAGAAGACCAGCCAGGCCCATGGCAGCTTCCGGGCGTTGGGGCACAAGGGAGGCATAACGCTCCAGTGCCGTTTGAATCATAGCCTGCCCTGCGGATGTGTTGCGTACTTGCGGGAGGCGAACTAGTTCATCCAGCAACGAGGCTACCTGTTCACGACGAGTCCAGTAGTCTCCATGGTGGCCATCGGAAGAGTAGGCATAACGTTCAATCCATTGTTGGGCTTTTGTCACTTGTCCCGTCCGACACCAGAATCGAGCCAAAGCGGTGATGGCACGCCAATCATCCCCATGGAGTAGCTCGAGACGTTTGGCGAAGGTTTCTGCTGCAGAGTAGTCCTCCGATTGAATCAGCTCCTCGAGAGCGGCGACGAGATAGTGCAAATTGTCGGGGTCGTTATCGAGCAAGGTTTGCAAGCAGCGACGACTTTGGGATCGCTGCCCCATCAGTCGGTAAAGTCGGGCCAGATCGTAGAGGTCTTTTGGCGCTTGACTTTTTTTCCAGGCTGCTTCCAAAGCTGAGGCTGTGCGTTGCAACAATTGTTGTCGTGCCTCACCGTCAAGGAATCGACTCAAGGTGGCACATACTTGAGCGTCGGCACGCAAGTCCGCGGCAGTAGCACTTAGATTATCATCAATCCGCTTCAACAGAGCTACGGCTTGCTTTCGAGCTGACTCTGTCTCTTGCGTGACGTATAGGAGTGCCAGTTGTCTTTGTGCCCAGACTCGCTCAGAACGATCGAGGGCATGGTACTGGAGGTATTCCTCGATGAGGTTCACGGCTTCCTGGGAATGTTTCCGGGATAACTTCAGACTCAGCAGAGTTTGGATGTAGGCTTTCCGTTCCTCCGCACTTTCCAGTTGGCTGAAGGCGAACTGCAGAGATGAGGAAGTTGGGCGTGCCTCGTGCCATAGAGCCAATGCTGCAGCATGGATGGAGCTGGGCAAAGTACGTCGCGCAGCGTGAATCTGCTCGGGTCCGAGTATCAGAGCCGCACGCAGCCAATCATCGGCATGAGCACTGCTACTTCGAACGGCTTCGCGGAGCAGGGAAGGGGCCTGGGTGAGTTGCCAGCGTGCGGCAACTTCTCCCAACCAACTGATGCCACCGGCCTGTCCTTCTACGAGGGGACGCAGCTGGACGATTGCCCATTCTCGCTGTTCTGCTGGTAGAGAAGCCACTAACCTCAAAATGAGGTACCGGATAGCTAGTACACCCCAACGGGGGTCGCACCGTAGACGTTGAACCACCACTTCCGTGGCGGTCGTATCCTTGTGAGTCAGCAGGTGGCGTAGCCACTCGTAAGCGATGTCTAAGTGGGTAGGATACAATTGAAAAGCCGACGCGAGGATGCGAGCGGCTGTATCGTACTGCTCCAGTTGCTGATGCAAACGAGCCAGTGTTGCAGCGGTATCGGGCCGCAGAGGCTGGGAGCCGAAACGACTGCTCAAGCGCGACAACCAAGCTGATGCTTCGGAGCGATCCGCACCATATGCCTTACATAGAAGCACATGCTCCCCCTCCGGACCTTGCTGGGCCAGTAACGTCTGGTACGCCCTCTGGGCCAGAGCTTTCTGACCATACTGAATCCCCTTCTGATACAAGCGAAACCACAGGTTGGCATCCCGGGGGCGGCGTGTCGCTAACTCTTCCAACAGGGTGAGGACCCGGTTCTGGTCCTCCGCCACCTCAAAAACGTCGAGCAGACCTTGGAACAAGCGGACCTGATCGCCCTCCGGCCAGCTTTCCAGGTGCTGGCAGAGTGGTAACAATGGCCGCAACCGCCCTGGCTCGCAGACGATGAGTTGCCCACGACTAAGGCGAATGTCGACTTGATCCCCACAGGCGGCTTGTGCTTCTTCAACAACTCCCAAAGCTGCAGTGCTACCTTGCCATTCAGCGGTAGTGTGGATCAAAGCGAGCCAGAGTGGAACATCATTGGGTCGTCGGCCCAATTCTCGCCGCAGACGCTGGACTGCTTCGGAGTATCGTCTCTGGGCCCGCAGCACTTCGGATTGCAAAAGGACCGGTGTACTGCTTGATGGTGGAAAACGGCTTGTCACCTGCTCTGCGACTTGCTCTAAACGTCGCCATTCCTCCAGGCTGGCTCCCCGGCATTGCAGCAGATGAGCCTGGAACCGTAGCCAATGCGCCACAATCGGACCGGAGGCATACGGAGAATGGGCCGCCTGTTCCCAAATTCGTGCGGCATCGGCAAACCGTCCCATGTCAAGATAAAGTTGTCCCAGTCCGTGCAAGGCTTGCACATTGTGAGGCTCGGTGAGCAGTACGCTCTGAAAGGCTTTTTCGGCTTCTTGACGCTCACCGAGTTGCTCC
>Ga0308396_1001508_pt1 | contig 11819 bp, 10 predicted proteins | sample Hotspr2SamplePe2_FD_202359 | JGI IMG/M metagenome (GOLD analysis project Ga0308396, IMG submission 202359) | Hot spring phototrophic mat microbial communities from Mushroom Spring, Yellowstone National Park, Wyoming, United States - 20050930_Pe2 ... | reverse complement strand
GTGAGTCAACTAAAGAAAGGTTGCAGATATCACCTTTAACAAAAGCATAATTGGAATTGTTTTCAACAGTTTTTAGATTTTCAAGATTGCCAGCGTAGGTGAGTTTATCTAAATTTAAAATTTTATCTTGAGGATATTTTTTAAGCCAGTAAAGAATAAAATTTGAACCAATAAATCCAGCCCCACCAGTGACTAAAAGATTCATAGTTAATCCCACGTCATTAAAATTTTAAAAAATGAGTCCGATACTCCAACATAATCGTTAGATATTCGGACTCCTACTTAATCTTGACGTCGGAGTCGGGATATATCCATCTAATCTGCTTTGCTTTGGCAAATCAGAGTAAGATGGATATAATATTTTAACATTTTAATTTATTTTTTGGTAAAATTATCTTAATTAAGAAGGTACGGGGAATAGCTCAGATGGCCAAGAGCGCACGCTTTGGGAGCGTGAGGTCGCGAGTTCAAGTCTCGCTTCCCCGACTAAAATTTTATGCAGCAAGATCTTTTTGATTTTGAGGAAAAAAATCAGGTAGTGGAGCAGGTGGGTCAAAAAAAGATTAAATGGCTTTCGCATAGTGCTTTGGAAGAACTTCATCGCTGCCCGCGTTGTTTTTGGCTGTCATATAAAGAAGGAATAAGGCAACCCGAAGGGATTCAGTCACGGCTAGCCAACCGTTTTGATATTATTTTAAAAAAATACTTTGATAGTTATCGAGTAAAAGGCAAACTTCCTCCGCTTGTTGATGGCAAAATTAAAGGTAGACTTCAAAATCCATTTCGAGAAAGATATTATTTTCAGTTTGATGATGATTATGGATTTTATGGAAAATTAGATGAGTGTTTGATTGATGAGCAAGGTTTTCATATTCCAGTTGATTTTAAAACCGCCTCATCTGATCCACGTGAAAAAGAAACTTTATCAGCCTATCAAAACCAGATTGATGAGTATTTATTTTTAATGGAAGAAAATGGAAAAAAAGTGGCTAATTTTGGTTATCTGATTTATTTTTTTCCTGAGATGTCAGTAGAGTTAACTAATGGTTTTCCAATGGTTATACATATAGTAAAAATTGAAAGAAAGGTAAAAGATATTAAAAAAAGAATTGAGGCGGCAATTAAAATTCTTCAAGGACCAATTCCTAAGTCATCACCAGAATGTGTTTTTTGTAATTGGTTTTTGAGGGTGAAGAATTATTATTAATTTTTATCTTTTGGACCATAAGATAGTTTTATCTTTATTTTAAAATAATTTTTATATAAACTTTTTATAATACGATATGGAACTAATTAATTTTTTAAGAAATAAAAAACTAATTTTAATTTTGATTTTATTAATTATTTTTATCATTATTTTTTCATTTTTTATATTAATTAGAAATAATAATAAAAAAAATCAAAAATTAGGAGATATTTCGTTTTCTGAAAAAAATTATTCAAAAATACAAAATTCTATTTTTAGAAGAAAAGAAGTAGACGATAATATTCTAAAAGATGAAAAGCATCAAGAAGTTAAAAAAGAAGAAAATAAAAGTTTAAATATTATTAATAAAACAGTTTCTTTAGGAGGAAAAGAAATTATCCCGGGTACTAATAACAAGATGATTTATCCAATCGGCATAGCTTGTCAAAATAATCAATGTCAAAATCAACCAAAAGATAAACAATTAACGATCCCTTTTATTTGGGTGGCTTTACAGTTTTATAAAATAAACGGGAATAAAGACTTTTTATTTTTAGTTAAGGACAACATTAATTATATTGTCGATCAAAATTTACAACCCAATTTCTGGCACTGTAAATTTCTTAGAGAGATGACTGAGATGAAAGAAATGAAAGAAGATGAGGATAAATTAAAAAAAATATGCCAATCGACCGTGCTACTTTTTTTTACTGAAATAAATAATTATAGTCAGGATGTAGACATTAATAATTTCGCTTATGAAGAAATAAAAGATGAAATTGAAGGAAAGAGTCTTACAATTAAAAAAAATAATATTTTTTTACCACAAAATATTTCTGATTTTGTAATTTTTTCTTCTTATATAACTGATTTAGTAACCAAATATCAGTGGTTTAACTCTCCTTCTAGTCTCTATTTAGCTAAAGGATATTTTGATTCGGCTTTAAGATACTATATTAATAATAAAAATGAGCAACGATTAACTGGCTTACCACTTTTAGCAATCGGTTCTTTTTATCTTTATGATGCAACTTTAAATCGAAACTATTATGATTTAGCTTTTTATTTAGCAAATAGAGCCTTGATATTAAATAAAGAATCAGTACAAAATTTATTATACGTGTCTTTTCTTGATGAGGAACTTTATAAGAGAACAAACAATAAAGTATATTTAGAAGATCTGAAAAATGTTTTAGATTATCTTGAAAAAAATTTTTACGATTCAAAAATGAATTTAATTTATAGAACAAAATCGACCGATTATACTTATTATGATTTTCTTGATAATGTTTTTTATGCTTATTTTTATAACAAATATAAAAAATAAAAATATGCGAATTTTAAAACTAATTTATTTAACTATCATTTTTTTTATTTTATTGATTTTTCTTAATAAAGAGGTTAAAGGTGCTTGTCCTTCGGGATTAGTGCCTTGCAGTGAACATTATCCAGAATCTTGCACAGTAAATGGCCAAGCCGGGACTCGGATGTGTCATAAATTTGGTTGCAATTCAAATGGAAGTGGTGGATCAGCTTGTCCGTGGGGGCAAGGCTCGTATTGTGAACCTTGTCAGATAAATAATCCAAATCCAACGAATCCTCCGAATCCTCCGAATCCTCCTCCTAATGATTCTTGTAATTGTATTACAGGTTGTCATGCTGGAATATGTACTCGTCAAGGAGGCGTTGGTTATGGCTCGGGGTTTTGTAACCCGGTTTGTAATGGTGAGTGGTCGTATCCTTCTGATTGGTCAAATGTGGAGTGTGTTACTTTAGGATGCAGTTGTAGTAATAATAAGGTATGTTGTAGATTAAAAAATGTAACCGGCACTCCACCTCTGCCACCTCCACCGCCTCCTCCAAATTCTGACCCCCCTCCTCAAAATTCTAACCCCCCAACCCCAACGCCTACGTCTACTCCAACCCCCACTCCCACCAATACGCCAACCCCAACCCCAACGATTATTTATGTTACGGCTACTCCTGCTCCAACTGGAAGTGCAAGATATCAATCACCAATAAGAGATAGAGATAATGTAGGTTATATTTGGGTTTGTTTAAAAACAGAAGCATATAGTGGAAATGAATATGGTGCTGGCTTAGATCACAGATTAAAAGTAAGGGGTCAATTACCTCATTCCTATAATCAAGATATCTACCTTGTTGGCTGTGTCACAAGAAATCAAAGTGTTTATTGTACTACTGGTGATGAGTCGCTCGATCGTAGTCTTCGTCTTAACAGACTAACTCAACACACGTTTCAAGTAATTCATCCCCAAAATCCATTTAGAATTCCCACCAACAACAACCAAATAGAAGCTTATGTTCGCTCAACTACCCGCGATTTTATGACTCATACTGTTTATGCTGTTTATCAAAATCCATCTTCAGGAATTAATGTCGGTCAAGGCGGTCTTCAACAAGGGATGCCTGTTTTTTCTTACAATGCTGAAACTAGGTGTATTTTGATTAAATGGGATCCAAGAGGGAGAGTTTTAGATTACTATACAAAAAAGCCAATTGCTAATATAGAAATTTCTTTAGTTAATGAAAAAGGTAAAAAAATAGTTGAACCCGGTTTGGTTAATCCTTATAAAACAAACGAAGATGGCCAGTTCAATTTTTATGTTGATGAAAGAGAGAATAACCTTTATCGACTGAAAATTGATTTGCCATCCGGTTATCAGTTAATAGGCCAGTCAGAAGCCAAAAACATTCCTCAGGAATTTAAAGACGAATCCAAATATATAATCTATCACCCTGAATTGAAAATCAGGGGAGATGAAAAGAAGGAAGTTATCATCTTTTTAAAACCAAAAAGAGATAATATTCTGATAAGAATATTAAGGTTTTTTGTTGAGTAAGTTTTCCAAGATAGTCCATCTTTTCTTTTTTATTTCATAAGGAACATTGTCTTTCATTACTTTAGTTGCTGCTGTCATCGGTCTTGGAGAATACATAGCAATATATGCTTTTTCAAAACCCACCTTTTTACAAAGTTTGACTGTGTTTTCAAACTCTTCATCAGTTTCTCCACAAAAACCAACAATAATATCAGTGGTAAATTTTACTCCAGAAACTTTTTCTTTTATTTTTTCGATCAAATTTAAATATTGCGATGCGGTATACCACCTATTCATTCGCCGCAAAACATTATCATCGCCAGACTGAACTGGAAGATGAATGGTTCTTGTAATGTTTTGATATTTTGCAATAACATCAATTAACTCATCAGAAAAGTCCCAAGGATTGGAGGAGATAAAGTCGACTTTTTCAAAGCCAAGTTTGGCCACTTCTTCCAAAAGATAAGGAAAAAGAGTGGGGATGCGGTAACGGCCTAAATGTTTAACATAAATGGGTTTTAAATTTTTACCGTTGAGTTTATATTGAAAAGATGCGCTATGGCGTGTATTTACAGAATGTGATTCAAAATAAACCTTATTTAAATCTCGCATCACTTGAACATTTTTTTCACCCAGAATTAAATCAGCGCCATATGAATTGACATTTTGTCCCAAAAGAGTAACTTCTTTGTATCCTTGTTTTTTTAATTTTTTTGCCTCGGCAATAATATCTTCAAAAGGTCGACTTATTTCCCGGCCGCGGGTAAAAGGAACAACACAAAAAGTACAAAAGTTATTACAACCGTTTGAGATTGGAATCCAGGCATGGGTTTTACTGACCCTTACTGGTTCATTATCAAAACCCACCTCTTCAATCGGCATAAACTCATCAACTTGCGGCATTCGTTCTTTTAGTTTTTGTAAAATTTTTCCGGTTTTATCCCGAAAAGCAACGCCCACCATACAACCGGTGACAATAATCTTAAGTCTTGGTTTTTTTTCTTTTATTTTGCCTAAATTTCTTACCAATCCATAAACTCTATCTTCAGCCGATTGGCGGACCATACAGGTATTTACGACAATATAATCAGCATCAGCGTATCCTTTTGCTGTTTTCATTCCTCTTGCCTCAAAAGCAGCCGCCACTCTTTCTGAATCTGCTTTATTTTGTTGACAGCCGAAAGTTTTTATGTAATATTTCAAAATTTTCATAGCGTGGTTTTTTTATTATAATATTATAATGAATTTATGGCAGAAATTCCCATAGACGGAATAGATGTAGCAGAAAAACCAGTAATAAAACAACCGGAAATTATTTTCAACGCAGTTGATACGAATATCGAAAGACAAAAATTGAGAAGATCTTTAGAAAAAAGAGGGATTACACTTCCAGAGACTCATGAATTCAGCCAGTTAATAAAAAAAGTAAGCGAAAAATTAGGAGTTCCACCGGGGACAGAGTTTATAATCCAAGATTCAGAAGAGGTTGATGCCTTCTTTCATCCTAAATTTAAAACAATTGTTTTTAGTCGCGGATTTTGTCGTTTCCTACTTGAAAGAAATTTGCCACTCACTGAAGACCACATTGCTGCAGTGCTATCTCATGAAATAGAACATGCTGAAGTTTTAGGAGATGAATATGTCAGTAAAGTAGAGTCAAGTTTTATAGAACGTTTAAAAGGCTTTCAACATCACGCCGAAGAATATCGAGCTGACGCTCAGGGGATGGAACGTTTGGCAAGAGGCGGATATAACCCAAAAGCGATGATCGAAATGTTGAAAGCGCTTCCTTTGACTACCGGTCGCTATGATTTAGGTCATCCTGAACAAATTGACAGAATCAGAAAACTTGAAGACAGATTAGCAGATGATGAACACCCATTGCCAAATACAACTAAAGAAAGGACACCACTTGATGCTGATTTACTTAAATGGCTTGCTGGCGATAGTTCATTTTATAATAATACGGAAGAACTAATTCATAAAACACCAGAACAATTACAAGCTAATCTATTGACAACAACTTCTCAGACAGAATTTTGGACAGTTTTTGAGGTCCAACAACATATTGAGAGAGTCGGACTTGCAAAGGAGATAATAGCTCAAAATAGGACAGCTGTATCACGCTTGTGTCAAAAACTAATGATACTTTAAGCATTTGGTGCATCTACTATTTTTCAGGGAGGGAGAGCAATAGAAAAAAGTGATTATATTCATAATGTATGGCTCCATGAAAAGTGGAGAGAAGATAAAGAGGGTAAGTATTTTTTAAGCGGAGTTATTTCAAATTCAACACAATCTGACAGAACGGAAAGCGCGATCGCTTCAAGTGAATTCAGAGCTGGGATTTCAAGATATAATCCTCAACAAACAATAGTCGATCAAGCAATATATAAGATAACAGATTACGAAGGAAAAGTCGATATAGTATTAACCTCTATTTTTCAACAATTAGAATCAATTCAACTTCCAGCAGAGCAACAACAATTCGTTGTTCAACTAAAAAAATGCTGGGAAAATGGACAAATAACCGATGATCTTTTTATGACGGTTTTTTCTCAATTTGATAAAACCTATCAGGCAGGTCAGCATAAGGAAGCATCGGATAAAAGAGCGAAAAAAGGATTGAGAGCACCAGATCAGAGAACTGAAAACTTATTTGATTTATCTGATCAAAAAACAAAGGATCAGATTCTTGATGCAGTGGAATTAGATCTTGCTTTGTCAATGCTCGAAGATCTACCCGATCCTCAACTAGAGGTCATTACCGATTTAACTTCACTAATAATCAAAGATACCGGTTTATCACCAGAAGCCTCAACAATAATCGCTGAAACAATGTTGCTTGGAAAGAATGGCCGCGCATGGGCAGATTTCTTGAAAGATCAAGAAAGAAAAGCGTTAATGCCAATAATCCGTTCTGCCCAAACCTTAACAGAACAAGGCAACCTTCCACTTTCGCCTCTACGTTCATTGCATCGTTCCTATCAATCATCACTTTCTGGAATTGAGTGGAGAAAAAGCTATGCACCTGGATTTGAATTTAATATTGACGCTCGAGGGTTAACGTTGTTAAAAATGCTTCCCGGGATGGAGTTATATAAAAGAGGTTGGCCGGCTGATCATCCTCAGGGGTGGAAAAGACCGGATCCAATGTTGGTTAATTTATCTCTTGAAGAATGGAATGCTGTCGTCGATGGTAAAGGCGATCATGGAGCCTGGTTTATGAGAGACATTTGGGTATTAAGACAATATATTCAAAGAATACAATCGGGTGTACCAGTAGAAGAAGCATTAAAAACCCAAACGGAAAATATTGTTTACGCGGGCTGTACTTTGGGTTTATCGGCCCAAGAATTAAAAGTACTAATCGAGCATAATCCTTGGAATAACGATAAACTTCAAAGATATTTGAATGATGGAATAAAAGACTTGCCTCATCAAGCGGCAACGTCCGAAGAAAGGAAAGATATTTTAACAACATTACGTATGGCTTATAATCTTTATAACGACCATCCGTTAAAAAGAACAAAAGAAGATGAATTCTGACATATATTAACGCCCACAAACATCTCTTAACATATGTTAGATGTTTTGATCAAGGAACACGCTTCAAAGGGAATTCTTAAGTCTGATGCACTAATAGAATCAATTAAAGAGTTAACTGAACAAGGCGTAAGTTTATTGTATGAAACATTCTCAAGAGAAGTTATAAGCGTTGTCGGTGAATTATCTGACCAAAATCTAACTGAAATAATATCATATTTAAAAGGTAAAGAAAAATTAGATAGCAATCAGACAAATTTGTATGAAACTATGCTTTTGTTGTTACAGATTCCACCAGAAAATAGAGCAGCAGCAGCTCTTCAGATTTTTTGTGAAAGCACCCTAAAAAGCTTATTGCAAAAATATCCTGATAAAGCAGTCGAATGGGTAATCACAAATCTTGGAGAATCAAATTTAAGGGATCGGTTATTGGTCGGGTTAATTGATTATGTCGATGGCGAAACAAAAGCAAAATATATACAGGAAGCAAGAGGCCATTTTACCAATTCTCCTGACAAGTTTGGTGGAAAAAAATCTGCTATTTTTCCGTTTGATACTTACTACTGGTTTGTAAAAAAACATGAATTTGAAAACGAGGGACATCGAACAGGTTTTGCTCGGTATTGGTTTCATGGTGAAGGCCGTTTGAAAGACAAATTTCCGGATCTTTTGGCAAGAAGACATCCGTTCTCAACTTTTTCCCCTGACACTAGGATGCAACTTGATGAAAATGATCGGGAAGAAAATGTAGGTAATAGTAGCCACGCTTCCCCTTATCAGAGATTTTATGCAAAACAGTTAATTGAAGCCGAGACGGTATTATTTGATCAAAATATTCCTTTAGCCGATAGGATTACAAAAATAAAAGAAATAACGCCACATCAATCTGTTGTTCGTGATATTGAGTTGGAAATGATAATCCAAGAAGAACTTAGTCGAGCAAAAAATCATGAGGAAAGAGTTGAAATTGCAAAAAATCTTTTACCCTTATTTACTGATAAATCCACTTTAAAAATACCTTTTGCTGTTCAAGCTCTTAAATCTGAAATTGCCCTAGATCCCTCTTTACTAAAAGATTTTGAAAAATTCATACGAACATTAACCACCTATTTACCGGAACCTTCACTTGCAAGAAACTACTTTTTAAATCAGTTCGAAAATTCAGCGTCTTTGACCGTTGAACAACTTCGGCAGATTATCAGAATGAGAATGAGCCCGGAAGGTAAGAAAGAAGAATCTGATGATTCCGCCATAACATTTGTTGTTAATAGACTTGGTGAACTAAACAGAGAAGAAAGAGTAAAAACAACTTTATGGCTATTGGGTTTATCTAGCGAAAAACCACTTATGGTACTTGATATGGAAGAAAAATTTGACGGACACCTTAATAATCTACCAAAAGCAGTCGCCATGAGCACCGATGATGAAAAGGAAGTTTTATTTAAACGGTTATTTCTCGGAGTAGAAGGAATAGTTGATTTAGAAGCGGTACCGGAACATGATAAACCCAAAGCATTGAGGCAAAGAAAAGCATTTGCCGAAACACTGGCCGCACATTTACTACCAGATTCGATGCCAAAAGCGGAACTATTCCGTAATATGTTTGTAACAATTATTGAATACTCTGATCCGGCTCATGCTTCTCAACTATTGATACGATTGATAAATCGTTTCACCGAAGCTCAAGTAAAAGGACAAACTTTGCTTCCAGAAGAAGTAATCGCGATTGGATTAAGCGAACTTGGAGTAGTTGGTAAAAAAGTTGCTTAATCCATAGCCGAGCAAGACTGGGTTCCGGATTCTTATAAAAGAACTTTAAGAAAATCTCAATCTGAAGGTCCAGTCGTTCCAAAAAGGGCTTTACTAACTTTTGTAGAAGGTGCGGGTCTACTTAATGACACTAGTCCAATAAAAATAATTTCATTTGATGAATTAATCGGAGCCGCGTCAAATAAGTAAGCATGTTTGATGACAATTGAAATAACCGGGAATCTGCCAGGATTGCCAAAAGGAAGACAACAAGTTGTCGGTAAATTTAAACGCCCGTCAGCCCAGAAAATGGAAAACTTAGATCATGATTTAAGGGTACTTGAAAATGTTTTGTCGGTATTAAGAAAGGCCGGTTATGGCGATATTCTTCCAAAAGATTTTTATACACAAATCAGTAATGCTGTGAGACGAGAATTAGATTTCAATCGAGAGAGAATATTTGCTGATAAAATTAGGCCTGACCTTGAAGTAAGAAATAGGAAAAGAGAAACTAAAATTATGATACCACAAATAATTTTTACTTCTGATGATCTTATGCTGGAAACCAGAGCAGAAGGAATTAGTTTAAGAAACTATTATAATTTGATTGAACAAGGTCAATTAACTGTTATTAAAGAAGGCTATGCTAATGTTTCAAAAATAAATGTAAATCGAGCAATACTTTCAGAAGGACTGGCAGAGCTTATTACAACAGGCAGAATTCACGCAGATTTACATCCGGGTAATATTTTTGTCAATAAATCAGGAAATATCACCCTAATCGATTTAGGGATGCATGAAGAATTAACTCAAGAACAGCGGTTTAATACTATTTGGTTATTAGTTGGTTTGATTACAGGCAATGAAGCTTTAATTAAGCAAACACTCCACCGATTAGGCTGGGATGTCGGCAATACAATTACGGGCTTAGAAAGACACAATTTTTCCAAAAATATTCTGCAACTTCTAAGAGCAAGTCAGAAAACACCAAATCCACCACCTGAAGTTATATCGTCGATAATTGTCGCTATCTCAAAACTTACCAGTTATACAAAAGATATTAACTATAAAGATTTGTTTACGTTTTTACTTCGATCAGTTAACAAAAGAGATATTCCACAACTCATCATACATGCAATTAGATCCGGGAGTAGAGATTTATTAAACTAGGCAAAAACACGGACCACAAAAAATCGCCGGGATAAAAATTGCTTTCTCCACAAACGCCTAAGTATAAACTTATAGGTTTACACCTAACAGGTGTTTTGAATTCACATAATTTAGATAGGTTTTTTACCAATCCATAAACTCTATCTTCAGCCGATTGGCGCACCATGCAGGTATTTACGACAATATGATCAGCATCAGAGTATCTTTTTACCGGTTTCATCCCCCGTGCCTCAAAAGCAGCCGCCACTCTTTCTGAATCTGCTTTATTTTGTTGACACCCGAATGTCTTAATAAAGTACTTTAAAGTCATATTAAAAATTATAAACTAGAAATATTTAAAGTTATCCTGCCCTTCCTTAGCTTTAGTGAAGGAGGTACAACCGAGGGTTTGGTTTTGTCAAGTGGATTGTGTAAACTAATAACTTATCCACTTTCTAGAACCTTTTAAAATTGATAAATTAAAGTCAGTGAATAATTAATAATTCCAACAAAATTATACATTAAAGTTTGTATGATATGCAACAAAAGGCCGATGTCATACATTCAATTCGTATAAAAACGAGTTATGTAAAATTTCACTCGGATTTAAATAGATAAATTAGAAATTTATGAAAAAAGTGATTATAACATTTCTATTGGTATTAGCAGTCCTAGTCTTAATTAGTTTATTACTAGTAAGTACATGTACCTTAAAGACTGGATGGAGCGTAGGTGTACAAAGGTCTTGTGAATGCATTGGGGTCGAATGGACGTTGTATGATCAAATACATGTCGACGGTGTTACGATGAGTGTTTGTATAGGATTTATTAAATCAAAAAAATGCTATGAATTTAAAAACAATAAAGATATTGTTGTGAATTGCCATTAAAAATCCGAGCAAAACATCACATAACAAAGTGTATACGTGGCTTTAGACCTAACATGTGTTTTGAATTCACACCTATTGACTTTGATTAATTTTTAACCTACCATTTTATTTATGTGAATCTGTTACAACTAATAGGTGTAAATCTTTTACCTAACAGGTAAAAAAAATTTTTTCATTTAATAAAATTAATATGGAAATCAATCAATCTAAAAAAATTACCAAAAAAAAGAATTGGAAGAAAATTGTATTTTTTATCGTTGTGGTTTTAATATTCTTATTATGGGCAAGTCTTACAAAGGCTGGATATATTCCAAATTTTTTAAGTATTAAATTTTTAGATTCTTCTTCCGGTTCTAGATTGCGTGAATCGCGTTGTTTTACCGATGAAAATGGAGGAACTTATTGCGCACTCAAACCTATAATTTATTTATACCCAAAGCAAAAAGAGGATATTAT
>Ga0308396_1001505_pt1 | contig 11854 bp, 10 predicted proteins | sample Hotspr2SamplePe2_FD_202359 | JGI IMG/M metagenome (GOLD analysis project Ga0308396, IMG submission 202359) | Hot spring phototrophic mat microbial communities from Mushroom Spring, Yellowstone National Park, Wyoming, United States - 20050930_Pe2 ... | reverse complement strand
CGTGCTGGTCTTGATCTGCATGCTTGGCGCGATTGCTTTTCTCTATCCCTTTTTCCTGGGACGGGCTGAAACAGGCTTTACGGCAGCGCATGCCACTACTGCTCCCATCTTCTTTGCCCTCCTTGGTTCGGCATTGCTGATCGTTTTGATCGCCGAACTCAGCGCTGGCCGGCTCAACACGCGCATGGTCGCCGTGCTTGGAGTGCTCACCGGGGTTGTCGCCATCTTACGGCTACCGGCCGGGCCGGGCGACTCACCGACCTTCTTTTTTCTCATCATTCTGGTTGGTTACACCTATGGAGCGCGTTTTGGTTTTCTACTTGGCGCGTTAGCCTTGCTCGTTTCGGCACTGTTGACCGGTGGAGTCGGTCCCTGGCTCCCATTTCAAATGTTTGTCAGTGGCTGGATGGGAATGAGCGCCGGTCTTCTCGGTCGATTGGGAAAGTATCTACGTGCAGGGGGATGGGTCGAAATTGGCATACTCAGTGCTTTTGGTTACGGTTGGGGATTCCTCTTCGGTGGCTTGATGAATCTCTGGTTCTGGCCATTCGCTCCGCCTGGCGAGTTGGGTTGGATACCTGGTAGTGGTTTCCAGGAAACAATCCAGCAATATATGACCTTCTATCTCGCGACGTCACTGGCGTGGGATGCGGTACGGGCCATTGGCAATGCTATCTTGATCGCGCTCCTGGGGCGTACAGTACTTAAAGAATTACGTCGCTTTCGTGATCGGTTTTGGTTCACGGTCAACGATGTCACATCATCGCAAGTTACGTAAAGCAGGTTAGAACATTGTTTTCCGACGGTTCCTGGCTGTGTTTCTGGTCGTTTGCCCTGCCACCAGAGAAATAGCGCTATCTGCCGATCATGTCTGTCATCGTCTCGGTAGGGATATAGGTTCTCAATCCACTCCAGACTCAGGTTACGGAAATTGCAAAAACCCCCGCCTCTGCATCGCAGAGGCGGGGTGCAAGGAGGAGAGGGGTATTTTGTCTACTACTTAGCCAGCGCGCCACTCACGCTACCGCCTGCCGGTGTGCCAACCAGATCGGGATAGGCCAACATGCCATGTTCACCAATATCGAGGCCAGCCTCTTCCTCTTCCTTGCTTACACGCAGACCAATGGTGGCCTTGATGGCGAAGAACATCAGCGCCGTAGTTGCTACCGTCCACAAGCCAATAGCCACCACACCGACAATCTGCGAGATGAGCAGTGTTAAACCGCCGCCGTAGAACAACCCCGTCGTATCAGTATTCCCACGGATCGAGGCAAACAGACCAACCGCTAGCGTACCCCAGATACCGCTGAACAGGTGAACTGGCACTGCACCAACTGGATCATCAATCTTAAGCTTTTCGAGGAGTTCAGCCGAGAAGACGACGATTGGTCCGGCGATGAAGCCAATGATAATTGACGACAGCGGATCAACGTAAGCACAGCCAGCCGTAATCGCAACCAGACCGCCAAGGACACCGTTGAGGGTCTGTCCCAAGTCGGGCTTCCCGTAGCGCAGCCAGGCGGTGAAGAGAGCGCCCAGCGCACCGGCTGCCGCTGCCAGGTTAGTTGTCACAGCAACCATAGCAACTGCATCGGCATCGCTCTGCGAAGCAATTGCCAACTGTGAACCAGGGTTGAAACCAAACCAGCCGAGCCAGAGGATGAATGTACCAAGTGCGGCCAGGGACATACTGTGACCTGGAATTGATCGCGGCTTACCATCCGATCCAAAGCGACCAAGGCGCGGACCCAGTATCATCGCACCAACCAACGCGGCCCAACCACCAACACTGTGTACGACTGTGCTACCGGCAAAATCGGTGAATCCCCAATTGCCTTTTAGCCAGCCAGAGTCGCTCCAGACCCAATGCACAACTACTGGATAGATGAAGAGGGAGATGATGAAGCTATAGACTAGATATGCGGTAAACTTTGTGCGCTCGGCCATTGCACCGGCAACAATTGTCGCAGCAGTGCCGGCAAACACGACCTGGAAGAGCCAGCTTGCCAACACTGGTACCTTTCCCTCGGCAGTTACTGCCGAAAGGAAAAATTGGTCGGTGCCGATAAATCCTCCTGCCGAAGTGCCGTAAGCAATGCCCCAACCTACCGCCCAGAAGGCGATCGAACACATCACGAAGTCCATCAAATTCTTAAACAGGATGTTCGTGGTGTTTTTCGAGCGGGTCATCCCAGCCGTGAGCATTGCAAAACCGGCCTGCATAAAGAAGACCAGGAAAGCAGATACAAGTAGGAAGAACGTGTTCATTGCTACCGCCAGCTCGGTAGTGGTAGGTCCATCCTGAGCAAAAGCGCGTCCACTTCCTACTAGCCAGAGACCAAGGCCAAAGCCGAGACCGAGACCGATCTTTGTGCGCCATGCAAGCTTCATGAGAACTACTCCTTATCCCCTGTACTAAAAAAGGTCCTGCATGTGATGAATGTTTGGTCTTCCCAAAGAGACCGGCATTCATCTAGATATTTTGCACAAACCATCTGCCTCTGCCTCGTCGCAGGCCGAATGGGCACCATCGCGTTTGCAAGAGTCTGATAACCCTTGCTATGAACTTGTAAAAGGAATACTAGACGAATAATGGTGTTACTCAAAAGCGATCTGCTCTTTACGTCAGCGGTTCAAGCTGCAACAATGCAGAAGATGTTCGCGTAACGCACGCTCACCCCCCTTACTATCAGTGCATCGTGGCAACCATTTATTTGTGCTTTTGTAGACGCTGGTATGATAACAGGCTTTAATGACGCTGCCAATGGATAGGAGTGCCAATATCTGTGTAGAGGGGATTGGATGTTTTGTCTAAATCAGATCACTATACTGGTGCAGTGAGGGTGCATCATAATCGGATAACATCAGCCCCTGGTCGTTACAATGCCAGGGATCGACACTACCGCATCCGAATCATTGCTCATCCTGGGATTACCATCGTACATCACTGTGGGCAGGTAGGGGAACCCGCCCCTACCTTCTCACTTCTCCCTCTTGTTACCTTCGTGCAAGGGCCAGATGGGCTTCGTGGAGCAGCCGTTCGGTTGTATCCCAACCAACACAGCCATCGGTGAGTGACACACCGTAACGCAGAGCGCTGCGGTCGGCAACCAGCGGTTGTTTGCCCTCGAAGAGATTACTTTCAAGCATCATCCCGATAATCGGCAGCGACTCCTCGACCATGTAGCCGAGGACTGTCTGCCAAACAGCTTCCTGGCGACGGAAATCACCGCCAGAGTTGGCATGGCTACAGTCGATCATCACTGCTGGCGTGCGTTCGGCCTCGCGCATGAGACGAGTTGCCTGCACAATGTATTCCAGGTGATAGTTGGGGCCATAACGACCTCCACGTAAGATCACAAAGCTGTCGGGATTGCCGGTCGTGCGTACCACCGCACTGCGTCCGTCTTCATCGATCCCTAGAAAGCTGTGTGGGACTGCCGCTGAAACGCATGCGTTCACCGCCACCTGAATACCGCCATCGGTGCCATTCTTGAACCCAACCGGCATCGAGACACCACTAGCTAATGCGCGATGCGTTTGGGCTTCACTGGTACGGGCGCCAATGGTTGCCAGACTGATCTGGTCGTCAAGATATTGTGGGCTGATTGGGTCGAGCATTTCGGTTGCCACCGGCACACCCAGCTCGTTAATGGCGAGTAATAGTTGGCGCGCAATCCGTAGACCCGCAGCCATGTCAAATGATCCGTCGAGATGTGGGTCGTTAATCAGACCACGCCAACCTACGGTGGTGCGCGGTTTTTCGAGGTAAGTGCGCATCACGATCAGGAGCTGATCGCCTAGTGGTTCCTGCAATGCCTGTAAGCGGCGGGCATATTCAAGAGCAGCTTCGGGATCGTGGATCGAGCACGGACCAACAACCATGATGCGGCGATGGTCTTCACCGCGCAAGATGCGTCGGATCGCCGCTCGTGTTTCGGCGACCGTCTGGGCTGCGGTCGGCGTGATCGGTAGCTCGTTCTTCAGCGTTCGCGGTGGCATGAGTGGCGTAAGTTCGCGAACGTGTAGGTTTGCTAATGGAGTCTGGCTCATACGACTAACGGTTTCTCCTATAGTTTCTGGTCAAAATGAAGTATAACGCGGTTTCGTGCTCTCCATATTAAGGTAGGTTACTGCCGGTAGACGATTTTCAGCTCCTCACGAGCCGGTCATAATCCGCTCATAAGCTACTCGTAGCGCAGTTACTTCCTCATTGCTTAATGGCATGAGTGGCAAGCGCAGGGCTGTTTCCGGCAAGTCACTCGTCCAGGTCAAGGCGGCTTTGAGTGCGGGTGGTGTATTGATCGGATCAATCAGGTCGCGCACTGCGCTGAGCCGGGCCTGAGCTGCCGAAACGTCACCACCCTGGTGGAAGGCATCGAAGACGGCACGGGCCAGTTTCGGGAAGGCGCTAGAGAGGGCTGTAATTGCGCCTGCCGCGCCGCCGGTCAGAGCACGGGCGATGAGACGGTCGCTCCCGGTGAAGATGCGCAACTGGGGATAACGATCGATCAGCATTTTAGAGTGTTCCCAATCACCGCTACTGTCTTTTATACCGTAAAACTGTTCGCCATGGCTTGCTAGCAGGCCGTCAATAATAGGAGTAGTGATAGGCACGCCAGTGACTTGTGGAATATGGTAGAGCATGACCCGTGCTTCGGCCGGTAGCGCATCGCACAGCGCCCGGAAGTAGGCGAGAATCCCAGCCTCGCTCGGTTGCTTGATGTAAAATGGTGGCATCACCAGAATTGCGTCAACACCCAGGTCTACCGCAGCACGACTGAGCGCTATCGTATCGGTAAGCGCTGCGCAGCCGGTGCCAGCAATAACACTCAGTTCACCACGGTGGGCCATAATGATTTCAAGCGTGCGAATCCGTTCGGCAACACTCATGGAGGGTCCTTCGCCGGTTGTTCCTAGCGCCAATACCCCGTGTAAACCGCCATCAGCCAGGAAACGCAGGTATCCCGGGAGCCATTCGTAATCGACCGGTCCAACATCGCTAACAAAGGGGGTAAGCATTGCACTGATGATGCCACGAATGTCTGCCATTGTCGTATCTCCTTTCACCGTGTTGATACCTGTCTAATGCCATACAAAAAGTGTACAGCCACATCCTTTGTCGTCGTGATCATCTTCCTGATAACCGGTAGATACCAATCATCTCAGGAGAGGCCAGGCTGCCTTTCCGCTGGCTTCACTCTACCATAAGTTGCCGTTTACGATACATGATGTAGAATCAACCGGCGAGGACATGCAGATGTACACGAACCAAGAAGGCGGTCTATGAAAGGTCTTGTGCTTAGTGGTGGTAAAGGAACTCGACTGCGACCGATCACGTATACTAGTGCGAAGCAATTAGTGCCGGTTGCAAATAAGCCGGTTCTTTTTCGTGTTATTGAAGCGATCCGTGATGCTGGAATTACCGATATTGGCATCGTTATCGGTGATACTGGCGATGAGATTCGGGCAGCGGTAGGTAATGGTCGGCGTTGGGGGGTGAAGATTTCCTATATCCCGCAAGAAGCGCCGCTTGGGCTGGCCCATGCCGTAAAGATCAGTCGCGAGTTTCTCGGCGATGAACGGTTTGTGATGTTTCTGGGTGATAACTGTATTCAAGGCGGGATCAGCTCATTGATCGAGCAATTTGGGCAGAGTGATTACAATGCCCAAATTGTATTGAAGAAGGTCAGCGACCCACGCTCGTTTGGCGTAGCGGAACTAGATGACGAAGGGCGTGTTGTGCGCCTAGTTGAGAAGCCGCGCGAGCCGAAGTCTGATCTCGCATTGGTTGGTATCTATATGTTCGACCACCACATTTTTGAAGCGGTTGAGGCGATCCGACCATCGGCACGCGGTGAGCTTGAGATCACCGATGCGATTCAGTGGCTGGTTAGCAACGGCTATCGGGTCTATCCCTACGTGCATGAAGGGTGGTGGATCGATACCGGTAAGAAGGATGACATGCTCGAAGCGAACCGTCTTGTCCTTGAAGAGCTTGAACCTGCCGTACATGGGTATGTGGATAGCGACTCGCAGCTTATCGGGAAGGTGATTATCGAGCCAGGGGCTGAGATCATTAACAGTACGATCCGTGGGCCAGCGATTATCGGCGAGCATACGCGGATTGTGAATGCCTATGTTGGCCCATTTACCTCAATTTATCACCACTGCCACATCGAAGAATGCGAAATTGAGCACAGTATTGTGCTTGAATACTGTACCATCCGTGGTCTCCCGCATCGCCTGGAAGATAGCTTGATCGGGCGGAACGTGGAGATTACCCGTAGTCCGTTGCGCCCGAAGGCGTACCGCTTTATGCTGGGCGACAATAGTACGGTTGGCGTGTTGTGAAGCGGAGGTTTTCCAAAGTTTTTACTCTCCCCTCCAGTGGGATAGCGTGGTATAGACTCCTGACCTGACCGCCGTGCGAGCGGATGTCATAGCTTCTCGTTGGGGGTGGTCTGCCCTACCCCTCTTAGCTCGCTCATCATGTGCGTAGGGGCGGGTTTCCCTGCCCCTATGCAAGGTGATGCCAGCGATACTCTACCACCCTTGAATTGATGAGTGCTATTCATCGGTTGCTGAATCGTGTTCAGCGAATGGCACCGAAAACGCCACCATACTCTTGTTTTGAGCCGGTCTTACGCAGTTTCGTCAGCGGCGATTTCCAGCCAGATCGCGTAGACGGTATTTTTCGCCACCCCGAGTTCCTGGGCCGTCTGGCGTACAGCGGCGCTGCCGCTCAACCCTGCGGCGCGCAATCGTTGTAAGTGAGCTGCAATCACTGCCGAATCAACAGTTGGCGGAACGGTACGTAAACGTTGGCGATCACGTTTACGGGTGGCTGCTACCTCGGCCCCAGCGATCACGATGGTAAATTCGCCACGGGGCATCTGGTGGGTAAAGTGAGTCAGTAGCTCGGCTGCTGTACCACGGAAGACTGCCTCAAAGCGCTTGGTCAGATCATTGGCAATCGCCAGTTGACGCTGACTAAGAATGGTATCTATGTCTGCTAGCGTCTCAAGGAGGCGGTGTGGCGTTTCGAAACAGATCACGGTTAGCGTAAGATCAGCAATTTCTTGCAGTAGCTCACGCCGTTCGCGCTGCTGGCGAGGGAGAAAGCCGATAAAAGCAAAGCGATCAGTTGCCATACCCGATGCCACCAGCGCAGCGATGGGTGCGCTAGGGCCAGGCACAGGTGTGATCGTATGACCAGCGGCCAGACACGCCTGAACTAGTTCCTGGCCGGGATCGGCAATCGCCGGTGTACCGGCGTCAGAAACCAACGCTACATCACCGCTGTTTAAGGCCGCAAGAATCTCATCGCGTCGGGTGAGTTTGTTGTGCTCGTGATACGAAATACATGGTGTATTGATCTGATAATGATCGAGCAAGATGCGCGTATGACGTGTATCTTCGGCAGCGATCAGCCGAACTTCGCGCAAGATGCGGAGGGCGCGAAGAGTAATATCTTCAAGGTTGCCAATTGGGGTCGCAACAATGTAGAGAGTGCCCATATTGCTTATCGCCCGTCGGTGATCGCCAATTGCTGACGCCAGTAGTCAAGCACTTCGGCAACGATCTGCTCAATGCCAATCTCAGGTTGCCAACCGGTGGCAGCCCGTAGTTTGCGATTGTCGCCTTGCAAGATGGGTTCATCAACTGGTCGCAGCCGAGAGGGATCAACCTGTACTGTGACCGGTACGCGCCCCATCGCAACCACCATATCAACAATATCACCGATCCTGATAGCCTGCCCTGAGCATAGATTGTACACTTCGCCTGGCGCGCCGTGTTCGATGAGCAGCCAGAGGGCACGCGCTACATCGCGAGTATGGGTAAAATCACGCTTCGGTGATAAATTACCGACATACATAACCGGCGCTTGTTTCCCAGCCTCGATAAGGGCCATCTGACGGCAGAACGTTTGGATCGAGCAGCGATCGCCCTGCCGCGGCCCAACATGGTTGAACGATCGGGTAACGATCACATGCATCCCATAACTGGCGTGATATTGAAGGCCGCTCAATTCGGCGGCGACTTTGCTCACCCCATACGGGCTGGCCGGGCGTAGCGGATGTTCCTCGCGTATTGGCACTTCGTCAGGCTGTACCGGCCCATATTCGGCACTGGTGCCGGCAATGTGGATACGGGCATGGGGAACATGGCGACGCGCTGCTTCGAGCAGGTTTAAGGTACCCTCGACATTTGCCCGCATGGTTAGAATTGGTGCATCCCATGAAGCACTCGGATAGCTCTGGGCCGCTAGGTGAAAAATTCGATCTGGACGCACGGTAGCAACTGCTCGATCTACCGAAAACGCATCTTCAATGTCACCTTCGTGAATGGTGATCTTTCCCAGCAAATGCTCAATCGGTCGCGGATCGCTCCGCCAACGCTTAAAGGCATGTATCTCTAGGCCAGGAACGGTTAACAGATAGTCGGCCAGAAAACTTCCCACCGGTCCGGTAATACCGGTAATCAAGACCCGCATAACGCCTCCAGGATTTCAATCGTGGCTATCATACCACGTTTGGGGGAACGGCAGGAGTACGGCACCGCTAACATCTAACTGCCACCGTCACACCCGAATCGCTCGCATTGACCGTATCAACGGTATGCACGGGAAGAATGGCGTTGGCTGGTTCGATAGCATCGATGGTAGGAAGGAACGAAATATGTTTCGCCTCTACCGTTCTGCCATCCACGTTCTGGCCCGCAACCATTACCTCTGTCTTGACACCATCGACGGCACAGCACTGCTAGGGGTCCGGCGGCGCCGTGCCTCTACTTTTGCATATAGAAATACGTGATGGAAGTAACAATCACTGATTTGACAATCAATACCTAGGTAGAGTATAACATCTCTTGAAACAATGTTTCATTAAGGTTGAAGGAGAAAGCCATGCAGCATATTCGACAGATTGTGATCCTACTGATCGGCGCATTCCTGATTGCTGCGTGTGGGCAGATGCCGGCCGGCCAGCCTACTAGTGCCCCGGCGCAGCCTACAGCAACGGTATCAATGGCACAACCTACCAGTGCTCCAGCGCAGCCTACAGCAACGGCATCAATGGCACAGCCCACTACCGCTCCGGCAGCGCCTCTCATGGTGATGGCAAGCACGAGCATCGTTGCTGACGTTGTGCGTCAAGTTGGCGGTGAATTGGTGCAGGTTGAGACTATTGTACCGATTGGAGCGGATGGGCACAGCTACGAGCCTTCACCTGCGGATTTGGCACGAGTCAGTGCTGCCCAGATTATCTTTACCGTAGGGGCCGGTTACGAAGAGTTTCTTGATCGTCTGATCACAAGTTCAGGGACAAAGGCTGAAGTGGTGGCCCTGTCGGAGAATCTGACCCTGCGTACCTTTAGTGAGGAGGAAGCAGGGGGGCATATGCACGGTGACGAGCATAGTGATGAGCACGGTGATAAGCATAGTGATGAGCACGGTGATAAGCATAGTGATGAGCACGGTGATAAGCATAGTGATGAGCACGGTGATGAACACGGTGCTGGCACTATCGATCCTCATACCTGGATGGATCCGAACAATGTGAAGGCCTGGGTAGAGGTGATTTATGCAGCTCTGAGCCGACTTGACCCGGCCAATGCCGATACTTACGCCGCTCGAGCAGCTACGTACCAGAGCCAGCTCGATGAGCTTGATCGCTGGATTGCAGAACAATTTGCGGCTATTCCTGCCGAGCGCCGCTTGATCGTCTCTGACCACATCGTCTTCGGGTATATGGCTGATCGCTACGGTTTACGGCAATTAGGATCGATCATTCCTGGTGTGAGCACAAGTGCTTCACCTTCGGCGCAAGAGTTGGCTGCGTTGCAAGACATGATTGCTGATCATGGCGTACCTGCTATCTTCGTTGGTGATATTGCCAATCAACAACTAGCAGAACAGATTGCACGCGATATGGGTGTGCGCATCTTTACGGTGCTAACCGAGTCGCTAACCGATGCAGACGGGCCGGGGGCAACGTACATCGACTATATGCGCTTTAATGTGCAGACGATTGTTGATGGTCTGCGCGGGTAGTTTGCGTTCTGGCGTACAATATCAGCAGCGTTGGTTTCGTTGACGACCATAACCAACGCTGCGATGGTTTGTGCATCATGAGCATCAGATGATGCTACATTGCACCGGTAAATGCGGAGAAACTCATTATGACGGCTCCGTCTGTTTCTGTTTCGAAGGATGTTGCTCAGGTAGCGGCAGTGCCAGCTCTGAGCCTGCATCATGTGACCGTGCATTATCGCCAGCACGAGGCTCTGCACGATATTTCTGCCACTATCAATGTTGGTGAACAGGTGGCAATCGTGGGGCCAAACGGCGCTGGAAAGAGTACCCTACTCAAGGCGATTGCCGGTCTTCAGCCGGTTTCGTCCGGTACTATTTTCTATTTCGGCGCCGATCGCATTACCCCTAACGAGATAGCATATGTACCGCAACGTCTGCAAATCGACTGGCGCTTTCCTGTCTCAGTCATTGACGTGGTCCTGATGGGTCGTGTTGGGCGGATTGGGCTGTTTCGTCGTCCTTCACGTCATGATCGATTACTGGCTCAGCGGGCGCTAGAGCGAGTTGGGTTGGCCGCCTTTGCCAACCGTCAGATTGGGCAGTTATCGGGTGGTCAACAGCAACGGGTCTTTCTGGCGCGCGCACTGGCTCAAGAAGCACGGTTATTATTGATGGATGAACCGTTGGTCGGGCTAGATATTCCATCGCAAGACGAGATATTTCGGACGCTAACCACGTTGCGGCAAGAGGGTGTTACGGTTTTGACAGCATTGCATGACTTACAACAGGCGGCTCGCTATTTTGATCGGGTGATGTTGCTCAATCGCACTCTCATTGCGTTTGCGCCGGCCCGCGAAGCATTTACCGCTGCCAATCTCGTTGCGACCTATGGTGGTCATTTGCATCTCCTGAGCAGTGGTGATGGCCTGTTGACTGTGGCTGATAGTTGTTGTAATCCACTGGACAACACCGTATGATCGATTTTTTCACTGCCCCCCTCGCCTATCCATTTATGCAGCGTGGTCTGATCGCTGCGCTGTTGGTTGGATCTGTTTGCGCCGTGGTTGGCGTGTATGTGGTGTTGCGGGGAATGGCCTTCCTGGGTGATGCGCTGGCCCATACCATTTTGCCCGGCATTGCCGTGGGTTACCTGGTCAATGGTGCCAATCGAGGAGCACTCTTCTGGTGGGCATTGGGGGCGGCACTGATCAGTTCGATCTCGATTGGGATAGTCAGTCGTGTTGCTCGTATTCGCGAGGATACGGCGATTGGAATTGTCTTTGCGGCGATGTTTGCCCTAGGGGTAGCCCTGATCTCAACCGTGCGGAATTCGGCTGTTGACCTTTCCCACTTTTTGTTTGGCAATATTCTAGGCGTGAGCGAGAATGATCTCTGGCGAATTGCACTGTTTGGTACGGTTGTGATCACTGTGATCGTTCTCTTTTACAAAGAATTAATGGTTGTGACTTTCGATCCGGTGTTAGCCACAACTTTACGCCTGCCGGTACGAACCTTCGATCTGCTCTTGCTAACCCTGCTTGCCATTGCGATTGTGGTTGCAATCCAGACGGTTGGAGTGGCACTAACGTTGGCAGTTCTGGTCACACCACCTGCCACCGCGGCGTTTTTTACCCATCGAATGCACACTATGATGATTATGGCAGCCTTACTGGCTATGCTGGCCGGTGTCTTGGGGCTGTACGCTTCATATTACTTCAGTATTGCCTCGGGCGCCGCGATTGTGCTAGTTAGTACCTTGATGTTCATCCTTGCATGGGCCGGTTCACGTCTGCTTCGCCGGAATAGCTGATCCTGTAG
>Ga0308396_1001497_pt1 | contig 11897 bp, 11 predicted proteins | sample Hotspr2SamplePe2_FD_202359 | JGI IMG/M metagenome (GOLD analysis project Ga0308396, IMG submission 202359) | Hot spring phototrophic mat microbial communities from Mushroom Spring, Yellowstone National Park, Wyoming, United States - 20050930_Pe2 ... | reverse complement strand
ATTGATGGGGCTTTGGGCTAAAGCTTCTAGAGCGCGCAGAACAGGCCGTGGTATCCTCTTCATTGGGCCTCCCTAGTTACCGGAGGCCCATTTTATCGGGGATCTTCAGCACCGCGTAAGTCCAGTACAGTGTTGGCTTCACTGGGCATTGGCAGTGCCGCTTTGGCCGATGGTTTTTCCGTTACCGGTAACCTGCAGTTCCTACCTGAATTTGGGGCGGTAGGCGGCCAGTTCATAACCTCCTACCGCACCTACCGGGGTACGGCCCTCAACTATACCCTCAACCTGACCGATAACTTTCTGGTTGGCGCAAGCCTGCGCCCGAGCTTTTTTGCAGGCCAGCTGGCGCTGGCAAGCCGCGTGGGCATGGTGGGAGTGGTCAAGTTGAACGAGTCCAGAACAGGCTATGTGGAGGGGGCCATTCGCTTTGGCTCCAAAGATTATCGTTCCTGGCCCTTTCAGCTTCGATTTTGATGCGGGTGGGAAAATCTTCAACGCAGCGGGTTGCGGATGCCGCGGTGGTCTATGGGGGCACTGGCCTGGATGCCACCTTAGTGGTTGTGCCGTCGGCCTCGCTGAATGCTGCGGCCAATGCCTACGCAGGCCTCAAGCTGGAACTTGGCCGCGACCTTGATGCTTATTTGGGGGCATTCGCTATCCCTTTGGCTTGAGCTTGGGCTACGACGTAACTGCATCGCTTTACTACACCGTGGTGCGTGGGGTGCGGCTGGGTGTGTACGGGGGCTATGCCAACCCCAGCGGTGCGGCCGGTGCCTGGAGATTTGGAATCGCTGCGGAATGGATCGAGAAGCCCGGGACTCTGGGTACACCCGGCAACTACCTGCCCTAGGATGGGCTGGTCTGAGGCCGCCTCCTACTCAGGAGGCGGCCTTTGTTATCGTTGGGCCATGCGGTAGACGGTACCGCGGTGGTCAATCACGTATAGCTCGCCTTGCTCATCTTCACCGAAAGAGCTGATGTTGAGTTCGGTTCTGAGAACTTCCCGGCTTTGCCAGCGGTCGCCCTGGGGCACAGCAGCCCAGATGCGGCCACTCACGTAATCGGCATAGAAGTAAGCTCCCCTAAAGGCCGGCATGGCGTTGCCTCGGTAGCGGTAGCCCCCAGTGACGGAGCGACCCTGGTCGTGGGTATAGGTCAGCACAGGCATGATCAGCCCTTCGCGTCTGCAGTTTTGCGGGGGGTTGAAGCAACGGTCGCCCTCCATGATGCGCCAGCCGTAGTTCTCCCCTCCCTTGCTGCTGGCGGGTTGAAGGTTTACCTCCTCCACGGCGTTCTGACCTACATCGGCAATCCACATGTCGCCGGTCTGCCGGTCGAAGCTAAAGCGCCAGGGGTTGCGCCAACCGTATGACCAGATCTCGCTGCGACGTCCTGCCAGCACGGGGTTGTCGGGAGGAATCGCATATGCCCTGTTGCCCTCACTGCGGTTTACATCAATGCGCAAGATCTTCCCCAGCAAGGTATCGAGCCGCTGTCCGGCGTTGAGGGGATCGCCCCCCGAGCCCCCGTCGCCTACGCCAATGTACAGCATGCCGTCTGGGCCGAAGGCGATCATGCCGCCGTTGTGGTTGGCATAAGGTTGTTCGATGGTGAGGAGAATTTGGGCGGAGTCAGCCTCGGCACGGTTGCCGTTGGCGCGGTAGCGCGCAATTACAGTGTGGCCGTTGCGGTTGGTGTAGTTGATGAAAAAGAGTCTGTTTTGGCGGAAGTCGGGGTGGAAGGCCAGCCCCAACAGGCCTCGCTCACCACAGCAAGAGACCAGGTTGCTCACATCCAGAAAGGGCTCGGCCAGCAGCTGTCCACCCTGCCAGATGCGGATGGTGCCGCCTTGCTCGACGATAAAAAGGCGCCCACTTCCATCGGGCGAATAGGTCAGAAAGAGCGGACGGTTTAGATTGTTGGCGATTGGAACCAGCTGGATGGATTGAGCAACGGCCAGACCCGACCAAAGCAAGATAAAGCCCAGCATCTTTTGCATGGGCATATTGTAGCCAGCTTTTCTGAGGCTGGTGTGTCGCCCTCCTGAATAGCGGCTGCAGTGGGGGTCAGCTGCCCCCCGGTTTTGTGGGCCAAGAAGAGCGTGGAGCTATGGTTTTCTCTGGATGTCTGTCCACCGGGTTCTTCCGCATGACCTGAGTTTGACAAGGCAGTATAGAATAACAAGGCGATTGCTATAGAGGAGGAATCATGCGGCGGAGAGATGTGCTCAGAGCAGGCTTAATCGGTGGCGCGGCCCTGGCTGGACTAACCCGGGCCCAGGGCGGAAACTTTACCATGACCATCGTTCACATCAACGACACCCACGCCCGCCTCGAGCCCACCGGCGGTCTGACCCTGGGGGGACAGCCCAACCAGCGCCTTGGTGGCTTTGCGCGGGTGATTTCCTTTTTCGACCGCTTACGCAGCACGGCCACCAATCCCTTGTTTTTGCATGCGGGTGACGTATTTCAGGGCACCCTCTACTTCAATCAGTACCAGGGGCTGGCCGATCGGCACCTTTTGCACCGCATGGGCATCCGGGCTATGGCTCCCGGCAACCACGAGTACAACTTGGGGCCCGATGGCCTGGCCAACTTTTTGAACGGGGTGCGCTTCCCGATGGTCTCGGCCAATACCGACGTCTCGAGGGAGCCCAAGCTGGCGGGGTGCATCAGACCCTACGCGATCGTTAATGTGGGAGGGCAGCAGGTGGGCATCATTGGCCTCACCACCCCCGAAACTACTATCCTCTCAAACCCCGGCCCCAACGTTCGCTTCACCGACCCGGTTGCGGCCACCCAGCAAGCTGTGGTAGAGCTCTTGGCTCGAGGCGTGAAGTACATTGTGGTGCTCTCCCACCTGGGCTATCTGCAAGACCAGGAGCTGGCCCGCAGGGTGACGGGTGTGCAGGTGATTGTAGGCGGCCACAGCCACACCCTGCTGGGCCAGACCCCTTTCCCAGAGCTGCGTCCGGGCGGGGCCTACCCCACCATCGTCAAGAACCCCGAGAACAAAGATGTGCTGGTGGTACAGGCCTGGGAGTGGGCTAAGGTGGTGGGCCGCCTGCAGGTTACCTTCAATGACCGGGGTGAGCTGGTGGCCCACCAGGGCCAAGTAATCCCCATGACCGCCAACCTGCCCGAAGACCGTTTTGCCCTCGACGCCATCGCTGCCTATAGCCTGCCCATCGCGGCGCTGCGGGCCCAGGTGGTCTCCAGGGCAGCCGTAGCCCTCAACGGTGAACGCAGCGACGTGCGCCGCCGCGAGACCAACCTGGCTAACCTGATCGCCGACGCGATGCTTTGGAAAACCCGTCAAGCCGGTGCCACCATTGCGCTGCAAAACGGCGGGGGGATTCGGGCCAGCATACCGGTGGGCAACATCTCGGTAGGACAGGTGTTTGAAGTGTTGCCTTTCGGCAACACCCTGACGGTGCTCGAGCTCAAAGGCAGCGAAATTTTGGCTGCGCTGGAAAACGGTGTTTCCCAGTGGGAGCAGACCGCAGGCCGCTTCCTGTCAGGGGTGGCAGGCATCCGCTATACCTTCGATATGGCCCGTCCGGCAGGAAGCCGGGTCACCCAGGTTCAGGTTCAGACCCCCACGGGCTTCCAGCCTCTTGACCCCAACGCCACCTACCGCGTGGTAACCAACAGCTTCATCGCTGCTGGCGGTGATGGTTTTGCCGTGCTGCGGGACGCTCGGGGTTTCCGGATGGACACGGGCTTCAGCGATGCGGAAGTGCTTATCGAGTACCTGCGTACCCAGCCCTCCTGGGAGCCGCGCCTGGAGAACCGCATTACCATTCTCAATGAGCCCCGCGGTCAGCGCTGGGAAGGACCCTTCTACGTGGATAGCTTCCTGCGGGTAGGGGCCTAAGCCCCTTTGCCGATCAAGCAACGGGATTCCAGGCCCGCTGCCCAGAAGGACAAGGTGGCCGGAAAACCGCTGTTGCGCCGGTTGACGTTCGTGGGTTGTGATGCGCAAACTTTTGTCACAACACTTTCGCCCTTAAGCTGGCGGGGTGATGCAGGGGTTATATCCGGGCCTGCTGGCCCTGCTGCGCGAGTTGGTGGGCAGCCCCAGCCAGGAAGCCTTACTCACAGCCGCTCTAGATGGGGCATTGCGCTTGATTCCAGGGGCTCAGGCCGGCTCGAGCCTGCTGCGCGAGGGGGACGTGTACCGTCTCGTGGCCGTGCGGGGGCACCATACCGCCCCCGCCCCACCGGTCCATAGCTTGAGCTTGCAAGACGGGCTGTGTTGGTACGGAGGTAGCCTGCAGGAGGCCTTGCAGGCCCGCCCTAAGCTGCTCTGGATACAGCCTGAGTTCAGCGGACTTTTAGAGCAGGATCGCCATCCCCTGTGGCGCATCCATTGGTCGTTCAACATCCCGGTCCCCCTAGGGGATAGGATAGGGTGGAGGCTTGGCTGCTTCTGGATCGCCTCGAGCCCACCCCCTTTCCAGAGGAGGCCCTGGCCTTGGCCCGGGAGCTCGGGCTGAGCCTGGGCGTGGTATTGCAGGTGCTCAAGGAGCGGGAAAAAACCCAGGCGCGCCTCGAGCACGAAGAAAACCTGGCCCGTGTGCTGGGGGTGCTGTCCACCTTTCGCGAGGCCGATACCCTTTGGGAGTCGCTGCCCCATCTGCTCTTAGAAATTTTGGGGGAGGGGCGCGTGCTGGCCCTGCGCCGCGTGGAGGATCGGCTCACCCTCTGCGCCGCAGCGAACTGGGAAGTAACGGGCTTTTGGGCGGCTCAGGCAGAAGGGGTGCTGCGGCAGGCTTTGGAGGAACGCCGGGTGCGGATGGTGCGCTTGGAAGATCTGCGGCTGTGTTCTCGGCTTTTCTCTGCTTCCGAGGGGTATGCGGCTGTAGTCCCCCTTCTGGACGCCCATGGCGAGGGTTTTGGGGTACTGGTGGCTTGTGTGCCGGCCTCCTTTGAGCCGGAGGATACGGCGGTGCTGGAGGCCTTTGGCCGTGGGGTGGGGCAGGTGTTGGCCCGCCTGGAAGCCCAGACGGATCAGCAACGCGAGCTGGCCCGCCTACAGGCCTTGACCCTGGCCAGCCAGCGCCTCACGGCAGCGCAAACCACCGAGGAGTTGCTGCAGCTCATCGTTAGAGAGGCGCTAGGGCAGACCAAGGCTTCCACCAGTCTGGTAACGCTTTACCGGCCCAAGGAGGACATGCTCGAGGTGGTGGCGGCGGCGGGCCACGCCGCCGAGAAGGCGGCGGGCACCCGGCATAAGCGGGGCCAGGGGCTGGCTTGGCGGGTGCTGGAGCAGCGTAGCCCACTGTACCTGCCCGATGTTTCCCTTGAACCCGACGCTGTGTTTACCTCGGGCCATCGGGTCAGGGCAGCCTACCTGGGGGTGCCGATGGGCGACCCCGAGGGTCAGATGGTGGGGGTGTTGTCGGTGGACACCGCCGGGGCAGGAGGAGAGTTGCGGCCGCAGGACCGCTACCCCCTGGAGGCACTGGCTAAGGTGGCCGGGGTGATGTTTTCGCGCCTGCAGGCCCTCGAGCGGGCCCGGCGCGAGACCGAGCGCTACCATCGGCTGGTGCAGATGTCCGCCGAGCTGGAAAGCCTGGATGAGCCGGCCTGCATGGCCCAGCGGGCTTTGGAGACACTGATCGACCTTACGGGGCTTTCGGCGGGCGGTCTTTACCGATTAGAACTCAAAGACGCCAGTAAGGGTTTGGGCTTGATGCAACTCGTTCGCGGCTATGAGCGGCACGGAGAGGGCTGCTTCCAGCGATTTGCTAGCTTGCCGGTGGCGCTGGGTAGCGGTTTCATGGGCAAAGCCCTGGCCACAGGCAAAATCCAGCACATTGAGGACTACCAAACCTGGGATGGGGCCTGGCCTTCGCCTATGGCTCACAAACTCAGAACCTTGCTCACGGTGCCCTTGTTTTTGCGGGGAGCACCGTATGGAACCCTTACCCTGGCCAGCTTTGGCCATAGGGCTCACATCTCCGAAGAGCACCTGGCGCTGTTGGAAGCGGTTGCGCGGCGGCTCGAGCGGGCGCTGGAGCGGGCGGCGCACCTCGAGGAGATCACCCGTACACGTGAGGATGTGCTGCGGGCTTTGGGGCTGGGCCTGGAGCTGCGCGATCTGGAAACCCGAGGCCACACCGACCGGGTGGTGGCCCTGACCGAGGCCTTGGGGCAGCGCCTGGCCTTTCCCGACCTTGCGGGGCTGCGCATAGGGGCTTACCTGCACGATCTGGGCAAGCTGGCCATTCCCGATGCTATCTTGCTCAAACCCGGCGCACTTACCGATGCCGAGCGATGGATCATGCAAAGCCACTGCGATATTGGCTTCGACATGCCGGAGAACCTGGGTTTCTTGCCCCAGACGGCCCGCAATATCGTGCGCTACCACCACGAGCGGCTGGACGGATCGGTCTATCCGCTTGGCCTGAAGGGCGACGAGATTCCCTTCGAGGCACGCCTTTTCGCGGTGGTGGACGTCTACGACGCGCTGATTCACGCCCGCCCTTACAAGGCCGCCTGGAGCCAGCAGGAAGCCTTGCGCGAGCTGCGCAAGCAGGCCGGCAAGACCCTTGAGGCCTCTGTCGTGCAGGCCTTTATCGAGTTGGTGGGGGGTTGTGGGGAAGTTGACAAGTGAGCTGGGGGGCTATGGGCTGAGTGCCCCTTACTTCGTCGAACGGAAAATGCGGAGGTGCTATACTCTGGCGGTTGGTGCAGGCCAACCGCTTCTTAAGGAGGACAAAGTTGCAGCGACTAGTAACTTCGGAATCGGTGACGGAAGGTCACCCCGACAAGCTCGCCGACCGTATTTCGGATGCGGTGCTGGACGCGATTCTGGCTAAGGACGCGGAGGCCCGGGTAGCCTGTGAAACCCTGGTGACCACGGGCTTGGTGATGGTGGCGGGTGAGATTACTACCGACAGCTACGTGGACATCCCCCGCCTGGTACGCCGGACCGTGCTCGAGGTGGGCTATACCCGGGCTAAATATGGCTTTGACGGCGATACTTGTGCGGTGCTAACTGCCATAGATGAGCAGTCGCCGGACATTGCAGGCGGGGTCAACGAGTCGTGGGAGTGGCGGGTGCTTGGCTCTAGGGATAAGTACGACCAGATTGGTGCGGGCGATCAAGGGCTGATGTTTGGCTATGCCACCGACGAAACCCCTGAGTTGATGCCACTGCCCATCTGGCTGGCCCACCGCCTGACCCGTCACCTGGCCGAGGCTCGTAAAACCGGGGAAATTCCCTATTTGCGCCCTGATGGCAAGGCCCAGGTTACAGTGGTCTACGAGGGACAGAAACCCCTGTACGTGCGTACTGCCTTGGTTTCCGCTCAGCATTCCGAAGAGGTAGAAGCCGAACAAATTCACCATGACATTCGTACCAAGGTCATTGAGAAGGCCATCCCTGAGCAGTACCTGAGTAAGGAAACCCAGTACCTGGTCAACCCATCGGGGAAGTTTGTGATCGGTGGACCGCACGGTGACACCGGCCTTACCGGGCGAAAAATCATCGTGGATACCTACGGCGGAGCGGTTCCTCATGGGGGCGGGGCCTTTAGCGGTAAAGATCCCACCAAAGTAGACCGCTCGGCGGCCTACTACGCCCGCTACATCGCCAAGAACATCGTGGCAGCCGGCTTGGCCCGGCGGGCCCTGATCGAGCTGGCCTATGCCATCGGCAAGGCCCGTCCGGTAGGGATGCGGGTTGAGACTTTTGGTACCGGTATAGTGCCCGACGAGAAGATCACCGAGGTGGCGCAAAAGGTCTTCGACGCCCGTCCACGGGCCATTATCGAAAGCCTAGACCTGAGGCGTCCTATCTACACCCCCACCTCGGCCTATGGGCACTTTGGCCGCGAGGGCTTCCCTTGGGAGAACACCGACAAGGTTGAAGTGCTGCGCAAGCTGCTGCTCTAAGGCTTTGGCAATGTGTTCGAACGGCCTGTGGGGCCGTTCTTTTTGCCTGGTGTTGGGGTTTTGTATACTGTATACACTTTATGACCTGCTTTCAGCGGCCCTATACGGTACGGGAGGCAGCTTACGTGCACCTGCGGGGGGCTATTCTGGCGGGTTCCTTACTGCCAGGAGCACGCATTTCCGAACCGGGGCTGGCGCAAAAGCTTGGCATTAGCCGCACGCCCGTACGCGAGGCCTTGCAGCGTCTGGCTCAAGAAGGACTGGTCGAGCTGTTGCCAGGTAGGGGCGCCCGGGTGCGCGTGCTTTCGGGGGACGAGGTGCGCGAGGTCTATGAGGTGTGGGCCTTGCTGGAGGGCGAAGCAGCCGCCCTGGCTGCCCAAAATGCCACAGAAGCCGAGCTTGACTGGCTGGAACGGCTACTTCTGGAGCTGGACACCCTACCCGCCCAGGCCTACGGTCAGCAGATGCAGCTGGACTTCAACTTTCACACCGCTTTGGTCGAGGCTGCCCACAACAAAACCCTGGTGCGCATCTACACCGACTTGCGCTCGAGCCTAACCCTCATCCGCTCCTTTCAGCAAACCCTTTCCCAGCAGCCAAGAACCCGCCAGCAGCACTGGGCCATCCTGTCAGCTTTGAGGGCCCACAACCCTGTACTAGCCAGGCAGGCCGCGCAAGCCCGCGTGCTTTACCGCGACCTGGTCGTGCAGAGCCTCCAGGCGCAGCTTCGTTCGGCAAAGGAGCCCACATGAACTTCCATCAAAGTTACCGCTCGTTTGTGCTGGGCATGGCCCAGAATCCCCGCATCAAAAATCTGATTCTGACCCGTGGACGCAACTTTGCCCGCCGCTTTATCGCGGGAGATACCCTTGAGGAGGCCTTGCAGGCTGTAGAGGCCCTCGAGCGCGAGCGGATACACGCCATCCTGGACTTGCTGGGCGAGATGGTTACCTCTGAGGCCGAGGCGCGAAGATTTCAAAACCAGCTGTTGCAGCTGGTGCGGGCCCTGGGGGCTCTTCCATACCCCCGCTATGTGGCTGTTAAGCTCACCCAGCTAGGCCTGGACCTCTCCGAGGATCTGGCCTATTCTCTCATGCACGAGATCCTGAATGAAGCCCGTAAGGCAGAGTGTTTTGTGCGGATCGATATGGAGGATAGCTCCCGGGTGGATGCAACCCTGCGGGTCTACCGGCGCCTGCACCAGGCCGGTTTTGAAAACCTGGGGGTGGTGCTGCAGAGCTATCTTAAGCGCACCGAAAAGGACCTGCAAAGCCTGATACCGCTCAAAACGCCGGTGCGCGTTGTGAAGGGCGCTTACAAAGAGCCACCCGAGGTGGCCTTTCAGGACAAGCGCATAATTGATGGGCAGTTTTTGCTGCTGTGCAAGAAGGCGCTAGAAAACGGTCTTTACACCGCGATCGCCAGCCACGACCCCCAGATCATCCAGGAGATGAAGCGCTGGACGGCGCAGATGGGCATCGGGCCTGAGCGCTTTGAGTTTCAACTGCTTTATGGGGTGCGCCGCAACGAGCAGAAAAAGTTGGCCGCTGAGGGCTATACTGTGCGGGCTTATGTTCCTTACGGCACCGACTGGTATCCCTACTTTTCGCGCCGCATCGCCGAGCGGCCTGAAAACCTTCTCTTTGTCGTGCGGAGTGTGATTCAAGGCTAGCTATGCGGGCGATCTGCGCGGCTTCGGGTCCATCTGCTGAGGCTGTTTTTCCTGGTCTCACCGTGCAGTGAACGTTTGTGCCCTTCCGGCTGGCTGGCCCGTGGGCACCTGCGAAGTTAGCTGTAGGAAAGGAGCCATCATGACCACAGAACCCTACCGCCCCGAACCCATCGAAACCTTCCAGAGCCCTGAAGCCTTCGAGGCCATGCGCAAGGCCCTGGCTGAGGTACGCTCCCAGTTTGGCCGCCACTACCCGCTCATCATCGGGGGTGAGCGGGTTCACACCCAGGACAGCATTACCTCCATCAACCCCTCCAACCCGGCAGAAATTGTCGGGACGAGTGCCAGGGCCGGCACCGCCGAGGCTGAGGCTGCTTTGGACGCGGCCTGGCGGGCTTTCAGAACCTGGCGCGACTGGCCCCAGGAGCACCGCAGCCGCCTTTTACTGAAGGCCGCCCAAATCATGAAACGCCGCCAGCGGGAGCTCGAGGCCTGGCTGGTCTACGAGATCGGCAAGAACTGGGTGGAGGCCGCCGCCGATGTGGCCGAGGCCATTGATTTTATGCGTTATTACGCCCTCTCGGCCCTCAAGTACAAAGATGGCGCCCCGGTGGTGCCCTATCCGGGCGAGGACAACGAGGCCTTTTACATCCCGCTGGGGGTGGGGGTGGTGATCGCCCCCTGGAACTTCCCCCTGGCTATCCTGACCGGCATGACCGTGGCTCCCATCGTGGTAGGCAACTGTGTGGTCTGTAAGCCTGCTGAAGATACTGTGGTGATCGCAGCCAAGCTCTTTGAGGTCTTGGAGGAGGCCGGTCTTCCACCGGGGGTGGCCAACTACTTGCCGGGGCTGGGCAGCGAGGTGGGAGCCTACCTGGTACAGCATCCCCGCACGCGCTTTATCAACTTCACCGGTTCCCTCGAGGTCGGCTTACAGATCAACGAAAGCGCGGCCCGCCTCTCGCCAGGGCAGCTCTGGATCAAGCGGGTTTTTCTGGAGCTGGGCGGCAAGGACGCCTTGATTGTTGACGAGAGCGCCGACCTGGCGTTAGCAGCCCAGGCCACCGTGCAGAGCGCCTTTGGCTTCCAGGGGCAGAAGTGCTCGGCGGCCTCGCGGCTGGTGGTGGTAGATGGGATCTACGATCTGCTGATGGAGCAGGTGTTGGATCGGACTGAAAGCCTGATTGTGGGGCCTGCCGAGGAGAACCCCGACATGGGGCCGGTGGCCAGTGCCCAGCAAGAAAAGAAGGTGTTGTCCTACATCGAGATCGGTCAGCAGGAAGGCAGGCTGATCCTGGGAGGGCGGCGGCTCGAGGGAAGCGGCTACTTTATCGCGCCTACTGTTTTCGAAAACGTTTCCCCTGATGCCCGCATTGCCCAGGAAGAGATTTTTGGCCCGGTGCTCTCGGTGATCCGCGTACCCGATTTCGACGCCGCGCTGGAAGTGGCCAACGGTACCCGGTATGGCTTGACGGGGGGGGTTTTTTCACGCAAACGTGAACACCTCGAGCGGGCCCGGCGCGAGTTCCATGTGGGCAACCTCTACTTCAACCGCAAGATCACTGGGGCGCTGGTGGGGGTACAACCCTTTGGCGGCTTCAACCTCTCAGGCACTGATACCAAAGCCGGGGGACCCGATTACCTGCTCAACTTTCTGCAGATGAAGAGCGTGACTGAGCGCTTTTAAAACTCCTCATCTACCTCGAAGAGCCGCCTGGCCCACAGGCTCACAGGCTTGTGGTGTTCGCGCACGATCTGAGCCACCTGGGGCTCGAGGATGCGCATAGCACCGTACTCGGGGTGGTGCTGGTGAATCTGCCAGGCTCCCCGCAGCCCCTTGCTGAGGGGTTCAATAGGGACATCTAGGCGGATAAGTCCGGTAAGGATGCGTTCGAGGGGACGGTAGGGCCGCCGGGCCTTACCGCAATCGTGCAGGAGGGCCGCCCGCACAGCGAAGCCAGGGGCATCGGGATAGCATTCCAGCAAGCGTTTGGCCACCTGTACGGCGTGCTCTCGGTCGCGTACGTCCATAGCTTTATATAGATGGACCTCCTCGGGGCTAAGCTCGGTCAGGGCCCAGGTGTCGTCTGGTTCCGCTCGAGCTGGGATAAACGCCTTATAAAGACGCCTTAGTCGCTGCCACACCACTTTTACATACCCTCGTATGCTACTTGACCTTGCCCCTAGGGATGTGAAAAAGAGGGGGTGCTATGCATCGCGACCGAGAGCACCCCCTTTACTATCTTGAGGCAGAAACCCTTCTGGTGGCTACCCACGTCTGGGTAGATGACGGGTTCAAGGCTTTGCAGGCCCAGGGGTTC
>Ga0308396_1001494_pt1 | contig 11910 bp, 4 predicted proteins | sample Hotspr2SamplePe2_FD_202359 | JGI IMG/M metagenome (GOLD analysis project Ga0308396, IMG submission 202359) | Hot spring phototrophic mat microbial communities from Mushroom Spring, Yellowstone National Park, Wyoming, United States - 20050930_Pe2 ... | reverse complement strand
CGACTTGCATGTGTTAGGCCCGCCGCTAGCGTTCACCCTGAGCCAGGATCAAACTCTCCTTGCTAATTACTCAAAGTTCTTGGCTCCTGACTCTCTCCCCTAACTGTCAAATAACAATCCCAAAATCTTTTCAGACCCACACCTTCGCCTTTCGGCGAGGGAACCTCCCCTCCTATTTGTTCTCCCCTTTTCAGGGAGCACAAAGGTACGAAGTTTTTCGCTTTGTCAAGCCCCCCCTCTATTCTCCACCCCACATCTCGACAGGGAGGGCAAAGGTACGAAGTTTTTGACATTCACAAGTACCGCCTTGCCCCGCCACCGCCTTGCCATTTCTCAAAGATCATGCCAAATCTCACAACCAGTCTTACCCCACTATCATCCGCCCCGCCTCCTGCCTCTCCCCTTTTGAGGGAGCGCAAAGGCACGAAGTTTTTCGCTTTGTCAAGTCCCCTCTATTTTCCACCCCACATCTCGACAGGGAGTGCAAAGATACGAAGTTTTTCGCTTTGTCAAGTCCTTTCCCCTCACATCCCCTCTCTCCTCCCCTCCCTCAGAGGGACGGCAAAGTTACGAACTTTTTGGCATTTGCAAGCCTCCCTACTCTCAAAGACCCATTCCCCGCTCAGGGGGAGGGCAAAGGTACGAAGTTTTTCGCTTTGTCAAGCCCCCCCTCTACTCCGCCTCGCTTTTTCTTAGGGAGCGCAAAGGTACAAAGATTTTGATATTGTCAAGGCTTTTTCCTTTCTGCTGCCCTGCTCGCCGGCTCGTAAAGACCCTGCCTGGCTAAGGCGGGGGCAAAGGTACGGAATTTTCGGCTTTGTCAAACCCCCCTCTGATAGGCTAATTTCAAAAGATTCGGTTAAGCCTTCTGGGAGCGCAACGGTACGAAGCAGGGCTATGCCTTTTCTGGCGCCCTCCTATTTACGGGCTGCGGCATTAGCCTGGGGCGACAGTTGGGCTTCGAGGGAACTGATCTAAATCCCCAGGCCCCTCGGGGGAGGGAAGGACCTAGAAGTGGCAGAAAGGAGCTTCTACCGCAAAAGGGTCAACGTACCAGAACGGACTACCTTTTCCCCACTGAGCCGGGTGCCCTCAAAAACAAAGGTATAAACGCCTTCTGGGGCTGGTTAGCCATTAGTAGTACCATTCCACTGCTTAGTCATGTGGCTGCCGCTACTAAAGACTTCTTGGCCCCAGCGGTCTTAGACGATAAGGATATGGCAACGAGAGTCATGCGCTTAGATGTTCTAATACTAATTCCGAGCAAAGGGTTTCTGAATGTAGGAGGGTAGAGTTATGTGTAGCTGCCGCTCCCCCCTCAGGCGGGCATGCCCACCTCCTCCTCACATCAAGAAGGCCTTTGACTTAAGGTCACGAGGAGGGCCCCGAAGGGACACGCCACATGGGTGTACGCTCCCCCTTCACCCCGACCCTCTCCCCCCTTGAGAAGGGGGGAGAGGGTGTAGGGAGTGGGGGGATGGTAAGAGGGACATTTTGAGCGTCCCCGCCCCACGGAGCGGGTGCGCTGAGGGCTGGTACCGCCTAAAAAGAAAGTCTGTGTCAGGAAATAGTAGTAAGTCCCAATCTATACCCACACCTCAAGAGGCCCCTCCCGGGTCACCTGCTTGACGAGAGCATAGCTTCGCCCAAAGCGCACCACCACTCCCCCTTGCATCTCCGGATTTATCCTTACATTTAAATCAACCAGAACCTCAAAGCCTATGCGTACAGTAGTCATCGCTTTCGGGCTTGTATGCCTGATGGGCGCCATCCTCGCCCGAAGCGTCGGTATCGGTACCAACACCCCTGATCCCTCGGCTCGGTTAGATATGTCGGATAATCAGCGGGGCATCCTCATCCCCCGCCTCACGACGGCCGAGCGCAACGCCATCACGCCCCCCGCCCGCTCCCTCCTCATCTACAATACCGACTGCGACGAGTATCAGTACTACATCCCCGGCAAAGGGTGGGTGAGCATTCTTACGAATGTAACCGCTGGGAGCATTGGGACGCTCACAGCCTTTCCCGCTACAGGCATATCGGCTAGCGGCTTTACTGCGCACTGGTCCCCTGTCGCAGGAGCTACCAGCTATGAGGTCCGAGTCTATCAGGACTGCGGCTCCAGCACGGTGGTCGCTACAGCAACCTTCCCGGCTGGGAGTACCTCTGGGCCCGTATCGGTGAGTATGCCCTGTAATCAATCCCGCTGCTACGAGGTGCGGGCCACCGTTAGTAGCACCAGCTGCGGCAGTACGGCCTCCCTCCTCATCTCTAATCGCATCCCTGTCACTCGCAGCAGCAGCAATCCATGCACCACCCCCAATACCTGGGTCTCCCTCACTGAACCGCCAACTACCGTGCCAATGCGACAGAATCACGTATCTATTGCTTATAACGGCTTCATATATATGGGGTTTGGGTTGAATAGTTCTTCCACCTGCCTTAACGACTGGTGGCGATGGGACCCCTCCTCTGGCACCTGGACCCAACTGGCTTCCCCACCTGTAAATTTCGGCAACCTGCCTTTTATTTTCGCTATCGGCCCTTACATATATGTAGGTGGCGGAGGGTACTTATGCGGAGGGCCCCTCAATAGCTTTTACCGATATGATCCAGCGACCGACACCTGGACAGCCAGAGCTAACCTGCCTGTACCCTTATATGGAACCCCTGGAGCCAGTGATGGCACCTATGGCTATATAGCCTGCGGAGTGACCACGGGAGGGACCTATACCAATACCCTCTACCGGTATGACCCCTCCACGGACTCCTGGACAACCCTCAGTACTGTACCTGGCCCAGCGAGGTATGGACCTTCTATGGCTTACTACCAAGGTAGGCTCTACATAGGAGGAGGGATGATCACAGGAACCTGCAGACAGGATTTCTATGCCTATGATATTGCGACAAACACTTGGACAACATTGCCCAATTATCCTTATACCCACTATGACGCCTGGGCCGTGGCTTACAATGGAAGAGTCTATGTGATAGGAGGGACTACCCCATGCACCGGGACCGCTACAAATCGATTCTACTACTATGACATCGCATCTAACGCCTGGTCTGCTATGCCCGTATTTCCGGGATGGAATAGGAATGACCTTAAGCCTGTAGCGCTAAATGGAGTCCTATACGGCGGGTGGGGACACAACGGTGCCCCAAACTACACCTACATCCGCGACTGGTGGGCATTTTGCCCCTGAGGGGGAGGATAGGACTGGTGCTCTTGGGCGCACCTCTCTGAGATCTGCATAGTTTGGGCTGGGGAGGAGTCGGGCTTACGGGCTTGGCTCCTTCTCAGCCTGCGGTTTTCTACACTATCCGCCATTGAAAAAGGGCCTGCGATTACGGCTGGCCGCTCCATGGGATAGATGTGGTGGAGATCGCCTCTGAGGGGCGTACCATCCCTACTTGCCGGGTAGCAGACTGCCTCTTGCTTGATAGAGAACCACATCAGTGCTGTAGAAAATCTTCTCGGTCAGCAGCTCGTAGGCTACCCTTACAATCCCGGTCTAATAGACCTTGCTGGACTGCCTACGCCCCTCGTGGTGCGGTTAGACGATGGCAGCTGGAAAGTGCTCCCCTGATGCAAATCTAAGCCCCATAGCAAACGCATGCTACTAAGTCCCGTACCTATCTGGCAGCATGTAGCCGGCTAAGCAGGCGGGCGAACCCCACTCCGTCCCGGTTTATGTTCTAAAAGCCCAAATAAAGAGCCGGAAGGGCCTCCGCGAAATCTCCCCCAAACCCTGCCCAGAGCAAGAAGAGCACCTCCAAAGGTTCTTCACAGCGTGAAAAGGCGAGTGGCCCCAGCTGGACGATGTCACCCTCATCGGTGTGCGCTTAGGGTAAGGGCTGCTCTCCTCTTTTCCCCGTAGGATAGGTATGGGGGCTTCCGCCCCTAAGAAGGGGCAAAATAAGCTTTCCCCCACAGACTCTCCCGGGGGCTGCTTACCTTTGGATATGCGAATACCGACTCTCCCGCTCTCAGTTCTTCTTCTGGCTCTTTGGGCTGGCTGTGGACGGGAGGAGCGCTTTCAGCTGCCACCCGACTTAGGCCGCGGCCTTCCGCCCGCCGACTCCCTCAGAGCTGTCTTAGACTGGCTCTCCAAGCAAAAGGCCTACGAGGCCGAGACGCTGCGCTTTCACTACATGTATGAGTACATCCGGACGCTGGCCCGACAGAAGCCGGATACCCTTCCCGCCTTGGTGCAGGAACTACGAAGCTGGACCCAGAAGAGTCCATATCCCCTAAGGGAGGGGATGGCAGCATTAGGAGAAGCCGTGCAATGGTGGAGTCAGGGGCAGTATGACTCGGCTCTGAGCCGAGCCCAAGCTGCTTTGAGGATATTTCAGGAAAAACAGCGCTCGGACTACGAAGGAAAGACCTACCACCTCATCGGTCTCATCCACTATGCCCAAGGGCAGTATGCAGAAGCCTTAGAAGCCTACCAAAAAGCCCTCACCATCCGTGAACGCATAGGCGATCAGCAAGGATTAGCCAGCTCGTACAACAACATCGGCAACATCCACAATGCCAAAGGACAGTATGCAGAGGCCTTGGAAGCCTACCAGAAATCCCTCGCCATCCGTGAACGCATAGGCGACCAACAAGGAATAGCTGACTGTTACAACAACGTTGGCCTCATCCACGCTAACCAAGGGCGGTATGCAGAGGCCTTAGAAGCCTACCAGAAAGCCCTCGCCATCTGTGAGCACCTGAAAGATCAACAAGGCCTGGCCACCTCGTACAACAACATCGGCCTCATCCACGCTAAACAAGGGCGGTATGTCGAAGCCTTAGAAGCCTTCCAAAAAGCCCTCGCCATCTATGAACGCATAGACAACCAAGATGGAATGGCCACTTTGTACAACAACATCGGCAACATCCATAAGGCCCAAGGGCGGTATGCAGAGGCCTTAGAAGCCTTCCAAAAAGCCCTCGCCATCTATGAACGCATAGACAACCAAGATGGAATGGCCACTTTGTACAACAACATCGGCAACATCCATAAGGCCCAAGAGCGGTATGCAGAGGCCTTAGAAGCCTTCCAAAAAGCCCTGACCATCCAAGAACGCATAGGCAACCAGGAGGGAATGGCCACTTTGTACAACAACATCGGCAACATCCACGCTGCCCAAGGGCGGTACACCGAGGCCTTAGAAGCCTACCAAAAAGCCCTCACCATCCGAGAACGTATAGGCAATCAAGAGGGAATAGCCAGCTGTTACAACAACATCGGCAACATCCACGCTGCCCAAGGGCGGTACACCGAGGCCTTAGAAGCCTACCAAAAAGCCCTCGCCATCCGAGAACGCATAAACGACCAAGAGGGTATCGCTCTGTCCTACGACAACATCGGAACTCTCTACCAAGCCCAAGGCCTCTACACCATCGCTCGCTCCTACTTCCAAAAAGCCCTCCCCATCGCCCAAGCCCTTGGGCTCCAAGACCAGCTGGATGACATCTACCTCAACCTCGCCCAAACCGACTCTGCCCTCGCCGCCTCAGGCCTCACCCACCTCTGGAAATCTGCTTACCTCCACCACCGCCTCTACACAGCCTACAAAGACTCCGTCCGCAACGAAGCCTCCATCCGCAAACAAGCCCAGCTCGAAAGCCAGTACGAATACGACAAAAAAATCGCCCTCCTCAAAGCCCAGCAGGAAAAAGAACGCGCCCTCGCCCAAGCCCAGTTCCAGCGCCAAAAAACTGAGCGTAACGCCCTCCTCATCATCTTAGCCGTAGTCCTCCTCGCCCTATCCACCATGGCCTACTTCCAAATCCTCCTCCGCCGAAAAAACCGCCTCATCCAAGAGCAAGCCCAAGAGCTCCAGCAAAAAAACGCCGAACTACAATCCATCAATCAAGCCCTCATAGAGTCCAACAAAATCATCCAAGCCCAAGCTGAAGAACTCATCGCCAAAAATTCAGAACTCACCACCCTCAACGCCGAACTGGAGGCCACCAACAAAGCCCTCTCCGAATCCTACCTCACCATCCAACAACAAGCCAAAGAGCTCGCCCAAAAAAACGAAGAAATCTTAGACAGCATCCGCTACGCCGAACGCATCCAACGAGCTATCCTCCCATCCCATGAAAAATGGCTCCGCCTCCTCCCCAACAGCTTCCTCTTCTATCAGCCTAAAGACATCGTCGCAGGAGACTTCTACTGGTTAGAAGAAACCGACCACTACATCTTCTTAGCCGTAGCCGATGCCACAGGCCATGGCGTCCCAGGCGCCTTCGTCAGCCTCGTCTGCGCCAGCGCCCTCAACCAAGCCCTCCAACAGGAAGGCCTAAACTCCCCAGCCGCTATCCTAACCAGAGCAAAAACCATCGTAACCCAAGTCCTCACCCAAGAAGGCACCCATCTCCGAGACGGCATGGACGTCGCCCTCATCCGCCTTGAAAAAAACACCCCAGCCCGCCTCACCTACGCAGGCGCTAACAGACCCCTCTGGATCGTCTCCTCCCAAAAAGAACTCATAGAAATCCCTCCCACCCGCCAGCCCATCGGCTTCACCGACACCGAAAAACCCTTCGAGGAACACGAAATCGACCTCTCCTCTCGCCTCCCCGCCATGCTCTATGCTTTCACCGACGGCTTCATCGACCAGGTGGGCGGCCCTAAGGGACGCAAACTCATGTCCAAGGGCCTCCGCGAAATCCTCCTCGAAATCTCCCACAAACCCTGCCCAGAGCAAGAAGAGCACCTCCAAAGGTTCTTCACAGCCTGGAAAGGCGAGTGGCCCCAGTTAGACGATGTCACCTTCATCGGTGTGCGCTTAGGGTAAGGGCTGCTCTCCGTCTTGTGCCCGTAGGACAGGTATAGGAGGTCTTCCCCTCCCCAAGGAAGAGGCAAGATAAAACCTTCCCCCATAGATTCTCCCGGGGGCTGCTTACCTTTGGATATGCGAGTGCCGATTCTCCCGCTCTCAGTCCTTCTTCTGGCTCTCTGGGCTGGTTGTGGACGGGAGGAGCGCTTTCAGCTGCCACCCGACTTAGGCCGAGGCCTTCCGCCCGCCGACTCCCTCAGAGCTGTCTTAGACTGGCTCTCCAAGCAAAAGGCCTACGAGGCCGAGACCCTGCGCTTTCATTACATGTATGAGTACATCCAGACGCTGGCCCGACAGAAGCCGGATACCCTTCCTGCTCTGACGCAAGAGCTACTGAATTGGGCCCAGAAGAGTCCATATCCTGTAGGGGAGGGAGTGGCAGCATTAGGAGAGGTTGTAAAATGGCGGAGTCAAAGGCAGTATGACTCGGCTCTGAGCCGAGCCCAAGCTGCTTTGAGGATATTTCAGGAAAAACAGCGCTCGGACTACGAAGGGAAGACCTACTACCTCATCGGTCTCATCCACGAGGATCAAGGGCGATATGCCGAAGCCTTAGAATCTTATCAAAAAGCCCTCACCATCTCTGAACGCATAGGCGACCAGCAAGGAATAGCCGACTGCTACAACAACATCGGCAACATCCACGCTGACCAAGGGCAGTATGACGAAGCCTTAGAATCCTATCAGAAAGCCCTCACCATCCGTGAACGCATAGGCGACCAGCAAGGAATAGCCAGCTCGTACAACCTCATCGGCATCATCCACTATTTCCAAGGGCGGTATGCAGAGGCCTTGGAAGCCTTCCAAAAAGCCCTCACCATCCGTGAACGCATAGGCGACCAGCAAGGAATAGCCGGCTCGTACAACAACATCGGAGTCATCCACAAGAGCCAAGGGCGGTATGTCGAGGCCTTGGAAGCATTCCAAAAAGCCCTCACCATTCTTGAACGCATAGGCGACCAGCAAAAAATAGCTGAATGCCACAACAACATCGGCACCATCCACGCTGACCAAGGGCGGTATGCAGAGGCCTTAGAATCTTATCAGAAAGCCCTCGCCATCCGCGAACGCATAGGCGACCAACGAGGAATAGCCGCCTCGTACAACAACATCGGCAACATCCACGCCAAGCAAAGGCGGCATGCCGAGGCCTTAGAAGCCTACCAAAAAGCCCTCGCCATCCAAGAACGTATAGGTGACCAGCAAGGAATAGCCGCCTCGTACAACAACATCGGAGCCATTAACGTTGACCAGGGACGGTATGACGAAGCCTTAGAAGCCTATCAGAAAGCCCTCACCATCCGTGAACGCATAGGCGACCAACGAGGAATAGCCACCTCGTACAACAACATTGGCAACATCCACTACGTCCAAGGGCGGTATGCCAAGGCCTTAAAAGCCTTCCAAAAAGCCCTCGCTATCTCTGAACATATAGGTGACCAAGAGAGTATCGCTCTGTCCTACGACAACATCGGAATTCTCTACCAAGCCCAAGACCTCTACGCCATCGCCCGCTCCTACTTCCAAAAAGCCCTCCCCATCGCCCAATCCCTCGGGCTCCAAGACCAGCTGGATAACATCTATCTCCACCTCGCCCAAACCGACTCCGCCCTCGCCGCCTCAGGCCTCACCCACCTCTGGAAATCCGCTTACCTCCACCACCGCCTCTACGCCGCCTACAAAGACTCCGTCCGCAATGAAGAGTCCATCCGCAAACAAGCCCAGTTAGAGAGTCAGTACGAGTACGACAAAAAAATCTCCCTCCTCAAAGCCCAGCAAGAAAAAGAACGCGCCCTCGCCCAAGCCCAGTTCCAGCGCCAAAAAGCTGAACGTAACGCCCTCCTCGCCATCTTAGCCGTAGTCCTCCTCGCCCTATCCACCATGGCCTACTTCCAAATCCTCCTCCGCCGAAAAAACCGCCTCATCCAACAACAAGCCCACCAGCTCGAGCTGAAAAACGCCGAGTTACAAACCATCAATCAAGCCCTCACAGACTCCAACAACCTCATCCAAGCCCAAGCCCAAGAACTCATCATCAAGAATGCAGAACTCACCACCCTCAACGCCGAACTCAATGCCACCAACAAAGCCCTCTCCAACTCCTACCTCACTATCCAACATCAAGCCCAAGAACTCGCCCAAAAAAACGAAGAAATCTTAGACAGCATCCGCTACGCCGAACGCATCCAACGAGCTATCCTCCCTTCCGAAGAACGAAGGCATCGCCTCCTGCCAGATAGCTTTCTGATTTATCAGCCCAGAGACATCGTCGCAGGGGACTTCTACTGGCTGGAAGAAACCGACCACTACATCTTCTTAGCCGTAGCCGATGCCACAGGCCATGGCGTCCCAGGCGCCTTCGTCAGCCTCGTCTGCGCCAACGCCCTCAACCGGACCCTCCGTCAGGAAGGCCTAAGCTCCCCAGCCGCTATCCTAACCAGAGCAAAAACCATCGTAACCCAAGTCCTCACCCAAGAAGGCACCCACCTCCGAGACGGCATGGACCTCGCCCTTATCCGCCTTGAAAAAAACACCCCAGCCCGCCTCACCTACGCAGGCGCCAACAGACCCCTCTGGATCATCTCCTCCCAAAAAGAACTCGTAGAACTACCCCCCACCCGCCAGCCCATCGGCTTCACCGACACCGAAAAACCCTTTGAGGAACACGAGATCGACCTCTCCTCTCGCCTCCCCGCTATGCTCTATGCTTTCACCGACGGCTTCATCGACCAAGTGGGCGGCCCAAAAGGACGCAAACTCATGACCAAAGGCCTCCGGGAAATCCTCCCCGAAGTCTCCCACAGACCCTGCCCAGAGCAAGAAGACCACCTCCAAAGGTTCTTCACAGCGTGGAAAGGCGAGTGGCCCCAGTTAGACGATGTCACCCTCATCGGTGTGCGCTTGGGGTAAGGCCCTACTTATTCCGTTCTTGAAGGCGCCCGCACTAAATCCCCAGATTAGACCCTGTAAGACCCATGCATAGCCTCTGGGTGTAAAAAAGTTCGTATATTTGCTTCATGGCTCAACGTCCATTAGATGAAGTGGTAGAGTTTGCGGAGAACCCGGAACCGCGATGCCCGTGTGTTCTCCTCTTAGATGTCTCGGGCTCTATGGCAGGGCAGCCCATTAATGAGCTTAACGAGGGTATTCAGCTTTTTTGGCAGGAGGTCAGTAAGGATCCCTTAGCCAGTAAGCGCGTAGAGGTAGCTGTGGTGGCTTTTAGTAGTGGTGTGGAAGTGGTACAGGATTTCGCCACCATAGAAAATTCTCAGCCGCCCGTGCTGGGGGCAGGAGGGGCTACGGCCATGGGCAGTGGTATCCTCACAGCCCTTGACATGCTTAGAAACCGCAAGGAAGTCTACCGCCGCAATGGCATCTCTTACTATCGTCCCTGGATATTCCTCATCACCGATGGCGCCCCTACCGAACCCATAGAAGTCATGCAGCGGGCTGCTCAGGCCATCCAGCAAGAAGAAGCTAAAAAAGGCGTAGCTTTTTTTGCTGTGGGCGTGGAGGGAGCCGACATGGCTATGTTGGCTACTCTTTCCAAAGAACGCCAACCCCTCAAACTAAAAGGTTTAGCATTCCGAGAACTGTTCTTGTGGCTCTCCGCCAGCATGCAGCGCGTCTCCAGCTCCAAAGTAGGAGATAAAGTAGACCTCCCTTCCCCCCAAGGATGGGGACAAGTATGAGTAAATCCCATAGGTGAGCCCCGGCTCTAATACCTTCTCCAAGGTGGGAAATGAGTTCTTTGAGATGTAACTCAGAGCAGTTTGGTTCCATACTTCTGAATGAAAAAATTCACGAAGGCGGGGAGGGTGGGATTTATCTCGTGCCGGGCTATCCGGACGTAGTTGCTAAAATCTATAACCGAAAGCGCCTTAGCGGCCCCGACGGGAAAGCCCGGGAAGAAAAGCTCCGATACATGGTAGCTCATCCCCCACCCAACTACACAGAATTCATTGGGGCAAGGCATCACTACAACCTCGCCTGGCCCTTAGATATCCTGCGAAGTGATCAGGGGCAATTTCAAGGCTTTCTCATGCCTAAAATCCAGAACTCCTACCCAATCTTTCATCTCTTCTACCTCAAAGAGCGAGAAAAAATTTACGAGAAAGCCAGCATCCAGTTCTCCTATAAGTTTCTTTTGCGGGTAGCCTCCAACTTAGCCGAAGTGATCGCTAATCTTCACTCAGCCGGTTATGTCGTAGGCGATATCAATGAGCAGAACATTCTCTTCAACAAAGATGCTCTCATAACGATCATAGATGTGGACTCCTTTCAAGTAACTACGTCTGATGGTCAATTTTGGCCATGCCCCGTAGGAAAATTTGAATATACGCATCCCGAAATTCTCAAGCTTCTCCGCTCCGAGAAAGCCTCTTTTAGAGATATTCGCCGTCAGCCTGCGCATGATGTATTTGGAATGGCGGTGATTATTTTCCGCCTGCTAATGGAAGGGTGTCATCCCTTTCAAGGAGTTTTGCCCGATGAACCTCGCCCTTTAGAAGAAATGATAGAAAAAGGCATCTTCGTCCATGCCAAGGCGGTCAAAAGTGCTCATCAGGTCCAGCCACCCCCTCCCTCCCCTAAATACAGTTACATTTACGACGACTTAGGACGGCTCTTTCACCGCACTTTCGTCAATGGCTATAAAGACATCACCCAAACCCCGTCTGCTAAGCTATTCGCAATCGCCCTCCAATACTATGAGAAATCCCTTGTTACCTGTCCATCTAACCCTAATCATCAGTATTACAAACGGTCTGATAAGGCAAAAGCAGTTTGTCCCTTCTGCGCTTATCAGAAGCGATTAAGGAGGGACTTATTTCCGCTTCATAAGCGGATCAGCAGCCCCTCTCCTAACTCCTCCACCCCCCTAAGTCCAAAAGAGCCTCCCCTGCGCCTCCACATGCTCTTTGATCTTTACAGGGCTCCCTATCCCCTCTTAGAAGAGCTCAACGAAGCTTTACAGAGCTTTTTTGTTTCCGTCTATCAAGATACAAAAGTGCGATCCCATCTCCAGCTGGCGTTGATAGGCATTGGCGGAAAAAGAATAAACCTGCG